>ERZ857629.130-NODE-130-length-115007-cov-9.616666_pt1 | contig 115007 bp, 75 predicted proteins | sample MGYA00519700_ERZ857629 | MGnify/ENA primary metagenome ERZ857629 (study PRJEB31778, sample SAMEA3449351) | human gut metagenome | biome: human gut; feature: human-associated habitat; material: faeces | place: United Kingdom | collected 2010/2012 ... | reverse complement strand
CATCTGCTACCGCCCATTGCTCTGTATTACCAAGTATTACAGTAGCAAATTCTACAGGTTTGTTAGACTTCTTGTCCAATACAACACCATCAATAGTCCACTTCTGCGCAAATCCCACTACAGAAGACATAAAAAAAATGATGGCAGTTACGATTAGCTTCATCATAATATCACTAGTTGTGTGCTTACAAATATATAAATATTTCTACAAATGCGTCCAAGGTGGCGGTCTATGTAACAAACTAGGGAACTTACAGACTGGAAGCAGGCGGGGCGAAATCGCCGGACTTGGAATCGACAATTTTTCCAGATATGCTGTAAAGCGAGCCCTTCTGAGCAAAAGAAGGACTCGCGTTAAACATATTTGCGGCTTTCTCACCTCTTCCGCCTCAAAAATTAGACTATTTCTTGTGAAAAACAGTTATAGATTGTTACTTCACCGGCCTTATCACGAAATTGAATTCGTATTCGGCAGGCCTTACAAGGTATGGTTCAAGTGGCCATCTTCCCCAAGAATCAGTTCCGCCTACGCCCATTTCCTTCAGGTCGAAGTTCACATAAGTAGTTCCGAGAGAACGGGCATCATTGTGCGCAAGTGGCAGAAGTTCAAGCGAATGCGTAGCCTCACCTGCCTGCTGGTTTGTAGGGTTCTTCCTCGGGCGAGGATCAGAAAGAGCTGAATCCATCTGCTTCTGGCTGAACGGCAGAGCAGAGCCGCTGAAGCGTGCATCAGATGTTATCTCTATTCCTGTTCCTGATGATGAGAGCACTTTCAGCCACCTCAAATCAGATTTCGTTCCGGATTCCTGAGTACGCACATAACCGTACCAATACTGGTCCTGAACCCTCTGTACGTAATGTCCGAGCAGAGCCGCGGACTTCCTGTCGCAATAATTGTCCCACGGACCGAGGCCATAGAAGTCGAGCGTCGAGAACTCACCCGGCATCGCCAGTTTCATTCCGAAACGGAACAGGCATGGAGCCTTGCTGAGTTCGCCCTTGTCGTTCATCTTCTCCTTAGCTACGATCGCGCCGTCAGGATGGATTTCGTAAGTCATTGTCACAGAGCATACTTTTCCGAACGGAGCATATTCCGTAGTCACGACATAGTGGTCAGAGGACTTCTCCACATTGAAAGAAGCCACTTTGAACTCCGGATATCTCCACATCTTGAATCTGTTCTGGAAATCGGCACCCATATCGTTCTCCACTACTGCCCTGCCGAATGACGGCATAAGCGGTTCCTTCAGGGTCTCCACTCCGCCTATCACATAACTTGACAATGCGCCGGTATTCTTGTCGAAAACAGCCTTCCAGTCAGATACGCGGTCGCCTTCCATAGACTTCTCATAGATGAACTGGCCTGAGAACACTGCCTCCGAAGAGGTTTCCTCTGCATTGACAATATCATTTACAGCCGCAGAACCGGCATTGAAAGCGGAAGCAGGGGCCTCATAGAGGACAATCTGGTCATAAGCCACTTCGTAGCCGGCAGGCAGCAGCCCGTCGCTTTCCTTCAAAGTCCAGCTGACCTTCACGCACACGTCAGTGTCAATGAAACCGTCCGGAGTGCCGAAGCCTGTGCAGGAAGGCATGTTTCTCAATGACTTGCTCACGGCCGAAAGTATATCCTTGCCGGAAATGCCAAGACCTACCTCAACTGTCTGACCAGGAGCAGCTTTCACGTTCTCGACGATACCTGACTTGACTGCCGCGCCACCGGCTTCGATGGTCCAGTTCATCCTGTAGCGGGAAAGGTCAATGAAGAAATTCTCATTATATACATTGACCACAAATTCCTTGTCCTCCTCCAGGAATGACTTTCCAGGGGTGCAGAACTTCGTGTCGGCAGTGGTCAGAATGGAGCGGTGCTGATACCTTATCTCATAGGTCTGAGGGTGCCAGCTGCGGTCTGCCGCCAATATTCCGTTGCAGTTGAACGAGCCGTCGGACGCGTCATAGTCATTGGCATCGCCGCCGTATATGAAGATGTGGTCCGTGCCGTATTTCCGGGCATCCACCTTCTTGCAGATGGCCTGGTCCACATAATCCCAGATAAATCCGCCCTGGAATTCAGGATATTTGCGGACAAGGTCCCAGTATTCCTTGAAGTTTCCGTTGGAGTTGCCCATCGCGTGCGAGTATTCGCAGAGGATAAGTGGCTTTGGAGGATTGTTCTTCAGATATTTCTCGCAATCTACCGGATGGGTGTACATCGGGCAGTAAACGTCTGTGTTGTATTTGAGTTCTGCTCTTTCGTACTGCACCGGACGTGATGTGTCATAGGCTTTTATCCAGTCGTACACCTTCTCGAAGTTCTCACCATTGCCGGCTTCGTTGCCCATACTCCAGACAATCACTGAAGGATGGTTGAAGTCGCGGCATACCATTCTGCGGTTTCTGGACAGATGAGCCTGATAATAGTCAGGCCTGTGGGCCAATGACTCCTTGCCGTAGCCCATTCCGTGGGACTCTATATTGGCCTCATCCACTACATAGATGCCATATTTGTCGCAGAGGGCATACCACATAGGGTCATTCGGATAGTGGGATGTTCTTACTGCATTGATATTCAGCTCTTTCATGATTCTTATATCCTCGAGCATCTCGTCATAGGACATCACGTATCCGCCATAAGGGCTCATTTCGTGACGGTCAACGCCCTTGAACAGGACTGCCTTACCATTGACAAGCAGCTGGCTGTTCTTTATCTCGACAGAGCGGAAGCCGAACTTCACTGATGCACTTTCCACCAGGCCTTTCTTGTCGTAGGCGCTCACTGTCAATGTGTAGAGCGAAGGACTTTCCGCGGACCAGAGTTCCGGAGAGGAAACGACTGACGTACAACGTATTACGCGGTTGCCGTCCTTGTCCTTCATCACCTTGCTATCGACATTCTCCAAACAGGAGCCGACTTCGTGACCTGACGGGTCCGTGACTTTGCAGGAGAATGATGTGACGCCCGGAGATACTACGATGGACATATCCATATTGCCGTCCATATCTCCCTTTACATTGATGTCCTCGATTCTCTTGGTCTCACGGGTATAGACATAGATTCCGCGCGCGATTCCGGAAAACCTCCAGAAGTCCTGGTCTTCCAGATAGGAGCCGTCGCACCAGCGGAAGATCTCAAGGGCAATCTGGTTCTCGCCTGCCTTAACATATTTGGTAATGTCGAAACGGGCCTCCAGCTTGCTGTCTTCGCTATATCCTACTTCCTTGCCGTTCACCCAGATACGGACATTGGATGTGGCGGAACCGATGCACAGGCAAATCTGACGGCCTGTCCAGTCAGCCGGCATGTCGAAGGTGCGGCGATATTGTCCTACATAATTCCTTTCCTCCGGAACGTAAGGCGGATTGTTCTCGAAATGTCCTCTCCAGGCATATCCCACATTGACATAAAGAGGATCTCCGTAGCCGTTCAGTTCCCAGAGTCCAGGTACAGGGATGGTTCCCCAGGCAGAATCGTTGAATTTTTCTGAAAAGAAATCTTTTGTCCTCTCTGCAGGAGACTGGCAGAGCTGGAATTTCCATACTCCGTCCAGTGTCAATGTCTTCTGCTGGTCTGTCTGGAATGTGGCCCTCATCGGAAGCCTGTTCATCTCGAATACACCCGGATCCTGCCAGATTTCCATCTTTGTGGAGTTTCCGGAAACGGCAACAGATGACGACATCGCAGCTGCAGCCAAAGCACACGTCAATAAGTTCATAGTGTATAAATTATTTCAATTTTAAAGCTCGTGTTTGAAGCGAATGCTAATTTACTCATTCTCCCCCACTCCTGCAAAAGTAAGGGGAAAATGACGGAATTTTTAGTATCTTTGTCTTCCTTAACAAAAGATGAATTATGTCCTTCGTACACCTTCACGTCCATACCCAATATTCGATTCTTGATGGCCAGTCTTCTATCGAAAACCTGTTCAACCGAGCCGAAGAGCTTGGTATGCCCGGTCTTGCGATCACTGACCACGGCAACATGTACGGCGTGAAAGAGTTTTTCAAGTTCGCGGCGAAGCACCCTTCCGTAAAGCCTATCATCGGATGCGAAATCTACGTGTCCAAGGGAGACCACAAGGTAAAGGAGAAGGGTTATTACCACCTTATTCTGCTGGCCAAGAACTACAACGGGTACAAGAACCTTATGAAGATCGTGTCCACCGGACATATCGAGGGTATGTACTACAAGCCGAGGGTTTCGCACGAGGTCATTGAAAAATATCACGAGGACATCATCTGCTCTTCTGCCTGTATGGCAGGAGAGATTCCGAGAATGATTCTCGACGGCAATATAGCAGGCGCGGAAAAGGCCATAGAGTGGCACAAGAGGGTGTTCAAGGATGACTATTATCTGGAGGTGATGCTGCACAAGACGGAGGTTCCGGGACTTTCGCTCGAGGTGTATGAGAAGGAGAAGGAGTACGATGAGGTCATCTTCGACCTGGCCGAAAAGCATGGCGTGAAGGTCATCGCGACCAATGACGTCCACTTCGTGCGCAAGGAGGACGGCCCCGCCCATGACAGGCTTATCTGTCTGACTACCAATGCCTACATTGACGACATAGACCGCCTCAGATATACCCAGCAGGAGTACCTGAAGACCGAGGAGGAGATGGCGGCATTGTTCCCGGACCATCCTGAGGTCATCACCAATACGCTGGAAATCTGCGACAAGGTGGAGAACTACACCATCGACCGCGGACACGTGCTGCCGAAATTCGAGATTGACAAGGACTTCCTCGATGACATAGACACGTATCTTGAGAAATACAAGGGTGTCATAGACGCCGGACGCAATGACGAGAAGGGCAATGACCGTGGCGAGGAATTCCGTCATTCGGTCGCGTTCCTGTGCCATCTGTGCTACAAGGGTGCGCAGGAGCGGTACGGGGATGTTCTGGATGATGTCACTGCGGACCGTCTGGATTTCGAGCTCAAGACAATCTCCAGGATGGGTTTCCCTGACTACTTCCTCATCGTGCAGGACTACATCGCGGCAGCCAGGGCTCAAGGCATATCTGTAGGTCCGGGCCGTGGTTCCGCTGCCGGTTCCGCCGTAGCTTACTGCTTGGGTATCACCAATTTGGACCCTATCAAGTACGACCTCCTGTTCGAGCGTTTCCTGAATCCGGAGCGTGTGTCAATGCCTGATATTGATGTGGATTTCGATGATGACGGACGTTATCGTGTAATCCAGTATGTGCAGGACAGATATGGTGTCGATCATGTTTCCCATGTCATCACGTTCGGTACGATGGCCGCAAAGGGTGCCATCAAGGATGTGGCCCGTATCAGCCGGCTTCCTCTGGATGAGTCCAACAGACTTACGAAGATGATTCCGGACAAGCCTATCACGGTAACGGAGACCAGCGAGGTGGAACTGAAGGAGGGCGAGGAGCCGGATGAGGGCGATAAAGTCGTGGAAAAGGACGGGAAGCGTTTCAAGATCGTCAAGAAGGATGTCGAAAAGAAGGCCACTCTGAAGAACTGCGTAAAGTACATTCCTGAGCTGAAGAATGAACTGGAGAACGGTTCTGAACTGGTAAGGGAGGTACTCAAGTACGCATTGCAGCTCGAGGGATGCATCAGGCAGATCGGCATCCATGCCTGCGCGATGATTATCGGACGAGGCAATCTTACTGACTATATTCCGATTACGCTCGGTGAGGACAAGGCCACGGGGCAGAAGGTGTGGGTATCCCAGTACGAGGGTTCGTTCATCGAGGACGTGGGTATGCTCAAGATGGACTTCCTGGGACTCAGGACATTGTCCATCATAAAAATCTGCCTGGCGGAGGTCAAGAAGCGGTTCGGAATCGACATTGACATAGAAAAGATTCCTATCGACGACCCGAAGGCTTACGAGATCTATTCGAACGGTGATACGAAGAGCGTGTTCCAGTTCGAGTCTCCTGGAATGATGGAGTGGCTTCAGAAGCTGCATCCTGAGCGTTTCGAGGACCTTATCGCGATGAATGCGCTGTACCGTCCGGGCCCGATGGACTATATTCCTTCGTTCGTTGCCAGAAAGCGAGGAGAGGAGCCTATCACATACGACCTTCCTGCCATGGAGGAGTTCCTGAAGGAGACGTATGGTGTCACCGTCTATCAGGAGCAGGTGATGCTTATCTCACAGAAGGTGGCGGGTTTCTCGAAAGGTAAGGCGGACAAGCTCCGTAAAGCGATGGGTAAGAAGAAGATAGACATTCTCCAGTCGCTGTATGGAGAGTTCCTCGAGGGCGGAAAGAAGAACGGGCACCCTGAGGAGGTGCTGAAGAAGATATGGAAGGACTGGGAGAAGTTCGCTTCTTATGCGTTCAACAAATCGCACGCTACCTGCTATGCCTGGGTAAGTTACCAGACGGGCTGGCTCAAGGCGCATTATCCTTCCGAGTTCCAGGCTGCCAACCTCAGCATGAACAAGAACAACATGACTGAGATCCAGGCCATTATGGCGGACTGCAAGAAGCACCATATCCGGGTTCTGAATCCGGACGTGAACGAGAGCGAGTCGAACTTCACCGTAAACAAGAACGGGGACATCCGTTTCGGAATGGGCGGAATGAAGGGGTTCGGAGCCAATATCGTGGACGCCATCGTGCAGGAGCGTACTGAACATGGCATGTTTGAAGACATATATGACTTCTGCGTCAGGATGTCCGGCGTGGTAAACCGCAAATCGATGGAAGCGCTGGTGAATTCAGGCGCATTCGACTCTTTCGGCATATCAAGGTCGCAGTATTTCCTCGCCGGAAAGAACGGCCTCCAGTATCTGGATGACCTTATGAGTTACGGACAGGTTACCCGGCAGAATGCGGAAGACGATGCGGCATCTCTTTTCGGTGACGCTGAGGAACTGAAAATAGAGAAACCGGAGCCACCTGCATTGACCATAGAGCCTGACATTCTGGAAGTGCTTCAGAGAGAGAAGGATGTGGTGGGAATGTACCTTTCAGACCATCCTCTGAAGAAATATGAATTCGAGCTGGAGAATTTCACGAACTGCAAGATGGCCGAGCTTGGTGACCTGATTGCCGACTGCGACAAAAACAGACAGACGGCGCAGGTAGCATTGGCCGGACTCGTCACATCCGTGGAAACCAAGATTTCAAGGAACGGAAAACCGTTTGCCAAGGTGAACGTGGAAGACTTTTCCGGCATATATGAATTCGCATTCTTCGGCAAGGATTATGAAAATTTCATGAACTACCTGCATGAGCACACGGCCATCTACATTGAAGGAGAAATCTGCGAGAAATATTTCCTCAAGCCGGAAGAAATCACTGCCGGCAAGAAGGCTCCTTATACATTCAAGGCGAAGAAAATCAGCCTTTTGGGAAATGTGGCGGAAGACCGTCTGGCAGGCTTTGCAATAGAGATGCTGGCAAACGACATCACCCCTGAACTGCGTCATAGGCTCGTGCATCTGGTCAAGGAGAGCAAGGGAAATATTCCTCTGTCAATGATTGTCTTCGACCCGGTTACGAACTATATCGTAGAGTTCATTTCCAGGAAGTACCACATCACGGTCAGCGCTGATTTCATACTGCAGCTCAATGAACTCGGACTCAAATACCGGGTTTCCCGCAAGAACTTGTCATCATAGACGAAGCTACAATATTCGCAATGACAGACCTGAACCGAGCCAGAGAGCCTTTATCCTGAGGATGGACCCGATGAGTGAGGATTATCAGCGCTGTCCTGTTTTTCATGTCAATGACTATGGACGGGCCGGTATACCCGGTGTGACAGATCGTGCTCTCACGGTCGAACAAGTCGCCACGTGGACCGGAATGGGTGCTGTGATGGTCCCAGCCCAATGCTCTGCCCACGCCGCCGTCAATATCTTCCGGAACACGGGCCATAAGGTCAATGGCAGAGGGCGAAAGGATACTGACGCCATTTGCAGTTCCTCCGTTCATTATTGCCGCACATATGACGCTCAGCCCCATCGCATCCGAAAAGACACCGGCATTGCCCGAATTTCCTCCGTTTATGCGCCTCGCAAGAGGATCGTGCACCTGACCGCAGAGAGGAGTGCCATCAGGCTGCACTACCGTCGGCGCACAATATTTCAGGTCAATGACGGGAGTCTCCCCTACCGGCAGATATCCTGTATGCTTCAAGCCCAACGGACGGAACACGTTTTCCATAGCATAATCACAGAGTCTTTCTCCTGTAACTTTTTCAAGGATAGCCTGTAATGCGATGAAATTCAAGCAGCTGTACATAAACTCGGTGCCAGGGCGGAAGTTGCGGCCGGCTTTGTCCGAGATATATCTGACCAATGAATCCGGCTGGTTCTCCCCATATTTTTCCACGAATGAATTTACATTCAGATAAGGGTCGATGCCGGACGAATGGGTAAGCAGATGCTCCACAGTAATATCCACCTTCCCATCTTCCGAGGTCCAGGGCCTGAAGCCTGGAATATAATGGCTTACGGGATCATGGAGTCTCACTTTTCCCTGTTCTATCAGCTGCATGAATGACAATGTGGTGCCGACGCATTTGCTGCACGATGCCAAATCGAATACTGTCTCTTCTGTCATGGCAACAGTGTCAGGAACTACCGACTTGTTACCGAACGGCTTGATATACACCAACTTGTCTTCTTTCACCACCGCCACTACAGCCCCCGGTATCAGACCTTCGGCAACAGCAGCATTGACTGTACTGTCGATGAGGGCAAGTCTGGAGGGATTCATTGACATGGATTCCGGCGAAGCCTTTTTCAGTTCTCCCGGGAGGGATCTCCCTCGCGCTTCGCATGCGGACAAAAAGGAAACAGCCGCCAGAACGGCAGCTGTCAACCGATATATTTTTCTGCCTGTCATTAGAAAACAAGAACTGATTTTACAGGGTAATGGTCTGATATATAGGCTCTTTCATCATAAGGCTTTCTTATCACTTCGAAAAGAGTGCAGGCGTTGAAACCAGAATAATAGATATGGTCGATTACACCTTTGCTCCTGCCCCAACCATTGAAAGTGTCACCTTTGTCGGTCTTCACAGCCGTTTCGCGTGCGCTTGTCATCATATTGTTCAGGTCATTGAGAACCTCGTCGGCAGGAGATACATTGAAGTCTCCTGTGAGAATCATAGGATAACCTTCCTTGTTCATTTCCTGTATCTTCTTGACAATCAGCACAAGGCCATTTCTCTGGGCTTCACGTCCTTTGTGGTCGAGATGGGTGTTCACATAATAGAACTTCTTTCCGTTCTTCTTGTCTTTCAAGAGCGCCCAGGTGGCTGTTCTCTTGCAAGCAGCATCCCATCCCTTGGACGGCTTGTCAGGAGTTTCGGAAAGCCAATAAGTTCCCCACTTCAACAGCTTGACTGTCTTGGTATTATAAAATATGGACATATGCTCGCCCTTGCTCTTTCCGTCTTCTCTACCGACGCCCACGGACTTATATCCGTCGCAAAATTCATCGAGATACTTCACCTGATAGTCATATGCCTCCTGCACTCCGAATATGTCCGGCATCTGATCCATAATCATCATTGCGGAAGCCGGAAAGCGGTACTGCCACGAATTGGTGCCGTCCTTGGCCTCGCCGTTCCTGATATTATAGGAAATCACTGAAAGTTCGTCAGGCGAGCCTGCATTTGCATAAAACGGCATCGCCATAACCAAAGCTGACGCAAGAGATAAAATTTTACTTGTAATCGACATGATATTGATATTGTTTTACGTGTTCTCAAATTTAGAAATAAAATATTACTTTTGCACCTTTGATGGTGTAATTTAATTGTTTATTGTCAATGGAGAAAAATAATTTCAGCGATATAGGGAAAATCGAGGCGATTAAACTTCTGTTCGAGGAGTCGCCTTTCAAGCAGGCGGACGGCACTTCATACCTCTGCGGGGAAAAAGGCGGAGTAATCAGGACTGCTTCCAAACTTTGGCTTGAAGGCATTGACTTCGACTTGACTTATTTTCCGTTGAAACATCTCGGATACAAGAGCGTCATCGGCACCGTAGGAGAGATTTACGCATCACTTGCCAGACCTCAGTCAATTTCCGTCAGACTCGGCATTTCGGCGAAGCTGGACCTGCCGCAAGTAAGCGAATTGTGGAACGGCATCTGCACTGCTGCGGAAGAGCACCATATCAAGCGTGCCGACTTAGACCTCGTTCCATCACGTAATGGATTGGCAATCAGTATAGTTATAAGCGGTATCACTTCTCCTGAAGTCGCTGAGAATCGAAAATCCGCGAGCAGCAAGGACCTTATATGTATTTCCGGCAATGTCGGAGCGTCATTTTTGGGGATGAGACTGCTGGAGCAGGAAAAGAAAAAATTCGAGAAAGCAGGAGAACTGACCGGACAGCCGGACCTTGAGAAATACAAGATGCTCGTCGCTTCATATCTGAAACCGGAGATAGATCCTGACATTGTAAGTCAGCTCGGAGATTCCGGTATAATTCCTCCTTATGGTTATCTGGTGAACCGCGGTCTCGCTGATGCGGCAAGAAGACTCAATAGGGACAGCGGTCTCGGAGTGAAACTTTACACTGACAAGATTCCGTTCGAGGGAAACTCATTCGAGGTCGGAAAGAAGCTGAACATTGACCCGGTATCTGCCGCGCTGAAAGGAGGTGACGACTACAGGCTCATGTTCGTGATTCCGATGTCAGCATACGAGACATTCCGACACGATTTCCAGACATTCTCCATCATCGGGCACCTCGCCCAGCCTGAAGTCGGTACCGTTCTCGTAACTCACGAAGGCGTGGAACTTCCCGTTCACGCCCAAGGCTGGAACAATGATATCTTATACTGACGAACTATAAAATGACTGAAAAGACACTGATTGTCGCAACTGCGATATTATGCGCTTTCGGATGGTCTTGTTGCAATTCGACACAAGACCAGGCCGAAAAGTTGAACGCGGAAGCGGCCAAAGAGTACCTGACCCCTATCAGACCCGCTTCTGAGGGCCACAACCCTTGCTGGAATGAGTTCTGCAAGAAGTTCACCTATGCCCCTACTTTCGATATAAAACCCTCAGAAGGAGCTGTAGCCTATAGGTTTAAGGTCAATGCTGAAGAAGGTTCCGGTGAATGGTCTTTCACTTCATCAGATCCTACTACTGACCTCTCCCCTATTTGGGCTTCCATCCCACCTTCCAAGGTCAAGCTGACCGTGCTGGCACTCGATGATAATGACAATGTGAAAGACACTGTGTATCAGCGCAGTTTCCTTAGGGATTTTCCTTTCGAAGGGCCATATAATTCTAATGTGAGACCTTATAAGGAGGCCGCACTAATGGCAGCCCTTTATATCCACAAAACACCAGGTGTACAGAAATTCAAAGAGACATTGACACCAGACCTGGACCTTTACTCGCATTTCACCTATGCGAACAAAGTCATCGGCGGTCTCATCCGCGTCGAAGCCAAAATCGCGAAATATGTACCGGCATTGAAAGAAGACGCTCTGCTGATAGCGAAGAATGCGGCACAGTTCCTCATGGAACAGAGCCGTCCCGAAGGCGACAGACTGGAGTTTTTCCCTCCTACATATTACGGGGACAAGGTAGCTTCCAAGAAGGACTGGAATGTTGGCAGAACCATGACCATGGATGCTTGTTATTCCGGAAACGCTTTCCTAGACCTTTTCGATGTCACCGGTGATTCTCTTTATTATGACAGGGCGTTGAAAATCGCTGATACGTTCGCCAAGATTCAGAACGAGGATGGTTCCTTCCCTATAAAGGTGTTTTTCGAGACCGGAGAGCCCGTAAACGGAGCCAAGGCTATGTTGCACCCGATTCTCAACTATACGCGTCGTCTGGAGCGCGAATATGGCATTACAAAGTATGCTGACATGAGCGACCGGGCCGCCAAATGGATGAAAGAGGTAGCACTGGAGACTTTCGATCTTACCGGACAGTTCGAAGATGTCACGGTAGAGGGTTTGAAGCCGTATCAGAATCTTACGAACTGCACGGCTGCTCCGTACGCGTCATATATTCTGAACGGGCATCCGACTTCTGAGGAAATAGAGGATTCCCGCGACCTTATCCGCCTGAGTGAGGACCAGTTCGTGCATTGGAATGCCCTGCCTAATAAGAACGGCGTGCGGCCTATCGCTACTCCTTGCGTTTATGAGCAGCACCGTTATCAGGTCCCGGTGGACAACAGCACGTGCAACGTGGCCAATGCTTATCTCGACTTGTATGAGGCTACCGGAGACAAACTGGCTTTTGCGAAGGCCAAGGCTCTCATCGATAATCTCACTGTGGTTCAGAACATTACGAACGGACAGATTCCTACTACTTTCGATTTGCGAGATCCAGAGCGCAACAAAAAGCGTTCTTACTGGATAAATTGTTCCAACGCTTCCATAACCATTCTGCTGCGTATGGCTGAATTGACGGGAGAAGAATAGTCCGATAATCAAAAAAAAGAACCAGGCACCGGAAACAAATCTCTGATGCCTGGTTTTATTGTAATAAGGTCTGCCGCTATGCCAATCCTCTGAGGAGGTTGGACATATTCACCTTCTTGTCTATCATTGCACGAAGTTCTGAAATAGGTACTCTGACCTGTTCCATCGTGTCACGGTCACGTACTGTGACGCAGTTGTCATTGAGAGAATCATGGTCCACAGTCACGCAGAACGGAGTTCCGATAGCGTCCTGACGACGGTATCTCTTGCCGATGCTGTCCTTCTCGTCATACTGGTAATTGAAATCATATTTGATCTCATCAACGACTTTCTGAGCGAGTTCAGGAAGGCCGTCTTTCTTGAGCAATGGAAGCACAGCAACCTTGATAGGTGCGAGCGGTGCAGGAATACGGAGCACAACTCTGGATTCGCCGCCCTCGAGTTCTTCTACCGTGTATGAATGAGCCAAAACAGACAGGAACATACGGTCCACACCAATAGATGTCTCTACGCAATACGGAGTATAGCTTTCGCCTGTCTCTGGATCGTAGTACTGAATCTTCTTTCCTGAGAGTTTAGCGTGGTTGCCGAGGTCGAAATCAGTTCTTGAATGGATACCCTCGAGTTCCTTGAAACCGAATGGGAAATTGAACTCGATATCAGTTGCGGCATTGGCATAATGAGCAAGCTTCTCGTGGTCGTGGAACCTGTAATTCTCTGCGCCCATACCGAGATTCACGTGCCAGTTCATACGGGTCTTCTTCCAATACTCGAAGAATTCCATCTCTGTTCCAGGCTTGCAGAAGAACTCCATTTCCATCTGCTCGAACTCCCTCATGCGGAAGATGAACTGACGGGCTACAATCTCGTTTCTGAAAGCCTTGCCTATCTGAGCGATACCGAAAGGAATCTTCATACGGCCGGTCTTCTGCACGTTGAGATACTCTATGAATATACCCTGTGCTGTTTCAGGACGGAGATAAATCTTGTCATCAGCATTGCCGGTATTGCTGATTTGGGTGCTGAACATAAGATTGAACTGACGCACATCTGTCCAGTTCGCTGTACCTGAAATAGGACAAACGATACCGCAATCCAGAATAATCTGCTTGTACTCATTCAGGTCATTGGCCTGCTCAGCAGCTACATATCTGTTATGAACCTGCTCATATTTGGCCTTTTCACGGAGGATATTCGGATTGGTCTCACGGAATTTGGCCTCATCGAAGTTTTCACCGAACTTCTTACGTCCTTTGGCAACCTCTTTCTCGATCTTCTCCTCTATCTTGCCGAGATAATCCTCGATAAGATTATCTGCACGGTATCTTTTCTTCGAATCCTTATTGTCGATAAGCGGGTCATTGAATGCAGCAACGTGTCCTGAAGCCACCCATGTCTTAGGGTGCATAAAAATACAAGAATCAATGCCCACCACATTCTCATGAAGACGGGTCATAGACTCCCACCAATATCTCTTGATGTTGTTCTTCAGTTCAACACCCATCTGGCCGTAGTCATAAACGGCTGCAAGTCCATCATAGATTTCGCTTGAAGGAAAAATGAAACCATATTCCTTGCAGTGCGCAACCAGGACCTTAAAAAGTTCTTCCTGTGTCATAACAGTTATATTAGTTTAATTATTTTCTTTGCAAACCACAAATGTAGTCATTTGGCACTTGTTTTCAAAGCAGGGCGAAATATTTCAGGGAAAGCGTTTTCTATCCCGTCAGTCGCAATCTGCCTCAGAGGCACCATAACAAAATCCCTTTCTGCCATCAGCGGATGAGGAACAGTCAGCCTTTCGGACGAAATCCGCCTGTCGCCGTACAGAAGTATGTCAATATCAATGTTTCTGGAATGATACACCCGGCTGCCGTCCTCCCTGTATTCCATAACCTCATTCCGGCCCAATTCCGTCTCTATCTCCTTACACGTTTCCAATAACGACTCAGGGCTCACTGTACTGTCCACATTGACCCTTACAGCGCAATTCAAGAAGCTGTTTTCGGACTCGAATCCCCAAGGCTCAGTTTCAATGACGGATGATTCCTCCTCCACCCGTACTCCAGGCGTGGAATCCAGCATTGACAAAGCCTTTTCGATGTACAGGTTTCTGTCGCCCTGATTGGAGCCTAATCCCAAATAGACTTCTGTGGATCCGTTAGTCATCATCCAGTCCCAACTCTACTTTTGCCTCTTCAGAAAGCATGCTCTTGTCCCACGCAGGCTCGAAAACCAGGTCAATGCTGCAAGATTTGATGCCCGGAACATCCTCTACCGAAGCCTTCACATCCGCGAGAACCTCGTCAGCCATAGGACAGTTAGGCGCCGTGAAAGTCATCTTCACAAACACATCATGCGCCTTATTTATCACCAGTTCATATATGAGTCCCAAGTCATAGACATTGACCGGAATCTCAGGATCATATACTTGTTTCAATGCCTTGATGACATCGGCATAGAACGGTGCTATTTCCTTGGCATCCTCCGCCGTCAGTATATCATTTTTATTATCTTCCATATTCATTATTCTTATTTGTATCCGCCTGACTACTTGTTTTCAAGTGCTACAGCCTTGATAGTAGCTATCATTGAAGCAAGCCCATTGGCCCTTGTCGGCGACAGATTTTCCTTAAGTCCGATCTTCTCAATGAAACCGAAATCTGACGAAGCTATTTCCTCCGGAGTTCTACCTGAATAAACGCTTATCAGAAGCGATATTATACCTTTAGTGATGATGGCATCGCTGTCAGCCTTGAAATAAATCCTCCCATCCTGCACCTTATAATCAAGCCAAACCCTTGACTGACAACCTTTTATAAGTTTATCTTCAGTCTTGCACTCTTCAGGATAGGCTTCGAGATTTTTCCCAAGGTCAATGAGATATTCATACTTGTCCAGCCACTCATCATACATGGAGAAGGTATCAACCACCTCATTTTCAGCCTCCTGCAATGATTTATTCTCTTGCATAATATATTATAACATATTAATAATCAACCTATTGTAGCATTTTCACAGCCTTATCCAAAGAATTTATGAAATACTCAGCTTCTTCCATGGTATTATACGGGGCCAATGAAAGCCTCAGCATGCCTGTGACCCCGAACCTGTCCATACAAGGCTCAGCGCACATCTGTCCGGATCTTGCCGCAATTCCCATCTTGTCGAGAATCAATGCCAAATCCTCATGATGCGCCCCTTTTACTGAAATTGAAAACAGAGGAATCTTCTCTTCGATTGATGAAGATACTCCGTACAATGTAATCATCTCATCTTTCATCAATGACTCCATCAAGTATTCCTTCACCCCATCACAGTACTTGGTCAAAGATTCATCCCTCATCATCAATGCCGTCTCTATCGCAGGTCTGAGTGTTGGAACTCCTGTGAAATTCTGGGTTCCCGCCTCGAACTTTTCAGGGAGCTGAGCATAAGTCGTACCGCTGAATTTGACAGTGGATATCATCTCACCGCCACCCATGTAAGGTGGCATCTTGTCGAGCCATTTCTTCTTGCCGTAGAGGACGCCGACACCTGTCGCCGCATAGATTTTATGACCTGAAAACGCATAAAAATCGCAGTCAGTCTTAGTGACATCCATACCATGATGAACTATGCCCTGCGCCCCGTCGACCAACACAGGAACACCTTTTGAATGACAGATTTCTACAATTCTGTCAATGGGATTGACAATTCCGAGCACATTGGAAATCTGAGTGACAGCGACAATTTTAGTCCGCTCTGTTATCAGGGAGTTCAATGAATCGACCATCAGATGGCCAGAATCATCCACCTTCAATACTTTCAGCACGGCTTTCTTTCTTTGGCACATCATCTGCCACGGAACTATATCCGAATGATGTTCCACTTCAGAAACTATGACTTCATCCCCTTCTCCCACAAAAGCCTCTCCGAAAGAAAATGCCACGAGATTTATAGCTGCTGTAGTACCTGACGTAAATACTATCTCCTCGCGATGCTGTGCATTGAGAAACTGCCTGACATAATCTCGAGTATTCTCATATTCAGCAGTTGCTTCTTCTGACAGTCTATGTATTCCGCGATGTATATTGGCATTGGACTGCGTGGAAAGTCTATTCCACAAATCCAATACGGACTGAGGTCGCTGGGATGTGGCGGCATTGTCAAAATAAATCAATTGCTTTCCATAAATCTGACGGGAAAGCAACGGAAACATCTGACGTATTTCATTTACAGAAATCATAATCGGCCTGTTATTGTATAATTCAATCTGCAAATTTACTAAATTTGCAAGTAAAGTAATAATATTGATTCTAATATGTACGACTACATCAAAGGAAATATTTCTGAAATTTCCCCTACTGAAGTGATTGTGGAATGTTGCGGCATAGGCTACAGCATTATGATTTCTTTGCAGACTTACGATATTCTGAAAGACTGCTCGGAGGCTAAAATTTTCATCTTTCACTATATCAGAGAAGATGACGAGCAGTTTTACGGATTCGCTACCAAAGATGAAAGAGAACTGTTCAAACTTCTCATCAGTGTTTCCGGCGTCGGTGTGGCATCTGCCAGGATGATGCTTTCTTCGCTTTCAGATGAAGAAATCAGAAATGCCATCATGGGAGAAGATGTGGCGAAAATAAAAAGCATAAAGGGAATCGGTCTCAAGACTGCTCAGCGTCTTATTCTCGATCTGAAGGACAAAATCATCAAAGGCGGCGGAGTCGATAAGGCAAATCTCAGCATTCAGGAAAGCAACAACAATATAGACGAGGCTACCACTGCACTTCTGAATCTCGGATTTACTAAAGCCAATATCAGTAAGATTTTACCTTCTATTCTGAAATCAGAACCTCAAGCTTCGATAGAAACCATCATCAGGGAAGCATTGAAACGACTGTAGCAGTATTCCCCTATCTGTAGTAGATAGAATTAGAAAAGCGAATGTATATGTTCTATGTGGAACACTTACATTCGCTTTTACTTTATACCTACAATATGAATTGATTTTTCAATACTTCATATCTTATTGAATAAACAGAATGACATCTTAAATCAGTAGTATTACCTGCCGAAATGAATCAGAAGAATAGAAATATCAGAAGGCGAAACGCCAGAAATTCTGGAAGCCTGACCTATCGTACGAGGAAGATATCTCTTAAGTTTCTGTCTGCACTCTATAGAAAGTCCTGAAATTTTATCATAGTCATATCCATCTGGAATAATCAGACTTTCAAGATGAGAAATTTTATCAGCAAGTTGTTTTTCCCTTACTATATAACCTCTATATTTCAGAAGAATCTCAGCATTGTCCAATATCTCTCGAGAATAATTTTCAAACACCTTAGTTCTATAGTCAGTTAAGGTATCATCCGAAATAGGCATTGACTGATTAAAAGACAATATCTGATAAGCATCATATAAGGAAGTAAACTTATTTGAATATACTTCACCAAATGAGTATGGAGTAGAATCAGGAATCAACTCGATATCTCCATTTAATTCATTTATTAATTTTGTTCCACGTGGAACATTTTTAATAATAGAGGCATACTTTACTTCTGGACGAGAAACAATATCGGTAATAAGTTTACTCTCCCTGATAGGAGTCTCCCCTATTGACTGAAGATAATCATTAGCCTGAACCGCTGTAATATTATTAGAATCAGAAAAATCAACGAACTGCTGAATTCTATCATATTTACGTGAAGTATAAGAATATCTGAATTCATCAGCAAGGCCGATTTCATGTGACTTGGAAGTAAGTCTAACATCAGCATTGTCCTGTCTGAGAAGAATTCTATACTCGGCACGAGAAGTGAACATCCTATAAGGCTCGTCAACACCTTTAGTAATCAAATCATCAATGAGAACACCAATATAAGATTCATCCCTGTTAAGTATAAACGGATCCTTTTCCTGAACAAGCAATGAGGCATTGATACCGGCCATCAAACCTTGAGCAGCCGCTTCCTCATAACCGGTAGTACCATTGATCTGTCCCGCAAAGAAGAGACCATGAATTGACTTCAATTCAAGTGTAGATTTCAGCTGCAACGGGTCGAAATAGTCATACTCGACAGCATAAGCCGGCCTGAATATTCTTACATTCTCAAAACCATCGATAGCCTTGAGAGCCTTCAACTGAATATCAATCGGCAATGAAGACGAGAAACCCTGGAGATAATATTCATTGGTAGAACGACCCTCTGGTTCGAGAAAAAGTTGATGAGAATCCTTGTCGGAAAAAGTACGCAACTTGTCTTCTATGCTTGGACAATACCTAGGCCCCTTTCCATGAATAAGACCGGTAAAGAGAGGAGAATCACCAAAACCGGATTTCAATATATCGTGTACTACTGTATTAGTATGGTATATAAAACAAGGCATTTGCTCATTGCCGTTCTGGGCAGAAGACAAGAACGGAAGATACGAGAACTTCTCCGGATCAGCATCTCCATATTGATAAAGAGATTTTGAGAGATCCACAGAACGTATGTCAATTCTCGGTGGGGTGCCTGTTTTCATGCGGGCAGTCTGAACACCATAAGAGACGAGCTGTTCGGTAAGACCTGTCGAAGGAGACTCCCCTATCCTGCCTCCAGGAAAAGAATTTCTGCCAATGAAAATTTTTCCATTGAGAAAGGTTCCTGTCGTCAAAATCACCGCGCGAGAGTGAAAAATAAGCCCGGTAGATGTACAGACGCCTGCAATTTTTTCATTCTCAAAGAGTAAAGAAGTTGCAGAATCGATGTAAAGTGTTAATTTACAATTACTTTCAAGAATTTTTCTCCAGTAAAGAGAAAATTTGATTTTATCACATTGAGCCCTCGGACTCCACATTGCAGGTCCTTTAGACCTGTTAAGCATCCTGAACTGGAGAGTGGAAGCATCTGTGACGATTCCTGTGTAACCGCCAAGCGCATCTATTTCACGAACTATCTGACCTTTGGCAATTCCACCGATTGCAGGGTTACAAGACATCTTCGCCAAGCCAGTAAAATCAGATGTTACCAGAAGAACAGAAGAACCCATATTGGCAGCAGCCATAGCCGCTTCACATCCGGCATGTCCTCCCCCTACTACAATTATATCAAAATCATTGACCATAGTACTAATGTTCAATATGATTTCTTAAATCAAGATAATAGTTTTCTTTCTCCCTCATTATCTTCTGATCTTCCTCGGTATGGTCATCATATCCGATAAGATGAAGAAGTCCGTGGACAATGACTCTGTTGAGTTCATCCTCGAATTCAGTATTGTAGAAAAAAGCATTTTCCCTGACAGAGTCCACGCTGATGAACAGATCTCCGGAAAGAATATTCTTCTCACAATAGTCGAACGTAATGATGTCAGTGAAGTAATCATGCTGAAGATACTTCATATTGACATCGAGGATGTAGGCATCAGAACAGAATATGATGTTTATAGCACCCAATTTCTTCACTTCACTCTCTGCAACAAGCTTAAGCCAGGCATTGTTCAACCGCCTATGGTTGAACTTGAAATCCACATCCTGAAAATAATAAGAAACCATATCATTGAAATTTGTCGCAAATCTACTAAAAAGGGCCGAAGAAAAGGAAATAGAAAGAAAAAATTTGATTTGAAAAAGAATTATTTATAACTTTACGACACGAATGGAAAATAAAAAAACACATTGATATGGAAGTTAAAAAATCAGAAAAGGCAAGTCTTGAGAATAAGAGACTTCTCTTCACAGAGATAGGCTTTGTGGTTGCCTTGATTGCTATTTACTTCGCATTTAACTGGTCTTCAACCGAAAAAGAGGTTGCAACCCTCGAGGCTGAAGTAGCGAATGTAGAAGTAGAGGATATGGTTCCTATTACTCAGGAGACACCTCCACCACCAGAGGCAGCACCTAAGATTCCTATTTTGTCAGACCAGATTGATGTTGTCGATGATAATATCAAAGTAGATGACAATATGTTCCAGAACCTCGAGGATGACGCAAACTCAGGCGTGGAGATTATGGACTATATCGAAAGTGCACCGGAAGAGGAAACAGTGGAAGAAGAAGCCATTCCGTTCCAGTTGGTAGAGGAAAAACCTTCATTCAACGGTGGCGATGCTAATGAATTCTCAAAATGGGTGAACTCAAAGCTCGTATATCCGGAAATCGCTAAGGAAAACGGTGTACAGGGTAGAGTAACACTGCAGTTCACTGTAAATGCTGACGGTACAGTATCGAATGTAAAGGTACTCCGTGGAGTCGATTCTTCACTTGACAAGGAAGCTGTGAGAGTCGTTTCAAGTTCTCCTAAATGGAAACCGGGAAAGCAGAGAGACCGTGCAGTCAAGGTTACATATACCTTCCCTGTTATATTCCAGTTGAGATAAAAACTAACAACACATAATAAGAATAAGGCTGTCCCTAATATTAAGGATGGCCTTATTTTTTAAAAGTGAATAATCTAAAAAATATGACAGAAAACGTAGAAAAAGCGGTTTTCGTAGGTATTATCACAAGTAATGACGAAGAAAGCAAGGTAATGGAATACCTTGATGAACTCGAGTTTCTTGCTGAGACAGCAGGAGCGACGAGGGACAAGAAATTCGTCCAGAGACTTGACAGACCGGACAATGCCACATATATCAGAAGCGGAAAACTCCAGGAAATAGCTGATTACTGTGAGCAGAATGACATAAGATATGTAATTTTCGATGATGAACTGTCAGGTACCCAGCAGAGGAACATTGAGAAGATAATAAAGACGAGCAGTGTCATTGACCGTACAAGCCTCATTCTTGAAATCTTCGCGCAAAGAGCCAAAACTGCATATGCAAAGACTCAAGTCGAACTGGCCAAATACAACTATATGCTGCCGAGACTTGCCGGCATGTGGACACACCTTGAGAGACAGAGAGGTGGTATGGGTACGCGAGGAGGTATGGGTGAAACTCAGATCGAGATAGACAGGCGTATCGTGAAGGAGAGAATTTCCAAGCTGAAAGAACAACTGAAAAAAGTGGACAAGCAGATGGCCACACAGCGCGGAAACAGAGGCCAGCTTGTACGTTTGGCATTGGTAGGATACACTAATGTAGGAAAGAGTACATTGATGAATCTGCTGTCTAAAAGCGACGTTTTTGCGGAAAACAAACTGTTTGCAACGCTTGACACAACGGTCAGAAAAGTGGTTCTGGAAAACGTTCCATTCCTGCTCAGTGATACAGTAGGTTTTATAAGAAAACTGCCTACACAGCTGATAGAAGCATTCAAGAGTACACTTGATGAAGTCAGGGAAGCAGACATTCTTATTCACGTAGTGGATATATCACATCCGGGGTTTGAGGAGCAGATGGAAGTGGTGGAAAACACACTTAGGGACATCAAGGCTGACAACAAACCTATATACGTGATTTTCAATAAGGTAGATGCATATACGTATGAAGAGTATGACGAGTTTTCACTTGAGCCGAAGGGTAAGAACAACAGGAGCCTGGAAGAGTTGAAAAACAGCTGGATAGCAAAGGAAAAGACCCCTTGCATCTTCATATCTGCCAAAGAGAAAATCGGCATTGACAAACTCAGGAACGACATATACAAGATGGTAGCTGAGATTCATGCTGGACGATATCCGTTCAACAATTTCCTCTGGTAATCTCTTGCTCGTCTTTTCGGTCTATATTCCTTTTCTCATCAGTCGTGTACGTCCAGTACACTCCTTCTTCGAAAAGAAATCTATCCTCGAAAATACTTCGCAAATCAAAATACTTCGCAAATCTCGGCCAACGATTACTAACAGCAGACTAAAAAAGAGACCACCCTGAAGAAGGATGGTCTCTTTTATGTTATGATAAAATTTACTATTCGCTGAATTTAGCGGCGAGGAACTCTCTGTTGAGACGGGCAATGTGATCAACAGAAATACCCTTAGGGCACTCCATTTCACAAGCTCTGGTATTGGTACAGTTACCGAAGCCGAGTTCGTCCATCTTAGCAACCATCGCACGAGCCCTTCTTGCAGCCTCTGGGCGACCCTGTGGAAGAAGAGCGAGGGAACTTACCCTTGCAGCCACAAAGAGCATTGCAGAGCCGTTTTTACAGGTAGCAACGCAAGCACCGCAACCGACGCAAGCAGCAGCATCCATACTCTGTTCAGCCTTGTCATGAGGAATGAGTAGAGCATTTCCATCCTGTGCAGAACCGGTTCTTACAGAAATGAAACCGCCTGCCTGAAGAATCTTGTCGAATGCAGTTCTATCTACAACGAGGTCCTTGATTACAGGGAATGCAGCACTTCTCCAAGGCTCTACAGTGATTGTAGCACCATCCTTGAAATGACGCATAAACAACTGACAGGTAGTAACCTGATCATCTGGACCGTGAGCTCTACCGTCAATATAAAGAGAGCAGGCGCCGCAAATACCTTCGCGGCAATCATGGTCAAAAGAAACAGGACCGTCCCCCTGACATCCTCTGTCAACAGCTACAGGATCTTCACCCTTACGTACAAGCTGCTCGTTAAGAATATCAAGCATCTCGAGGAATGAAGCATCCTCTTCGATTCCGGTCACAGAGTATAATTTAAATTCACCTTTTGACTGGGCGTTTTTCTGACGCCATATTTTTAACTTGAAATCCATCTCTAATTAGTCTTTATAGTTTCTGGTAGCAACGTGAATATTCTCATAAACGAGAGGTTCTTTATGAAGTTCAGGAGCCTGACCTTCACCCTTGTACTCCCAGGCAGCTACATACATATAGTTTTCATCGTCACGTTTGGCCTCACCTTCCGGTGTCTGGCTTTCTTCACGGAAATGACCACCGCAAGACTCATTTCTATTGAGAGCATCAGTAGCCATCAGCTCACCGATGTCGAAGAAGTCCTCAAGACGAAGAGCCTTCTCAAGTTCCTGATTGAACTCATACTGCTCGCCAGTTACGCGTACAGTCTTCCAGAATTCCTCACGGAGAGCCTTAATCTGCGCAATACCCTCTTTGAGGCCTTCTGCTGTACGTGCCATTCCGACATGCTCCCACATGATGTGGCCGAGTTTCTTGTGAATAGCGTCAACAGGCTCAGTTCCTTTGACAGCGAAGAGTCTGTCAATGCGGGCCTGAACTGCTTTCTCTGCCGCATCGAACTCTGGAGCTGAAGTATCAGTCTTAGGCTCAGCAAACTTATGAGAAAGATAGTCACCGATTGTAACAGGAAGGATGAAGTATCCGTCAGCAAGACCCTGCATAAGAGCAGAAGCACCAAGACGGTTTCCGCCATGATCAGAGAAGTTAGCCTCACCGATAGCGTAAAGTCCAGGAATAGTAGTCTGAAGATCGTAATCAACCCAGATACCACCCATTGTATAGTGGATAGCAGGATAAATCATCATAGGCTCTTCCCATGGGCTTGAAGCCGTAATCTTCTCGTACATCTGGAACAAGTTACCATAACGCTCTGCAACTCTCTGTTTTCCAAGTCTTTCTATAGCGTCTTTAAAATCAAGGAAAACTGCGAGGCCTGTTTCATTGACACCGAAACCTGCATCACATCTTTCTTTTGCTGCACGTGAAGCAACGTCACGAGGAACGAGGTTTCCGAAAGCAGGATAACGACGCTCGAGATAGTAATCTCTATCCTCTTCAGCTATCTGAGACGGTTTGATTTCGTGTTTGCGGAGTTTCATCACGTCTTCCATCTTCTTAGGAACCCAGATACGGCCGTCGTTACGCAAAGACTCTGACATGAGAGTAAGTTTACACTGCTGGTCACCGTGTACAGGGATACAGGTAGGATGGATCTGTGCGAAAGCAGGGTTTGCAAAATAAGCACCCTTACGGTAGCACTGCATAGCAGCTGAACCGTTGCTGTTCATCGCATTGGTAGAAAGGAAGTAGGTTCTTCCGTAACCGCCGGTAGCAATTACCACAGCATGGGCACCGAAGCGCTCGAGCTTACCGGTAACAAGATTTCTTGCAATTATACCCTTGGCTTCACCATTTATAACTACAAGGTCGAGCATCTCGTGACGAGGATAGCTCTTTACTGTCCCGGCTGCAATCTGTCTGTTGAGCGCAGCATAAGCGCCAAGAAGAAGCTGCTGACCGGTTTGTCCCCTTGCATAGAAAGTACGGCTTACCTGCACACCACCGAAAGAACGGTTTGCAAGATATCCGCCGTATTCCCTTGCGAAAGGAATACCCTGAGCTACGCACTGGTCAATGATGGCTGCGCTGACTTCTGCGAGACGATAGACATTGGCTTCTCTGCTTCGGTAGTCACCACCTTTGATGGTGTCATAGAAGAGACGATAGACAGAGTCATTGTCGTTCTGATAGTTCTTGGCTGCATTGATACCACCCTGAGCCGCAATAGAGTGCGCGCGGCGAGGAGAATCACTGATGCAGAAAACCTTTACATTATAACCGAGTTCACCGAGAGTGGCAGCTGCAGAAGCTCCACCAAGACCGGTGCCGACTACAATGATTTCGAGTTTTCTCTTGTTGTTAGGACTGACAAGTCTAATTTCTGATTTCCTTTTGGTCCATTTTTCGGCCAAAGGTCCGTCAGGAATCTTTGAGATAAATTTATCGGCCATTTTATAGTTATTATGAATATATTGTACAATTATTCTGCAAGTTTAGTGATTTTTGGCGGAATAACCTTAGAATATCACCAAATTTGAGCAAAAATAAGACATATTCCCAAGAAACATCTGCAAAGCCTGCAAATCATCAGAACAATGTATTCTGAATATACTCAGGTTCATCACCAGTTTCTCTGTCTATACCGAGGTGCTTATAGGCCAGATCAGTGGCTATTCTCCCCCTTGGAGTACGCTGTATGAAGCCTTCTTTTATAAGGAAAGGTTCATAAACTTCCTCGACAGAGCCCTGGTCCTCGCCTACAGATGTGGCGATAGTGCTCACGCCGACAGGACCGCCCTTGAACTTGGCGATGATGCTATAAAGAATCTTATTGTCAATCTGGTTCAGACCGCGCTTGTCAATGTTAAGAGCATTGAGCGAAAACTTCGCTATTTCCAGATCAATGTGCCCGTTTCCCTTTACCTGGGCGAAATCCCTCACGCGGCGCAGCAGAGCATTTGCAATACGTGGCGTACCGCGGCTTCGCATGGCTATCTCCAACGCGGCATCGTCATCAATCGGGACATTCAGCAGAGCGCTGTTCCTCTTTACTATACGCACGAGCTCAGACGACTCGTAATACTCCAAAGGACAATCAATTCCGAAGCGTGCCCTGAGCGGTGAGGTCAGGAGACCTTTCCTCGTAGTAGCCCCGACAAGCGTGAACGGCTTTAATGAAAGCCTTACCGACCTGGCTCCAGGCCCCTTGTCTATAAGGATATCTATGACAAACTGCTCCATTGCCGAATAGAGATACTCCTCCACCACAGGCGATAGCCTGTGTATCTCGTCAATGAAAAGAACGTCTCCTTCATCCAATGAAGTAAGCAGGCCGGCCAGATCACCAGGCTTGTCCAGAACAGGTCCGGATGTGATCTTTATATTCACACCCAGTTCATTGGCCACGATATTTGCAAGCGTAGTCTTTCCCAAGCCCGGAGGCCCGTGAAAAAGCACATGATCCAGAGGCTCGCCTCTCATTTTGGCAGCCTTGATGAATATTTTCAGATTTGTGACAATCTTGTCCTGCCCCGTGAAGTCTGTCAGCTCGTGAGGCCTGATAATTCCGTCCAAATCCTTATCTTTGTCATTCCCGGTTGAATACGGCGAAAAGTCATCAGCCATTTGAAACATCATTTATAATACAAATTTATATATTTATTTTGATATTGATGTTTTTTATAAAGTTGTTGATATGTTGATAATGCTATGCAAGCGGCTGTGCATCAGGATATTATGGTGTGTTAAAATTGTTGATATCCCTGATGGTAACCGTTTGGTAAAATGTTGGAAGTTTTATTTGGATTATTGGGCAGCAGCGTGCATAAAATTATTCATGTAAATAGAAAAACATACTTTTCATTTAGTATCAACAGGGTTTTTAACAGGTTTTCAACCGAAAAATGAGCATAATGTTAATAAGTTCGGAGACTTCGGAAGTACTCGAAAAAAGTGTGGCGGAAAGAAGAGAAACGTATTGCAGCGGGCTGTTTCTTTCCGCGAGGTGGTTTGTACTTTCTCAGATATGCAAATCAGGACTGCAGGTCATTGTACTGCCTGACAAGGATTCAGCGGAGTATTGTGCGGCTGACTTGTACAATCTCGTGGAAGGGGACAATGTATTCTTTCTGCCTGATTCAGGAAAGAATGTGGAGCGAAGCAATTACAAGTCCTCTCTTGCAGTGCAGCGTACTGCTGCGGTAGGAAGCATTATCGCCGATAAGGACAATGCGGAACTTCTGTATATCGTGACCTATCCTGAAGCATTGGAAGAAATGATTCCGGACAAGACCAGGATTTCCGGAGCATTGCTCACACTGAAAAAAGATCAGACCATCAGCTTTGATGAGATAGTGAACCGATTGACTTCCAATAACTTCTGCCGGGTGGATTTCGTATCAGCGCCAGGACAGTTTGCCATCAGAGGTTCAATAATAGACATATTTTCATATTCATTCAATAATCCGTACCGTATCTCTTTCTTCGGCAATGAAATAGAGAAAATCAATGTATTTGACTGCAACACCCAGTTGTCCAAAGAAGAGAAGGAAAGCGCTGACATCTTCCCTGATATCATAGCGGATGATGAGAATGGGGCATCGGACATAATGGTATCAGACATATTTCCGTCAGATGCTGTCGTGTGGCTGGATTCTTCCGATGTATATAAGGAAAGAAGTTTCTACGAAGGTTTAAGCAGATTCCGCAGAGTTTACATTGACACTCCCCTGTCTTGTACTAATGTAGATCCGATTAAGTTCAACATTGCCCCGCAACCTGTATTCAACAAGAACTTCGAACTGCTTACTGAAGATATAAGGAGTCGTCTGGAGAGAGGTTACAGGGTGTGCATATTTGCCGAAAAGGAGTCTCAGGCGGACAGGCTGAAATCGGTGCTGTATCAGAATGAGGGTGTGATGCCGGAGTTCATTGCCGGAAAGAACATTCATAGAGGTTTCATTGACAATGAGAACAAAATCTGCTGTTACACCGATCATGAGATTTTCGACCGCTTCCACAGAGTTACCATCAGAAGAAGTGTCGAGAAGAGTGAGCAGCTGACTCTCAATGATTTGAGCGCGTTCAATATAGGCGATTATGTGGTCCATATCGATCATGGTGTGGGCATTTTCGGCGGTCTGGTGAGAATGACGGATGACAAGGGGCGTGTCCATGAAGTGGTAAAACTGATGTACAAGGACAATGATGTGGTTTTCGTGTCCGTGCATGCGCTTCATAAGATATCCAGATACAAGTCCAAGGATTCCATTCCGCCCAAGATCAATAAACTCGGTTCCAAGACTTGGCAGACGCTTAAGAACAATGCCAAGGCCAAGGTCAAGGATATTGCCAAGGAACTCATCAGCCTGTATGCCAAAAGAAAGGCTGCCAGCGGTTTTGCCTACTCTGCTGATACCTATCTTCAGGAAGAACTTGAGTCCAGTTTCATGTATGAGGATACGCCTGACCAGGAGACTGCTACTCAGGCCATAAAGCGTGATATGGAGGACAAGAGCCCTATGGACAGGCTTGTGTGCGGAGATGTGGGCTTCGGAAAGACCGAACTTGCTGTACGGGCTGCTTTCAAGGCGGTTGCGGACAGCAAGCAGGTGGCAGTGTTGGTCCCGACGACAATTCTCGCTTTCCAGCATTACAATACTTTCAATTCTCGTCTGAAGAATTTTCCTTGCAATGTGGAGTATGTCAGCCGTTTACGTACCGCAAAGGAAATAACTGACATAAAAGAAAGACTTAAAAACGGCTCGATAGACATATTGATAGGAACCCATAAGATTCTTGGAAATACGTTTGAATTCAAGGATTTGGGCCTGCTCATAATAGATGAGGAACAGAAATTCGGAGTAAGTTCCAAGGAAAAGCTCAGGCAGATGAAACTGTCTGTTGATACATTGACATTGACAGCGACTCCTATTCCGAGAACTCTCCAGTTTTCGCTTCTGGGGGCGCGCGACCTTTCCATCATCAGCACTCCCCCGCCGAACAGGATTCCTGTCCAGACTGAGATTATACTTTTCAATGAAAATGAAATCCGTAATATAATCAACTATGAACTGGACCGTGGCGGACAGATATTTTTCCTTCACAACAAGGTGCAGGAATTACCTGGAGTCTATGACATTCTGCACCGTATAGTGCCGGACATGAGGATATGTATGGCTCATGGTCAGATGGAGGCCAAGGAACTGGAAAACAAGATGATGGAGTTCATCCAGGGAGATTATGATATGCTTTTGAGCACTACCATCATTGAAAGCGGTCTGGATATTCCGAATGCCAATACCATTATAATAAACCAGGCTCAGAATTTCGGTCTCAGCGATCTGCACCAGTTGCGTGGCAGGGTTGGACGGTCCAACAGGAAGGCCTTCTGCTATCTGATAGTTCCGCCTCTGACCACATTGTCAGACGATTCGAGAAGAAGGCTTCGGGCAATAGAGGAATTCTCCGATCTCGGCAGCGGGTTCAATATAGCGATGCAGGATTTGGATATCAGAGGTGCCGGAAACCTGCTTGGAGCGGAGCAGAGCGGTTTTATTGCCGATATGGGTTATGAGACGTACCAGAAGATTCTTGCCGAAGCTATGGATGAACTCGGTATGGAGACAGGAATATCCACCAAGAATGTGAGTGATTCTTATGTGGAGGACTGCTCTATCGAGACTGACCAGGTGGCAATGATTCCGGACGGCTATATCGACATACAGGCAGAAAAAATACGAGTTTACAAGGAATTGGATTCTGTGGACAAGGACAGTGGTTTGGCTCAGATTGCGGCCCGGCTGGAAGACAGGTTCGGAAAACTTCCTGTAGAACTGGAAAGGCTTTTCGATATTGTCAGAATCAGGCATCGCGGCGAAAAACTCGGATTTGAGAAGATAATCATCAAGAACGGGATCATGATAGCATTTTTCATAACCAATCCTATGTCGGCTTATTATAAATCGCCGGTATTTTCAAGAATTCTTGACAGGGTTTCGGCCAATAGTGCTATATTTGAACTCAAACAGAATAATTCCAAGCTCAGGATAATATCCAGGAAGATAGACTCTCTGGAAAAGGCTTATGAAGTGCTGGGCAAGTTATTGTGATAAAAGGTGTTGAATGAACAATTTTGTAGTAGAAATAGGTAACACGGCTGTAAAGGCAGCCTGGACTGAAGGGACAGTTTTAGGAAAGACCTTCCGTTATCAGGGAGAAAAGGTCCGTGATTTCATAGTTTCATCCGTGAAGAATGAAAAGCCTGCCGTTATGGTGATTGCTTCCGCTTATGAAATCTCAGCCGGTGACAAGGCACTGTATGCCGGACTATGCGGCAAACTTGTGGTGCTGGACGGCTCTGACAATGAATCGGTCAATGACAAGAACATTCCGGGATGGCTCAGCCCCGACAGGGAGGCTTCTATAATGGCCGCACGTCATCTTTTCAAGAACAAAAGTTTTACCTTGTTTGACTTCGGAACGACATTGACAGTGGACATGGTCAATGCTGACGGTACTTACTGTGGAGGCAATATTTCCCTTGGGTGCCGTACGAGATTCAAGGCATTGAACCGGTACTCAAGGGCTCTTCCGCTGGTTTCCACGCCAGATGACACTCCCCTTCTGGGCACAGATTTCACGACCTCGATAACGTCCGGAATCATATCGGGCATAATGTTTGAAATAGAAGGATACTTGTCAAGCAATTCATCTGATATCATCGTTTTTACGGGCGGTGATGCGAATTATTTTGCAAAAAGGATGAAAAACTCGATATTTGTGATTTGTAACCTTGTTTTGATAGGTTTGGCTTTAATTGCTGACGAGTATGTCAATGAAATTGATTAGAAAAATTTTGTTCGGAGCTGCGCTTGTTCTGAGTTGTAATGTTGTGAAAGCTCAGGAAGGAGCGTATAGTTCTTATTCTCCCTATTCCATATTCGGAGTAGGCGACTTGACTCGTCAGGGTACAGCTTATTCCAAGAGCATGGGCGGTACCGGAATCGCTACCAGAAACAACAGGCACATAAATGTCGTGAATCCGGCTGCTGTGGCGGCAAGGGATACATTGTCCTTCATGTTGGATTTTGGAGTTACTGCAGACGGCAGACTGTACAGTCAGGGTGATGTGAAGTCGGCTAAGAACCTGTTCAACATATCTGACTTCGTGTTTACCGTGCCTATATACCGCAAGTCTGCGTTTATGGCCGGCATTACGCCTTTCAGTTCAGTGGGATATGATTTTTCTCACGATATAACTGATCCTAAGGTACTTGCGACTACCGGAAATATGAATTACCGTTCCTATGGAGAAGGTGATATTTACCAGGTGTTTGCCGGTGCAGGCGCTACATTCTGGAACAAATTGTCAGTAGGAGCGCAGATGATTTACTATTTCGGCAACATTGACAAGACTACCACTATGGATTTCGCTTCGTCTTCATATAGGGATATCTACAGTGGCTATATATTGAATCTCAATGCATTCGGCGGTAAGTTCGGCGTGCAGTACGACCAGGCTCTTGCACCTGGACTTTTCCTCACTGTGGGAGCTACTTACAGGACTTCTGCCAGACTCAAGGGATATGTCACGGATTACAAGTATGCGACTATATCGAGCAAAAGCGATACATTGAAATACAATACGGATACGCTTTCCAGAGGCAGGGCTTCCAAGATTGCGAGCGAGTATGGAATAGGCGTGGCTCTGCGCAGAGGTGACAAGTGGAGGCTTGAGTTCGATTATACCCGTTCAGACTGGAGCAAATCCAATCTTGACAATGCTGTAGGCTTTGCGAACAAGGGTGAATCCACCTTCTCCACTACATTCTCACAGTCCTTCAAGGCAGGATTCGAGATTGTACCTAACAGAAATGATATACGCTATTATATGAGGAGGTGCTCCTATCGGGTAGGTGCATACTATGACAGGGACTATTATAAGTTGAACGGGCATACCGTGAATTCTTATGGCCTTACTTTTGGTATGACGTTGCCTGTATTCCGCTGGTACAATGGTATTTCCATCGGTGTGGATCTTGGCCAGAGGGGTACCAAGGACAACAATATGATACGCGAAAGATATGCAATGCTTGTCGTTGGATTCAATATCCACGACATATGGTTCCAGAAACCTAAATACGAATAACGAAACAAACATTATTTACTGATATGAAAAAAATTGGATTTATCGTCTTCTCGGCGGTTTTGATGGTTTTAGGCGGACACACCATGTCAGCCCAGGGAAAGTATGGCGCGGACAGTGCTGAGTGTATCAAGTACTTGTCATACTACAAAGAATATTACAAGAGCAAGAATTATGATGCGGCTCTGCCTAACTGGAGAAAGGCTTATTCACTTTGTCCTGCTACGGCAAATCAGACAATGCTCATTGACGGAACTTCTCTCATCAGAAAACAAATTGTCAAGAATGCCGCAAATGCTGCGTATCGCAATGCGTTGATTGATACATTGTTCACAATTCATAGAACACGTGCCCAGTATTATCCTAAATACAAGGTTACTGCAATGAACAACCTTGCACTGGATATGGCAAACTTCTATAAGAATGATCCTGAAAAGTTGTATGCCGGACTGGATGAGGTCATCAATGCGAACAAGGAAAAAACCAAGCCTTCAGTTCTTCTCATTGACCTCAATGCTGCAATCCAGCTTTATCAGGACAATCAGATGGATGCCGACAAGTTGATTGCCGTATATCAGAACAATATGGCTTATATCGAGCAGATGACTCCTGCGGATGCAACTGCAAAAGAGGAACTTGACAAGGTTAAAGATGATATGGAAAGCCTGTTCATCTCAAGCAAGGTGGCAAGTTGTGAGAAGATCATAGAGGTTTATACTCCGAGATATGAGGCTACTCCTGAGGATCTTGCGCTCGTAGGCAACATTGTCAAGATGATGAGCGCGGCTGATGATTGTACGGACAATGATCTTTATCTCAACGCTGCAACATCACTGCACAAACTCCAGCCTTCAAGCCAGTCTGCATATTTCCTCTACAAACTCAATGCTTCAAGAGGAAACTTCGATGCTGCTGTGAATTACATTTCTGAGGCTCTCACCTACCCTGACCTCAGTGAGGAGACTGCTGCTGACTACAATTATGAGGCTGCCGCATACTGCGTAAGAAACGGCAAGAATGCTTCAGCGATTTCATTTGCGGAGAAGGCCATGTCATTGTCAGAAAGCTACAAGGGTAAAGCATATTTCCTTATCGGAACTATCTGGGGAGCAACTACTTGCAACGGTAATGAAATCAACAGAAGGGCTCCTTACTGGGTTGCTTACGATTATATGGCAAAGGCTAAGGATGCAGATCCTTCACTTGCTGAGGATTGCAACAAGATGATGTCTCAGTACAGGGTTTACTTCCCTCAGACTGCAGAAGCATTTATGTACGATTTGACTGATGGTCAGTCATATACCGTATCTTGCAATGGTATGAAAGCCAATACCACTGTAAGAACTCAGAAATAGTTTCTTACTTGGAAAGGTTTTTTAATATGGTAAAGATGATGGCAACTGCAGCAGCGGTTGCTTTCATCGTTTATTCCTGCAAGTCGAAATTGTCAGTTGCAGACCGTCTGGATTTGAGCACTACCCCGCTCCAGATCGTTGACAGTATGTGTATGTATCAGACTGAAAACGGGAAGATACAGATGCGTACCGTAACGAAGGAAATGCAGAGGTATGACAATGATACCCTGTCCAGAGAGTATTTTCCGGAGGGCCTTAGGGTATATGCCTATACTGATGATGAGGTTCTCGAATCCACCATTGTTTCTGATGAAGCCAGTCATGAAAAGAACAAGAAGTCAGGCGAAGAAATATGGAAAGCCTTCGGCAATGTGGTGGTGAAGAACATCGTAAAGCAGCAGACTATGGAAACGGACACCATTTACTGGGACAGGACGAAGAAGGAGATATTTACGGACTGTTATGTGCGTATGTACTCCCCTGACGGACTTATGCAGGGATACGGAATGCGTTCTGACGAGCGTGCCCGGAACTCGATTATATTGAAGCCTTTCAACAATTACATGATAGTGGTTCAGGATTCTACGGCCGTTTCCATCGATTCTGTCAATTTTATAGGCCCATTGCTAAAAAAATAATGCAGTTTCACGGAAAATCACTATCTTCGTAGCCCCAATAATATGAAATTAAATTAAACAATAATAACACAATGGCGGTTCTTGAAAAGTTACGCGTTAAATTCGGTATGGCGGTATCTATTGTTATCGCTATAGGCCTGTTATCATTCATTATAGATCCGAATGAAGTTATTTCGGCTTTCAATGGCATGTCTTCAAAGTATGATGTTGGCGAAATCAATGGCAAGTCAATATCTTACAACAACTTCCAGGAAGATATCCAGAAATTTACCACTATCAATGAGGTAATGACAGGTTCTTCAGCTCAGGGCGCTGAGCAGCAGGCTCAAATCAGAAACAATGCTTGGCAGGATCTTGTCTTCAGATATTTGTTTGATGCAAAAGCTTCTGAGGCAGGTCTCAAGGTAGGTGATGCAGAGATGGTAGATTTGACCACCGGCAATATGGTTTCTCCTATGATTGCGCAGAATCCGGCTTTCTTCGATGAAAACGGAAATTTCTCCAAGAGCAATCTTATCCAGATGGTGAACAACCTCGATTCTGACCAGAGCGGCAACTTGAGACTTTACTGGAATTATATCCAGAGTTCAATCTACAACCAGCAGCTGTTCTCCAAATACAGTTCTTTGTTCACTCAGAGCAATTTCATGTCTCCTATGATGCTCAAGAGAACCATCGCCGAGAACAACAACACATCTGACGTGGATTTCGTCATGGTTCCTTTCGGATACGAGCAGGATTCTACGATAGTTGTTTCTGACAGCGAAATCAAGTCTTTCTATAACGCTCACAAGAAATTCTACAAACAGCAGGCAAGCCGCGATATCGAGTACGTGGTATTCGAGGTTAAACCTTCTGCAAAGGATATTGCTGACGAGGGAAAGAAAGTATCTGAAATCTATGATGAGTTCGCTACCGCTTCCAACATGAAGTCTTTCTTGATGAGAAATTCAGACAGACCTTATGATGACAAATACTACAAGCAGGGTGAATTGAGCACTGTTTCTCCTGAGGTTGAAGAGTTCGTATGGAAAGGCGACGGCTATGTTTCAAATGTCATCACCAAGGGTGACAACTACTTGGTAGCCCGTGTAATGGACACCAAGATGGTTCCTGACTCCGTTTACGTAAGACATATCCTTCTTCAGGGTGAGAATGCTGAGCATGAGGCAGACAGCCTCAGAGGCGTAATCGCTGCAGGTGCAAACTTTACAAGCATCGCTTCTTTGTACTCAGCTGACAAGAATTCTGCTGCTGACGGTGAGAAGGGCAATATAGGCTGGATGACCCAGACATATATGATTCCTGGTTTCGAGTCAGTTATGACAGCTGCCAAGAATGTTCCTTTCGTTCTCAAGACAAACTACGGTTATCATGTTGTAGAGGTTACCAAGACCACTGCACCTGTTCTCAAGAAGAAAGTCGCTGTCCTCAGCAAAGAGACCATCGCAAGCAAGGAGACTTTCCAGACTGAGTATGCAAAGGCCAACAAGTTCGCTGTGATGGCTGCAGGCAAATATGATAACTACAAGAAAGCTGTCGATTCACTCGGCGTATATTCTCATCCGTTGAACAATCTGCTCGAGGGAGCTGACAAGCTCGGTTCTATCGACAATGCCAAGGAAGTTTCACGCTGGGCATTCGAGAACAAGACTGGCAAGGTTTCCAACATCATTACAGTGGACAACAACTACTTCATCATCGCTACTGTACGTGGCGTGCACAAAGAGGGTTATGCTACTGTAAAAGAGATCGCTTCTTCTATCAAGCAGCAGCTTTACTACGAGAAACTTGCTGAAAAGAAGAAGGCTGAGGTTGCAGAAAAGATCAATGGACTTGATGACCTCCAGGCAATTGCCGAGAAACTTGGCACTACTGTAAGCTCTCATTCAGGGGTTGCATTCTCTTCAATGAACTCTCAGGGTCTGGATCCTAAGTTTATCGGTGCTGTTTCTGTTGCACCTGTAGATAAGGTAAGCGGACCGGTTGCAGGTTCTATAGGAGTTTATGTGTTCAAGGTTACTGGTCGTGACACAGGTTCATTCTATACAGAGGATGACGCCAAGACCCGTCAGGCTCAGATGGCCATGTATTCTTCTCAGGCTATTATCCCTGTCATGATGCAGGATGCAGATGTAAAGGATAACAGAGCGCGATTCTATTAGCAGACAGTTTACATCAAAATAAAGAGACCGTTCATTCATTTGAGCGGTCTCTTTTCTTGGTTTTTCAAGACGATTCTTAATTATCTGGTATTCAGCTCTTTTATACAATGTTTTACATTTTACGCAGTATATTGCGAATATTTACGCAATGCAAACATAAATATTTTATTGCTTTATGAATTGAGGATAACCTTCTTCAATTAGATGTAAGCAGGGATATCATTTCAAAAATTTTTCGAAAATAATTTGGATTTGTTATATCGATATAATATATTTGTAAAAACGATTTAGAAATCCGTATGGGAAACGTACGTTCCATTAACGCAAAAGTGACGATTAAAGACATCGCAAAGGAAGCGGGGGTGTCTCCGGCACTCGTATCCTTTGTAATGAAGAATGCAGCCAGCGGCACAAGAACGTACAGAGTAAATGAAGAGACTGCGCTTCATATTCTTAATGTGGCCTCAAAGCTCAATTATCATCCTAATCTTGCGGCGAGGACACTAAAATCGGGCAAATCCAATATTATTGGAGTGATAATCTCCGATTTAACATCTCCCTTTTTCGCCGAAATCACCAAACGCATTGAGTATGAGGCATACCTTCAAGGATATTCAGTGCTTTTCGGCAGCACTGAGGAAGATGCAGGAAAGCTTCGCCGAATCAAAGACGTTTTTATCAACAGGGGTGTTGACGGTCTGGTAATAGTACCATGTGAGAATTCTGATGATATAGTGAGGGATTCATCTACTGGGACCGTTCCTGTAGTTCTTTTGGACCGAGGTATTGAGGGTTACAATGGTCCATCAGTGTTGTTGGACAACTATCAGGCATTCAACGATTTGACCAGTGCGCTCCTTAATAGAGGTTACAAGCGTGTCGAAATGGTGACCTATTCGATGAATCTTTCTATTCTTCCTGACCGTGAAAGGGGGTATGAAGATAGAATGCGAGTTGCTTCATTGCAGGACAATATCCGTTTTCACAGGATTGACAGAAAAAGTGACGGTCACCAGATGGCTGAGGCTATAATCTCCGCACACGAAAGAGGAGTTGAAGCCCTTGTCTTTGCAACCAATGCATTAGCTCTCAAAGGGATGAAAGAAATGTATAAGGCCGGAATCAATAAAGACTTCGGAATTGCCTGCTTCGGTCACAATGACGCCTTTGATATTTTTGACAATGAGGTCATATACGCAAAACAACCAACAGAGCTATTCGCCCGGTCTGTGATGGACAGGATTCTTTCGCTTATCAATGGTGAAGTAATACCGGAATCCTCTAAACGTGTTATTCTAAGATCTGAAATCATTGATTAAATATGAAATAATTGCATGCTAATTAATATTCAAACGTTTGTTATAACGATATAATTCTTAATACTAATTATAATGACAGACATTATGAAGCACTTGAACCAAAAAATGTTGTACGTGGTCTGCGCAGCAGTCTGCCTGATAATAAATTCAGGTATTGACGCGAAGGCGCAGGAGACAGTACGAGGCAAAGTGTATGATACGGACAAATCTACACCTTTGCCGGGTGCGCTTGTGAGTGCTCTGAATGGAGTTGTGCATTCCACCTCCGGTACAGATGGCACTTTCGAAATCAAAGTGCCGGAAGGGGAACAGGTGACAGTCCAGTTTATGGGTTATGCTCCGCAGGCATTTAAAGTGGGGAAAACCAGGTGGTATGATATTGTTCTCCAGCCTGATAATGAGCGCCTTGACGAAGTCGTAGTTACGGCTCTCGGGATGAAAAGGGAAAAAAGGTCTCTTGGTTATGCAACCACAGAACTGTCTTCTGATCAGATTAATGAAGTTAGCAGTGGCAACTGGCTTAACGGGCTTCAGGGCAAGGTTGCCGGAATCCAGTTCAATAACGCATCATCCGGACCTATTGGATCGATGAAGGCGGTAGTCCGTGGTGAGACCTCATTAAGCGGCAACAGTTCTGCTCTATTTGTGATTGACGGAATCCCAATGACCTCTGGTACAGTTTCAAATGTGTCCGGCAAGACGTATACAAATGATGACGGTCCTATTGATTTCGGAGACGGAGCGGCTGACCTCAATCCGGATGATATAGAATCAGTCACAGTCCTGAAAGGCGCTGCAGCTACAGCATTGTATGGTAGCAGAGCAGGGAACGGTGCCATAATCATTACTACGAAATCAGGTTCAAAAACTAAGGGTGTAGGGGTGACATACAATGCGGACTTTTCATTTGACTTCCCTGGTTATTGGCCAGAATTCCAGACGGTTTATGGCTCTGGTCTGGATATGGGAAAGGAACCTTACAACTTCTGGAGAGCCAGTCTAAATCCGCAAGGTCATGAAATCAACTACAGCCGTTATGCTTTCGGTGAGGCATATGACCCATCCAAACTCCGGTACCAGTATGAGGGATACAACTGGGATACAGGTGAGATTGTGGCTACTCCATGGGTTTATAAAGATGACTGGTACACCGGAATCTTCAGAACTGGTTTTACAATGCAGAATACCTTTACGATTGAAGGTGGAAACGGCAAGGGTACAATGGTTAGAGCATCGGTCAAGGATACGAGAAACAACTGGATTCTGCCTAATACAGGCTACAAGAAGCAGTCGGTTTCCTTGTCGCTGACATCACCAGTCTCAAAATTCGCCACGTTGAGGGCAAAGATTAATTATTACAGGACAGATTCTGACAATATGCCTTCATCGGCTTATGCAAGAAACTCGACTATGTATCAGCTTGTATGGAACAGGACAAATGTAAGCATTAAGGAGTATGCGAAAGAGTATTTTGACGGACATTATAATGCAGAGACATTCGAGGATTATGCATATTTGATTAGCCACACTGAATATTACAATCCCTACAGGGTTCTGTATGAGTTTACAAACAGTATGGACAAGGATCGCGTCCTTGGAAATATCGGCGTCTCATTCAACCTGTGGAAAGAAAAACTCACACTCGATTTAAGGACAGGTGTAGATCTTGACACGCAGTTCAGAACACAACGTAAACCTAAATACAATTATACATATCCAGAAGGATTCTATCGTGAACAGACAACGATGCAGATGGAGATGAACTCAGATTTCATGCTTAAATACTCGGATTCGTTTTTGCACGACAGGCTCGTCATTACAGCTGGATTTGGGGGCAACAATATGGTGTACAATATGAAGTCCTCCAAATACACTCTTGACAAACTGGACGTTGAAGGTGTTTACACTATAGATAATTATCCTAATGGCACATTGCCTGATTATGAGGTGATGCGCCTGAATAAGGTTGTCAATAGTTTCTACGGAATGTTTTCAATAGGTTGGGATGATTGGGTATATCTGGATATAACTGGAAGGAATGACTGGTCTTCCACACTTTCAAAGGGAAACTGGTCATTCTTCTATCCGTCTATCAGTGGCAGCCTAGTTCTTGATAAACTCTGTAATTTTCAGCAAAACGCCCCGTGGCTCACGTTCCTTAAACTCCGTGCCTCCTGGGCCAATGTTGGTAAGGACACAACACCGTATGCCATTGCCTATAATTATGTATCTACTTCTTATCCTGGAGGATACAGAACGGGCTCGACTTTCCCGGATCCAAATCTGAAACCTGAAAATGTCGAGACTTGGGAAGTGGGAATGGAAGCAAAGTTTCTCGAAAACAGAATAGGCCTGGATGTGGCGCTATATACCTCTAATGTCACCAATCAGATTTACAATCTTCCGGGAGACTATATCACGGGAGCGAAGAATTATACCTACAATATAGGTTTGATCCGTAATAGAGGTATTGAGATAGCATTGAATCTTGTTCCTGTGAAAACCAGAAATTTTAGATGGGACATCAATATCAATGCTTCGAGAAACAGGGGAGTATTGATGAGAATGTACGATGGATGGGACAATGACGTCCCTCACATTGAGGACTATTCGTCGATTTCCAACCGTTTCTTCGTATATGACTATGTGGGCAAACAGATGGGACAGATTTGGGCGATTGGTCTCAAGAAGACACCGGAAGGCTCATATTATTATGATGGTAACGGAAACAAGATTGATTGCTCAGGCCAGACAGTTATTGACATCAGGACGGGTCTTCCTTACAACAGCCAGGACCTAAGATGTCTTGGCAATGTGAATCCTGACTGGACAGGCGGATTCTCTACCAGACTGAGATACAAGAATCTCACACTTGGGGCGACATTCGCGGCACAGCTGGGCGGAAAAGTGTTCTCTGTGACAGCAAGTATCCTCGGATACCAGGGAAAACTTACCAATACACTAGAAGGCAGGTACGACGGACTTGTTGCGGAGGGAGTAAATATTCTCGGCCAGGATGAGAACGGCAACACTGTATGCTCGGTTAATCGTACCGTTACCTCCAATGTATACTCATATTACCAGACTTATAAGGCCAGCCGTTATAATTTCGAGGAATACACATATGATGGTTCATATATGAAACTTAAAGAGTTGAGACTGGAGTACAAGTTCCCTGAAAGAATTATCAAGAAAACAAAAGTACTACAGGGACTGGGAATTGCGGCTTATGCGACAAACTTGTTCTGTGTTACGGAATACCCGTTCTATGACCCTGATACAGGAGTTCTTTCAGGAGGAGATATCCGCCGTGGTATGGAGACTGGCTCTTTCCCGATGAGCCGTACAATGGGTTTCAATGTGAAAGTTCAATTTTAGTCTGATTTTTATGAGAGCAAATAGAAATATTGCGGCCTTGATTCTCGGTTGCGCCACCTTGGTTTCCTGCTCGGAGAATTTCGAGAAAATCAATACTGACCCTGTGACGATTCCGTTTGGCCAGCTGAAGGCCTCCAATCTGTTTGAACCGATATTGTTCGATACTGGTAACCAGAATCAGTACTATTCCTGGTTCTGGAATGCTGAGCTGATACAGGTGACTGCCTTTACTGGTGGTTCAACAAGAATGGAGCATCTTTATCTTGTGACGGACGGTAATGCACAGTCCATATGGGACAATTATGCCAGACGGGCTTCAGATGCAAACCATATGTTGAATCTGGCGCGTCGTCAGGGAGACCGCCTTTTTGAAGCTTTTGGCCTGATTATGAAAGCTTGGCAGATGGCGGAACTTACTTCTTTGTTCGGAGATATTCCATTTGACGAGGCTTTCAAATATAGTGAGAACCGCTCTCCTGTTTTTGAGTGCCAGGAGAAGGTGTTTAGACATATACTTGATGATCTTGAGAGTGCGAATCAGATACTTGCTGAAAATCCTACAAGCGCTTCCGCATCATTGGATCAGATGTACAAAGGCAGCGCTAAAGCCTGGAGAAAATTCGCTAATTCATTAAAATTGAGGTATTTGTGCAGATTGTCAGGTATCAGTGATTCCTATTGGAAAGAGATAGATAGGATTCTTGCAGACCCTGTCAATTATCCTGTATTCCAGAGCAGTGATGATGATGCGGCAGTGCCATACGCAGGTGTGGACCCGTACAAGTCATATTGGGCAAAGGCGGAGACGACAAAAGGGGTTTTTCAACAACACAGGCTTACACAGCAGCTGATAAAGATGACGGCTGAACTTGACGAGCAGGGGAATGCCTTATACGTTGATCCGAGACTCCTCATCTGGGGCGTTCAGACTGGAGGAAAATGGAAGGGAACTGTTTCAGGTGGAAATCAGTCCAATAGAAACAAAGATGACGAGGGTACATCCAAGCCAAACTTCGAGATTCTTGGGGCCCCGGATCTTCCAGGATACTTGATGGAATATACCGAGATTCTTTTCATCAAAGCGGAAGGGGTGCTCAAAGGCAAACTTGAATCAGTGAGCGTGCCGGCAAAAGACTTGTATGAGGAGGCTTTGAGAACGAATATCCTGAAATGGACTGCTTTCGGTGACCGACTGTCAAAGCCTCTCCAGATAAGAAAAGCAGATATTGATAAATATCTTGCCTCCAGTCTGGGGTCTTATGATTTAGCTGGCACGGATAGAAGTATATATGGAGGAAAAGAAGAATTCATCGCCGCTCAGAAATGGTTGTCGCTATTATGGGTTGGTTGGGAACAATTCCACGAGTGGCGAAGGAACGAATATCCAGTCCTGACTATTGGCGAAGGTACGGTATACAACGACCATGAACTACCGACTCGATTCGTATATCCATCATACACAGTCTCTTCCAATAAACTGAATGTAGAGAATGCTCTTTCTCGAATGAGTGGAGACAACTCAATGCATACACCGCTTGATTGGTCGTGGAAGAAGCTGACCGGCTCGCACAGAAATCCATACGGTGTCAATTGAGTGGCCGCAAGTTGAATGTTATAAAATATGCGAAAAATGAGATACAAATATTCATTATTGTCTATCGCTGCATCAGCGCTGCTGCTTGCTGGATGCGAGCATGAAGAACGGCCAGACAATCTTGAGCTGAAGGTGACGGATGCTCAGAAAGAGACAGTGCTCTCATTGTCCGAGCCGAATACCTATGATATGCAGCTTGCATATTATCAATATCTTGATATTGCTAGTCCGGATCTTGTCAATGAGAAGATGCCATCTCCAAAATTTCTTATTACCTCGAATGCAAAGTGGAGAATAGAACCCAGTGCAGGTAAAGAATATGACTGGATTCATCCTTTTCCTGCAAACGGCGACAAAGATGGACTGTTCTATTTCGTGGTAGGTAGATACACTGACCAGAGAGACTGCAGGACAGCAGAGTTCAGGATAATTGTGGATGACGGGACTGGTGAAAGGAATGTCGGGGGATCGATTGTCATAACTCAGGATCCGAGCAACGAATTCCTTAAGAAATCAGCAGCCAGACTTGAGTTCTCCCAACCGGCTTCGTATAAGAATCTGCTTGTCAGTTCCAATGTTGAATGGAAATGCTCCTTGGAGCCTGATAGTGATTATGCTACGGAGGATCTGGATTGGATTTCTTTCCAGAGACTGGATTCGGAAGATGGTATTGTGGACACTCTCAGGTTCACAGTGACTGAAAACACCAGTTCAATCCGGGGCGCAAGGCTCTTGCTTAAATATGCAATAGACGGAAACCCTATGGAGGAGGTGTTTCAGATTGTACAGAATGGAGAGGCCGTTGATGTAGAGGGTTTCCCTATCAAGTGGAAAATAGGAGTGGCAGAGAATAATTATGTAGAGACCTGGCCTGCTGAAGGACTTATTCATTCTATTCAAGGCAATGGCAAAATCCAATATGTAAGTGTGGATAAGTCTTTGATTGATGTGGACAAATTATATCGGCTTGACATCAATGGAAACGATCCGAGAGTAATCGGTGTATGGCCAGGCGATTATTGCCAGTTCGTGTCCGATGTTCCTGTCTCTAAAGGTACGATTCTGAAGATATCATTTGAACCGAGAGTATCGGCTTCATGCTTCAAATACTGGAGACTTGAATACTTGGACGGCAATGAGTGGAAGATAGCAGGCACCCCTCAGATTACTGATGAGCCTGGAACCAATGTCGTCTATACGACAGCATTCAACGGAGGTTCGAATGCGTCCGCCAATGCGCAGGTCAGTGCGGTGGTTAAATATGAGAACACAACAGACCGGGTTGATTTTAGATTCATCTGTGCAGCTAACTGGACTTGCAACGGGTCAGTTCTTGAGGCTCCGAACGGTGCTAGCTGGAGGCTTACCCTTACAGACAGAACATCTGAGACTTGGTATCCGACTATACAGTGCATAGCCGGTGGCTCCGAGCCTATGGTTAAAGCCCAGATATCAGTGGAAGGTGTTGAAAATGACTTGATTGTTTTTGAGGGAGATCCTCAGGAACCGGCTCGTTTTAATGTCACCTCTGACTATGAATTCACCGTGACAGCTGATGTGGACTGGCTTCACATCACTCCTGCCTCAGGCATTGAAAATCAGGCGGCTGAGATTGAAGTGAAATGCGATGCCAGCGATCTTTCTGTTGTCCGCAGGGCTGTGATTGACATTAAATCAGGCGTGTCGCATCATTATATTTCTGTTGTGCAGAGCGCTGCTGGGCAGGATCTTAAACCATTCTTGTCGTTGGTTGGCGGAAACAGTAGAACACTCAAGACTCAAGCAGGTTCGTTTGAGGTTGAGATTCAGGGCAATGTCCCGTTCGAGACAGAATGCCCTGAATGGGTGGTTGAGGAAGAAATGCCGCAAACAAAAGGTAAGGTGGATTTCACTGCCATGAAATTCAATTATGCCAAGAACATTACAGGCGAAACCAGGTATGGGACGGTGCGCTTCTATAACAGTGAATTTGGAATTGAAACCTGTCTTAATCTCATTCAGGGGGTGCTTGAGGTGCAAGTAAATGCGAATGATTTATATCTATTCCCTGGCGAGACATCAGCAAAATTCAAATTCGAAAGCAACGTGCCTCTTGCCTTTGAGGTTGTTGAAGGTGAAGCTGTTTTGTCGGATTCATTGCTTCCATCTGGGCAGTCTGAACTGAATGTGGAATATCAGGGAGATTCGCGTGCAGTAATCAGGGTTTACAACGAAGAAAATGAATATGAGGCCCTGCTTACAGTCAACAGATACAGAGTCATTGCTGACTGGCTCTTTACCAAGGCAAAGGTCAATGATGTCAAAGCGACCTGGAATTCTGGTGGGTCTGAACTTCAAGGAGAGGGCTCAGGAGGCAAGTATGTCTCTGATGACGTGACGGGGCGCAGTATACTTGAGTATTACAATGGAATAGACAAATCGGATGCAGCGCTCAGTGCGAAATATAAATTCTCAAGAGCCACATCGACTGCTGGAGAACCGTATGTCAAGAGTCCGATGGCGGGAGACTATTGGCTTTATACTGCTGAGGCACTGCGCGAGATTCCTGCTGGGACATTGTTGAGATTCAAGTTCTATATGAGAAATTCCAGTGCTGCAGTGAAATACTGGCTTGTGGAATATCAAGATGGACTTGACTGGAAGCCAGTCACCGAGATGCGGACAGGTACTGCTGGAACTGAGGAAATATTATACAATTTCAGCATTGATCAGGATTCTGCATATATCCCATATGAGGGAACGTTTGTACTGACGAAGAGCTCCTCAAAGCTGAAAATTAGAGTTGTTGCTGTCGCCAACTGGTCTATAAAAGGTGCTATGTTCACCGCTCTGAACAACAGTACCGTGAGAATGGGCTCCAACAGCGATGTCACTAAGAATCACATAATCGAGATTGTTGAAAAATGAATAAGGTAGTTGTTTTGATTGGTTTGTTGTCCCTGGGCGGTTATATGTCCGCCCAGGAGATAAAAATGGTCGAAATCCCTGCGGGGGTATTCACGATGGGAAGTGATGGAAGAGGAGAAGATTACGATGAGGCTCCGGCCCACTTGGTGACAATCTCCAGACCGTTCAGAATGAGTGTCACAGAAATTACTAATGCCCAGTATGAAGAGTATGATCCGTCGCATAGGGAGATGAGGGGCTATGAAAGAGGTCTTTCTATCGGAGACAATGAAGCGGTCACTATGGTTTCTTACTATGATGCTGAAGCCTTCTGTTGCTGGCTGAGTGAGAAGACTGGGCGACATTACCGTCTGCCTACAGAAGCTGAGTGGGAGTATTCTTGCCGTGCAGGAACCAAGACAGAGTACTGGACAGGTGACACGCTTCCTTTCCCGTTTCAGAAAAACCAGAAGACTGAGCGTAATCTTGTCAAAGTGTCTCTTGCTGTGGATGATTCTCCAGCCAATCCGTTCGGACTTCACGGAATGCACGGAAATGTCGAGGAGTGGTGTATTGATTGGTATGCAGGATATGAGGACGCCCATCAGACAGATCCTTCAGGCCCTGAATCAGGGTTGTACAAGGTAACAAGGGGCGGCAGTCACAATACTCCATCCCATTATTTGCGCAGTGCTAACAGAAGTGCAGCACTTCCTGCTGACAAACACTCACAGATAGGTTTCAGGATTGTAGAATCTGACACTGAGATTAAAGCATCCGGGATTCCGGAGCGGATCCCGCTTAATATGAGTGACGTGTCTGATTCAAAATATCGATGGAAGAAAGTGTCTTCCAAGAGGCCCGTGTTCCTGTCACCAATTCCTTTTGTTCACAAGCCCGATGATGGAACTCCTTTCTATTCTCACAATCATCAGCCGGCATTGACGTGGTGTTCTAACGGAGACCTTCTGGCTGTCTGGTTCTCATGTGATAATGAGAATGGCAGAGAACAAGTGGTGCTTGGTTCAAGATTGAGAAAGGGACATGATGAATGGGACAAGGCTTCTCTTTTTCTGCGAATCGCAGACAGAAATCTAACAGGATCTTCATTACTGACGGAACAGGATGGCAAAATTCTTCATTTCAATGGAATAGCCAACAGTGGAGACTGGCAGAATCTAGCACTATCAATGCGCAGCAGCAATGACAATGGATGTACCTGGAGTCAGCTCAAACTGATCGAGCCCAAACACACAAAGCGCCATCAGGTAGTTGCCGGGCCGATAATTACAAATGAAGGATGGATTGTCCAGTCTTGTGATGCTGGTCCTGGAGGCGGTCCTGAAGGTACATCTGTCCATATAAGCAAAGATGGAGGTGAAACATGGATTGATCCGTGGGATGGCCGGAAAATGCCTTCCTCGATAACCGATGGAATGTCCGGACCTTCAATAGCTGGAATACACGGAGCGGTGGTACAGCTAAGGAATGGCGACTTGATGGCTGTCGGCCGCGGTGTGGGCATCAAAGGCGATGATGGCAAACTCCACCTGCCTCAAAGCTTTTCATCTGATGGCGGGCACACTTGGACTTATAGGGCTATGGAGGAGTTTCTTCCTATATACAGCGGGCAACGTGTAACAATGAGGCGTTTGGCAGAAGGGCCGATTATGTTGGTCTCATTTACTGGACATCCTCAGAAGGGAGAGAGATTTGGGATGGAGTTTGTTGATAGCGAAGGAAAGTCCTATCTGGGGCAGGGAATGTTCGTGGCCTTGTCGTTTGACGAAGGAAAAACCTGGCCGGTCAGAAAGCTTGTAACCGACGGTGTCCGCAGGGAGATGGATGGAGGTGCCTGGACCGGAACGTTCACGATGGACGCTACTCACTCTGAACCAAGAGGATATCTGGCGTGCGTACAGACTCCTGACAGGATGATACATCTGATAAGCAGCCGCAATCATTATAGATTCAATTTAGCATGGATAATGGATGGCGTGGCGCCTCAAAAATGAAAAACAATTATAAACAAATAGTATTATGAAGTATATGAATATTGTTTCAATATCATTGATGTGGATGTCTCTTTCTATTGCTCCTATGTCTTGTGCGGAGAAGGAGGTTGTCAACAACTTGGAGGCGCTGATGCCTGATAACAACCGCATAATTGGTAAAGTGCATTGTGAAGGGAAAGGCCTAGAGGGCGTCATTGTGACGGACGGAACCAATTTCTGCACGACTTCTTATGGTGGTTTTTTCATTTTGGACATCACTGCAGAGTCAGAGTTTGTATCGATTGTGACGCCTTCCGGCTATATGGCTGATTATAGCAGCGGCTCTCCTGAATTTTACAGGAAAGTGTCAGCTAAGACAGAATCATATGATTTCAATCTGACCAGATATTTTGATTCAGATGACTACAATTTGATAGCTGTCGCAGACCCTCAGGCCAAAGACGAGACTCAATTCGGGCAGTTCAAAGGAGCCCCTTTGGAGGAAATCCGGACTACGTGTTCTGTCTTGGCAGACTTGCGCAGCACTGTCGGAATCTGTCTCGGAGACCTTGTTCAGGATGCCATGCCTTTGATTCCTAAGATGAAGGGATGTTTTGCTTCCACAGGAATTCCGTTCTATTATATTATCGGGAACCATGATTTCAATGCATCTCTTTCTGGAGTACAAGCCGCAAAAGACTTCAAGTCTGAATTCGGTCCGTTGAATTATGCTTTCTATATAGGTCAGGATCTTGTCATTGGGCTCAATAGCGTGCTATATACTACCAACAAAAAGTTTGAAGAGGGGTATGATGAAGAAACGGTGAAATTCCTTGAGTACCTATTGAAGTTCGTGCCAAAGACGACAAAACTTTATGTGGCACAGCATATTCCTATACATAGGTGGTGGAAGGACAGTTCGATTCAGAATGGAGATAGGGTGCTTGATATTCTCGACGGATATGACGTTTCATTCCTGACAGGTCATACGCACGTCCATAATATAACTCGTCTCCGCAACGGTATTGTTGATCACAATATTTCAGGATTTCTCGGGGCCTGGTGGGTCGTTGATGTATGTAGAGATGGCACTCCAAGAGGATATGAGATTTTCACAAATAACTCTGGAATGCGTTCATATTCATACCATTCTGTTGAGAGAGGAGATGACGGCCAGTATGAGATAATCCTTCCAGGCCAAAGTGAGCGCAATCCAGATGCTGTAGTTCTGAATGTCTGGGATGTTGACGACGACTGGACAGTGGAATGGTCGGAGGACGGAGTAGCTAAAGGGCCGATGGAAAGGACGATGGACATCTCATATAGGTATGCCGTGACCATCAAGTCAGCATATCCGGATCATCCGTCAAGATATGAGCCGAATGTAAACAAGCATTTTTTCAAAGCCGTGCCTTCGCAAAATGCAAGGGAGGTTGAGTTGCACATAAAAACTCCGTTTGGAAAGGAATGGAAAGAAACAGTGAAGCTTTAAATTTTTATACTTATGGAAATCAATAATCTTGAACGTTTTCTAGAGAAGGTAAACTCAGGTAGGACAGCTCTTGGCGGACTGGTCTCATTCACGGATCCAGCTGTCACTGAACTAGCCGCAGATGCCGGATTCGATTTCGTATTCATTGACGGAGAGCATGGCGTAATGGATAGAAACACTGCCATGCTTCATCTAATGGCTGTCCGTGGAACAGGTTGCGCCTCTTTCTACAGGGTGCCAGCAAATGACCATACGGAGATAAAGAGAGTCATAGATTTTGGTCCTGCCGGAATAATAGTTCCAATGATAATGAATGCGGACGATGCCAGGAAAGCCGTGGACGCTATGCGATATCCATTGACGGGGTCGCGTGGTTGTGGATTCCGAAGATGTGTGGCATACGGAGCCAAAGATATAGACACATACTGGGAAACAGCTAAGAAGGAGCCTCTCGTTATTTTGCAGATTGAGCATATTGATGCAGTGAAGAACCTTGACAGTATATTGGAAGTGCCTGGAATTGATGCGATTCTGGTTGGCCCTTATGATCTTTCCACTTCAATGGGAAAATCCCGCCAATGGTTCGATCCAGAAGTGTCTGCAGTCTATGATGAGGTGGCTTTGAAAGTGAAAACAGCAGGACTGCTTCTGGGTGCATCAATGGATGACACATATGGTCCGTGGAAAAATAGAGACGTGGATTTTATAGCAATCAGATGTGATTACGGAGCTATGATGGAAGGCTTCAAAAATGCTATTGATAAATTTGAGAATATTTGATTTATGCAGATAAGTGTTCCTGACATAATCATCGTCATTGTATACCTGCTGGGAGTGACAATATTCGGGTGCTCGTTCTACTTTAAAAAAGATTCGGGAGATGCGGACGCATTCATCTCAGGTGGAAGGACTGTCCCCGGATGGGCGATAGCCCTGTCGATTTTTGCGACTCTTGTCAGTTCTATCTCATTTCTCGCACTTCCAGCCAAGGCGTATCTGACCAATTGGAATTGTTATGTGCTCACGCTAACAATACCGATAGCGGCACTCATTGCGGCAGTATGGTTTGTTCCGTTTTACAGGAAATCAAAATACATCTCGGCATACACCTTCCTTGAGGACCGTTTTGGCCCTTGGGCAAGGATGTATGCCAGTGCTTGTTTCCTGATAATGCAAAGTGCGAGAAGCGGAGTCATACTATTTCTCCTGGCTTTGACCTTACAATCGGCACTGGGCTTCCCATGCCTTGCAATAATAGTGGTGACAGGCATTCTTACCATGTTGTATTCCATGATGGGAGGATTCAGGGCCGTGATATGGGCAGACGCTATACAGGCCCTGATTCTGATTGGAGGAACAATAGGGGTGATTATTTCGCTTTATGCGAATATCCCTGGTGGATTTGTCAATGGTGTGCAGGTGGCCTATGAAAGCGGTAAACTGTCACTGGGCTCTTTTAGCTTGACCGACTGGAGCACAGAGACTTTCTGGGTATGTTTCGTTTATGGGATATTCATTAATCTCCAGAATTTCGGAATAGACCAGAGTTTTACTCAACGCTACATAGCTGCGAAAGACCTCAAATCGGCGAGAAAATCAGCTTTCCACGGTGCTATGCTTTATGTCCCGGTGACACTTCTGTTTGTCATTATCGGTACAGGTTTGTGGATTTTCACGGAGACTCATCCTGGAATGGTGCCTGCGGACGTTTCGGCTGTTTCTGACGCGGTGTACCCTTGGTATATTGTAAATTGCCTGCCTAAGGGCATGAGCGGGCTTTTGATTGCTGCCATAATCGCTGCTGCAATGAGCACTATCGCTGCGACACTGAATTCCGGTTCTGCTGTGCTTCTAGAGGATTGGTACAAGAAATTTTGGCCAGAATGTTCTAATCCAAAGTCAGATATAAAATTTCTAAGGCTGATGACAGTTGCGCTTACTATCTTGGCTATAACTGTTGCATTCGCTGTGATGAATGTCAAAAGCGCTCTGACAGTATGGTGGGCGATGCAGAGCGTGCTTTCTGGAGGAATGCTTGGACTGTTTTTGCTCGGCGTTTTTGTCAAAAAAACTCGTCCTGCCCAAGCTGTGATAGCCACAGTTCTGGGTCTCCTGACAGTTGTTTACATATCGTTTGGACAGAGAATACTGCCATTGCCTTCATTTATTCATTTAAATCTTGCAATCGTTCTGGGGACAATAACTATATTGCTAACAGGATTCATCTTATCATGTGCTTTCCCACAGAATAAAGAGGCTAATACTAATAATTGATTGTTATGAGCAATAAACGATATGTGATTGGAATAGACTTTGGAACAGATTCTTGCCGAGCGGCGGTCATTAATGCAGAAAACGGTGCTTTTGTCTCCAATTCAACGTGTGTTTATCCGAGATGGAAAGAGGGCCGTTATTGTAATCCGGAGAGAAGTATTTACAGACAGCATCCACAGGATTATATAGATGCGTTGATTAAGGCTGTGGGAGAGGCAGTCCGTCTTGCTGGCAAGGATGTCTCCTGCTGTGTGCGTGGTATCGGGGTAGATACTACAGCCAGCACTCCTGTACTTCTTGACAGTAAGGGTATACCCCTTGCAATGACACCTGAGTTCTCGGAAGATCCAGATGCGATGTTCATTCTATGGAAAGATCATTCCGCAGTTGCTGAAGCTGATGAGATAACTAAACTGGCTCATAAGTGGAATGTTGATTATACATCGTATTCTGGTGGGGCATATTCGGCAGAATGGGCCTGGTCCAAAGTGCTGCATGTGTTGAGAACGAATAGCAGAGTTGCTCAGAGAGCGTCTTCTTGGATAGAACATTGTGATTGGATAGTGTCTTGGCTTACGGGTGCCGCTGAACCTGCGAAAGTTCTTCACAGTAGATGCGCTGCTGGCCATAAAGCGATGTGGAATCAAGATTGGCAGGGACTACCTTCGGAAGACTTCCTTTCCTCTCTAGATCCCCGTCTGGCATTGTTCCGCAGGAATATGTATGAGAATACATTCACATCGGATGTCTGTGCCGGAACACTCAGTAAAGAACTGGCTGTTATACTTGGACTCCCATATGACGTGAAGATTGCCGTGGGCTCTGTGGATGCTCACGTTGGGGCTGTTGGAGCCTCGGTTGCAGAAGGTGTGCTGACTCGGATAATGGGAACTTCAACTTGTGATATTCTCGTAAAATCTTATTCGGATACAGGTGAGCGCAGACTGAACGGAATCTGTGGCCAGGTGGATGGATCTGTAATTCCCGGAATGATAGGTTATGAGGCCGGACAGGCTGCTTTTGGTGATGTGTTCAGCTGGTTCAGAAGGCTTTTGATGTGGCCTTTGACTCTGCTTGACAAGTCGCCAGGTGAAACACTTGAGGGCATTATCTTCCCTGAACTTGAGAAAGCAGCCGTTCAGATTGACCCCGCTGCATCTTCATTGCTTGCTCTGGACTGGATAAACGGAAGGAGGACTCCTGATCCCGATCAATATGTGTGCGGTGCATTAACCGGTATCACTTTGGGCACAAGTGCGCCAATGTTATATCGGTCACTGATTGAGGCGACTGCATTCGGTACAAGAGCCATCATTGACAGGTTTGAAACTGAAGGCGTCTATATAGGCTCAGTCCGTGCTGTTGGAGGCGTCGCCAGAAAATCTCCACTTGTGATGCAGATTATGTCTGATGTCATTGGCCGGAAAGTATCTGTGGTTGATTGCGACCAAGCGTGCGCACTCGGTTCTGGAATGTTTGCTGCCGTTGCATCAGGGCTTTATCCAACTATTCCCGATGCCCAGAAGGCGATGCAATCTCCTGTCGGAACCATCTATATCCCTGATATGAAGACTCATTCTCTATACGAGAAAAAATATGCTAGGTATCAAGGACTTGGAGCTTTTGTGCAATCCTTCAGATAATGTGAATATTATATGCTGAGGTAATGTTGAATAGCAATAGGGTAATTAGGGATTGTTGTAAATAGTATCGCAAAATTCCTCCATCAAAATAATTGAAATTTCCCGCAGGACTGGAACAGACCGAAAGACGGTCACACGATTAATCAATGCCTTCGAAGCAGCGATTAAGGAGAATCCTGAAACGGGGATAGATGATTTTCTTGCCTCAAGGCCGAAGTACAAATCCAGAGCCTACAAAGCGAACGTAGTCAGGGATGCATATCTGTTCCATCGTCAGGATACTCTTGCCTTTATGGAGGCACACAGGAACTTTTTCAAGGGCATCGGCGGCGTGCCCCACACAATGGTGTATGACAATATGCGTGTGGCAGTGGTCTTTGATGAAAAATCCAAGAAGCCGACGGTGGATACCGAGGCTCGCTTGGTGACTGGGTGATGGAAAAATACGGAATTAGAGCCGTCTGTAGGCTGGAGCTGGACGTTGCAATCCGGTAAAGGCCTGTTATTGGGCTTGTCCTACCCATTTTATGTGACATCCAAGCCTAATACGACTGTGTCAATCTATGGGATGCCGAAGATTTCATTCGGAATTGAGTTTTAGTCGGATCACTTGCTTCTGAACTGATCTGTATGCCTTTTTCCGGAGAGGGCGTGTGGACAGTCCCTATTTTAGAGTGCTACATATGATTATAAAGGACCTATACGTCCTCTTCGTCTCTGTTGAAGTTGTTGAAGAAATCTTCTCTTCCTTGAGATAGTTCAGATATTTCCTGATACATAAAACGGCAGGTCCAGTCATAAAGTGGAATAACTGCGCCGTGTTCTCCGACATCGGTAAAATGTAATGTTCTATAATATCTTATTAGGCTTTCATCATCGGAAGTGTCAGCTGCAAACAAGAACAAATATTGACAGCCAATATGTTTCCTGACTTCTAAAACTATTGGAACGAGGAAGTTCCAGAATACAAGTGCTCCGAAATGCGGAAAAAAGCCCAAAGAATCGAAGAACTTACGGAAATTTTCATTGGCACAGAACTGAACAATCTCTATTCCAGCAAATGTTTGTCCAACCCTTTGAAGATTCTCCGTGAACAGATTCTCTATGTCTGTGACGGCCTTGTTGTCTTTTTTCTGAATCTTCTCAAGTTTTTCTTTGGAGATACCCTTGCTGGCTCTTACACTTTCACGAATTTCCATAATCAGTGTGCGGTCCTCATCGCTAGTGTTCTCCTCTTTCTCTATCTCATCGAAATACTTGAAAAGATTCTTTATCAGACGGAGTTGTTCTTTTTCTATCAACTTATCATACAGCTGACCGCACTTTAAAGAGAAATAGAAGAGGATGTTCCCCTCAGGATCTTTAATAACGTAATATGCGACAGATCCATTTTCATCTTCTTCGTATGCGTCAGACTGAATTTTGCTTGTAAGACTATCGCTCTTGGGATTGGAAAAACTCCCGACTAAGCGTAGATTAATATCCGAAGCGGAGAGTCTTTCTATAGAAAAACTCTCTAATACCTTTTTCTGTCGCTCTGTGATTCTAGACATGAGCTGAGTTTTAACGAGAAGGCTGAAGGTGACTTAAATAATACCGGCGAAGTTTTATATGGTGTGCGTCTTTCCTGATATCATCCAAAGCTATCAAGGTGTCACTATTTTCACCAGCAGGAATACCCATTCTTGCTTTCTGCCAAGAAATTTCGCCATGGGTTATGGAGCTAAGACTCCAAGCATCTTTTGGCGCATATTGCTCGAAAACCTTGTCAAATATAGTTTGGTAAGGCGCTATCTCTTCGGATGTCAATCGCTCAGTAAGTTTGCCTTGTTTGTATAAGCTTCTTATCTGAACGAGAACCGGGCCATATTTCCAAGCTTGAAAGGATTCTGCAAATAGAGGCTGATCTAACTGAATAAGGGATTCACGCTGAGCGAAATATAAAAGTTTATGCAACTTCATCTCGTCGATTTGGGAACCATATTCCCGTTCATATCGGCGAGAGATGTAAGAAGCAACTTTTACGACGTCAAGCATAATTTCCGTTTTTCCAAAGGTGACATTTTTTTTTGTAATTACAAAATTCTGCTGCTAATGTTGTTCACCACAAATATCTGATTTTCACTTTCCGTTTTATCCGCAGACTCACCATCGACTACGAATATCTGGTCGATACTGCCGAGACGATGGTGCAACTCGAAACGGAATTTTATTGTCATATTCCGGATAAATCATGTGTCAAGTCGTCAAATCTTCCTGTTCGATACACGAATCTTCCTATTCATACATTTCTCCAACACTTATAATACGGCGGAATATATATTTGCGGTATGAAAATTTTACTAAAATATGCTTGATTATGATTAGATTGTTGAAAACAATAAATTGATAGATGTTATGAAACGATTTTTAGTGTCCAGTGTTATCTATGCAATATTTGCATGTAACATTCTTGCTCAAACTCAGATGAATAGAAGTTATCTCTACAACAAGGGATATAAAGCAAATATTCAGACATCTGTGTTGTTTGCAAACAATAGCGGACTTAGTTCAATATCCTCGTCACATGGATATTCCTTTGGAAACGGATTGTATCTCGGTGGTGGTACCGGCATAGTCTATAGCCCTATACGCAAACTCAATGTGAGGAATCAGATAATCATTCCTTTCTTTGGTGAAATCAAGTATTCGTTCCTCAAGAATACAATTGTCAGCCCTTTCGTGGATGTGGTTGCAGGCGGGGCCTATAACTATTCTTCGTATGGTACAGGGTATCTGCTGAAACCTTCAGTAGGATTGGATGTATGGAGATTTTCCGCATCTGTTGGCTTTGGTCGTTATGCCATTAATTATGCGACGGTAGATGGCAGGCAAAATGGTGAACCGGCAATTATCGGAGATAAGGAAACGAGCACAGGACTTTTTATCTCTATTGCTTACAATTTCAGATAATAATATACGGAATATCTAAAATTTCCTTTGTATTGAGTTTTAGTATAACCAAATACAAAGGAAATTAGTATATACGTCATGAGTGCTGCACGGCGAGGAACCGGAACATTAAGAATAAATTATACGTTAAACAGGAAGTGCATGATGTCACCATCCTGGACAGTGTATTCCTTACCCTCTGTAGAAAGCTTTCCTGCGGCCCTTACGGCCGCTTCGGACTTGTAGTTGATGAAATCCTCGTATTTGATGACTTCGGCCCGTATAAAGCCTTTTTCGAAGTCGGAATGGATGACTCCGGCTGCCTTAGGAGCCTTGTCGCCCTTGTTGATGGTCCATGCCCTGCATTCGTCAGCACCTGCCGTGAAGAATGTCTCCAGTCCGAGAAGTTTGTATGCGCCTTGGATCAGTCTTGCGGCTCCGGATTCGGTTAGCCCCATTTCATCTAGGAACATCTGTCTGTCTTCATAACTGTCCATCTCGGCAATATCAGACTCTGTTCTTGCGGAAATGATAAGAATTTCAGCATGCTCGTCCTTAGTGGCTTCACGCACGGCATCCACGTAGGCGTTACCGTTTACAGCGGAATTGTCATCCACATTGCACACGTACATGACAGGCTTGTTTGTGAGAAGGAAAAGGTCGTGTGCGAGTGGCTCTTCTTCCTGAGAAAGCTCCACGGTGCGGCAGGATTTACCGGACTCAAGAGCCTTTTTGTAGCGCAGAAGCAGATCCATAAGTTTCTTCGCATCCTTGTCACCGCCGGTTTTGGCCTGTTTCTGAACCTTTGCAAGCCTGCTTTCCACAGTTTCCAGGTCCTTTATCTGTAGTTCAGTATCCACTACTTCCTTATCTCTTACAGGGTCCACAGAACCATCCACGTGCACGATATTGTTGTCATCAAAACATCTCAACACGTGAAGAATGGCATCAGTTTCCCTGATATTTGCCAAGAACTGGTTTCCCAGACCTTCGCCCTTGCTTGCGCCTTTTACCAGACCTGCAATGTCCACGATATCCACTGTGGCAGGCACAGTTCTCTTCGGATTGCACAGTTCGGCCAGTTTTTCAAGCCTTTTGTCCGGTACATTTGTAGAACCGAGATTAGGTTCAATGGTGCAGAACGGAAAATTCGCACTTTGCGCTTTTCCTGAGCTTATACAGTTGAATAGAGTGGATTTTCCTACATTAGGAAGTCCCACGATACCACATTTTAAAGACATATTTTTTTATAATTTTTTCGTGTCGGGACTGCAAAGGTAGCAATAAAAAAGTTTTTCTGTTTTTTAAAGAAATTTTTTACGTTTTTTAAATCTGTTTCAGATAAAAGATTCCATATTGCGGGAAAATTGCAGAAGTGGTTATGTGGAGGAAAATAATTGTGGTAGAAATGATTTTGTGTTTCAGTGCATTGGCAGTACAGGCGAAATCAGCTCTGGCTGACAGCCTTCTGGTGATGTTCTGGAATCTTGAGAACTTTTTCGACTATGTGGATGAAGGAGGAGGAAAGTCAGATGCTGAATTCAGTCCGGAAGGAGCCAGGCGCTGGACTCCGTCCAAGTTTTATGCAAAGTGCTCGGCAATAGCGAAATCCGTATTCTGGACGGCGGACAGGTACGGAGGGATGCCGGACATCATAGGAGTTGCAGAAGTGGAGAACATGGGTGTACTGACCAGACTGTTATACTCCACCAATCTTTCCAAACACGGCTATTCCATAATCCATTATGACTCAAACGATCATCGTGGAATAGATGTGGCATTGCTTTGGAAAAAAGAGAAACTGAAGTGTAAGGGATCGAAAAACTGTCGCATTGACAATATGAGGACAAGGGATCTTCTGCTGACGGAATTTGAGACGGAAAGCGGTGACAGTCTGGCGGTTGTGGTGGTTCATCTGCCTTCCAAATATGGCGGAGGCAAGACGGCCTGGAAAAGAGAACTTGCCGCTGAGAGACTGTGCTCGGTCGTGGATTCTGTAATGGAGAACGGAACCAGGGACGTAGTGGTGATGGGAGATTTCAATGACGGCCCGCAGGCGGGAGAATTCGAGGTTCTGAAGAAGAGTCTTGTCAATGTTGCTGCACCATTGGCCCGGAAGGGGGAGGGAAGCATCAGGTTCAACGGAAAATGGTCTCTGATAGATATGTTCTGGATAACGGAAGATTTGGTTCCGGCCGCTGAAATGGAGGTGGTCCACATCCCGTTTCTTTCTGTATGGGATTCCAAGATGTCCGGCTATAAACCATTGAGAACCTATCTCGGACCTAATTATGTTGGGGGAGTAAGTGACCACTGTCCGATTGTTCTGAAATTAAGGACGGGTTTTCCATAGAAATAATGATTATTTTCTTTAAATTTGCTTCTCGCGTTTTTAGCGCAGAAATATATGCCATTTCAGATTCAGTGGTTGTATCTGGATGGAAACAAAATAGTAATTTTTTAAACCACATATAAATTATGGAAATGAAATCCAGAATTCAGGACAAGTTCAAAGTCCTGTATGGTGCTGACGGAGAGATGTTCGCATCTGCCGGTCGAATCAATCTTATCGGAGAACATACTGACTACAACGGAGGATATGTGTTCCCGGGTGCCATTGACAAGGGTATTATCGCAGAAATCAAGTTGAATGGAACAGACAAGGTCCATGCTTATTCGCTTGATTATGACGAGTACGTGGAATTTGGTCTAAATGAGGAGGATAAACCGCAGCAGAGCTGGGCAAGATATATTTTCGGAGTGTGCCGCGAAATGCAGAAGAGAGGCGGAAAGGTAGAGGGCTTCGATACCGTATTTGCCGGTGACGTTCCTCTTGGAGCAGGACTTTCTTCTTCAGCAGCATTGGAAAGCACTTTCGCCTATGCGCTCAATTATCTGTTCAACAATATGATTGACAAGTTCGAACTTGCCAAGATCGGACAGTCCACTGAGCACAACTATTGCGGCGTGAACTGCGGCATCATGGACCAGTTCGCTTCTGTTTTCGGAAAGAAGGGTAGCCTTATCCGTCTTAACTGCAAGACATTGGAATACAAGTATTTCCCGTTTGATCCTGTACAGGCCGGATACAAACTTGTCCTCGTGGATTCTTGCGTAAAACACGAACTCGCTTCTTCCGCATACAACAAGAGACGTCAGTCATGTGAGAACGTATGTGCTGCCATCAGAAAGAATCACAGCGATGTGGAGTTCCTCAGTGATGCCAAACGTGTATGGCTCGAAGAAGTCAGAGACTTGGTTCCGGAGGAGGATTTCCTCAGGGCAGAGTATGTGATCGGTGAGGTTCAGCGCGTGCTGGATGTCTGTGATGCTCTCGAAAGAGGTGATTATGAGACAGTTGGAGAGATGATGTATCAGACACATTTCGGTCTTAGCCATCTGTATGAGGTAAGCTGCCCTGAACTTGATTTCCTGAACAAGCTTGCACGCAAATGCGACGTGACCGGTTCACGCGTAATGGGCGGCGGATTCGGCGGCTGCACCATCAACCTCGTGAAAGAGGAATTCTATGACAACTTCATCAATTCAGCAATTGAGAAGTTCTCAGAGAAATTCGGCCACGCTCCTAAGATCTATGATGTCGTTATCAGCGACGGAGCCAGAAAACTCGAATAAAGGCGTTATCTCATTTTCGTAGATAACCATTCGGAATCTACTATAGCGAATCCCGGTGCCGGAAGGACATCGGGGTTCCTTTTTATTATGCCTCGGCAGTCCTCATATACATTGAACCCGATCTGGACACCCTGGATCTGGCCGTCTTTGGGGTAGGTGAGAGTGATGTCGTTGTCCGGGCCCTCAATCTTGTAGAACTTGAATTTGGCATTGTCAGGAACGGCAGTCTTGTCCTTGCTCTTCTCGGAAAGTTCTATGCGGGTGATATATTTGCACATTTCGACAGCGACATCATCAAGTCCCGCGTCGAAGATATTGACCTTCTCTATAAGTTCGCCGACTTCCTTCACTCTTCTCAATGTGTAGCCGCGAAGGATTTCCCCGTTGCTGTCAGAGAGAATCTGCTCGGTGATGGCATTTATCTGCTTGTCAATCAGGGCTTTCTCTGCGTCTGACATGCTTTCGGGCGTGTACCATATCATCAGTTTTTCGTCAGGGTCGTGGTACAGCACCGGGAAAGGGATCAGATTTACGCTTCCGCATTTGCTGCAGGTCCACAGGAAAAGAGAGCCGTCCTTGACTTGGCTCTTCAGCTCAGGTGAGTCCTGTACATTGATATTCTGATAGTAATTTATTTCTGATTTAGAGCCGCATTTCTGGCATACTGCAGTTATCGATATGTTGGCCATAGGGAAATCAAATTAAGTTTTCTTCAACAAAATTACTATATTTGGGGGATTTTTGGCGACACCTGCCGAAAAAATACTGAAATCTAAATCAACACTGATGAAAAATTGGCTTAAACAATTCACAACCGAGGATTGGATAATTGTCTTCGTGGGAGCTGTCGTGCTCGCTCTGGCTTGTATTTTCCCAAGCGCAATGCCGTCTATGCCTAAGAACCTGACATCTGCAACAGATTGGGTAGGAGCACTTTATATGTTCGGCTTCGTACTTCTGCTGACATATGTGACATTGGCAGCTTTGAGGAAACCTCTTAAAGGAACATTTGTTTCCTTGCTGTTCATTTTCGCAATCACATTGCTTGCACAGATTACGGCAAACATTCCGGTCATCAAGGAATGGGGATTCGAGTCAGTGTTCTTCGCCGTAATCTACGGATTGATCCTGAACAACTGCTTTACCCTTCCGAAATGGCTTAAGACAGCGGTAAACAGCGAATTCTATATCAAAGTGGGCATCATCTGCCTGGGTTCCACCATCCTGTTCGGAGAGATGATGAAATCAGGCGCATACGGACTTGCCCAGTCATTGATAGTCGTATTCACAGTGTGGTATTTCTGCTTCTGGGTAGGAAAGAAGATGAATGTGGATCCTGAAATGGGAACAATGCTGTCCAGCGCGGTTTCCATCTGCGGCGTGTCTGCTGCCATCGCCACCTGCGGAGTCATCAAAGGTGACAACAAGAAACTTTCTTATGTGGTTTCCCTCGTGCTGATTATCGCTATCCCGATGATGTATCTGCTTCCGTGGCTTGCAGACCTGATGAATCTCTCACCGGAAGTAGCAGGAGCATGGATTGGCGGTACCATTGACACGACAGGCGCAGTCGCTGCCGCAGGAACACTCGTTGACGACCCTGCAGCCGGACAGACAGCCATCATTGTCAAGTCTTCTCAGAACGTCCTTCTCGGCCTCGCAGCCTTCTTTATTTCAATGATGTGGGCATACAAGGGAACCAATCATGAGACAAGACCTACTGCCGGCGTCATCTGGGAGCGTTTCCCTAAATTCGTGATAGGTATGATTTTGGCGTCACTTGTGTTCAGCTTCCTTCTTTCTCCTGAAACAGCCAAAGCAGTCGGCAAGGTAACCAAAGGATTCCAGAACACATTGTTCAGCATTGCATTTGTCTGCATCGGTCTGGAAACCAGACTTAAAGACATCTTGGGAAAAGAGAACAGAGTGCCACTGAAGGTATTCCTCACAGCACAGACATTCAATATCTTCGTTACCCTTCTGATAGCTTATATCATCTTCGGTGTCATCAAGCCTGTCTTATCATAGAGATAAGCGGTTCTTATACCGGCTATAAGTCGATATTGAACATCAATCCTATATAGTGGTTGTCGATATGACAGCCACTTTTTTTCATTTTATTGAAGGCCGGCCCGCCGTTCCAGTCCGCAGTTATTCCGATGCTGCAGTCGAAAGGAACCCAGAGAAGATTGGCAAGTTTCGCCACAATACTCGCACCGGCGCTGAACAGCCCGTTGTCAGCGATGCTCTTGCCTGAAGAGAACATTGTCCAGTCAAAATGAGGAGTAATCTCAAAGTTCTTTATATAGGCGACAGGGGAGAGCCAGGAAATGTCCCCTACCCAAATAGGGATGGCGTAATCAGCCGTGAGTTTCAAGTGGTTACGAGAAACGTTACGGATAAAGTATTCGGCATCAGAACCAGAAAATCCACGTGGAACCATCGAAATAGAGTTTTCCCGTCTCACTCCAGCCTCGAACTGGTGCTGGTATTTCGCCGTGAGTTTGAGGCCCTGGGTCAATGTAAAGCCAGGAAGATAGCCATATCCGTAGAAATAGACAGATGACGAGAACATGTCACTCAGCCTTATCCTCGCCGAATACCCCGCTTCTGCACCGATGCCGTAACGCGGATAAGTGCAGGATGACGGAACATTTCGCACCGAATAACCGCGTATAGAAGCATGTACCGTCTGCATATATACATTGTCCCCGCTTTCATAGCCGACAACGTGCGGAATCTTGGTCCCGCTGAAGTTACCGTCGAAACTGACAGTGGTCAATGACTTGTCATACAAGTCGTTACAAATCGTGTATCTGACCTGTGGAATAAGTCCGCGGCTCCATCCGCCGGACGAAAAACTCAGCGGAACATAAACCTTCACGCTGCCTTTCAGAGACGGCGTGTTCAGAAGAGTACCGATGACGGATTCCGCATGGTCGGAACCGGAAACGGCCTTCCTTCTCTGGTATTGGACAGCTGCCCTGTCATTGAAATCAGCCGAAAACTCGAAAACAGGATACAATCCGCTGTAAGTGAACAGGATATGGCCGGAATGCCGGTATTTGTGTGAACCGTCATCATAGACATAGGAGTAAGGGTCGTTGTGGAACGAATAGCCTACCGAACCCCAGGCAGTGCCCAGACTGTTCTGGAAAAGCGCAGTCGCTCCCACGGATGCCGTCTCATAATTGAAGTCGCCACTGAGACTCCGGACATTGTCATAATTGAAATAGACAGGAGCCCAGGAGTGGAATCTGAGAACATTGGCAGCCTTCACATATTTCTTTGGCTGCGAAAAAGCCGTCGTGAAATCAGTGAGAGAGTCCGCCCATTCCATGCCTTTCGCTGCCGCTAGCCTCTTTTCCTGCGAGGTCAATGTGTCAGCTACCCGGTAGTGATGTATATCTCTGAAATCCACCTGCTTGCCTTCATCTCTGTCAGCACGGCGCATGAGTTTGCCATTGCGGCTGAGCGAAGCGAAATATATCTTGTCCTTGTCAATGATGAAGTTTTCTCCGCCGTAGGGGAGTGATGTGTGCTGTCGGATGACGCGGCTGTCAGGATTTATGCTGTAAAGTTCCCGAGTCCCGTCCCTGTCAGACGAAAACCAGATTTCCCCGTCACAGGTCCGTAGATTGCCGATGCTTACAGGAAGCGGTGCACAGAGGCATTCCAGGTCACCGGAAAGGGCAGCATTGACAGAAAAAATGCCTGAGCCGGCCTCCGAGATGGTGTTGAAAACGATGGAGTTGTCGTGGAAGCAGACTTCGACAGCTTGGAGCGAGTCCGGCATTGACCTTTTTCTCAGAATTTTTCCGTCAGCATGGTCAATCAGGACAATGGATGTGCCTCCCTTGACCGGATATTGCACTGCGCATATCGTGGAGCCGTCCGGAGCGGGTTCCGGGTTGAAAAGACGTCTTTTTTTCGTCAGAGTGCCGGTCTTGCCCTTGTCAATGTCGTAGTATCGGATTCTTGAAGTCATCTTCAGAGACCATCTCGGGTCAGGAACCGATTCGCTCCACCATAGTTTTCCGTCACCGTATTTCAGGGCACTGGAATATGAAGAAAAAGCTCTGAGTCTGGCAAGTGTCTGAGTGTCAGGATTTAGCTTTACGAGAGATGAAGCTTCGGCGATACCGGAAGCGATTCCGTACAGCTGCCCGTCCACGATGACGCCTCCTGACATCGTGCTGAACCATTTTCCCTCATCCTGTATCCTTTCCGACTGCGTGAAAGGCTTCCTCAGTTCAGCCTCCTGCTGCCACATTTCGTGGAATCCGTCAGTTATTCTGTTCCATGAGTCCTTGAAACTGAGCCCGGAAATCTGGCGGACTGTCTTCTGCGTATTGAAAAACCGGAACGGGTTGCGGGAGATTCTCTCGAAGTACTTATCTGTGAAAAGCGGGTCCCCGTAGAAGTATCTTACGCCTGCAACGGTCATATAGCCGAGAGTGTAATGGTCAGGAGCATAGAACCTGTATGAGCCATATCTCCATTTGTACCAGTTCCGCATGTCGCCCTCGTCAAATGCCATCATATAATAGTTCAGAAAGTCGGCGGAACGTCCTCTGCCATATCGGGTCAGAGCCGTTTCAGCAGTCACCGCGTCGCCTTCCAGCAGCCAGGTGCTCGGCCACAGAGCAGAATATGCGCCCACAGCCATATCGCCCAGTATCCAGGTCAATGGCTTGAGCCATCCTTTGTAGCCGAACTGCATCTGCGCAAGGTGTCGGCTTTCGTGGACGGCAAGTGATTTTTCCCATGGCATAGGATCGGGATTATAAGCATCAGGCAGAGCGAACAGGTCCACACGTTTCGGAGCCCAGGTGACAGAGCCGTTGGAGACTCCGTGAAAAGGATGGATTATGACTTGTGTGCGCTTTCTGTATCCTTCACCGGGAACGAGTCCCGAAGACAGGCTTTCGCTCATCCGGTATTTTTCCATCAATGTGCCGTAAACTGTTGCCAATGAATCCAGTCCGCGAGGATAGATCAGTTTGTAATGAGGCGAATACATATAGTTCCACCTTACACGGCCAGGATCTTCTCCGCTTGAAGAAAACTGGGCGGAAGCCTGGATTTGCCATATTGAAAAGCAAATAATAGTCAGCGTTATGGTTTTCAGCAGATACGACTTCATATTTATTTAGAATTCTCAAAGGCAAATCTAACTATTTTTTATAATTTTGTGTGATTTAACAAAGTATTAAAACTTCTATACCGCAATAATATGCAGTTGATGTTTCAATTTCTGACCCTCGCAGGGGCAGTAACACTTTTCCTTTTCGGCCTGGGACTTCTTAGCGTGGGCTTGCAGAAAGTGGCGGGTGACGGACTACGTTCCTTCCTCGCATCTATGACTTCCAATGCTTTCAAGAGACTCGTGACGGGTATCGGCGTTACAGCAGCGATACAGTCTTCCACTGCCACCACGATCATGGTCGTCAGTTTCGTCAATGCCGGTCTCCTTACATTGGCACAGGCGATAGGCGTCATAATGGGAGCGAATATCGGTACGACCGTAACCTCCTGGATAATGGCCATTTTCGGCTTCTCCTATGACATTTCCACCATTTCTTTTCCGCTGATTGCGATAGGCTTCTTGATGATGCTGAACAAGAAGAACAAGAGAGTCAAGGACCTCGGTGAAATCATCATCGGATTCGCTCTTTTCTTCGTCGGCTTCGCGAAACTCAAGGAAACCTCCGGCATATTGCTCGACAACATTGACCTGAGCGGCCTGCAGGCACTTACTAATCTGCATCTCGGACCGGTTAATGCGTCAGTGCTCCTGTTCCTGCTTATAGGTACGGTGATGACCATCTGTTTCCAGTCTTCCGCTGCCACGATGGCCATAATAATGCTGCTCATCACTACGGGAGTCATTCCGTTCAAACTCGCGGCAGCCATGATTCTCGGTGAAAACATCGGTACCACCATCGCTGCCAATGTCGCTGCATCTGTGGGAAATACCACGTCCAAGCGGGCCGCCATGGCGCATACGGTGTTCAATGTGTTCGGTGTCGTGTGGGTGCTGTGCGTGTTCCCGTGGTTTCTGAAACTTATCGGCTTCATCATCAGTTCCTGCGGATGGCCGGATCCTAATACAGCCGACCTCACTGACGCTGCCAATGCGGATGCCATCAAATCTTCGCTGCTGTACAGTGTCACGACGATGCATACCTTGTTCAACATCACCAATACGATGATATTGATATGGTTCATCCCTCAGATAGAGAAGATAGTTTCGTGGATTATTCCTCAGAAGGCGGAAAAAGAGGTGTTCAGGCTCAAATACATCCAGGGCGGTCCTCTTTCTACTGCGGAGCTGTCCCTCGATGAGGCTGAGCAGGAAATCGTGCATTTCTCTGAAATCTGCTACAACGGTTTCGGCTACATGCGCCAGGCGATAAACGAGAAGGACCCTGTCAAGTTCGGGGAATTGAGAGAGAAGCTCATCAAGTATGAGGCTATTACCGACAGAATCGAATATGAAATTGCGGATTATCTCAATGAAGTGTCCAAAGGTGAGATTTCCTCTTCTTCAGCAGTCCGCATAAACGGAATGTACAAGATTATCGGAGAACTGGAGAGTATAGGTGACTCTGGAGACGCTATCGGCCGCATATTGGCCAGGAGAAATGAGCACGGACTGTCCTTCGACGAGCAGCAGCTCAAGAGGCTCGGCAGAATGTGCGACTTGCTCGATGACGCATTCAAGGCGATGACGAACAACCTGAAGGTTCCATATACAAGCCTCAAGGACATCACCAATGCTCAGGATGCGGAGTACAATATCAATGAATGCCGCAACACATTGAGAGAAGAGCACATCATCAATATCGAGGAGAATTCATCCTACAATTATCAGGTGGGCGTGTTCTATATGGACATTGTCGCTGAACTCGAGAAGATGGGTGACTTCATGATCAATGTCTCTGAGGCAAAAATAGCGGAAAATGGTTAGAATGAGATACATAGCTGCCGTGGTGACGGTCTTGTGCGCATTGTCCTGCGGTAACGGGAACAATGCCAAGAAGACTCCGCAGCAGCCCTCTTCCGTACCGTTTCCGGAACTCAAGGTGCCGGGGATGATAACCGAGCCTGAAGAGAGGATGTCCTACATAATGAGCCATTTCTGGGACGGACTTTTCTCACAATCATTGACCGGTCTATGCGATTCTGCGCATGTGCAGGGGATAAGCGTGGATGACGTGGAGAAGCAGTTCGGAATTTATGCGGCGCTTCTGTGGAACGCTCCGACGGATGAGGCGCTCAAGTCTGTTTCCTCGCTGTTCAATGCTGCAGAGGCTTGTGAAAGACGTGACACTTCGTCGAATGTGTTCGAAGTCATCACCAAGTTTGTAAACAAGTATCTATATGATCCTAATTCACCGCTGAGGAATGAGGAGTTCTATCTTCCTTATGTCCAGGGACTTGCGAAATCAGACGTGGTGGACGAGAACATGCGTCCGGCCTACGGCTATGATGCGTCCATGTGCGCCCTGAACCGTATAGGTACCAAGGCTGCGGATTTCTCGTTCAAGAGCCTCAATGGAAAAGTAAGGACGCTTTACAGTGTCAATGCGGACTACACCCTGCTTTTCTTCTCCAACCCGGGTTGCCCGAACTGCAAGGAAATCACTCAGATGATAGAGCAGAATCCTGAGATAGCAGAATTGGAGAAGACAGGCAGACTGAAAGTCGTGAACATCTACATTGACCAGGAACTCGACAAATGGCGGGCGTTCGCAGCGGAATATCCTGAGGAGTGGATAAGCGGCTATGACCATAATTACATCATCCGCATGGACCAGATCTACAATGTCCGCGCGATACCGTCCCTCTACCTTCTCGACCGCGACAAACGCGTCATCCTGAAAGATGCTCCGCAGGACAAGGTCTTCGAGAAGCTCGCCGCCCTCGCCGTGGCACAATAATCAGCAATAAATGATTTCTGAATATGAAGATTGAAAGCAGAATTTGGGGAAAGACTCCTGACGGAAAGGAGATTGTCCTTTACACAATTACCAATGAATCAGGCGCATCCGTTTCACTGTCGAGCGTCGGTGCCGGAATAGTTTCTGTCAATGTTCCTGACAAGGACGGAAAACTTGCTGATGTCGTGATCGGATATGATGATCCTATGTCGTATTTCGGTGACGGACCTTGTGCCGGAAAATGTCCGGGAAGGTATGCCAACAGAATTGCGAAAGGACATTTCACACTGGACGGAAAAGAATACACATTGCCGATAAACAATGCCTGCAATCATCTTCACGGAGGCCCTGACGGTTTCCAGAACCAGGTATGGGAGAGCCGGACAGAGGGCGATGCTGTCGAATTCATGTACTTCTCAGAGGACGGAGAGGCCGGTTATCCGGGGAATCTCAAGGTCGTGGCACGCTACACGTGGTCAGAAGAAAATGAACTTACATTGACCTTTACCGCCGAGACAGATGCTCCTACTGTGCTCAATCTTACGAACCATTCATACTTCAATCTCAACGGGGAAGGCTCAGGCACTGTGCTGAATCACATTCTGAAACTCAATGCGTCAGAGTTCCTTCCGACGGACGAGACGCTGATTCCTCTCGGTGAGCCGGCTGATGTTGCGGGGACGCCTATGGATTTCGTGACGGCAAAGCCTATCGGACAGGATATACGTGCGGATTTCCCGGCATTGAAATATGGCAAGGGTTATGACAACTGCTTCGTGATCGACGGCGCCGAGCCTGACCAGATTCAGACAGCGGCAGAACTGTATTCTCCGGAAAGCGGAAGATTGCTCGAGGTGCTGACCACCCAGCCGGGCGTGCAGGTTTACACAGGAAACTGGCTTGAGGGATGTCCTGCGGGCAAGAATGGTCATATCTATCACGATTATGATGCAGTCGCTATCGAATGTCAGCATTATCCGGATTCTCCTAACGAAAGTGATTATCCTTCTACGGTTCTCAGACCGGACGAGGTATATGGCCAGGCGATTGTATTTGCTTTTTCTGTAAGAGGGTAACTGATTATGAAACAATATCTTGACCTGTTGCGCCATATCAGAAAGAATGGCGTGGTAAAGCACGACCGCACGGGAGTGGGCACACAGAGCGTGTTCGGATACCAGATGCGTTTCGACCTATCGGAGGGGTTTCCGCTGCTGACCACCAAGAAGGTTCACCTCAAGTCCATAATATATGAGCTATTGTGGTTCATTGCCGGAGATACGAATATCAAGTATCTGAAGGACCACGGCGTGTCCATCTGGGACGAGTGGGCGGACGAAAACGGCGATTTGGGTCCTGTCTATGGGCATCAGTGGAGAAGTTGGCCGGCTCCTGACGGAAGAAGCATTGACCAGCTGTCACAAGTCATTGACCAGATCCGGAACAATCCTGATTCCCGCAGGATGATCGTCTCAGCGTGGAATCCGGGCGAGGTGGACAAGATGGCGCTTCCGCCGTGTCATTGCCTTTTCCAGTTTTACGTTGCGGAAGGCAAACTGTCCTGCCAGCTGTATCAGCGCAGTGCCGACACTTTTCTCGGTGTGCCGTTCAATATCGCATCCTACGCACTTCTGACAATGATGATTGCACAGGTTTGCGGACTCCAGCCGGGTGAGTTCATCCATACTACGGGAGATACGCATATCTATCTGAATCACTTCGAGCAGGTGGATTTGCAACTGTCTAGGGAACCTCGTCCGTTGCCGGTTATGAAACTGAATCCCGAGGTGAAGAGCATTTTCGATTTCAAGTACGAGGACTTTACGCTTGAGGGTTACGACCCGTGGCCTGCGATCAAGGCCCCAGTGGCGGTGTAGGTTTTATTTTCAGAAATATGCAGAAGAATATCATAGCGGCGGTTGCCGACAATATGGCGATAGGCCGTGACAATGAACTGTTATGGCATATCTCAGCGGACATGAAGTATTTCCGCAGAGTAACCATGGGCTGTCCCATCATAATGGGCTATAAGACATGGATTTCCATCGGCCGCCCCCTTCCCGGCCGCCGGAACATTGTCATAACCAAAAGTCATTTCGATGCCCCTGAAAGCGTGGTGCAGGTGCCTGACGTCGCCTCCGCTTTCGCTGCAGCGCAAGAGGTTCAGGTCAATGCCGCTGACGCGCAAGAGATTCAGACCGCTGCTGCGCAATGTTCTGCAGGTCAATGCTTTATTATCGGCGGTGCGAAGACCTACGAGCGCACGTTGGCCCAGACGGACAAGCTCTACATCACCCATGTCCATACCTCAGTCCCCGATGCCGACGCCTTTTTTCCTGCCATCGACCCTGCCGTCTGGACATTGCAGTCAGAAACTCCTCCTGAAACCGACCCCGAGAACGGCCTTCAATATTCATTCGCCGTGTACGTCAGAAAATAAGCAAAATCATTAAATAATTAAGTTGAACCAATATGAAAACACTATTGAAAAGAGCATTGCTCTCAATTGCCGCTTTTGTGGCACTTGCATTCACAATGAATGCTCAGCAGTATCAAGACGTCGTTTATCTGAAGAACGGAAGCGTCATTCATGGCATTATAACTGAGCAGATTCCGAATCAAAGCCTGAAAATTGAGACGAAAGACGGAAGTGTGTTTATCTGCGATATGAATGATGTGGCGAAGATTACGAAGGATTTTCAAGTCAATGAGGAAAAGAATCAAGGGAGAGAATACGGATGGGTGTCAGCTCCACGTTATCGTGGTTTCGTAGGTGAATCTCTTGTATTTGGTGTTGAAGATACAGAAGATACCAGAAGTCAGGTTTTCACATCGCACGGATGCCAAATCAATCCTTATCTTTATGTAGGAGGTGGACTTGCTGTCAATTACTGGATTGAGGACGAGTCATTTAATATCCCGGTTTTCGCACATATACGCAGCGAAATACATAAGGCCTATAATAAAAGAGTGTCTCCGTACCTTGAAACGAGAATAGGATATAGTGTCGGGGATATAGAGGGCTTCTTCTGTGCGCCGGCAGCTGGATGTCACATATATTTTGGAAAGTCGAAGATGGGACTCAGTTTCGGCATTGGCTATAACTTGCAACTCGCCAAAGTATCTTACAGCTACGGTTCAGGATATCCTGTTAACGAAAATTTCGGTGGGGTATCAATCTCTGTAGCATTCGACTTCTAGTTCGGTAATAATCTACTTTCAACTTGTCCGTGAAACCCCGCCTTCTCACGGACAAGTTGCTGATTTTGAATAACTTGTCCGTAGAAAGGCTACTTTTTACGGACAAAATTCATTTAAATGGGCAACCTGAATCAGGAATATGCTATTTTCATTGAAAACAGATAGCCGGACAGAAAAAAGCACTAACTTTGTGGGTGAAAAAATATAGGCAAAGATGCAGAAGATTTGGAAAAAGGCCCTGGTTTATGTGGGCATCGTAGCGCTCTTTTTGGCACTGGCGTATGGATTCGTGCCACAAGTGCTTGGCGGAAAGATAGTTAACCAGAGCGATATATCAGGTTATGTGGGAATGGCCCATGAAGCCAATGAGTGGAACGCGGCACATCCGGATGACCGTACCGCCTGGACCAATTCCATGTTCGGCGGAATGCCTACCACGATGATAACCGGCAATCCAGAGGGCGACTGGACCCAGAAAATCTATGACGCATTTCTGCTCGGACGTCGTCCAGCCACATATCTGTTCATCGCATTGCTCGGCGCATTCCTGCTGATGCTGTCGCTCGGCATTGACAAGATACTTGCTGTCGGCGGAGCTGTCGCGGTCGCATTCTGCTCATATAACATGCAGATTATCCAGGTCGGACACAATACCAAGATGATGGCCATCGCGTGGTTCCCGTGGGTGCTTGCAGCCGTCATTTTCACATACAGGGCGGCATTGGGAATGTACCGCAGGGAAGATGACATTGACCAGAAACCTGAAAAGAGGGGCTGGCGGGCGTGGATTCCGCAGGCGGTACTCGGCGCGGCATTGTTCGGAATGGCATTGAACTTCCAGATAAAGGCAAACCATATCCAGATTTCGTACTATCTCGCGATTGTCATATTCTGCTATGCCATAGGACTTTTCATCTGGCTCGTCGCAGACAAGGAGCGCCGTCACGGACTCGGCAAATTCTTCGCCGCATCGTTCCTCCTGCTGTTTCTCGGACTCGTCGGAATAGGTGCCAATGCCAACAAACTTATCCCGATGTACCGATACTCGCACCAGACAATGCGTGGCGGTTCGGAACTGGCTTCGGAGCAGACGGCGGACAATGCCGGGAAGTCCAAAGGCCTTGATATAGAATATGCTACGTCATGGTCTTACGGATGGCGGGAGCTTCCGAATCTTATGATCCCGGACTTCAACGGAGGCTCATCGGCTCAGGAGATGAATCCTTCCAAATCGGAGACCGTGAAGGTGCTGAAGAAATATGGACAGCCAAATGTAAGGCAGACAGCCAAGTCACTGCCGCTTTACTGGGGACCGCAGCCATTTACGGCCGGGCCGATGTACATGGGTGCCATCACCATCTTCCTGTTCATATTGGGACTGCTTCTATGTGAAGGAAAAGACAAATGGTGGATACTCGTAGCCACGATTATAGCCATATTCCTCGGACTCGGCAAGAATTTCATGCCGTTCACCAGGTTCTGGTATGAATATATGCCGTTCTACAGTAAGTTCAGGACTGTGTCAATGGCATTGGTCGCACTTCAGGTGACGCTGCCGATGCTCGGATTCATCGTTCTGGACAAGATACTCAAGGGCGGCGTGGATTTCGCGCGGTTCAAGAAACAGGGCACCGTCGCACTTGCATTGACAGCAGGAGTCTGCCTCCTGTGCTGGATTTTCCCGGGCATTGCCGGCGATTTCACTGCCGACATAGACAGCCAGTATCCGTCAGAACTTGTGGCAGCATTCCAGCAGGACAGGCAGAGTCTTCTGTCCCATGATGCTATGATGTCGTTCTGGCTGATCGTATTTACTTATCTGATAATACTTTGGACCTATTCCAAACCGAAAGAAGGGCAGGCCAAATCTGCTAATGGCAGAAGGCTTTCGGCAGGACTTGCCATCTCCGCACTGGTGCTTCTGAACATGTTCGCGGTGGGCAAGAGGTATCTGAATTCCGACCATTTCACGACGCCTAAGAGCTTCAACGGCCAGTTCGCCCAGAGGCCTGTGGATGAAGCGATTCTTGCAGACGAGGAACTCGATTATCGTGTCCTGGACCTCTCAGTCAACGTTTTCAATGACTCTCATCCGAGCTATTGGCACAAGAATATCGGCGGATACAGCCCTGTGAAGATGCAGCGCTACCAGGATCTCATCGACCGTCATCTGACCGGCGAAATAAATTCGATAATAAAGGCTGTCAATGCAGCAGGGACGATGGAAGGCCTTATGGCTTCATTCCCGAGAGTGCCGGTATTGTCAATGCTGAATGACAAATACATAATTCTCGACGGCAACAGCGCCCCTGTGGTCAATCCTCGCGCTTTGGGCAATGTCTGGTTCGTGGATTCAGCTGCGCGCGCGCTTTCGGCCAATGAGGAAATATCGATGTTGGACGGCATTGACCTTCATACTACAGCCGTCATCGGTCCTGATTTTGCCTGGGCTGCGGATGCCGTGGACGCATGCTCGCTCGCCGGCGCTTCGCTAGAGGCGAAACTTGCCTCTGCACGGGATACTGTATATATGACCTCCTATGCGCCTAACGAACTGCGCTACCACTATCGTGCATCTTCTGATAAGACAGTGATATTCAGTGAGATATATTATCCTGACGGATGGACATTGACCTTGGCGGACGATCCTTGCGGAGAGTCCCTGAAACTGTTCCGTGCGAACTGGACGTTGCGCGGGGCGATTCTTCCGGCCGGAGAACACGATATAGTCATGCGTTTCGCTCCGGCATCATATCGCATCAGCTCGAACATATCACGGGCATCATCCATCCTCCTCATTCTCCTCATCCTCGCCTCTGCAGGCGGAATGCTATGCGGAAAGTTTACGGCTCAGAGATAAGTTCTGAACTCGGGGCATCAGGCCCTATTTCGTAAGAGAGTCGAGCAGGGCTGCCATGCGGGCAGTGAGAGCTTTACGTGAGAACTGGCGTATGGCGTCAGACTGGTCGTCGTCCTTCAGAATTTCGTTCAGTTCGGTTTCCCCGGAGTGGGCCACCTGCATATCTTCGGTATCGTCTCCGGCCTTGAACTTGTTCCAGCACAAGTTTATGTAAGAGGCTACGGATTCCTTGTCATCCCAGCCGAAAACCAAACCTGCACCCGTCTGATTCACGATTCTAGCCATCGCACCATCGGTCTGTCCGATGCCGAGGATAGGGTTCATCGATGCCAGATACTCAAACAGCTTGCCCGGCAACGTGGCCTTGTATTCAGGCTCTTTTCGGAGCGGTAGGATAAGCAGAGATGCGTTTTTCTGCTCGCGCACTGCCACATTGTGGTCCTGGTAACCGAGATTTACGAGATGGTCTCCAAGCCCTGCTTCCCTTATGGAAGATATGATTTCGCTGTCGGTCTTTCCAGTAAGCCTGATACGCAGCATCTTGTCGAAATCAGGATCAGACCGGCATTTTTCCGCAAGAGCCTGCCAGACGACTTCAGGGTTTCCGTCAGAGGCGAAAAGCCCGGTATGGGTGATGTTGAAATATCCGTCCGGTTCCACTACCTGATCGAAATCATCCTCGTCGAAACCATTGGTAATCAGTTCGACAGGCGTATCGGTCATGGTCTTGAAATCCTCCTGCACCAGCGGCGAAACCGCAATTACCACGGTAGCGTCGTCCAGCACCTGCTGCTCCAGGCGCTGATGCTTTTTCTTGGCCCAGCCGCACAGACACAGATGCTTGAAGTAGAACATCCTGGTCCACGGGTCCCTGAAATCAGCCACCCACGGAAGTCCTGTGGCGGCAGCCAACTTCCTGGCAATCAGGTGCATTGACTGAGGAGGGCCGGTACTTACGATAGCGTCCACCGGATGTTCCTTCAGGTGTTTCTTCAAGAAACGGACAGACGGCCTTACCCATGTCACGCGAGGATCCGGGATAAACAGATTGCCCCTCAGAAAAAGCATCAGCTTCTGCTTGAAAGTCTTTTCCTGATGGTTGATCGGGTTCACCTCCTGCTTCGTGGCGTCATTGGTCTTCCCGGTCAGTTTCCGGTACAATGAATAGAATTCCGTGATGTGGCGTCTTATGATGACGGCGTCTTTCGGAACGTCCTCTTCCAAGCTCTTGTCAATGCTTGTCATCTCCGGGTTTTCCGGTGTGTAAATCACAGGCTGCCAGCCAAATAGCGGCAGATACTTGCTGAATTTCACCCACCTCTGGACGCCCGATCCTCCGGTCGGCGGCCAATAATATGTTATGATAAGTACTTTCTTCATATCGGTATAGTATCGGTGTAAAGTTAGGGATTATTTCGTAAATTTGCCTGATTCAACTAACTCTATTTCCGAGATGGCGAAGAAACAGGCGGAAGATACACCGCTTCTGAAACAATATTTTGCGGTCAAAGCGCAGCACCCTGAAGCGATACTGCTGTACAGGGTAGGAGATTTCTATGAAACATATTCTGATGATGCAGTCCTGGCAAGCAAGGTCCTGGGCCTTGTCCAGACCAGACGCTCCAACGGAGACAAGGGAACCGTGCCTATGGCCGGATTTCCGCATCACGCTATAGAACAATACCTTACGAAACTCATCCGCTCCGGTTACAAGGTGGCGGTCTGCGACCAGCTTGAGGACCCGAAACTCGTGGGCGGCAGGACACTTGTAAAGAGAGGAGTGACGGAGATGGTGACTCCCGGCATTGCCTTCGGCGAGAATATGCTCGACGGAAAGGAGCACAATTACCTCACGGGATTGACCTTCTCCAAGGACCAATGCGGAGCGGCCTTCCTGGACGTGTCCACCGGAACATTCCAGGTGGCTCAGGGCAGTGTGGAGTACATCGGTACTCTGATAGCCTCACTGTCGCCGAAAGAGATCGTGGTGCAGCGTGATTATGAAAAAAAGGTGAAGGAACTCTACGGAGAAAATCTGTATGTGTCCACGCTGGACGAATGGGCGTTTGTCTATGATTCAGCCGTGGAGAAACTGAAGAGGCAGCTGAAAGTGGAATCCCTGAAGGGATATGCCATTGACACATATCCTCTCGGCATCTGCTCAGCAGGCGCTCTCGTGGTGTATCTGGAGCAGACGCAGCACACCGGATTGGCAAACATCTGCTCGATTTCCAGAATAGACGGCAGCAAGTTCGTCTGGATGGACCGCTTCACTATCAGGAATTTGGAGATATTCGCGGCCTCATCGGGCGGAGAAGGAGTGGCACTTGTGGACGTCATTGACAAATGCTGTTCACCTATGGGCTCACGACTGTTGAGGGGGTGGCTGGCAATGCCTTCCGTAGATCTGAATGAACTGAACTCAAGGTATGACATAGTAAGTAGCTTCACTGGCAACAGGGAAAAGCTCACGGCGGTCCAGGAACATATCGGCAACATCGGCGATCTGGATAGAATGATGTCCAGGGCGGCTACAGGCAAGATTATGCCCCGTGAAGTGCTCCAGCTTTCACGCGGACTGTCACAGCTCGGCCCGATAAAGGAACTGTGCATCGGAGATTGCGTGCCATTGACAGAACTGGTCTCGTCGATAAGCGACTGCAATGCGCTTCACGAAGAAATCTCAAGGACATTGACCCCGGAAGCTGCGGCCGCGATAGGCAAGGGCGATGTGGTGGCCTCCGGAGTGAATGAGGAACTCGACCGGCTGAGGGAGATTTCCCGCGGAGGAAAGCAGTACCTGTTGAATATGCAGCAGAGAGAGACTGAACGCACCGGAATCTCCTCATTGAAAATAGGTTATAACAATGTCTTCGGCTACTATATCGAGGTCCGCAATGCCCACAAGGACAAGGTGCCGGAAGATTGGATCCGCAAGCAGACTCTTGTCAATGCAGAGAGATACATTACTCAGGAACTGAAGGACTACGAGCAGCAGATTCTGTCGGCAGAAGACAAGATATATGCTTTGGAATCAGCCATTTACGGTGCGTTGGTTTCCAAGATCCAGGAATCCATAAGAAGCATTCAGGCCAATTCCGCGATTGTGGCCAAACTTGATGTCCTTGCAGGTTTTGCTGAACTGGCATTGGAAAACAGATACTGCCGTCCGGAAGTGAACTCCGGCATGTCACTCGAAATCAAGGCGGGGCGTCATCCGGTCATCGAGACGCTGATGAGACCTGGCGAGGAATATGTGCCGAATGACGTAATGCTGGACAATAAAAACCAGCAGATCATCATTCTGACCGGTCCGAACATGTCAGGAAAGTCAGCATTGCTGAGGCAGACGGCATTGATCGTGCTCCTGGCGCAGATCGGCTCATTCGTGCCGGCGGATTCCGCGAAATTCGGCTGGTTCGACAAGATTTTCACCCGCGTGGGCGCTTCGGACAATATCTCCAGAGGAGAATCTACGTTCATGGTGGAGATGCTGGAAACGTCAATGATTCTGCACAATCTCTCCGAGCGTTCGCTTGTGCTTCTCGATGAAATCGGAAGAGGCACATCCACGTATGACGGCATGTCCATTGCAAGGGCGATAGTGGAGTATATTCACGAATACGGAAAGGGGGCGAAGACGCTTTTCGCCACACATTATCATGAACTGAATGACCTGGAAAGCCTGTATTCTGGTGTCAAGAATTTCCATGTGGCAGTCAAGGAAATAGGGAAGGAGGTCATCTTCTTGCGAAAACTGAAGGAAGGCGGCACTGCCCACAGCTTCGGTATCCACGTGGCGAGAATGGCCGGAATGCCTAAGGAAGTGTTGGAGTCGGCAGAGAAAACATTGGCCGCGCTCGAGGCTTCTGGCGGCGGTGAGATAAGCAAACCTTCCTCTGATCAATGCGGGAAGATAATAAAGCCTTATAACACTAAAGAGGGCAGGGTGGAGAGCGACGGCTCCATCCAGCTGTCATTGTTCCAGCTTGATGATCCTACATTGTCTTCACTCAGAGATACTTTGAAAGATGCGGACCTTAACAATATGACGCCTATGCAGGCTTTCGACATGTTGAGGAATATGAAGAAGGAACTTGGAATTTGATAAGCGGTAATTATAATACCATTTAACACTATATTATGACATTGAAAACTTTTTTGGCGGCAGTATCATTGACATTGATCTCCCCTATGCTCGCCTTCAGCAATGACGGCTCTTATCAGGTGACTTCTCCGGACGGGCAACTTCGTGCGACGGTGGTGGTGTCTGACGTGATTACATATACGGTGGCGCGTGATGCCCAGGTGCTCATCGCTCCTTCCGAGATAAATATGACATTGTCCGACGGCATCGTGTTCGGAGTCAATGACAAGGTGAAGAAGGTCAGGAACACCTCTGTGGACCAGGTCCTGCCGGCGATTGCCTATAAGAAAGCCGAGGTTGTGGACCGCTACAATGAGATGACGCTCGAGTTCAAGGAGTTCTCTCTGGTTTTCCGTGCGTATGATGAGGGTGTGGCCTACAGGTTCGTGAGCAAGCTGAAGTCAGGCAGCGATGTGGTCAGTGAGAAAGCGGAATTTGCGTTTGCGAAAGACTGGACGGCCTATATTCCGTATGTGCGCCAACATGTCCAGAGCCTGGAGACTCAGTTCTACAATTCGTTTGAGAATACTTATGCTGTTCATCCGCTTTCCGGGTGGAACAAGGAGCGTCTGGCATTTGCGCCTGTTGCGGTGGCTGCTGACGGTGGCGTGAAGGTGCTGATTACTGAGGCGGGCCTGATGAACTATCCGGGAATGTTCCTGTACAATGAAAAAGGCGGCTCCTCTCTCTCCGGAAGATTTGCGGGTTATCCGAAAGAGGTGAAGCAGGGTGGACACAACAGACTTCAGATGGAGGTGCAGTCGAGAGAGAACTATATCGCCAAGGCTTCTGCGGCTGAGAAGTTCCCGTGGAGAGTAATCATGGTTACGGCCAATGATGCTGACCTTGCCGTGAATGACATGGTCTGGAAACTGTCCACTCCTCAGGACCCTGAGGTTGATTATTCTTGGGTTCGTCCGGGAAAAGTTGCCTGGGACTGGTGGAATGACTGGAATGTTTATGGTGTGGATTTCCGTGCCGGCATAAACAATGACACATATAAATATTACATTGACTTTGCTGCTGCAAACGGTATCGAGTATGTAATTCTGGATGAAGGTTGGGCGGTGAACCTGCAGGCGGACCTTATGCAGGTGATTCCTGAGATCGACCTTCCGATGCTGACGGAATATGCGAGAGAACGTGGCGTGGGCCTGATTCTGTGGGCAGGATACTGGGCGTTCGACAGAGATATGGAGAATGTGTGCAAGCACTATTCCGAGATGGGAATCAAGGGCTTCAAGGTGGACTTTATGGACAGGGATGACCAGGTGATGGTGGATTTCCACAGACGTGCCGCCGAGACTGCCGCCAAATATCATCTGATGGTGGATTTTCACGGAACGTACAAGCCGGCCGGCCTGAGCAGGACTTATCCGAATGTGGTGAATTACGAGGGAGTGCACGGTCTCGAGCAGATGAAATGGAGCGATCCTTCTGTGGATCAGGTGACCTATGATGTTACTGTTCCGTTTATCCGTATGGCTGCCGGTCCGATGGACTATACACAGGGCGCGATGAGAAATGCCACGAAGGGCAATTATCGTCCGGTCAATACTGAGCCTATGAGCCAGGGCACCCGTTGCCGCCAATTGGCTGAGTATGTGGTGTTTGACTCGCCTCTCAATATGTTGTGCGATTCACCCTCAAATTATATGGCCGAGCCTCTGTGCACCAAGTATATTGCAGAATGTCCTACGGTTTGGGACGAGTCGTTGGCTGTAAACGGCAAGATCGGGGAATATATTACATTGGCCCGCCGCAGCGGTGAGACCTGGTATGTCGGTTCATTGACCGGATGGCAGGCCCGCGAACTGGTTCTGGACTTGAGCTTCCTCGGCGAGGGAGAGTGGACGATGGAGATTTTCCGTGACGGTGTCAATGCTGACAGGGCCGCGAGGGACTTCAAGCATGAACTGGTACCTGTACCGGCAGACCGTAAGGTGAAGATCAATATGGCTCCGGGCGGCGGCTGGACAGCCAAGATAACAAGATAGGAGCCTTTCGGATGAATACTAAGGAGATATTTCACAGAACTGAACTTCTTTTGGGAGAGGATGTCATGGGCGTCCTCTCCTCTGTGAAAGTGATCATATTCGGAGTCGGCGGAGTGGGCAGCTGGTGTGCGGAAGGACTTGTCAGAAGCGGAGTTAAGCATCTGACTATCGTGGATTCTGACAAGGTGAGCATTACCAATGTGAACAGGCAGCTTATGGCTACGGTCAGGACTGTCGGACAGGTAAAGGTGGAGGCGCTCAAGGCCCGGCTTCTGGACATCAATCCCGATGCTGAAATACAGGCGTTGCAGGCTGTGTACAATCAGGAGTCGGCCGATTCTTTCGACTTGGATTCGTTTGATTATGTGATAGATGCGATAGATTCGCTGAAGGACAAGGCATTGCTGATTCTGCGTGCTTCACAGAGCAGGGCCAAGTTCTTCTGCTCGCTTGGGGCAGCATTGAAAACAGACCCCCAGAGGGTGAAGGTGGCGGAGTTCTGGCAGGTGAGCGGCTGTCCGTTGGGCGCGGCTCTGCGGAAAAAGCTGAAGCGGGCCGGGACTTTCCCTGCGCACAAGTTCCTGTGTGTCTATGATGACGAGGTGCTGCCGAACAGGGGGCTCAATCATGAATGTGAGGGTGATGACAGCATGTGGAATGCCACCAAAGCCCAGATAAACGGCACTACGGCGCATATTACCGCGATTTTCGGGATGACTCTGTCCGGACTCGTGGTGGATGACATATATAAGAATGTGTTGAAAAATGCCGCTCAGAATAATAACCAAAGCTAATTTGTATTAAATTTGCCAAGATATTGTAATAACTAATTTATACATTAATGACACCGGAACAACAGAAAAAATTCCAGTACTGGCAGTGGCGGACCATTATCGGTACAATGATAGGATATTCTATCTTCTATCTCGTAAGGAAAAACTTCTCATTCGCCATTCCGGGACTGACTGTTGAATATGGAATAACCAAAGCGACATTTGGAGCCATATTGGCTATAGCCAGTTTCATCTATGGCGTATCCAAGCTTATCAATGGATTTTTGGCGGACAGACTGAACGGAAGGTGGCATCTGGTCACCGGCTTGTCAGTGAGCGCGTTCGTGAACCTGATATTCGGAGCCGGCGCCATGATCTGCGCTTATCTGACTGGAGTCAGCAACGGGACCGTGTTCGTCAATGCTCTTGTGCTCCTTTTCGCGATTCTGTATGTAATCAACAATGCTTTTCAGGGCTGCGGCTTTCCTCCGTGCAACCGACTCATAACTCACTGGGTTCCACCACAGGAACTCGCGACGAAGATGTCCATCTGGAACACTTCACACTCAGTCGGAGCCTTCATTGCAGCCGTCCTTTGCGGTTACATTATGGGCCACACCGGAACAGACATGAGCGCTGATCCGGAGATGCGTGCGAGAGTGATAGAAAATACCAGGAACATCACTGAAGGAATGGACCCTGCGGCCGCTCAGGCTTATGTGGACAATGCGTTGCTGAATATCGGCGCATGGCATTGGGCCTTCTGGATTCCGGCATTCATCGCCATCCTGGGCGTCATATTCATTATCGTGACATTGAGAGACACGCCTAAGTCCGTAGGTCTTCCTGAGCTTGAAGGCACCACGACTGTTGAGGTGAAGAGCGAAGAGGAGAAGAAGGATTTCAGGCAGTTCATCATAAAGAAGGTTATACTCAACCCTATAATCTGGATTCTTTCACTGTCCGTATTCTTCGTTTATGTGGTCCGTCTTGCCGTTCTTGACTGGGGGCCGTCTTTCCTCCAGGAAAGCCGGGGCCTGTCTCCTGCATTGTCAGCGTGGACAGTGGCGATTTTCGAGGCATTCGGCGTGGTAGGAATGATTGTGGCCGGCATCGTGTCAGACAAACTGTTCCACGGAAGGGCGCAGAGGACCTGCGTGCTGTGTATGGTCGGCGTGATATTGTTCCTGATATTGTTCTGCGTGCTTCCGCAGGATACCAATCCGGTGATATTGATGATGGTATTGGCCTGCATCGGCTTCTTCCTCTATGGTCCGCAGGCGCTTATCGGCGTGATTGCATCCAATCAGGTTACCAGAAGGGGGGCTTCTTCTGCCAATGGCATCATCGGTTTCGTGGCTTACTTGAGCCCTCTCGTCTCCGGTCTTGTTTTCGGCCACATCGCTGATACCAGCGGTTGGGAACTTGTGTTCAAGATAATGATTGTGGTGGCGTTCATCGGATTGCTGACGCTCCTCACTCTCTGGAACAAGAAGACAGACGGCTACAGCACTCCAGAATCAGAAAACTAATACATTAAATTATGGATTATAGAAAACAGCTTGACGAAGCCTTGGCAATGGCTAATGACACCAAGGTGTTTGAGTTCGGAAATGACGTATTGGGGCTTGCTCCGAAGTTGTTCCGCGAGAATTTCGGGGATAAACCGGCGCTTGTGGTCGCTGACAAGAATACCTGGCGTGCAGCCGGAAAGGTAGTGTCCGACTTCATCAAGGATGCAGGCATCAAATGCGACACTTATATATTTGAAGAAGATGAATTCCATGCTGAGTTCGAGTTTGTGGACAGGGTGGACAAGATTCTGGATGCTTCAGATGCCATTCCTGTAGCTGTGGGCTCTGGCGTGCTCAATGATTTGTGCAAACTTGCCGCTTTCCATCACGAAAGGCCATATATGGTAGTGGCTACGGCTGCTTCCGTCGATGGGTTCGCTTCTTCAGGTGCGGTGGTGACCAAGGACGGTGCCAAGATCAATATCGAGACACACGCTCCTAAGGTTATCCTTGCGGACAATAAAGTGCTTGCTGCCGCTCCGAAGGAGATGACGGCTGCCGGTTACGGTGACCTTGCGGCGAAAGTGACTTCAGGTGCTGAGTGGATGATTGCCGACATGTTCGGCACAGAGCCTATCATTCCGGTGGCGTGGAATCTGGTCAATGATTCGCTCAACTCTATTCTTGCTGAGAATGAGAGGATTGCGGCCGGTGATCCTGAGGCGGTAGGTGATCTGTTCGTGGGATTGACATTGACAGGACTGGCCATGCAGATAGCGCATACAAGCCGTCCGGCTTCCTGCTCGGAACACCTTTACAGCCACTACCTGGATATGACTGAGTATCGCTACAAGGGCAAATTCCAGTCACATGGATTCCAGTGCGCGATGGGTACCGTCATCATGAGCGCCTGCTTCGACGAGTTCCTCAAGATGGATCTTTCCAAGCTCGATGTGGATGCCTGCGTGGCGGCCTGGCCTACACTTGAGCAGGAGCAGAAGAGGGCATTGGACATCTTCAAGGACTTCCCTGTTCCGCAGTTGGGATATACTGAAATCACCAAGAAGTACAATGATGCCGAGAACGTAAGGAAACAGCTCCAGACAGTCAAGGATAATTGGTTTGACCTTAAGGAACGTATTCAGAATCAGGTATATACCTATGACAAGATGGTAGCTCTCATGAAGAGCGTAGGTGCTCCTGTCGGACCGGAAAGCATCGGCCTGACTCGTGCGCAGGTAAGAAAGATGACGGATTTTGTCCAGCTTATGCGCTGGAGAATAAATCTCTTCGATTTGTGCAAACGTGCCCGTCTGTATGACGAGCTTATGGACAGAGTGTTCGTGAAAGGTGTCCTGAAGATGGACTAATTCCTCCTCTCACGATATACTCCTATTTCTGATATGCCCACAGTGCTTCCGGATCTGTAGATTCCGTCAGGCGCTGTGGTTTTTCTATGCTCGAGCACATCTATCCTGACGGCGTCTGCGTAGTTTTCCTCAAACCTGATGATGCTCACTCTTCCGCTCTTGCTGATGCGGACGTCCTTGCGGGCCGGTGATGCTTCAGCTCCTGTGGCATCTGCATTGACAGTGACAAACTCTTTCCACTGCCCGTCTTTGCGGAAGCTGATGCTGTACTTGCGGATTTCAGAACCCTTTTCTTCGGTGATTACCAGCATGTTGAGAGGAACTTCCCTATCCAGGTAAGTCTCGAGCCACGGCTGGTCCGGTCCGAGAGCATTGGCCACCCACGCGCTGCGGAAGTCGTCGTCATTCGCGAATTCGGAGATTTCCATATCGTAGCTCCAGCTGCTGTCGGATCTGCGGTGCTTGGCAATGTTGGAGGATATTATCGGGGCTGCGCATTCCGAGAATCTGTCGTCGCCTCCGGTATAGTCCGCACTAATGGCCTTCGCCGCCTTATTCGCCGCTCCAGGCTCCGCCTCGTTCCACGCTTTTCCTATCTGTTTCAATGCTTTAAGGGCATTGTCGTCTATCTGTCCGTCTCTGTTCGGGGCCACATTCAGGATGAAGTTGCAATGTGCTTTTCCCATCGGGACAATGTTTCCGTTTACCAGGAAATCAATACTCTTGAGAGGAGCGGTCGGGAAAGACGTTTTCCAGAACCAGTTCTTCTGGAGAGGGTAGCAGGAAAGTGCAGGGAGCGCGTTGCTGGCCTTGTCAATTTTCTGTCCGGCGCCCTGTTCGTATGACTTTATGTCTGTGTAGAAGAGAGCGTCTGACGGATATTTTGCCGCATTCAGGTCCATTACCAGACAGTTTGGCTGGATGGATTTGATCAATGTATAGATTTCCTCAAAAGGAATCTCATCGTATGATATTCTGCTCCACGGGGCGTCCCATCCGTCGATAATCAGCGCCGTAATCGGGCCGTAGCCTGTGAGAAGTTCGCGCAACTGGCTCTTTACCAGTTCTTTGTGTTCTGGTGTTATCCAGCCGGGACGAAGATGGGCGTGCGTGTCGAGGATGGAATAGTAAAGCATCACGTCCAGTCCTTCAGCCCTGAAGGCGTCCACGTATTCCTTCACGACATCTCTTTTCAGAGGGCTGCTCATGACTGAATAATCAGTCGTCCTGGTATTCCATATGCAGAAGCCGCTGTGGTGCTTGGTGGTAAGACATCCGTATGTCATCCCTGCTGACTTCGCGGCTTTGGCCCAGCTGCGGCAGTCGAGTTTGCCCGGATTGAACAGTTCCGGTGAAGCATCCGGATCCGGCCAGTCTTCATTTACGAAAGTAGGCATGTTGAAATGGATGAACATACCGAAACGCAAATCCACGAATCTGCGCTGGAGTTCGTCTAAAGATTTGCCTGAAACCGGTGCGGAAACCGAAATAAATACACAGGTAAACAAGAAGATTGACGACAACAGGAATTTTTTCATTTGGCCCGAATTTTTTGAATATTTTCATAAATATATGCAATTTATTTACAAGTTGTATTATATTTGGATAATTACATTATGAAAAGTAACTGATTGGGGGATGTGAGCGCCTGAAACTGAAAGTCGATTTATGACTGAAGTGTTTGGAAATAGCATATTTATATTTAAATTCGCGGGATTGCTTGATGGTAAATGCAATGGAGCTGCCCACCCCGGACAGCTCCAATCTTGCAGCGGATGCAAGCGGACAATTAACGAATTATCCGAAAACAATAATATGATACGAAACCTTGTTGCAACACTATTTGTTGCTGTCGGATTCGCAGTAGCGGTCCAGGCTCAGAACATCAAGGTATCCGGTACGATCTCAGATTCAGCCGGTGAACCTATTGTCGGAGCGTCAATTATGATCGAAGGTACGAAGGATGGTACATTCTCAGATGTAGATGGAAACTACACGATGTCAGCCCCTTCCAATGCCGTTCTTCAAATTTCATCTATCGGTTTTCAGACGGCTGTTGTTCCGGTAGGCGGAAAAACAACAATCAATGTCACTCTTAAGGAAGACTCAGAAGTTATCGACGGAACTATCGTCGTGGCTTTCGGTACCGCGAAGAAAGATGCCTATACGGGATCTGCCACGGTAGTCAAGTCAGAGGACATCGCCAAATCACAGCAGTCCAACGTGGCTCAGTCATTGGCTGGTAAGGTTGCAGGTGTGCAGCTGACCAACACTTCAGGTCAGCCGGGTTCCAGCCCTTCTATCCGTATCCGCGGATTCAGCTCACTCAATGCAGGAAACGATCCTCTCTGGATTGTGGACGGTATGCCTTATTCAGGCGACTTGAGCAACCTGAACCCGAGCGATATCGAGTCAATGACGGTCTTGAAGGATGCCGCTTCCAATGCGCTGTACGGTGCACGAGGAGCTAACGGAGTCGTCATGATCACCACCAAGAAAGCAAAGTCTCAGGACGCGGTTGTCAATGTCGATGCCAAATGGGGTGTAAACTCCCGTGCGGTAAGAGATTACGAGTACATTACCGATCCTGCACAGTTCTATGAGACCCACTATAGAGCACTTTACAATTACTATGTGTCTGACGGCAACATGAGCGCGTTCGCTGCACATGCCAAGGCCAACCAGATTGTTGCGGGCTCGTCAAATGACGGCGGTCTCGGTTACCAGATATACAATGTTCCTAAGGGACAGGAGTTCATCGGTATCAATGGAAAAGTGAACCCGAATGCGACCATCGGACGTCGTCTGGTCTATATGGGTGAGGAATACTACATTGCTCCGGACAACTGGACTGACGCTGCATACCGTCATTCTCTCCGTCAGGAGTACAATGCGAGCATCTCCGGCTCCAATGACAAGATATCCGCTTATGCATCATTCGGTTATCTGAACAATCAGGGTATTGTCTATAACTCTGACATGGAGCGTTATACCGCCCGTCTGAAGATGGACTATCAGGCCAAGTCATGGCTCCGTTTCGGCGCCAACGCCACATATTCGAACTTCAAGTACAACAGTATCAACGACAATGGAGAGAGCAACTCTTCAGGTAACGTCTTCGCATATACGACCACTGTAGGTCCTATCTATCCTCTTTATATCCGCGACGGAGAGGGCAACATCCTCTATGACCAGAACGGAAATGTGAGATATGACTTCGGTGAAGGCTCAAATGCCGGAATGGAGCGTTCATTGTTCCCTAACAGTAACGCGCTTTCAGAGTCCAAACTGAACAAGAGCTATGTCGAGGGCAATGCCTTCAACGGTACAAGTTACGCTGAGGTGACTTTCCTGAAAGACTTCAAGTTCACTTTCAATGCCGGTGTCTCTCTGGACGAATCCCGTACTACAGCTACCAAGAACCCTTGGTACGGACAGTTCGCCAGCCAGAAGGGTATCGTTTCCAAAGGCCACGTAAGGACATTCGACGTGAACCTCCAGCAGATTCTCAACTACACCAAGCAGCTCGACCGTCACAATATCAATGTCATGATCGGTCACGAGTCATACCAGTCCAAGTACTATGCACTTTCTGCAACGAAGAGCAACATGCTGACTCAGGACAATGACGAGCTTGCAGGAGCCATCATTGACTCTCAGGGAGCAAACTCCTCCAGAACCGAGTATTTCAATGAGGGATATTTCGCTCGTGCGATGTATGACCTTGACAACAAATACTTTGCATCTGCTTCCTTCCGTCGTGATGCATCATCACGCTTCCATCCTAAGCACCGTTGGGGTAACTTCTGGTCAGTCGGCGGAGCCTGGGTGATGAACAGGGAGAACTTCATGAGCAATACCTACAACTGGGTGGACATCCTGAAAGTGAAGGCTTCCATCGGTTCACAGGGTAACGACAATATCGGAAACTTCCGTTACGTGGACACTTACTCCATCGAGAACTCCAACGGCAATGTATCAACAGTGTTCAACGCCAAAGGTTCTGACAAGATCACCTGGGAGACCAACACCAACTTCAATGCCGGTGTGGAATTCGGTTTCTGGCAGGGCAAGCTCTCCGGAGGCGCCGAATACTTCTACAGAAAGACTACTGACATGCTTCTCGCATTCCCGGTTGCTCCTTCAATGGGTTACTCTTCATACTATGCCAATGTCGGAGACATGAGAAACAGCGGTGTGGAACTCGAATTGAACTACACTCCTGTCGTGAACGACAATGTCCAGTGGAGCATCAACTTGAACCTCACTCATCTGAGGAACAAGATCACAATGCTTCCTGAGGAAAGAAAGAACAAGGAAGCCGAGGGTTATTCAGGATTCGTAAGCGGAAGCACATTCTTCGCAGAGGGCCTTCCGATGTACACCTTCTATATGAAGAAGTACGCAGGCGTGTCCGAGACAGGAAAATCCACCTGGTATATGGATGAGACTCAGGCAGACGGCTCAGTAAAGCGCGTTCCTACAGAGGATTACACCAAGGCATCTGACTATATCTGCGGAAATCCTATTCCTGACCTTTATGGCGGTTTCGGAACTGACATCAGTTTCTACGGATTTGATTTCAGTGTGGCATTCAACTATCAGATAGGCGGTAAGGCTATGGATTCAGGATATGCTTCGGCAATGTATTCTCCGGCCAACAAATCTACGGGTATGAATTGGCACAAGGATATTCTGAAAGCGTGGAGCAAGGACAACACCTCATCCAACATTCCTCGTCTCCAGTACGAAGACCAGAACCAGAACGCTTCATCAGACAGATTCTTGACGAACTCAAGCTATCTCAATCTCCAGACAGTCAATTTCGGATACACCCTTCCTGCAAGGATTACAAGGAAGGCTTACATTGAGAAGCTCCGTTTCTATCTGTCATGCGAGAACCTTTGGTATTGGTCTGCAAGACGCGGATTCGATCCTAGATATTCTTATTCAGGAGCCACCACACAGGCCGGCTATTCTCCAGCAAGAACGATTTCCGGTGGCGTAAGTATTCAGTTCTAAAAGCTATTGTGGTATGAAAAACATATTTAAAATATCGACTCTTTCAGTCATTGCTGCAGTCGCTTTCAGCAGTTGTATCAAGGAGGCTCAGCTGACAGGCGGTGCAACAGAAGAACAGGTTACACTTGAGACATTGATTCAGGGTATTCCGGCAGCGCTTGTACAGGCAGGATCTACAGGATACGGTCTGGCTTGGGATTTCGCTTATCCTGCAATCCATATCGCTACCGAGTCAATGACCGGTGACCTCGTCGTTCCGGGAAATACCGGTTATGACTGGTTTTCCCAGTGGGGAAGCAATATCGCTCTCGGTTCCGAGTATGCAGTAGGTGCTCTTCCATGGAACAACTTCTACAGCTGGATCATGAGCGCGAACAACGTCATCAGACGTATCGGGAATGCCGATATCACCGCTCTGGATTCATCAGAAAAACAGTATCTCGGTTATGCTTATGCTTACAGGGCATTGTTCTATTTCGACCTTGTCCGTATGTATGAGTTCAAGAGAAACAAATATACCGAAGGTGAAGATGTCATCGGACTCGGTGTTCCTATCGTTCTTCCTGAAACCACTGAGGCTCAGGCCAAGAACAACCCGAGAGCCAAGGTTTCAGACATCTACGACACATTGATCTTCCCTGACCTCGAGAAAGCTGAAGAATTGCTTTCATCATTCAAGGCAGCTGACAAATATACCATCAGTATCGCATTGGTTTATGGTATGAAAGCGAGAGCTTACCTCGAGCGTGCCACTTCTCTCGAAGAGGACGGCGACAAAGTCAAGTCAGCCGAGTACTATGCTTCCGCAGCAACCTATGCTCGCAAGGCTATCGAGGCAAGCGGTTGCACGCCTCTTACTCAGGATCAGTGGGAAGATCCTTCAAACGGATTCAACAACGCAAACTCCAACAATGCGTGGATCTGGGGACTTGCAATTCCAAGCGAGAGCGTTTCCAACCTCCTCTGCTTCACAGCTCACATGAGCACTGAGAATGCATGGAGTGCCTATGGTCACGATACTTGCCGCGCCATCAACAAGAACCTTTACAACAGTATCAGCGGTTCTGACTTCCGCAAGCACTCATGGCTTGATCCTGACAGGAACTACTACAACTACAAGAGTTGCAGAAAGGACGCCAAGGAGTATTTCGCGAAGCTCAAGAACTACAGCAACATCAAGTTCCGTCCTGCTCAGGGCGCTTACGAAGATTATATCACAGGTGGTGCCGCTGACCATTGTATGATGCGTGTTGAGGAGATGTACTTCATTGAGGCTGAGGCTAAAGCGCACGAGAAACTCTCTGAGGGTATCAGGCTGCTCAATGAATTCATGAACAACTACCGTTTTGTAGGTGACAGAAAATATGACTGTTCTGCCAAATCTTCTACTATGACAGGCTTCATCAATGAGCTTATTCTTCAGAAGAGAGTCGAGTTCTGGGGTGAGGGTATCATAATGTTCGACATGAAGCGTCTCAACATTTCTTCCAAGAGAGGCTATACCGGAACAAATGCTCCGGCTTCATATAGAATCAACTGCGAAGGCAGGGCTCCATATTGGAACTTCGTGATTGGACGTAACGAGATGCAGAACAACCCTGCGGTAGCCAATCAGAACAATCCGGATCCGTCACAGGTTGTGCCACTTTGGAAATAGAACCGGGTAATTAACTCATAATCAATGAATGATATGAAAACAATCAAACATATACTGCTTCTGACATTTGCTGCATTTGCATTGACAAACTGCGCAGACGAGGCTTCGTATGTTCCTGGCGAAAAAGAGAATCCGGACAATTTCGGAGTATATTTCCCGGAGCAGACCGTTTCCACAACCGTGGAAGTGGATCCGAAGGCTGAAACTAAAGTTACATTCAAGGTTGCCAGAAAGAGAACAGATGAGGCCATCATCGTTCCGTTCAATGTGGATTCCGAGAACAAGGATATCTTCACGATATCTCCGATTGCCTTCAAGCAGGGCGCAGCCGAAACAAATGTGACAGTGAAATTCGACAAGGCTGAAGTCGGAACTACATACAAATGTACCATCAGCATTGACGATCCTGAATATGTTTCTCTCTATGGAACGAACGCTACGAGTCTTTCATTCTCGGTGGTGCGCGCAGGTTGGGAACTTGTAAAAGGCCCTAATGGTGAGACAAAAGGAAAATGGAGAGATGACATCATCGTAGGTCTCTACAGCATCCAGTCAGCCACATTCAATCCTAATCCGGAACTGGATGTGGAGATTTACGAGCGCTCTGACGTCAAAGGTCTGTACAGAATGAAGGTTTACGGCGGCACCAATTTCATCAGGAGTTTTACCGGCGGAAACTACTCTTATGCTGAGGACAAGGACGTCTGGACTACTGTCAATGCGAGCGATCCTGACAAGGTATATCTTCCTCTTCAGACTGCCGGTGTGACATTCAACTCAGGCGACGGCGAGGTTTCATTCGGTTCTTACGTTCCGGAAAACTTCTCTCTGGACGAGAGTGCTGCACAGTATGGTACAATGAAGGATGGCGTCATCGAGTTCCCTGTACAGGGCATCATGATCACCATCGCTACACTTGACGGTTATGCTTACGCAAACATGAACGGTCTTACACGTATTCTTATGCCGGGCGTCACTGTTCCTGACTATACGGTATCGCTTTCCAAGGAAGAGTGCAAGGACGGTGTAGTGGATGTTGTTGCAACTCTTTCTTCTGATGTGAAGAAATTCAAATATTCAGTACGCGAAGGTGCCATCGACGAGGGAGCAGCCAGCCTCCTCGCTCAGGAACTGGATCAGGCCGGCACATTCGACGGAGAAATTACTGAGACCTCTACATTGCACCTGAGCTGCAAGGAGACAGGCAAATACACTCTTGTAGGCTGTATTTATGATGCGGCCGGCACAATGCAGGGTTATGCTTCCGTTTCATTCGGTTATGTTGCCAAAGGTGAAGAGAAGCCGGTTATCCTGACTTATGGTCTCGAGGCTACAAACGAGTTCGCCGGAGAAGGAATCAATCCGGACAACTCTGCCAAGTTCTATGCTTATGGCCAGGATATCGAGTCCCTCACTTACGGATTCTACAAGTCAAAATATCTCGTTGGCAAGAAACTCGAAGACGTCCTCAAGGATTCAGGCAAGGCATTCACTTCAGAGGAACTTGAAAAAGTGAACAGCAAGGGCTTCAGCTCGATGATCAAGGGCCTGAACGGTGATTGCCAGTACACTATGGTCATCATGGCCAACAACGGTTATGTCACATCGATTACCACCAAGGATTATCACACCACAGGTGTTTACAATCCGGGTGTGGATACCTATGACTATGAGGACTTCCTTGAGCAGCAGCCTTCAAAAGAGGAACTTATCAAGGATTGGAATTACTACGCTATGGACTTGACCGTAGAGGATGAGACTCTTACCAGATATGCACGTGGTACCGTTTCCATCAAACAGGGCACTGCAGAAGGTTTCGATTTCGATATCGAAGGCCTTGCCGGTGTCAAGTTCGACAAGGGCGGTGTATGGTATGGTGCTTACATTCCGGGAGTCGAGTCGTTGTCCAAATATAAGGGTGCGTTCGTGCTGGTTGCTCCTCAGGGTGATGATTTCGCATCTTATGAAGGCACAGACGTGTTCACCGGTTTCATTCCTGTAGAGAGCACAAGTGCAGTTTATTACGGTGGCGGAATGTACTTCGGTGAAGTAGCTGACGGATATCTCTACGGAGTTCCTTCAAGAGACGGAATAGAGAACAAGACCACATTCAGATATCTCTACACAGGTACGCCTAATACAGTCGTAAGTATTATGACAGAGATGATGCTTGTGGATCCTGCCAAGGACAAGGGCGGTATCCCTGAGCTTCCTAAGAGCAAGATTGCTGAGATCAGAAAGCAGGCAAAAGAAGCATTCGCCCGTCGTAATTACGTGGAGATTCCTGAATATGAGGCTTTTGCACAGCAGAAGACCAAATATGTCAGAAACCTTGCTGCGGATATGACTCCGGTAGCTGTTCCTGTCGCAAAGCACGCTGAAGCGAATATTAGAGTGGAAAGCGGCATTGCTTCGAAGGCTCCTTCCCGTGGCGGCTTTATATTGAACGGACTTTATAGATAATGAATAACAAGTTTAGAATATGAACATCAACAAGATATTTTCCATCGGTTTGGCTGCCATCGCATTGGCAGCCTGTACCGCGGAGCCGCTGAGAAATCCTGATATGGACAAGCAGGCAAATCTTCCCGGTGCTCCAAAAGATGTGGAGGATGGCGTGGTCATCGTCAAGTTCTCCGCTGCCGCCCTCCCTTCAGTAGAGGCTGCCGCCGAGAAATTCATGGCGACCAAGTCTTCTGAAATGCCAACTTCCGGTATTCCTTCAGTAGATGAAATCTTCGAGAGGATCAATGTTACCGGTCTTGTGCGCGTATTCCCTTCTGACAAGGCCCATGAGGCGGCTACCAAGGCTGCGGGTCTGGACAGATGGTATGAGGTGCACTTCGACAAGTCACAGGATCTCGCCGAGGCATCACGTCTTCTTTCATCTGTTTCTGAGATCTCCAAGACTCAGTACTCCAACAAGATGTACAAGGCTGACGCCACCAACAAGATCGTGCCTTTCACAGCTCAGGCTGCAAGACCGTTCGTGAAGTCAGAGTTCAATGACCCTAACCTCTTCTGGCAGTGGGGCCTCATCAACAACGCTGACCAGGCTATCGCCACCAAGGCTGTCGCAGGAATGGATATCAATGTCGCTGATGCATGGAAACTTACAGCCGGCGATCCGAGAGTTGTGGTAGCCGTGCTTGACGAAGGTGTGAAGTACACCCATCCTGACCTTGCCGCAAACATGTGGACCAACCCTAAGGAGTCCGAGAACGGCAATGACGATGACGGAAACGGATATGTAGATGACATTCACGGATATAACTTCGTAGATAACGGTCCGATCACCTGGGACAAGGCAGTTATCGGTATTGACGGCAGCAACAATGGTGATTCCGGTCACGGAACTCATGTTGCAGGTACGATTGCAGCCGTGAACAACAACGGTATCGGTGTAGCCGGTGTGGCCGGCGGTTCAGGCAAGAATGACGGCGTGAGACTTATGTCCTGCCAGATATTCTCAGGCGGAAAATCCGCTGCCGACGCTGCTACGGCACGTGCAGTGAAATATGCAGCCGACAACGGAGCCTGCATCATCCAGTGCTCTTATGGTTACTCTAATGCCAGCGGCGGATCCAATATGACCACCGACAAGAGATTCAAGGAGTTCTCTCCGCTTCTTGTCGAGGCATTGGAGTACTTCTACAAATCCAAGAACTGCGAAGCTCTTGACGGCGGTATCGCAATTTATGCAGCAGGAAACGACGGCAAACTTGTTTCTTCATATCCTGGCGCATACAGCAAGAATATCTCAGTTACCGCTATCGGTCCTGACGGTCTTCCTGCAGCATACACCAACTATGGTCCTGGATGCAACATCGCCGCTCCTGGTGGAGAGGTGAGCGGATTCTCCGGTGGCGCCAAGGCCGGCATCCTTTCCACAGTCTGCTCGGAACTTCCTGACACTCAGGATACTGACTACGCATTCCTTCAGGGAACTTCAATGGCTTGCCCTCATGTTTCAGGTGTGGCTGCACTCGGTCTTTCTTACGCATTGAAAATCGGCAAGAAGTTCACCCGCGACGAATATATCGCCATGATGCTTACTTCTGTCAATGATATCGAGTCCGCATTCGAGGGAACGAAGCAGACCCAGGGCAAGATCAATCTTGAGAACTACAAGTATGGCAAGATGGGCACAGGTCTCATTGACACATACCAGCTCTTCATGCAGATTGAGGGTACACCTTGCCTGGTGATTCCTGTAGGCACATTGGAAACCATCACTCTCGACAAGCATTTCGGCGGCTCAGCCAAGACTCTGACTTATGACAAGGACGTTGTCATTTCATCAGAAGACAAGGCCAAACTCGGCGTAGAGATGCTGAGAATGTACAACGGCCAGCTTATGATCAAGTGTGCCAAGACAGGTACCTGCAATGTTACCGTTTCTGCAATCGCAGGCGGCAGCACAGTAGGTTCTGATACAGGCGCAGGCGGAATGAGGATTTCCAAGAAATTTGCGATTGTCGTTCGTGACCACTGCGCATCAAACGGCGGATGGCTTTAAAATCCAAGATGAAGTATGAAAAGATTTTTGACAATGATAATGGCCGCTGCAATGCTTCTTGGCGTTGCAGGCTGCGAGAAAGACAGTCCTGTTGTTAAATCAGGCCTTTCAGGCGAATGGAAACTTGTTTCCTGGAACAACACCACTCCGCAGGCGTTCGATATCTATATGGAGTTTTTCTCTGACGGAAAATTCAATCTGTACCAGAAGCTTGCCACATCTACTTACCGCCACCTCACCGGTACATTCGACAGCAAGGGTGATGTGCTTACCGGCAAGTATGATGACGGTGCTGACTTCGCTGACAAATACAGCATTGCTCTGGAAGGTGATGTGCTGACATTGACAAGCACGACAAATCCTGCGTCAGTATCAGTCTATAAGAGGACAACGATTCCTGACGAAGTGAGAAACTCACCTCAGACCAAGGCATCTGCAGAAGAGGCAGTCCGCCCGTTGTAATAACCCGCGGCTGACACATAATAGAAAAGGAGGATGGCAATCACCACCCTCCTTTTTTCGGTCTGTTGCTATTCCGGCTTTTACGCAGGAACAGTGCCGTAACATCTACTGCTTGGAAATGTTCTCACGCATATCGGTATCGGCCTGGATATTCTTCATCTTGTAGTAATCCATTACACCGAGATTGCCGTTGCGGAATGCCTCAGCCATTGCCAGCGGCACCTGAGCCTCGGCTTCAATCACCTTTGCGCGGGCTTCCTGAGCCTTGGCCTTCATTTCCTGCTCCAGTGCCACAGCCATTGCCCTGCGCTCCTCTGCGCGAGCCTGGGCGATATTCTTGTCAGCATCTGCCTGATCCATCTGCAGCACGGCACCTATGTTCTTTCCTATGTCAATGTCTGCGATGTCGATGGACAGAATCTCGAATGCGGTACCAGCATCCAGACCTTTTGCAAGAACGACCTTGGAGATGGACTCCGGCTTCTCCAATACCTCAGCGTGGCTTTCTGCAGAACCGATGGATGAAACGATGCCTTCACCTACTCTCGCCAACACGGTCTCCTCACCTGCACCGCCCACAAGCTGATTGATATTGGCGCGAACAGTCACTCTTGCCTTGCAGATCAGCTGGATACCGTTTTTGGCCACAGCTGTAACCGGAGGTGTGTTGATGACCTTAGGGTTGACGGACATCTGCACAGCCTCGAAAACGTCTCGTCCTGCGAGGTCGATACCGGCAGCGGTCTTGAAGTCGAGCGGAATATTGGCCTTGTCTGCAGAGATAAGTGCATTGACCACCTTCACCACATTTCCTTTGGCGAGGTAATGGGCCTCAAGTTCGTTGGATCTGAGCTTCAGGCCGGCCTTGGTACCGGTAATCATCGCGATTACGATGGTGTTGGGATTTACGCCTCTCCATCTCATGAGAACAAGCTGGATCAGAGGAATATGAACTCCGGACAGGATAGCCTGGAACCACAGTGTTACAGGGAAGAACCAGAGCAGTACGATCAGGGCGACGAATATGATGCCGGCCCAGATAATCAGTGGAATTGCCATAATTCAGGGTTTATTTAGTTTTGTGAATATGCTTCAGTAATTCTTGTTTGCGTTTGCTCAGAACGCCTCGTCGGGCATGATGACTTTCACGTATATCTTGTTGTTCTCGATGTGGACGACCTCCACAGGAGTTCCTGCGTCGATCATTCCCTCGAATGCGGTCACCTCATAATTCTTGTTCCCGATTCTCGCGGTCCCCATCGGACAGAGCCTCGTGACAGTCTTGCCCTTGTCGCCGACGCATGCCTTTTCCTCGCTTTCAGCATTGTCAATGACAGTGCTCAGTTCAAGTTTCTTCCAAGTCTTCGCGCGGAAAGCATAGCACAGCAGCACCGTCAGAAGTACGACATTGACAATGGTGACAACTGCTCCGGTCAGCGGGCTCATATAGGCGAATGCGTACCAGCAGGAGCCGCACAATGACAGCACGCCCAGGACTCCGGCGATCCCGATGCCCGGAATCAGAAAAATCTCGGCCAGAATAAGGATGATTCCCGCTAAAATCAATGTTATTATAAGTCCCATACTCAATGAGTTAGTGTTATGTATCCAAATATATGAATATTATTCGGCTTTGGAAAGACCTGCCGACTCAATTCTCAAGTTGGAAAGGCCTGCTTTCTTCAATGCTTCCGTAACAGTGTCCGCTTCCTGCCTGCTGTCGTAAGGACCGAGAATATAAGAGATCATTCCGCCTTCAGTCGTCTTGGACATGTCCGAGTCGGTAGATGCCTTGATGGTCGCTATCTCGTTTTCGTTCAATGAATTGCCGTCGATAGGGAATACTCTGATCTGGAACAGCTCGTGAATGTTCTTCTCTATGGCCCTGGCCTTCTGGACAGTAATCGGCTTGCCGTCAAGGAATGCCACGATGATGGCACTGCGGAAGCCTGCACGTTTCACCTTGTTCAGGTTTGCCAAAACATCCTTGTACGTGTGGAACAGTCCCACAGAGTAGATTCTGCGCCCGTTCGAGCCAGGTCTTTCAAATACGGGACTGAGACCTTTTATCTGTTTTACGGTAGCCTTGGACATCATTGAGAAAAGCTGGATCTGGTAGTACAGGCCCTGCGGAATGGTATTGTCCTCAGCGAAGCGTCCCTGCTCGAGTATCTGGAAAGTGTAGTCGAACGACGGCGCCGGCTTTTCCATGTCCAGCCGGATCCTCGCCCCCGGACTCTTCTTGGAGAAAGTGTAGCCCGCATCAGCCCCGACCAGTTCCCTGTCGGCTTCCCTGTGAATCTTTTCCGGGTCAATGACAATGCCGCTCTGAAGGAACTCCAGCTCTATTTTCTGCAACTCCCGTGATGCTCTTGCCAATGAATCCTGTAATTTCGGAAGCATCGCCTCCTTGCTCAGGATAGATGCGGCAAGCCTGCTCCTTTCCTCACCTGAAGTCTCCGAAAGCCAGCTCCTGTCCCTGTCCAGATCGGTGCTGAACTTGTATATGGAATCGCGTAACGACCTGACAGTCAGCATCTGCTCGGAATATCTGCTCATATCTGCATTGTTCTGGCCGTCCTCGTCGGTGGTGGCAGAGTGGTTGTCTATGCGTGTCGGGTCATTGTCCGGTGCCAGACTGCATAGCTTTTTCAGTTCGTCAGGGTCGTTGATTTCCTTTCTTACCGGCATACTGTCGAATTCCAGGACATAGATGTCCACGGAATCAGCCGGGCATTCCCTGTTTGAGGCGAACATCGAGTATTTGCCGTCTGCCGTATTTATATAGAGGAAATCATCGTATGGTGAGGAGTATGGGAAACCCATATTGACCGGTACTCCCCAGTCATTCAGTTCCTTGTCCCAGTTCGATACATAAAGATCGTAACCGCCCATTCCGTACAGGCCCTTGGATGCGAAAAACAACTGCTTTCCGTCAGGCGATATCATCGGATAGATTTCATCGGAAGAGGAGGTCAGTTGTTCATTGACAAGTTCCGGGACAGTCCACAGAGAGTCGCCCAATGCCGTTCTGTAAATATTTCTGATGCCGTCGGAGTCTTTTCCGGACCAGTAGATCTGCTTCACGTCGTCCGGAATGTAGATGGCCTTCGCAAACGGATCATTGGCAGTGGAATCCAGCTGGTTCGGCGTTATTCTCCAGCTCCTGTCCTGCAGCGGGTAATAAAGGAAGAAATCCTTCAGCGAAAACCGCTCTTTGGCTACGGGAACAGGGTTGCTGCAGAACCCGGTCATGTTGCTTCCGTTCTGGGCTGGAACCATCATCTCGTCCAGCCTGACGGCGTCAGCGGAATCTGCCGCCTCTTTTGCATTCTGGAGCAGTTCGACGGCGGCATTGAACTTATAGGCTTTTGCCAATGAATCAGCAGATTCCTTGAGTCTGCTGAAATCGACCTTGCGTGCAGGTACAGTCAATGAATCCGCCATTCCTTTTCCCATCGCGGGGATGCTGGCGGTCATTGACGACAATATCAAAATACAGTACGTTATCTTTCTCATAATCCGATACTGCAAAAATAAGAAATTACTTGCAGAAAGTTTCTTTCTACGAAAAAATTAGATAAATTTGCACTCTATTGTCTATTGTGACAGATTGGAAACTAATATAATTTAAAAATATCAATCAAATGCAAAGTAAAGGTGCAATCAAATTCGTGGCGGTTCTGCTCGCTATCGCGTGCATCTGGCAGCTGTCATTCTCTCTTGTGACATCTATTCAGGAGGGAAAGGCGGAGGCTTACGCGCAGAAAGCTGTAGAGACTTTCAAGCAGTCATCAGAATACGCCAATGTCCCTGATGTGGACAAGGCCTTTTACCTTGATTCTCTCGCAAAGAATGAGAACCGCAGGTACATTGACTCCATCTCGAGTGAAAAGGTCTATTTCGGATACACTTACAAAGATGTAAAAGCTAAAGAGATCAACCTCGGTCTTGACCTTAAGGGCGGTATGAACGTCATGCTTCAGGTTCAGCTTGAAGACTTGGTAAGTGCACTTGCCGGAGAAAACAAGACTCCTGAGTTTACAAAAGCCATCTCTCTTGCAAAAGAGCGCAGCGTGAACTCACCGGATGATTTCATCACATTGTTCGCTCAGGCTTGGAAAGAGGTTTCTAACGGACAGAGGCTCGCTCAGGTGTTCGGCACCTACGATCTCGCTTCCAAGATCGGCCCTCAGTCTTCTGACGAGGACGTTCTCAAGGTGATCAGGGAGAATGCAGAGAGTGCAGTAGCGAACTCATACAATGTCCTCCGTAACCGTATCGACCGTTTCGGCGTTACACAGCCTTCCATCCAACAGCTCGGAAACACAGGACGTATCCTCGTCGAGCTTCCTGGCGTAAAGGAGCCGGAGCGTGTGAGAAAGCTGCTCCAGGGAACTGCTTCCCTCGAGTTCTGGCCTACATTTGACAATGCTGACATCGCTCCATATCTTCAGGAGGCTGACGCTGCTCTCGCTGCTACAGTTGAGCCTGATTCAGCGCTTGTTGCAGAAGCTGATGTGAAAGAGGCTGTCTCAGACTCTTCTTCAGTGCTCAGTGATGAGGTAAATGCTTCAGCATCAGATGCGAAAGCTCTTGCCGAATATAGAAAGGCACATCCTCTCTTCGCTGTTCTCCAGCCATCCGGCTTCAGAAGCGGCGCCTGCATCGGCTTCGCAAACGGTAGCGATACAGCTAAAGTAAACAGACTTCTCAATCAGCCTGAGGTCAAGGGTATTTTCCCTCCTGAGTTCAGACCAGTATGGTCAGTCAAGCCTTCAACCTATGTAAAGGGCGGAAACATCTTCGAACTCGTGGCTATCAAGGTTGCTACAAGAGACGGAAAGGCTCCTCTTGACGGTGGCGCAGTTACCGACGCCCGTGTATCTTACAACGGACAGGGTGTAAACAAAGGTAACCCTTCAGTGTCAATGACAATGAACGCAGAGGGCGCTTCCATCTGGGCTCGTCTTACCAAGGACAATGTAGGACATCAGATCGCCATCGTGCTCGATGACCTCGTATATTCTTACCCTAACGTGAACAGCGCCATTACAGGCGGCAGCTCAGAGATTACAGGTAACTTCGACGTTGAAGAGGCAACTGACCTTGCAAACGTGCTCAATTCCGGTAAACTTCCGGCACCTGCAAAGATTATCCAGGAGCAGGTAGTAGGTCCTACACTCGGTTCTGAGTCCATCAAAGCAGGTCTCATCTCATTCGTCATCGCCTTCCTGCTTGTGCTCGTCTATATGATATTCTTCTATAGCGGTGCAGGTTTCGTGGCTGATATCGCCCTTCTGTGCAACGTTCTTCTCCTCTTCGGTACATTGGTATCATTCGGAGCAGTGCTTACGTTGCCTGGTATTGCCGGTCTCGTATTGACAATGGGTATGGCGGTCGATGCCAACGTGATTATCTACGAGCGTGTGAAAGAGGAACTTGCAGCCGGCAAGGGTCTGTCCAAGGCTATCGCTGACGGTTATTCAAATGCATACTCTGCAATTATCGACGGTCAGGTTACCACACTCCTTACCGGTATCGTGCTCTTCATCTTCGGTTCAGGTCCAGTACAGGGCTTTGCTACCACTCTTATCATCGGTATCATCACTTCTGTTGTGACATCTATCTTCATCACCAGAATCATATTCGACGACAGAGTTTCCAAGGGCAAGAACGTAAGCTTCGAGAACAACCTTACCAAGGACTTCCTCAAACACACCAATGTCAATTTCATCGACAAGAAGAAATACTCTTATCTCTTCTCAGGTATCCTCATCGTAATAGCTATCGCATCTATCAGCTTCAAGGGCTTTACCTATGGTGTTGACTTCACCGGTGGCCGTACCTATGTGGTAAGATTCGATACTCCTGTTACTGCTGAGCAGGTCCGCAGCGCCGCAGAGAACGAGTTCGGCGAGACTGTCGAGGTTAAGCAGTTCGGTGGTGAGAGCCAGATGAAGATTACTACCAAATACAAGGTTGATCAGGAATCTACAGATGTTGATGCTGAGATTGAAGGCAAGCTGTACAATGCTCTCAAAGGTTTCTTTGCAGAGAAGGATATGACTCTCGGTGAGTTCACATCTACATTGGACAACCCTAACGGTATCATCTCTTCTGACAAGGTCGGTCCTACTATCGCAAACGACATGAAGCGTTCAGCTATCTTCGCAGTGCTCATCGCATTGTTCGTTATCTTCGCTTATATCGCTGTCCGTTTCAATGGCTGGACTTGGGGACTCGGTGGTGTCCTTTCACTCGCTCATACGGCGATTATCGTGATCGGATTCTTCTCATTGTTCTCCGGAATTCTTCCATTCAACCTGGACGTTGACCAGACCTTCATCGCGGCTATCCTGACCATCATCGGATACGCAATCAACGATAACGTGGTTATCTTCGACCGTATTCGTGAGTTCAAGGTGCTGCACCCTAAGACTGATTTCAAGACCAATGCGAATATCGCGCTCAACAGCACGCTCACCAGAACCATCAATACGTCAGTATCTACTCTCGTGACAATGCTTGCTATCGCAATCTTCGGCGGTGAGTCTATCCGTGGTCTTTCCGTAGCCCTGATACTCGGTATCTGCTTCGGTACTTACGCTTCCATCTTCATCGGTACTCCTATTATGTATGATGCATACGTATGGAACGAGAAGAGAAAAGCTGCTAAGGCTGCCAAGAAGTAATTGATTACATAACATGGCGGTCTCCTGACTGCCGAAACATAGAATGAGGCCGTCCCTTTCGGGGCGGTCTCATTCATTGTATAGTGCAGCAACTGCTATGTATAGTGCGGCAACTGCTTTTTGTCGATTGGTGTTGTCCCGAACTGCGGCAAGAGCCAGCTCTGCTCAGGGAAGGCATCTTCAGATGCCGGGCCGGAGTTGGCGGGCAGGGCAGCCGAGCGGTGATGGAAAGCCCGTAGGCCCTGATCGCCCCCTTGAAAATTAACAAGTCGTCATCAGACGACCGGCCGGGTCCGTGTATTTGCGACAGCAAATACGTGGAGGACGCAAAGGCCGCACGGAGTGTCAGGGTTTGGGACAGAGTCCCAATGAAAACATAAGGTTAGGGGGATTGAGATAAGTGGGGAAAGGACGCAGCTTTGTAAAGTGCGATAACGACACAAAAAAACGAGGCTGACGCGATGTCAGCCTCGTTTATGGAATACCCGAAAATCGGGATTGAATTATCTGTACTGAGCGAATTCGATATCTTTTTCAGCACGTGCAGCAAGCTCTTTGTCCTTGCTGGCCTTCTCAAGATATGTCTTTACATCAGCAGCTTTGCCCTGACGAGCAGCAGCGATAGCGCGGAGGTAGTTAGCCTTAGGGCACTGGCACTTGAGAGCAGCCTCAGCCTCAGCAGGTTTGCCTACGAGGAGGTCAGCGAGAGCCTCATTGCATGTGTTGGTGCCTTTGAGAGCGGCAGCAGCCTTAGCGTACTCGCCGTTGAGGATGTCAACAACAGCCTGGTTCTCTTTTGCGCCAGCAGCAGCGAATGCCTTCTGAGCAGCAACGAGGTCACCCTTGCGGAGAGCGATAACGCCATTAGCGTTCTCGAGGTCAGCGTCTTTGGTCTGAACCTTACCGAATGCCTTCTCAGCAGCAGCGAGGTCGTTCTCTTTCAAGAAAAGAACACCGAGGTTGAACTGAGCGCGGTCGCTATTGTATTTCTCAACAGCCTTGTTGTAGAGAGCCTCTTTTGTCTTGGCATCTTTTACGAGAGAAGCAGAACGGAGGAGAGCCTCTTCGTCGAGAACGTCGCTGTTCTCTTCAACGAGCTTGAGGAGCTCTTCCTTGGTGTAGTTCTGGTACTCTACGTTAGCGATGAATCTTGCACGACGGAGCTCAGGAAGAACTTCTTTCTTGAGGGTTGTGTAAACCTCAGACATGTTCTTGATCTCGCTCTCACGAACTGCAGGATCGCTGTACATAGAAAGAACGCGGATGATAAGATCCTTATCCTCGATGTTGGACTCTTTTACGAGTGCCTGGAAGCCTTCCCAGTCCTGACCTACGCTCTTAACTTCAGGAGCAGCGATTTCTTTGTCAGTTACGACCTTGCTCCAAGCCTTGTCAGCGCTCTTTGAACGCTTGTCAGAAAGTTTAGCGTTGAGTTCCTGTCCACCATCAGGTGATGCATAAGCAACAACTTCAGTTCCCTTAAGGGTCTTTCTGTCATTGTTCTTGATCTCCTCGAGAGCAGCCTGGAAATCTTTGATAGACTCTGATTTGAGCTCTTTCTTGCGAACGTCAGCAGAGTTGATAGTGTAAAGAATCTGGCCTTCTGCGGTCTGAGGGATTACTTCCTGGTAGTTGTCTTTCTTGTAGCAAACTGAACCGAGACCCTCACCATAACCTACAAGCATATAGGTGGTGTTAGCGCCGTCAGCAACTTTCTTTACAGGAAGGTCGATAGACTTCTTCTTGTATTTTACTACACCGCGGAGCTCGAGATGAGACTGCTCCATACCTTTAACATAGTCAAAGTGTACTTTTTCAGTAACAGTCTGACCGTCAGAAGAAACTACTGTATAGTTATCCTTAACTTTTTCTCCCTGGTACATGAACGGAGTCATTTTAGCCTCGCCGCCTTCATATACAAGCACTGGAGTTACCTCAAGGATTGCTTTCGGGTGGAAATAGTCAGCAGGATAGGTTACAGATACGGTAGCGTCGATTTTACCGGCTACGACTTCAAGTGGAGACGGATCGCAGGTGACAGTAACACTCTCTGCCATCTCTGCCATCTTCTCAGGAGAAGCACACGCAACAGCTGCAAGTCCAAGGACTGCGACTGCCAATGATTTAATTTCTTTTCTCATGATGATTGAAAAAAATTATTGTTATTAAAACTGAATTGTAGATTCCTCCAAATTTTGCACCAAGTTACGAACAATTTTGCAATTTTAAGTAATATACGTTCCTATTTTCATCTGATTTCGTAACTTTGTACTGATATGGACGCACAAGAACTACAAAGACTCAAGAACAAATACGATATTATAGGTAACGACGCGGCATTGAACAGGGCCCTGGAAATGGCCGTGGCCGTGGCGCCGACGGACCTGACCGTGCTCGTTACGGGAGAAAGCGGAGTCGGAAAAGACAACATACCTAAGATTATCCACCAGTTCGGAAGACGGAAGAACGCCAAATACTTCGCGGTGAACTGCGGGGCGATACCTGAAGGGACCATTGACTCGGAACTTTTCGGTCATGAAAAAGGTTCGTTTACCGGTGCGATAGAGGCGAGAAAGGGCTATTTCGAGGAGGCCGACGGCGGAACACTGTTCCTCGACGAGATCGGAGAACTTCCGTTGCCGTCCCAGGCTAAGCTGCTCAGAGTGCTTCAGTCGGGTGAATATATAAGGGTGGGCTCTTCCAAAGTCAGCAAGACGGATGTAAGGGTAATCGCCGCCACGAACGTGAATCTGCTCTATGCAGTATCTCAGGGGAAATTCAGGGAGGACCTGTATTACAGGCTCAATGCCATTCAGATATCCATGCCGGCCCTGAGGGAGCGCAAGGCGGACATCTATCTGCTGTTCAGGAAGTTCACGTCCGATTTCTCGGAAAAGTACGGGATGAGCAAAGTGACATTGACCCACGACGCTATAGAACTCCTCACGAACTACAGGTGGCCGGGCAACATCCGCCAGCTGAAAAATGTCGCCGAGACAGTGTCCGCGCTCGAAGGACAGAGGCTTGCGCCGGGAATGGGAAAGTGTGAGGTCAATGCAGCCACTTTGTCAGAATATCTGCCGAAAGATGACATAAATGCACTCCCTGTCATGTATCAGAGAAATTCGGGCTCTGCGATGTCGGACGATGAGAAGCAGGAGATATACAAGGCCCTGTACGGGCTCAATGCTGAGGTGAACAAGCTCAAGGCTATAATCGCTTCCGGAAATTTCGGCAATGCAAATGCGCCACAGCCGGCAGAAGCGGCGCCAAGGACATTGGCCCCTAGCTACGAGCAGGGCGATGCCTACGTCAGCAAGCCTGTCAATGACTGGAGCGCTCCGGAGAATGATGTGGATATCCAGGAGCCTGCACATCATAGTGAGGCGCATGCCGAGCCGGAATCTTCTTCAGACAATCTGTCGATTTCACAGAAAAGCCAGGACCTGATCAGAAAGGCATTGGAAAAATACAACGGAAACAGGAAGAAGGCTGCAGAAGAACTCGGAATATCCGAAAGGACATTGTACCGGAAACTTCCTCCGGAGTTCCGTGGAAACAAGAAAGAAGACTGATAGTGTATGAAACTGATACATCATAAAATATTGTCGTACGTCCTTGCCGCGGTTGCGACGGCAGTGGCGGCGGTGTGTGTGCATTCCTGCGGAATATATTCATTTACAGGAACTTCCATACAGCCGGACGTAAAGACAGTCACGATAAATTACTTTGAATACAAGGCATTGAAAGTGAATCCTACGCTGAGCAACAGCATGACGGAGTCGCTTAAGGACAAGTTCCGGAAGATGACGAGGCTGGAGCAGGTGGATATGGACGGTGACATCGAGATTACGGGGTCCATTACAGGTTACGATGTGCGCGCGATGGCCATTACCGCTGATGAGGTGGCGGCACAGAACAGATTGACCGTGACCGTAAAGATAGATTTCACGAACAGGAAGTATCCCGAAGATGATTTTCAGGGAAAGTCGTTCTCGGCTTATGCGGATTATGACTCCACGCAGTCTCTCGACGCGGTGGAAGGGACTCTCTGTGACGAGATTATAGAAAAAATCTGTGAGGATGTGTTCAATGCTACAGTAGCGAATTGGTAGGGTATGGAATATCAGAAATCGATAAATCTCAGGACATTGACAATGGACGAACTCGCCGGGGTGGTGAATCTTTATCCCTGGTATGGTGCGGCCAGAAAGGAACTGTGCAGGAGAATGGCGGCATTGGGAGGCGATTCTTGGGGAGTGTCTCAGTTCGCTGACCAGGCTATGTATATCGGTGACAGGCGGGGAGTCGCTGAGGTGATGAGGAAAGGGCGCAGCGTGGACTGCTCGGACAAGAATCTGGATGAGCTGCTGAACTCCTACATTGACGAGAAAAAACCGAAACAGGAGAAGGAAAGTCGCAGGGTAAGTGTTGCAGGAGGAGACTTCTTTTCTGCATCAGACTATGACAGTGTGCGTTCGGCGGATGACAACATCTTCTCAGGGTTCAAGCCGAAGAAGACGCAGACAGATGGCGCTGCCAATGCGCCTGCACTTGATTTCTGCACGGAAACACTGGCAATGATATACCTGGACCAGGGCTATTATGACCAGGCGAAGGCCATTTATTCGAAACTAATTTTGGCAATACCGGAAAAAAGTGCTTACTTTGCATCCCTTATTGAAAAAATTGACAAGTTGATAAACAATCAGACATTATGAATGCTATATTTACTATTCTTGTTGTGCTCGTTGTGATTGCAAGCATCCTGCTTACGATCGTTGTCCTGCTCCAGAACGGAAAGGGTGACAGTATGGCCAGCAACTTTGTCGCAGGTAATCAGACTTTCGGCGTAAGGCAGACAGCCAATATGCTGGAAAAAGTTACTTGGGGACTCGTTTCTTTCATTGTGGTAGTATCTATCGTCTCATCATTCACGATGGGCAGCAAAGACGCTCAGGTGGACATTACCAACAAGATCGAGAATGTTGCTACAGAGCAGCCTGAATTCCCTTCAGCTGCTCAGCAGAGTGCACCTGCAGTACAGGCAGATCCTGCAAGCGCTTCAGATTCAGCAAAATAAAGATCGAGTCGCTGTCTAAGACTGACAAATTGTCAGTAATATAGGCATCGGAATATAATTTGGACTATAGCCGTTTGTTCTTCGGAGCAGACGGCTATAGCCCGTTTGGGTAGGGCGTCAGGTTCTATGAGCAGACTTGTGGGACTGTTCCGGTGAGCGAAAAAGGAGAAATTTAATATGGAAGATTACAGAACACAAAACAATGCGGCAGGAGGAAAACTGGAGTTCTTGAGCAAGTTCGCCACTAACTTGAACGAAAGGGCTTCTGCTGGCAAACTGGATCCTGTGATCGGAAGAGACGAAGAAATTCGTAGAGTACTTCAGATATTGAGCAGGAGAACCAAGAACAACCCTATACTTGTCGGTGAGCCTGGTGTCGGTAAAACAGCCATTGCTGAAGGTCTTGCCCAGAAAATCGTGGACGGGGCCGTGCCGGAGAACCTTAAGGACAAGATAGTGTATTCACTGGATATGGGTGCGCTTATAGCAGGTGCCAAATATCAGGGTGAATTCGAGGAAAGGCTTAAAGGCGTGGTAAAGGATGTAGTGGACAGTCAGGGACAGATAATTCTGTTCATTGATGAAATCCATACACTTGTCGGCGCCGGTAGGGCTTCCGGAGCGATGGATGCGTCCAACATCCTCAAACCGGCATTGGCCCGTGGCGAACTGAGAACTATCGGTTCCACTACGCTGGACGAGTATCAGAAATACTTCGAAGCGGACAAGGCGCTTGAAAGACGATTCCAGATGGTGATGGTGGATGAGCCGACACCGGCAGAGTCCATTGCCATACTGAGAGGTCTGAAAGAGAAATATGAGAACCATCATAGGGTGCGTATCGAGGATGATGCGCTGATTGCAGCAGTCAATCTCTCACACAGATATATCACCAGTAGGTTCTTGCCGGACAAGGCCATTGACCTTGTGGATGAGGCTGCGTCCAAGCTTAGACTTGAGATGAACTCCGTTCCGGAGCCGATAGCCGAGCTGAACAGCCAGATCCGTCAGCTGGAAATCGAGAAGGAGGCAGTCAAGAGGGAAGGCGTGTCATTGAAGCTTGACAAGATCAATGAACAGCTCAAGGACCTGAATGCAAAGCGTGAAGTCCTGATGAAGAAGTGGGATGAAGAGAAGGGTATCCTTTCCGGCATCCAGACAGCCCGTCAGGAGTTGGAGAACTACAAGATTGAGGCACAGGCGGCTGAGCGTGCCGGCGATTATGGCCGGGTAGCGGAACTCCGTTACGGCAGAATGGCCGAGGCACAGAGGAAGATAGATGAACTCACTGCCAAACAGGCCGCAATCAAGGACCCGATCATCACTGAGGCAGTAACTCCGGAAGACATTGCAGATGTAGTGTCAAGATGGACAGGCATACCTGTAAACCGTATGCTCGAGAGCGAAAAGGAGAAACTGCTCCGTATGGAGGACGAACTCCACAAGAGAGTCGTCGGTCAGGAGCAGGCCATCCGCGCAGTGGCAGACGCTGTGCGCAGAAGCCGTGCGGGACTGTCCAATGAAAAGAGACCTATCGGTTCGTTCCTGTTCATGGGTACCACCGGTGTCGGCAAGACCGAGCTTGCAAAGGCTCTCGCCGAGTTTCTGTTCAATGACGAGAACATGATTACCCGTATCGATATGAGCGAGTACCAGGAACGTCACACAGTCAGCCGTCTTATCGGTGCCCCTCCGGGATATGTAGGATATGATGAAGGCGGTCAGCTCACGGAGGCTGTAAGGCGTAAACCTTATTCCGTAGTGCTGCTCGACGAGATCGAGAAAGCCCATCCGGATGTGTTCAACATTCTGCTTCAGGTTCTGGACGACGGTCGTCTGACCGACAACAAGGGCAGGACTGTGGACTTCAAGAACACCATAATCATAATGACTTCAAATGTCGGCTCCGATATCCTTCAGAGCTATATGGAGAAACTTCCTGAAGTCGGACGTAAAGGTGAGACTCCTGCTCAGCAGGCCGCTGACGTGGCGAAGAGAACCCAGATGCTGGAGGAATGCAAGGGCAAGATACTTGAACTCCTGCGTCAGACCATAAGGCCTGAATTCCTGAACCGTATCGATGAGATCATAATGTTCGAGCCGCTTACCAAGAATGATATCCGCGACATTCTTCATATACAGATGAAGGACCTTCAGAACAAGCTTTCTGCAGACGGCGTCGAGATAGAATTCACTCAGGCGTTCGAGGATTATATGATCGAGAAAGGTTACGATCCTGCATTCGGTGCGCGTCCTGTGAAGAGGGTGATGCAGCGTGAACTTGTCAATCTCTTGGCCAAAGCCATACTTGACGGCACCGTGCACAAGGATTCCGTCATTGAAGCAGACGTGGCCGGAAACGAGATAGTCCTGCACAACAAGCCGGTTTCCGCGGAGCGGGTACTGTAACAGATTGTGAGACAATATTAAAGGCGTGCTGATGTGCATGCCGACTAACTAAAAAAGGGTGACCTTACGCAAGGCCACCCTTTTTCAGTTTCAGTCAGCTAAGTTTACGCAGTAGCGTTACACTACTTTTCCTCGATTACATCCCCGTGGAAATGAACCACGGCCTCTTTCCATGTATCTGTATAGCCCGGCTGGGTAAGCTCATCAGGAATGCCGGCAGAGAAATCAGTATGCTTGAAAGAACCGTCAGAATTCTGTGCCTTCACATTACCGTCAATGAATTTGACTGTCAATGTGACCTCCAGCTCCTGCCATTGCTTGAAAATATCCTGCGCTGTCTTTACCGAATAACTCGTGAGAAGTCTCTTCACCGCCGCGAAAGAAGCTCCGGTATCAGTCATCACATCATAGGCAAGTGACTTCTTCTTGCCAGCCCTCTCCGCGCTGTCCATTGACTTCTTGAAAAGTTCCAGGGCCTTGACATCATTCTGGCGGACCTTTTCCATCTGCTCGTTCTCGAACTTGTCGATCCTCTCACGCACATAAGGAGCCATGATGTTGTACATCCTGTAGCAGGCATTGGAAATCCTGTTGTTGATCCAGAAAGAAGACGTGGCAGAGTAGGAGAGCAAGTTGCCGTTGCCCTGCCTGAAGCACTCGGGAACCTTCTCCGTATTGGAGTAAATCGGTGTCACATAAGAAGTTGCAGCATCATCGGTGCCGAACCACAAGATACCGCCTATCACGTCAGGATAGTTTCCGCGAGCCTGTCCCACAAACCAGAAACCCGTCTGCTGAGTGGCGATAGCACGTTCATTGGTGTATTTCTTGCCCTCATATTCGAAGTCCATCGGCCTCCAGCGGTATGGCAATGCATTTCCGCCCGCACCGATATCGGTAGTCATGTCCATAGGCGTACCCTCATAATGGTCACGCATCACATCCGCAACGTTCTTTACGGTCACCTTCTTGGCAGGCTTGATCCAGAGCGGCATCCTGTTGTCAGGATTGTGGCCCATCGCGTAGTCAACATAGGAATAGGCGTCCTTGGTCACCAGATTGCCCTTGGTCTCCTCGAAAGTGAACCAGCCGTGGCTCAGGATATTGAACGCGCTCCAGACTCTGGCCTCGCATCCGCGCAGAGCGCCGAAGTCAGCAGGACAATATGCGTCGCGGAAACTGAACTCGCTGTCCTCGCCGCTGAACCAGCCCTTTGAACGTGCAAAGTCAATGACATCCTCCGCGTACAGACAGTTTTCCGGATCATTGAGCGGGAACGTGGCGATACGCGACTGGTTTGCATGACCGCTGATGTAGCCGTCAGGAACACGCAGGGCCACCCAGACGGAGCCTTTCTTTTCGGTTCCCTTGCCGACCATTTCCATTATCCAGGCCTCGTTCTTGTCCACGATGGAGAACGACTCTCCCTCGGAGAAATAACCGTATTTGTTCGTGAGTTCTGCCATGACCTTGATAGCCTCGCGCGCAGTCCTGGCTCTCTGCAATGCAATGTAAATCAATGAACCGTAGTCCATTATGCCGTTAGGGTCATTGAGCCCGTGCCTTCCTCCGAAAGTGGTCTCGGCTATTATGAGCTGGTGCTCGTTCATGTTGCCCACGGTCTTGTAGGTGTGCTCCACCTGGTCGATAAGCCCGAGATATTGACCTGAATCCCAGTCATATACGCGCAACTTGTCGGTAACTTTCCAGTCAGCCTGAGGCTTGAAGTAAAGCTCTCCGTAGAGCCAATGCGAATCGGCCGCATAAGATACCATGCAGGACCCGTCAGCGCTTGCCCCTTTGGTCACAATTACATTGGTACAGGCATCTGCCCTGTTTGCGGTAATGCTGCACATCAGCACCGCAAAACTCGAAAGAAGAATATTTCTAAGTTTCATATCAGGTTTTGTACAATATTATTATTTCACTACATTTGTCGTGATGGGAACATCTCCCGTCACAATTTACAAATATAACGAAACTGGAGACATCTGAAACGAAATATAAGACCGAATATGAAAAAGATATTGTTTGCGCTATTGTCAATGCTGTTTTTCGTGAGTGTCAATGCTTATGCCCAGGAGCAGGGTGAACAGAAACAGCCGACACCGGAAGAAATGGCTGCCAAGGAAGCGGACAGGCTCGCGGATCTTCTGAAACTCGAGTATTGGCAAGTGTTCTACGTGGACTCCACACTTCAGCACGATTATGCGGCATGGCAGGAAGAAGTCAAGAAACTGCAGGCTGCCAGGGTGGACAACTATGACCTGTACACCATCACCAGCGACAAGTGGATGGAGCAGATAGACAAGACCTACAAGAAATTCTTTACTCCGCAGCAGTGGGCCGCATATCTGAAAAGCGGAGCGGCCAAGCAGCAGAAAGCCCGGGAAAAGCGTAAGGCGAAGATGAGCGGACAGGCCGCGGCCAAGGCGTCTTCTCAAAAGAAGTAGGTCCGGCAGTATTACATTTCGGTAGAAATTGACTAAATTTGCAGATGGTTCTGGAAACCGGTTTGTTAACAAATAGGATATGAAAGAGGAAATAGAACAGTTGCTTGCGGAGATTAAAGATCTCAAATGCAAGTCAGAGAAAGATATAGAGGAAGCGAGAGTCCGTCTTCTGGGAAAGAAAGGTGAAATCACCAGACTTTTCGATGAATTCAGGACAGTCGCTCCGGAAATGAAGAGAGAGTTCGGCCAGAAACTGAACGTTCTGAAAAAAGAGGCTTTGGCGCGCATAGAAGAGTTGAAGGCCAATGTTGCGGCATCAGGTACTGCTTCTGCGGATGATTTCGACGATACTGTGCCCGGCGACCCTATTCCTCTCGGGACAAGACATCCGGTCTCCATTGCAAGACAGCAGATTGTGAACATCTTCCGCAAGTTCGGCTACGACGTGGCAGAAGGTCCGGAAATCGAGGATGACTACCACGTATTCGAGGCATTGAACTTCCCTCCTAACCATCCTGCAAGAGATATGCAGGACACTTTCTTCGTGTCTGTAGGACATAAGGATCCGCTTCTGCTCCGTACCCACACCTCCAGCGTACAGGTCAGGGCGATGGAAAAGATGCAGTTGCCGATACGTGTCATCTGCCCGGGAAGAGTGTTCAGAAACGAGGCCATCTCGGCCAGAGCGCACTGCATATTCCACCAGGTGGAAGGTCTCTACATCGATGAGAACGTGACATTTGCCGATTTGAAGCAGGCTATTCTCCTCTTCGCGCGTGAAATGTTCGGTCCGGACACCCAGATTCGTATGAGACCGTCATACTTCCCGTTCACCGAGCCGTCAGCGGAGGTGGACGTAAGCTGCAACATCTGCCACGGAAAAGGCTGCAATATATGTAAAGGAACAGGCTGGCTGGAAATTCTCGGCTGCGGCATGGTGGATCCGAACGTCCTCGAGGCTTCCGGAATCGACAGCAAGAAATACTCAGGATTTGCATTCGGAATGGGTATCGAGCGTATCGCGATGCTGAAGTGGCAGGTCAATGACCTCCGTCATTATTTCGAGAACGATATGCGTTTCCTGCGTGAGTTCCGTACCTGTGTAGAGGTGTAGAAACAAGCTTTGAATGAGATTCTGCTAATTTTTCTACAAAAAATGCCGAAAAAATTTGCAGAGTCGGAATTTATATCTATCTTTGCAATCCCGAAACACCAATAGGGATTACAAAATGCGGAAATAGCTCAGTTGGTAGAGCACAACCTTGCCAAGGTTGGGGTCGCGAGTTCAAGTCTCGTTTTCCGCTCTCGGAAGCCATCTGAATCTTCAGGTGGCTTTTTTTGTATTATACTGCATAATTTACTCAAGATGAAAAAATTACTGTTAATCGCCCTGTCTGCCTTGTCGGCATTTTCCGTCAATGCTAAAGAAGCCCCCGTTGTCATCAATGTGAAAACTGATGCCGTGTCATTGATACTCAAGACTGAAACTGACGGCCGTCTCACGACACTGCACTTCGGAGGCGTCATCGAAGATGCCTCGGCATTGGCTGGCTTCAGGAACGGAATCAATTCAAATCACGGTTCGCCTTACGAGACATATCCGACACTCGGCTGGCGTGCATTCGACGAACCTGCATTGTCCGTGACACATAAGAACGGAGACCTTAACACAGAACTCAGATATGTTTCACATGAAGCCAAGGCTCTGAAAGACAATAATATAGAACAGACCATCATTCATCTTTCCGATGCGAAAGAAGGCCTGGACGTGGATCTCGTCTATACAGCGTACAAAAAACAAAATGTGATAACCGCCCACTCGGTAATCAGAAACGGCGAAAAGGGAGCGGTGACGCTTCATAATTACTACTCCTCCGCATTGCCCGTAAAAGCGGACAAATATCTCCTTACCCATCTTCACGGTGCTTGGGCGGCAGAGTCCCAGATGGAAAACACACTGCTCACCCACGGGACCAAGAGCATCGAGAGCCGCAAGGGCGTCAGAACCACGCATACGGAAAACCCTGCATTTATGCTCAGCCTGGACACGGATTCGTTCAATGAGAACTATGGCGAAGTGATAGCTGGGGCATTGGCCTGGAGCGGAAACTACAAGCTGAACTTCGAACTTACCGAGTTCAATGTGCTGAACATTCTTGCCGGAATCAATCCGTATATGTCCGAATACACGCTTGCGAAAGGTGAGTCGTTCACGACACCTGAGATGATCTGGACATGGAGCGGAGAAGGCGCAGGCCAGGCCAGCCGCAACCTGCACAACTGGGCCCGCTCGTACTGGATGGTAAGCGGCCAGGACATTGTCCCGACCCTTCTGAACAGCTGGGAAGGCGCGTATTTCGATTTCAATGCCAAGACATTGACCGATATGATAGATGACGCCGCGTCGATGGGACTTGAGATGTTCGTGCTGGACGACGGCTGGTTTGCCAACAAATATCCCCGCAACAACGACAAGGCAGGGCTGGGAGACTGGCAGGTCAATGTCACGAAACTTCCGGAAGGCATTGACTTTATCGCGTCCCACGCTCACGACAAGGGCCTGAAGTTCGGCATATGGATAGAACCGGAGATGGTGAATCCGAAGAGTGAACTGTATGAGAAGCATCCGGACTGGATAGTGAAGGACAAGATGCATCAGCCGACGCAGATGAGAAGCCAGTATCTCCTGGATTTGACGAACCCGAAGGTGCAGGATTTCGTTTTCGGCGTGTTTGACCAGACTATGAGCCTGTCCGACAAGATCGACTATATCAAATGGGACGCGAACCGCCACGTGGAGAATGTGGGTTCGGGTTATCTGCCTGACAATGAACAGAGTGAGTTCTGGGTGAAATATGCTCAGGGGCTCTATAGCATCATGGACAGAATACGTGCCAAATATCCGGACGTGATGATTCAGGCATGCTCTTCCGGAGGCGGAAGGGTAGAATATGGCGCCCTCAAGTATTTCAATGAATTCTGGACCAGCGACAATACGGAAGCATTGACCAGAACCGTCATCCAGTATGGTACAAGTCTGTTTTATCCTGCCAATGTCATAGGTTCCCACGTGTCAGCGGTGCCTAATCACCAGACCGGAAATATGACTCCTATAAAATTCCGTTTTGATGTAGCCTGTGCAGGACGATTGGGCATGGAACTGCAGCCTAAGAATATGACGGAGGAAGAGAAGGCATTTGCACGGAAGGCCATTGCGAATTACAAGGGATACAGGGATATTGTAGCCACCGGGGACCTGTACAGGATCGGCTCTCCTGTGGACGGCTCCGGCACGCACGGAGTGCTGTATGTCTCTCAGGACAAGAAGCGTGCGGTATTCTTCGCATATTGCACTAAGTATCAGAGCCGTACGACCTGTCCTCAGTTCCGGTTGAGGGGGCTTTCCGCAGAGTTGGATTACCATATCGAAGAACTCAATGTAGAAAAATCTTCAAGCTGGTTCTCAGGAAAGACATTGCCGGGGTCAATGCTTATAAACAAGGGGCTGAATCCTCCTGTGAAGAAGGTTTACCAGAGCGCGGTCTTCCTCTTGGAAGCCAAATAGTTATAGAAAAAGAGAGGCTGACCCAAAAGGTCAGCTTCTTTGTTTATAAGGATAGTATCTGAATGTGATGATAGGTATTGCAGAGGACACCATTCGCATTATTCGCTCCAGATCATCCAAACGTTTCCTGCGTGCTGTACGATGACCACTTGTCGCTGTCGGGCGCCCTCCCGATACCCGTATCAGCTGGTAGACACGCATACTCAACCCCTATCATCCTCCCGCTATAGTCACGTCAAAAATATAGCTATTCCTTTGATAATCAAAAGAATAGCTATTGTTTTTGTATGAAAGATTTTGTATATTTGAAGTGCAAAAAACAAAAAACAAATATCACTCATACGATGACAAAGATACAATATAAAGATTACAATC
>ERZ857629.127-NODE-127-length-115248-cov-5.873881_pt1 | contig 115248 bp, 107 predicted proteins | sample MGYA00519700_ERZ857629 | MGnify/ENA primary metagenome ERZ857629 (study PRJEB31778, sample SAMEA3449351) | human gut metagenome | biome: human gut; feature: human-associated habitat; material: faeces | place: United Kingdom | collected 2010/2012 ... | reverse complement strand
GTGTTGCAAAGAACATAATATTCAACAACATTTTCAACTCTGTTTCGCATTTTCAGTTCTCCTCTTTTTCATTATATCACACTGAAAAAATAAATGCACGCAAATTTACAAGGCATATATTTACGTGCATTTTATTGTTTTTTACTTATTTTTTATCATAAAACAATCCATATTTTGCAGTTTTTCATAAATATTCATGTTATTTTTGCATAAAATGTTCCAATTTACCGCAATCTTTACATTTATTTGATGAAATATTATTTTGTTTCGCGTTTTTTGAGCACTTTCAAAAGGACAATTGCCGAAACAAACAAAATTACAAGCAATGAAGCAATGATAACTGCAACAATTAAAGTGTTTGGATTTTCTTGTGTTTTATCTATAATCTCAACAGAAATTGTTTTCAAAACTTTGTTCCCGTCTGAATCTTTAACCGAATAAAGAACCTTATATTTGCCAGCAACCGAAGCGTCAAGTTCGGTTATCACTGAAACATTTTCACTGTTGCTTTCAATTGCAAAATCTTCGTTATCAGTGATTTTTATAAGCGAGTATAGGTCTATGCTTTCACCTTTATTGAACGAATATTTTTCCTTTTCAGAAACAATTGTTGGAAGCCCTCCACGCTTTATTCTTTCAATAAATGCTACATATTCTGCTTGGTCTTCTGCATTCAAATTTTCAAATGCTTCTATCACTTTTGCCTTGGTGTTTGTGTTGATGCGCTTGTTTTCAATTTCTGCATCTGTTACACTTTCTTTATAGTTTTTGATAATGTCAATCATTCTTGATTTTGCGTTTTCATAAAGAACTTGCTTCTCATTAAAGTTTTCAACCGACAAAAGTTTAAGCCCATTTTCTGTGATTTCATATTCGATTGTTTTTGAAGATGAATAGTTATATTCTTGCATTCTGTTTCCTGTGATTTGTGAAACAACCCCAACAAGATTTGGCTTTTCAGAAAATATTGTTATTTTATATCCAACGCCAATTTCTATTGTTGAATTTGCAAGTGTCAAGTCTGAAAAATATTGATTTCCTTTAACTTCAAGTTTTTGAACTTTGGTTCCGTTTTTGTCACAAATCATAACCGAAACAAAAACTGTGCTTGGCTTGGAAGCCCATGTGCTGTTGCGGTTTCCAAGGTCTGCACCACCAAGCGATACTGTTGCAGACTTATAGCCATCTGTAAATTTCAAAGAATAGCCAATGGTTCCATAAATACCATAGATATTCATAGTTACAAGGTGTGTTTGATAGTCGGTTTTTGTGAAAGCATCAAATGAACATGAAATTTCATTTTCACCCTCTTTAAGAGTTACTGTGCAAAACTTGTTGTCAAACTGGAAGTCCACCGGCAACTTTATTTCATAGGTTCCAATTTCAAGGTCTGTGAAAGAAATTTGATTTGTCAAAATTTTTGCAATTTTCACAACATTGCCATGATATGCAAGTGCAACACTCTTTCCGCGAATCTTTGAAATATTATCAATTTCAAAATTGATTTTCAAACTGCATGAAGACGCATATTTTTGCAAAACCTCTTCTTTCACAAGCCCATATTTAAGGTTCAAGTTTTCCTCTGTCATCACTGTTTCAAGGGTTTCATCCAAAAGGCTGTCTGCAAGAATTGAAACTGCCGAAAGACCTTTGTCTGTGATTTCTTTTTCGATGTTTTCTGAAACTGGCATTGTCCATTGTTTTAAATATGGAACAATATTCACTTTATATTCCTCTGCAAAAAACTTTGCATAAACATCGGCAACGGTTAAAGACGAAACATTTTGTTCGCTTGCAAGTTTGCGATAGAAACTGAAAAGTTTTCCATAGGTTACTGTTCCTTCGAACGCGTCAAGCATGTTTACAATTGAATATAATTTTTCAGAAGTGTTTGTATAGGTTCCGCTGTCATTGTTGAAAATTGTTTGCCCAGCAGAAATTTTGTTTATTCGGCTGTTGTTCAAATTTTGTTCGCAGTTTTCAAGGTTTCCAATATAACTGTCGTTCTTTTTATAAAGCGTGCGGTCGGTTTGAATATAGTGTGCAAGAATGTTGTTTCCTGTCTCGTTCAAAAACATGCCCTTTCCAAGTGTGCCTTGATAACCATGAGCAATTTCGTGAAGAGTTCCCCATCCATATTGAAAAATTGCAGAAATTGTTGAACTGCAAACTGCAATAAAGTTCCCGTTATAATAGGCTCCAATGCCCGCCATTGCAGCATCTGCAACCGCGGTATATTTTGTTCGATAGTTCTGGTCATAGGCGTTTTTAGCATCAAATTCAAGCCCAATCATCTTGTCATAGCGATTCACAACTTCCAAATAATATTCCAAAAACGCATCAATAGATTCAAAAGGATTGTTATATCCACTTGCGGTGTAGCCACTGAGTTTATCAACGTCTGCAAATGGCACAACGCACAAAATTGCCTCGCCGTCAACAACGCCAAACTCGTTTTCTGAAATTTTCCAGTTTGCATTGAACTGCTCTTCATTGTCTTTATAGTGATAATAGTCAAGAGCCTTCACACCGGTGTTATATTTCAGTTCAATTTTGAATGTTCGGTCAATCACATTTGCTTCAGAAAGGCGTGGCGAAGTTACAAGTGGAACCGCACCCGGCATAGTTCCATCTTTCAAAGTGTTTGAAATTGTTTGATATTCTGAACTGTTGCATTTTATGCTTGTAAAACTGTTCTTTGCACGAGTGTTTGTGAAAAATGTGATTTGCAAATCTTGGCGTCCTTCAAGCATCTTTGCTTGAAAACTTTGATTTTCGGGCAAAAAGATTCCCAAAATCTGGCGGTCACCAGTGTTGCAACGCTCGGTTCCAACATTTTTCATGTTTTGCATTGACGGGATTGCATAAACTGTTTGTTCAACAATGCATTCACCATCTTCTTTGTCTTGAATGGTTACTGGAACAGTGAGTTCCGACTTGTTGCCATGCGAATCTGTAACACGATATTTCAGTTCATAGTTCCCAGCAATAGTGCTTTGAACATTGTTAAAATAGCAAACAATTTTATGTGAAAGGTCGCCATCTTCAAAGTCTTTTGCAAAAATACGGAAACGGCTATCCTTTTCGCTGAAAGTTGTTGTCACATTTTTATCAATTTTTATTCCGGTCACACCATAAAACAGCGGAGCGTTTGTCTTGCTGTAAAGCGAAACATATTCTTCTGCACTTGCACTTTTAAGTTCGGAAAAAGGCACAGTTAAAACTGCACCAAGCAAAAGCATAAGCGAGAAGCAATAACACAAAAACTTTTTCATTTGAAATCCTCGGCAATATTATACATTAAAGTGCAAACAAACACAACTGAAAAATTACTCAAAGTCCATCCAATCTTTGCCGAATTTTTCTATATAAACAAAAAACATCAGCAATTGACTGATGTTTATTTTTGGCAAAGTTCAAGCAATTTTTTTACTATGTTTGCGGTTCTGATTGTGATTTTGTCTTTAATTGGCGTGTTTGCAGTTTTAATCAACCAATTTGACTTTCGATAGTTTTTCAAATCAAAAAACCAAAAAATGTGATTGTTATATTCTTTGGTTTTGTCTATGTTTGGGCTTGGCAAAGTGATAAAGTGTAGCAATGCATTTTTTCAATCCCATTACCTCTTCACTATTACCTCTTCACTGGCAAAAAGAAAACTCCACAAATGTGGAGTTTTCTGCATTGCTATTTGGAGCAGACAGAGTGAATCGAACCCTCGACAGGTGCTTGGGAAGCACTTATTTTACCACTAAACTATGTCTGCATTTGCCACCTTTGTGGCACTATTTATTTTGCACTTTCTTCTTCAGTTTCTGCTGAATGAGCACGGCGGAACTCTGCTTGTTCTTCGTTTAAACGGTCATTCCATGCAGTGCGCACAGCCTGGCAGAAATCTATCATGTCTTGATATTCAAGATTCAAAACTTCCGAAGCGGTTGTTCTTTCCAAAATTCCAGGAAACTCAACTGGTGGCTGAACAAACTTTGAGCCAGAATCAACAAGATTTTGATATGAATTGCCTTTGCAATGTTTCATCACATTCACAGCCCAATTCATCTCTTTGATTTTTGGATATCTGTCAAAATCAAGGCGTCTTGTTTCTCTTGCGGTTTGGTTTTCGAAAATTGCATAAAGAGTTTTGAAATATGATGTCATTTCATTATAATATTCATCAATTTTTTCGCTTTCAAACTCTTCGAAACTATCCCACAAAGCATCAATATCTTCGCATTCGTCGGCATCAAGCGAATATTTTTCAAGCATTTGTCTTTGCTCGTTTATTTCGTCTTGAATACGTTTTTTGCATGCAAGGTCTGGGCGCTTTCTTAAAACTTGCTCATAGCGAGTTATCTCGTTCATATAATCATGAAAACGCAAATCTTCAATGCGTGTAATTTTAAATTCCATTTAACTTTTCCTCTTTGATAAAATTATATCACACAAAAAAGAAAAGTCAATATCCGCCAACATTAAAACAGGTCGCTATCCTTCATTTTGCGGTTGATTTTGTGGTTTTTAAAAGACACATTGTCAATCTCGATTTCTTCATAATATTCAGCAGAAAGGCGATATGCCCCGCCACCTTCTATCAACGAAACCAAATCGCTTTTTTGTTGGCCGGACAACGCAAAATAATCAGAGCCAAAACCTTGGCTCCAATTATAATGTTCTCCGTCCATTTTTACAATTTTTGGTGCAATTTTTGAAAAAACATCAAAAATCACTTTTGAATATTCATGCTCACAAAATGCATCAAGTTTATTTGTGAGCACTTTTGATTTTTCAAGCAACGCATTGTCCAAAGTTTTTTCATATTGAACACCAAAGTATATACCTCTTTTTCAAGCAAAGCAAATTTGTAATGCATGCTTTCTAGCACTGGAAATTTATCAAATTTCAAACAAACAACTTTCATTTCTTTTGCACCGCTTTGAGATTTTTACTTTCTTTAATTTCTTTTTCTGCAAAAAGATATACATTGTACACATCTGGCAAACGTTTTTGCAATTCTTTTACTGTGTATGATGCATCTTTAAAAGATTTTTCGCAATATTTCTTATATTTTTTCAGCAAACCAATATCTGGTTTTATCCCCATTTTTTGCATTTCAAATATAATATGAGGAACACTATTTCTCGCCCACAAGGCACCAGCGCCGAACTTTTTTACATATCCTTTCAACTCTTTATTCAGAATTTTTGAAGCCTTTTCAAGTTGTCCTGTAACATAATACAATTTGCAAAGCGTGTATTCTTGATTTTTATGCTTTTCAAGATATTTGACAAGTTTTTCGCGACTTGTAAGCCTGTCAAACTCTGGCAAAACTATCTTTGAAAGAGCAGTTGAAACCTCTTTTATACTTTTTTCTGGTTCTTTTGAAAGATTATAAGTTCTCATCTTTTTGCCTGAAACTGACCTTGTATCAATTGCAACGCCCGGCAAATTTAAACATTCATCTGGATTGAACTGTACATCATCTTTCAAATTTTCAGAAGCCACTTCTGGAACAAAAACAATATATCCAACCTGCATGAAAAATTCACCACGGTCTTTGTAACACATGCATGTTACAACATCAACCAAACCGTCGTTCATCTCTCTGAAAAAGGCTTCATCATATATTAAAATTGATTTTTCAATCCTCTGAAACTTTTCTCCCGAGCGAGAAAAGCCAGCAGGCTTCAATAATGTGTCATTCAAAACATCTTTGAAATGATGCAAGTTCAAGTTTTTATCAATTTTCATTTCTTTTGCACCGCTTTGAGATTTTTACTTTCTTCATACCAGTCTTTTTCATCATAATATTCATCTGGCAAGCGATATGGATATTCATCCTCAATTAACATAAACAAAGTTTTTCTTTGATTTTTGTCTAACTTTTCAAAAGTTTCAGCATAACATTTATTCCATGCAACTTTTTCACCAGTCTTTACAACTGTTAAACCAGGCTTAATTTTTGAGAATGTTTCAAACACTATATTTGCATAAATCTGTTCATTAAAACTTGCCTCATCTCTAATTGATTCAGCCCATTTAGTTTTTGCGCCACTGTTATTGGTTCTTTCATATGCAAATTCTTTCTTATAAGTACGCATATTAAAGTCCTCACTCATTTTATGCGCTTTCTTTATTTCTGGATATTCATCAAATTTAAACATTACTTTTCTCTTTATTTCTAATGTGTTATTTACATAAATCTTCATCGCTAAGTCGTCTTTTGGTTTTTCTTTCTTTCAAAGTGACATTATCAATTTCAACTTCTTCATAATGTTCCTTTGTAAGCCTATAAGCCCCACCACCTTCACAAATAGGTATCAATTCTGATTTTTCATCATCAGATAAAGCTTCAAAATCTAAGCCAAAAACATCTTTCCAAACAGTTTTTTTTCCACCCATAACCAATAGTTTTGGATTTTGTTTTGCAAATGTATTGAAAATTGCAAAAGCATATTCAGAGTTATTAAACTTTTCAAGCTTATCAAGCAAATCACTCCACTTTTCAGAAAGTGCTTCATCTCCTCTTTCCTCATATTCAATTTCAGCTGAATAAGCATCTTTTTCCAATTTTGCAAACACTTCGTGTTTTGCTTTAATTTCTGGATATTCATCAAATTTAAATTTAATCATCAACATCTTTTATTTGCTCCATAAATATCAATCTTATTATATTTCTGTTCAGCCTTATATGAACCATTAGACATTTTTTCATAAGTTTCATGTGCTTTTTTAATTTCTGGATATTCATCAAATTTGAACATTACTTTTCTCTTTATTGTGTCCTATTTATGATTTTTCATAAACTCTTCATATTTATCTCTCTCGTCATAATATTCGTCTGGCAGACGATATGGTCTTTCATTTTCAACCATCATTGATAAATATTTTTTCTGTGCATCGCTTAATGCATTGTAATCTTGTCCAAAAACAGAATCCCATTCGTATTTTTTGCCCTCGTGAACCATTGTCAGTTGTGGTCTCAATGGAGCAAAAACATCAAAAACTATTTTTGAATATACGAATGTTTTAAATTCCAATCCATTTTTTATACTTTTTCCCCAATTTTCATCATCTGACGCATCTGCCTTTTTATAAGATTTTATTTCAGCGGCGTACATCTTCATGCTAAAATTTTCATTTATTTCATGAGCCTTTTTTATTTCTGGATAATCATTAAATTTGAACATTTATTTCTTTCCTATGTTTAATATTCTCTCGTTAAGCAATCGTATAACGGCTCATCAATCTTTTTTATCCTCTGCATAGACAATGAACGGCTTTCCAAAAACTTTTTGCATTCAGGGACAAATTTGTCCATTAGTCCTTTATCCACTGGCAGACCAAGACTTATCATTTTTTGGATGTAATATGGAACCACATTCTTCGCATATATATCTCCACCCAAAAATTCATCAACAGCCTCTTTAAGTATTCCTCCAAAAATTTGAGCAGCCTTATCAGTTTTTCCGGAAGCCCCATAAATATAAGCCAATGTAACATTTATCAGACCATGTGATTCCATATATTTGATTATATCTTCTCTGTTTTTGATACCTTGATAAAATGGGATGACTTGTGTTTGCAAAATTTGGTCAATATCAGCAACAATACCATCTATGTTGTCATCGTTTATAATATAAGCACCCTTATATTCGTCATTTATATGTTTAACTTTTATACCAGTTTGACCTTTCATTTTTAAATTTGTTAAATCATATTTAACTTCATTTTTGCTAAAATTCTCCGAATCCGCTTCTGGAACAAACAATCCATATGCAATTTGTAATTTAAACAATCCAGAATCAGTGTATCCAAATAAATCAACAACATCAAATACGCCATCACCCAAGTCTTTAACAAACCTTTCAGAATAACCAGTTATTCTTTTTTCCATTTTTTCGCTAATTTCACCTGAACGGACAAATCCCAACTTTTCAAAATAGTTGTTAAACATATAATCTTTTAAATCACGATATAATTTTTTATTATTCATCTTATTTTTTTGCCTTTAAATACTCTTGATACCAGTCTCTCTCGTCATAATATTCGTCTGGCAAGCGATATGGTCGCTCATATTCAACCATCATATAAAGAGTTTTTCTTTGTCTTTCATCTAGTTCTTCAAAAGTTTCGCCATAACAACTGTCCCATCCAACCATCTCGCCTGTTCTAACTATTTTCAGCACTGGTTTAATTTTTGAAAAAACATCAAAAATCACGCTGGCATAAATTTTCTCATTAAAATCTTTTTCATTTTTTATTGAGGTAGCCCATTTTTTTCTATCCTCATTTTTATCGCTTTTTTCGTAAGCAAACTCTTTTTTATATGTTAAAGCATCAAACTTCTCGCTTGTTTTATGAGCCTTTTTTATTTCTGGATATTCATCAAATTTAAACATTTAATTTTCCTTGTTTAAACTTTATTTTTACATTCTTCATACCAGTCTCTTTCATCATAATATTCATCTGGCAAGCGGTATGGTCTTTCCTCTTCTATCATCATATATAGGTACTTGCGATGCTTTGAATCAATATCTTCAAAATTCATTTTTTCAAATAACGCATCCCACTTTAATTTTTCACCTGTTCGTACTTGTGTTAAAGTCAGTCCAAGTCCTTTAAAAGTTTCGTAAACCAATCTTGCATATTCATTTTCTTTGTAATTTCTTGAATCTGCAATCAACTCATCCAATTCAGTATTTGAACTAATATCAACGCCCTTTTTCATACATTCGCGTTCTTTTCTGTAAAACATTTTGTCAAGTTTATCACTCATTTTATGAGCCTTTTTTATTTCTGGATATTCATCAAATTTAAACATTACTTTTCTCTTTATTTCCTTTTTGGTTGTAATACTCGCTTGGTAGCAAATATGGATAACCACCCTCTACCAATAAGTAGAGGGTTTTTCTTTGTCTTGGAGACAATTCTTCAAACTTTTTGTTCTCAAAAATTGCATCCCAATCAATTTTCTCTCCCGTTTTTTTAACTTTTAATACCGGTTTAATTGGATCAAATTGGTCAAAAATAATTTTTGCATACTCGTTCTCTGTATAATTTCTTGTTTCTTCAATAATCTTATACATTTCTGATTTTATCTCTTCACTTTCACCAACTTTTTCAAGTTCAAACTCTTTCCTATAAAACTTTTTATCCAATTTTACACTAACTTCATGTGCTTTTTTAATTTCTGGATATTCATCAAAATTAAACATCTAATTTTCCTTGTTTAAACTTTATTTTTACATTCTTCATACCAGTCTCTCTCGTCATAATATTCGTCTGGCAGACGATATGGTCTTTCAAGTTCAACCATCATATAAAGAGTTTTTCTTTGTCTTTCATCTAGTTCTTCAAAAGTTTCGCCATAACAACTGTCCCATCCAACCATCTCGCCTGTTCTAACTATTTTCAGCACTGGTTTAATTTTTGAAAAAACATCAAAAATCACGCTGGCATAAATTTTCTCATTAAAATCTTTTTCATTTTTTATTGAGGTAGCCCATTTTTTTCTATCCTCATTTTTATCGCTTTTTTCGTAAGCAAACTCTTTTTTATATGTTAAAGCATCAAACTTCTCGCTTGTTTTATGAGCCTTTTTTATTTCTGGATATTCATCAAATTTAAACATTATTATCTTAAATCCTTTATACAAATAGCAAATTTATCTACAATTTATTTTTCTGACTCTGTTTTTTTTATTACTGATTTTTTTTTACAGCAAACCATTATTAACATTCCATAGTGTAAACTTCATATATGGACTCATCCATTTTTTTTAGGTCTTTTTCAGTATAAGATCTATCTTGCATAAATTTGTCACAGCCTATTTTAAATGTTTCAATGATTCTTTTATCTATAGGTAGTCCCAAACTTATCATCTTTTTTACAAAAACTGGTACACAATTTTTTGCATATATGTCACCATTTGCAAATTTGTTAACATTATCCCAAATGAAATCTTCAAAAATGTGTTTTGCTTTATCCAATTTGCCTTCTGCACCATACATATAAGCCAATTCAAAATCGTAATCTTCTAAATTTTCTATATATTCAATTATACCTTTCCTGTTTTTAATTTTTTTAAATAAAGGTAGAACTTGATTATTAACAATATTCCCAACAGATTCTCTAGATTTATCATAACAATTCGTCAAATCATACATTGGATCATTATCTTTTTGTTTTGTATCTATTTTAACATTTACCAACTGTTCTAAATTATTCGTATCAAAAACAACTGAATTTTTATCGAAAGTTTCAGCATAAACTTCTGGAACAAACCAACCATAGGCTATTTCAACTTTCATGACTCCAGACTCTAAATATCCACAAATTTGAACAACATCATACAATCCATTCCCAATATCTTTTGAAAACTTCTCGGCATATAATGTAATTCTTTTTTCCGCCTTTTCCTCTCTTACGTCAGATCTAACAAATCCAAGATCCCTAAAATACGAATTATAAATATCTTCGTTAAAAGTATTTAATATTGATTTTTTCATTTATAGTACTTCCTTTAATATTATGTAGCCATCTCTTATCATTTTCTTTAATGGTTCAGATAATCTTGTTCCGCCATTTTTTCTAACAAATAATTCCAAATTAGTAAAAATTACTTTTTTACCATTTACATATGTTTCTTGTGACAATTGAGCAACATAATCTTTCATTTGTTTAGTATATCCCTGATATTTTACATTTTTTACTTCTTGTAAAACACCAGTTTTTCCATTCACAACACTGCCATCAGAAATTCTTAATTTACCTGAAATCTTTCCCGTGTAATGAACTCTTCCTTCACCTTTTCCATAAAGTGAGGCAATGTCTTCACCTTCTTTTCCGATTTTTCTTGCGTTTGCAAGTGGATCTTCATTGGTTACACCATCATTTCTTGGGGTTTTAGTTTCTGTTGGTATGGCACTATCTTTGTTTTTTGCAAACTTATTTCCTATCGCTTTTAAGAGTTTGCTTCCACAAAACATTATTGCAGAAGTTAAACCACCAATCAAAACTGCTTTCATACAGTTTTTGAAACTGATCTCTTCACCTTTGATTGCAGCACCAACCAAATATGATGCAGCACCAGTAAGCATTCCGCTTACAATTTGGATTCCACCCTCTATGAAGAATCGAGCAACTGCATTTTTAACACCGCTGATTGCAGCCTTTGTGACAGCACTTGTTCCCATTCCTACACCAGCAGTAATCACACCAATAACAGCGCTTGAAACAACCGATTTCCAATTTATGTTTTCTGGGGCAGTTCCTGAGACAGTAACCTGCATGAACACATCTATCGAAGCACTGATAAGAGCACCACCAACAAATGGTCCAACACCCGGAATTGCCATTGCAAAAACGCCAAGAACAGCACCACCAATTGCTGATATGCCAACCCAAATTCTTTCCCAAATTGAAGCCTTTTTAACTGGATCTGGCGGAATTTGAAGAACTTCGACTGTTCCGTCTTCGGTAATTACATAGTAATTAGTCGTTCCGATGTGTGCTTCATAATAGAGCAATGTGTCAGCATCAACACCAAGCATTGATTCATCTTGGCTGTGTGTCATATAGTCTTTCAGTGCCTGATATGAAATAAAGTCTGCTTGTTCAACATTTATTTCAAGGCTTGCTTTGTCTTGTTCAGCAATGTAATCTTGTAAAATTGAATATATCTGCTCATAATCAGCAATTTCACCAACTTTATAAGCATCAAAGTCAAAATCCTCGCCATAGTTATTATAGTGACAAACAACGCCAAGGTCATAGTTATAAACCTTTGGAAGATTTGTTGACCACAAAGATTCATTGTTTCCTACTTTTTCCTTCTCATATACATCATAATTATCTTCTTCTATATAATAATACAAATTATAATTTGAAAGAGCATATCTCACATATTTATTATTTGCAACATAATGAGATGGTCCATAATCAGCACTAAATGTTAATAAATATCCTGATTTATCGTCATTCTGACCATTGATTTTATTTACAATGATACCCTTGCTTATATCATCATCGGTGATTGTAACTTTATCAAATGACACAAATCCTGCTTCAAAATAGAATATCTCATTATTTTCATCTATAAACACTTCATCATATGTGTATTTAACAAATCCGTAACCATTGTATTTTTTGCCATCTAATTCAATATATGCTGTAAATACATTATATCCTAATGCAATCAGTTCTGAAAATACAAGAGTATAAAGGAAGTTCTCATCATCAGAAATCTCTTCCCCTTGGCTTTCGAAAGAGCGCTCAACCATGTTATAGGTTTCTTGAAGTTTCTTTTCTTCTTCTTTTTGTTTTTCTTGCTCTTCTTTTTCCTTTTCGGCTTTAATTTGCATTTCTGCAACAACACGGTTTTCGTCGACATGCTCTTTCACTGCAACCATAAATTGTCCAGTTGATGTGAAAAGCATGAGCAAACTCATGACAACAAACATGCAAGGCATGAGCACTTTTTTAAAGAACTTTTTCACATTTATTGTTCTTTTTGCTTTTGCATGTTTCTTTGGTTTTTCTTGAAGTTGAGCGGTTTGCACACTCTCTTCACCATCAGAAGTGCAAGAAGCACCAGCAAATGCAAGTTGTTGTTTTTCTTGCGCTTTTAAGAAAAATGCAAGAATACGTTTTCTGAATGCAAACACAACTGCGCAAACAATCAAGAACGAAAACATTGAAACAAAAAGTGCAACATTCTCTTTGATTTCAAGCCAAAGGTTTGTCCAGAACTTTCCAGTTCCAAGCAATCCCGCAAATGCCAAAGAATTATTGTTTTGTTCTTTTTCTTTGCTTTGCCAAATTGCACGAAGAACAACCGAATTTTCGTTGTCTGTTCCAATAGCCAAAATTTCGTCAATTGTCATTTCGGTTGTGAAAATCATTCCTGAAAGTTTATATTCATAAAGCCAACCAGCAAACACAAGATTTTCGCTTTCAAGTGTTGGAAGTGAAATTTTTTCTGTTTTGTTTGCAACAATTTTACTTTCAATGGTTCCGTTTACAAGCGAAATGATAACTGTGTCATCTGTTCCACTTTCAAAATCTGAAACCTCTTGATTTTTCACCCAAACAGCATCAAGTCGCATGATTTCTTGGTTTGCAACCGATTTGATTTGTCCACGATAGAACTTTATTGTTCCGTCTGGCAAAACAAACTTGAAGCCATAAAGAGTGTAACCCTCTTTTGTAAGTTTTGGAAGGGCTTGAACCTCGCCCACCTTTTTGGTGTATGATGTGATTTTGTTTCCGTCATAAATTTCAACAGAAACTGAAACATAGTTCCAAACCGCAGTCAAAGCAACATCTTCTGGGGTGTTGAAAACATATATGTCTTTATAGATTTTTCCATTTTTATCTGCAAAGCCAGCAAATTCGAACTTGTCACTTGTTGGGGTTAAAGTTGGAAGTGCAAAAGCCTTTCCACCATAGGCAATGTCGGTGAAAATTTCTTTGTCGCCATTTTTAAGCGAAAGTGAATATACTTTTGTTGCATTGTAAATGTCAACATAGAACTTCACTTGGTTTCCAAGACGGTCGACAAGAACGATTTCATAGTTGCCCTCTTCGTTGATTACAGGAATGCTGTCCGCCTCGCTGATATGATATACATTTTGAGTTGTTCCATTTTTAATGATTTTTACAAATCCAAATGGATCAAGTTGGTTTGAAATTTCTTTGATGATTACAACATTTGCACGAACACGAAGCGAATCGTCAAGTTTTGAAAGTGTGTTCACGGTTGTTTCGCCGTTAAGCGCACGCTCCAAACTTATTGTTGTTTGAATATCTCCTTTTTTGATATAGATTGCGTCATATTCGCTTGTTCCGGCATAGTTCTCTTCTATCACCTTATATTTTCCTGTTGGAGCATTGTTTGCTTCGAGAAATGCCTCTACGCCCGTTCCAAAAGGAACAATAAAGGTTTTGTTTGTTTCGATATGTTTTAATGTGATTTTCTGACTTTCAAAGTCTGCAAGAGAAACAAAATAAAGTGGTTTTGTTTCAACTTTAACGTCGCCATTTTCATCGAGATATGCAATTTTTCGGTCATTTAAAAATGGTGTTCCAGAAAGCAAAGAAGAGTCTTCGCTGTTAAACACGATAACGTCTTGCGAAAGTTCTTTTTTTGTTAAAGAAACAAAACTTTCATATTCTTTTCTTTCGTCTTCAGTTGGATTTTCTCCAAGTTCTGGCAACAAGATGTTCTCTTTAATTGTGACAAAACTTGCAACGTTCGTAAGGTCGAAAAAGCGTTTTGAAACAATGCTTTTTGCCTTTGCACGAAGTGCTTCAAGCATTTTGCTTTCTTTTTGATATGTCACATTTTCGAAAACATATTCATTTCCATTTTTCTGAACTTTTGAAACAAAATATCTGCATGCAAAATCATAGGCACTAGTTTCATCGGCAAACGCAACAAGGATTTTCCCTTTGCCTTTGGTTTCAATGTCTGCTGAATAGAACATGCTGTCATAGTCGGAAACGCCAACATGCTCGTTTAGAAGTTCACCATTCACTGCTGGGGTTTCACCAGATTGAACAATTGAAAATCTCCAAACGAAAACATAGGTGTCACCAGTTGCGGTGCCCTTGAAATATTCTTCATTGTTGGCAAAAACAACCTCATAGTTTCCAACTTCAAAGTCTGAAAAACTCCAAGATTTGTTGTCTGCTGTTTTTTCGCACACAAATCCAATTTTTGCAATACCCTTTTCGTCACGCTCTATGTTTTCATATTCATCTGAAAAATGATAAACTCTTCCAACAAGTGGAGCATGTTTTACAAGTGTGCGGTTCTCGTTTTGAGTTTGAATTTTGGTTTTTCCAGCAACATAAACTGGATAGGTTGAGTTTGGATTGAAAACTCTTTGACTTGCCTTGTCAATAAGCCCATCGCCAAAATATACCTGAACGTTTTCGTCGTTGGTTTTTTCGTGAATATAGACAGTTTTTGTTCTTTCAAGGCCAACTTTTGTTTTGATTTTAAAATCATATTTTCCTGGGTTTTTAAAGAATTGTCCGTCTTCACATTTCATTTCATTTGAACTGTTATTATAGCGATATGAAATGTCAAAATTGTTTCCACGAGTGTCAAGTCTGAAACCATCAATAGAACCTTGATTGTCGCTGATTGGCCCACCTTTTTGCTCGGTTTTTGTTGAAACGCTTGATTCTGGTTGTTCATCTTCTCCGCTTGAAGATTCGAAATAGAAGTTTTCAAAAACAACCTCTCCACTTGCATTTGAAAGATAAAGAACGGTTTCTTCCAAAATATTTGAATATTTGATTGTTTCAACTTTTTTCTTTCCAAACCAACCGTTTTTATAGGTCACTTCGGTGTGTTTCACTTCATAGGCAACAGAAAGTTTAATGAACACACCTTTTTGAAGGTCTTCACCTTTTGGTTGATAGATTGTGAACGCAGTTTGATGCGTTGCTGGGTCATATTCTTGAAAGAAATTTACGGTATGGATTCCGTCGGTTTCTTTTTGTGAAAATTGATTTAATCTTTTCCAGTCGTCGGCAGTTTGTGGATATGCTTTGCCGTCGGTTGGAACAAATTTTTGAACAATCACCGCACCTTTTCCAACAACACCAACGCTTGGAATGTTGTTGATTGTCTTTTTCCAAGTGTCATCGCTAATGGTGTAATATTGTCCGTCAGAACCAAGCAAATCTGTGGTCTTGTCAAAGTTATATTGAACTTTCAAAACAACAGAATTATAGCCCTCGATAATGTCATTTCCGTCGTTATCTTTTTCCCTTTCGCCGGTTTCGCTGTTTATTTTATAAACCGGTTCGCCCGTTCCAGAAATATAGCCATATGATGGAAAACCATTATAGTTATCTCTTCCTTTAAGAACGCTTCCACCTTCGCCAAGAGTGTCAACAAAAAAGTTCACAAATGGCACGCTTCTTCCATTCTTTTGGAAAAGATATGAGTTTCTTCCCGTTTCTTTAACATAGCCGGTGTCATTTTCGATTATATAGGAGTTTGAGTTTATGTTTCGATTGCTTTTATTCAAAATCACAGTGCCATTGAGATTGGTTCCTGGAAGCGATGTGATTTCTTCTGCGCTTGCAGGGCTTGCAAACGAAATGTTTGCAAGTGCCATTGCAAGTGACATACACAAAACCAAAACAAATGAAACTAAAAATGCAATTTTCTTTTTCATTAGTCATTGCCCTCCACTGTGAAATATTCTTGATATTCCAAAACAAGATTATAAATCTCTTTCTCGGTTATAAGACCTTTTGCAAGTGCAATATAGATATATTTTCCATTGAATGCGTCGAACACTTCTTTGCTGATATATGCTGAAAATTCTGATGTTTCATATTCGCAAAGGCCATATTTTTCAATGTCTTCTTGCATTTTTTCTTTGTCATAGCAAAGTGTTTCTTCATTAACTTCAAAAATTCCAAACAAGCCTGTTGTTTCTGGTGAAACTGAAACAAGTCCGTTTGCAAACATCATCATGTGGCTGTATGAAAGTGGAGCCCATGCGTTTGTGATTTCGGTTTTAGTTTCAAATGAAACAAGTTTGGTTTTTGTCATCTTGTTTTCACCATTCACAAATGTTTGTTTCAAGAACTCATGCCCGATAAATTCTTGAACATTGCTGTCTTCGATGAACACATATTCATTTAACGTTGCGTCATAGAATCCATGTTCTGCAATCATTGAGATTTCGGTTCCGTCTTCAAATTTAAGAACTGTAACAACATATTCATCTTCGCCGTGGTCAAACATAAATGCAACTGGCGCCGAGTCAAATGAACCTGTAAAGAAGTTCCAAACAAGAACCATGTCGGTTTGTTCAAGGTCTTCAATTTTCTTTTGTGAGCCGTCTGCAAGAGTTATAAGTGTTCCACTTGTCAAACATGATTTTTTGAAATATACATCAATGGAAACATCATCACCATTTACGGTTGTCAAAGAGCAAACAGAGATATGTCCACCATTATGAGAGACTACACTTTTGTTAATTTTAATTTCTATCAACTCACATTTACTTCTTGAAAATGTTCTTTCGAATTTTTCTGTATATGTCTTTTCGACAGTTTCAACATCACCAACCGCGCTGTCGTTTACATATATAGTAATTTTGATATTATACTTGATTTCAGACCAATTTGCAGTAAGTTCTGTGATTTCACGATTTGCATTGAATGATGAACTTTCAACCTTGTTTCCTGCGCCGTCAAAATATTGCGTGCCATTGCTATAATATCCATCAAATATATAGCCCGGTCTGGTTGGAATGCTTACTGATTTTGCAGTTCCGTCAATTCCAACAAAAGTTGTTTGAGAGGTGCCTGCATCATCTGCATTTTTATTTAATGTTATCATTCGAAGTTCAACCGCAATATCTTTTTCATAATGGATTGTTTCAGTGTTATAGGTTTGGTCGCATGAAAGTTGAACCGTTAAATATTTGTCCACCGTTGAAGATGTAACAGTCAAAACGCCTTCTGGTGTGATGTCTGCTTGACTTGAAACTGTTGCAAATTTCAAATTTCCAATGCCATAGGTTGCGCTTGTGTCGAAATCTGAACCATGTGCAGAAATTGTAAGTTTTGTTCCGTTTTCCCAAATTGCACCATTTGTGTATTGTGGAGTTCCTGAAATGCCTCTGAATGACGCCAAGATTCCGTCAACAACAATCAAATAGCGTTCGGTTCCGTCTTGAATTTCAATTGTATAGTTTGCGTTAAGTCTTCCAGATGCACCGCTTGCAAGCAAGCAATCAATGCTGTCATTTTGTGCAGAGAAATTGAAACCATAATTATCAATTGTGTTTTTTGCAAGAAGGTTCAATCCAAAATCAGAAAGTTTTTGACCTTTATATTCAATTATGAAGGTTGTGCTTCTTCCAACCATAAGTTGTTTTGTTGAAGACAAAATTGAAATTCCTTCGCTGTCAGCGCCAACCAAAATGTTGAATTTGTTTGAATCTTTAACACTTCTGTTATCTGCATATAAAATTTCAGATTCAACAAAAGAAAGTTTGTTTACTGTGAAGCAAATTTCAAAAGTAGAAGCAAGTTTGTCTTTCGAGCGGATTGTTGCACGAAGAACGGTTCCTGCTGAAATGTTGTTTTTGATTTTCACTTTGCAAGACGCAATGTCAAGGCTTTCAATTGCGCTGTCTTTGCTTACAACCTCGAACTGTTTGTTTGAAACCTTTTCAAGACAATCTATATTAAAGGTGCAAATTGTTCCGCGGTCTACGCCGGTGTTTGAAACATTGATAATTTCATTTGGAATATATATATTGATAACAAGTCTTGAAACAACTCCGTCTTGTTCTGCGACAAGAACAATTCGGTTTTCAAAACTTGAATATACAAGTCCGGTTTTGATTTGGAAATTATATCCAATTTCTTGACCATTTTTATAGTTTTGGGCAATGTTTTCAGCACCACTTTCAACTATGATTTTTGGCTGATTTTTGCTTGCGGTCAAACTTGTTTTTGTTGAAAGCACAACACGTTCAGCATCATTTATTGCGCTTATATATTCTTCTTTATCAGAGACAAGCGAAAGCGTTCTTGTTGGTTTATAAACATTGAACGAAACAATGTTTGAAACCTTGCCGTCGGCTTTCACTTTCACTGAAATTGTAACGTCGCCCGCTGGCAAATTGTCTTTCACAACAAGTTTACCGTTTGAAATTGTTGCATAGGCATTTGAAACAAGTTCAAAGGTTGCCTTTCTAATTTCACTGTTTGCTGGCAAAATGTCATATGACAAAAGGTCTAATAAATCATAGGTTGTGTTTTCTTTCAAATCTTCATTGTTGTTTTTTGAAAGCGAAACTGAAAGAACTGGAACATAAATTTCAATTTCAAATTCTTGTTTTAAAATTGTTCCGTTTTGATTTGTTTGAACAATAATTTTAAGTTTTGGCAAATATCCTGAAACCTCATTTATTGTTCGGATTTTTACAACATTGTTTTCAACATATGCCAAGTTTTCATTGTCAACCAAAACTTCGAAAACTTTGTTTGCCTCGGTAATGTTGAATGGTTCCAAAAATTCACCAGATATCACAATTGTGTCACCCGGCAAATATTTTCCATTGTGAGTTGGACGCGACTTTATGCTTGCCGAGAACGATGTTGCATAAACAGGGACAACTGTCACCTCTTGCTCATAGAAAACACCATCGGTTGCATCAATTCGAACAACAATTTTTGTTCCAATTGGAGCAGTTGCAGAAATTGTTAGTTTTCCGTTTTGGTCAATTGTTGCAATGTCTTTCGAAACATTCACCGAATATGAAACTGGTGCATCACCAAATGTTGCGTTGAAAGGTTCAACATTCGCCGTGAAAGAATATGAACATTTTTGTTCAACTTCTTTGAGCGATGCATTTGGCGGAACAATTGCATTTATTGGTTTATATAGTTTGAAAGTTTTTTCTTTATATACATTGCTTTGAGCAATGCTTGAAACACAAACAATAATTTCAAGGTCGCCCGATTCAAGGTCGCTTGAAACAGTAATTTGACCGGAAATGCTTATTTGTGCGTACTCCTTTCCAGAAACAATTTCATATTGCAAGTTTTTGTCAGTTGCATTTTCTGGCAAAACCTTAGTTTGAAGAAGAAGTGTTTCACCCTGTTTGATTTGTTCTTCGGTGTTAAGGATTTTAACCTCGTCAACCAAAATTGGAACAACGGTGAAAACAAGACTGTTTTCGCTGACAACATCGTCTACAATTGCAACAACTTCTATTGTTTCGCCAATTGTTGCATTTTCGCTTATAACCAGCGTGTCGCCCGAAATTGTTGCTCCCTCTCCAATTGTAATTTGATATGCAATGCTAACTGCGGTGTCTTTGGCAATTGTTGGGAAAATGTCAACAAACAATTTTCTTTTTTCACCAGGCATTACCTGCAAACTTTGGTTTGTGCCAAGCGAAACGCTTTCAATGTCGTTTTTCTCAATCACGAATGGCGTTCCCGAACTTTCCGCGCTTGCGTAAAGATTTGCTTTGAACGAGAAAGCAAGCATGAAACAAAAACACATCATCAAAAGCATTAAAAATGACTTTGCTTTAAATTTTTGCATATCTATCCCTCCATTTTTGTTTATTTTTTATCAAGTTCCTCACTAAATTTCAGAACTGAATATTGCTCAACAATAAAGATTGAACAAGCAAGTTTTTCTCCTGAAAGTGAAAATTCAAACTCGCTTGGAGCAATCAATGTTGCGTCTGCATTTGTTTCAACACTTTCAATTGTAAGAACATCACCACTCAAAGAAAATATGCCATAATATGAAACATTTTCTTCACTATTCTTTGTCACAACATAGGTGAAAGTTCCGTCATCATTGAAAGTGACAACAATTCCAACTTGGTCTTCATCAATGGCTCCACTTGCCGACCAAACACCAACATAGGCGCTTGATGAATAGTCAACCAAGTTCTTTTGCCAAAGAGCATAAATTGTAAATGCGGTTTGGACTCCTGCCAAATATTCTGAAAGGGTTTGATTTGTGAGAGCCTCGCCATTTTCAGAAAGTGAAAATCCAACAAGTGTGTATCCTGCTCTTTTCACTTTTGGAAGAGTGTCAACTGTATAGTTTTCAATGTTCTCGGAGAGGTCAACCGAGAACTCGTCATAATATTTGATTGAAAGAACCTTTTCGTTTTCAACAATCTCGTTTCTCAAAACTTCAACAAGTGTGCTTTTGTCAAACACAACGCTAGAAAGTTCTGCATAGTTATAGGTGTTGCCACCAATTTTGTAACTGTAATAATATGAAGTGCTGTCCGCAAACATTTGCGAAAGTTTTTTAAGGTCGGTTGCAGTAAGAGTTCCTGACCAATTTTTTGAATAGATAAAACTTTGGTCTTTGCCATCACCCGAGAATTTTATAATTTTTTTCTCTCCACCAATGATGGCAACATCAAAATTTCTTGTTTGGCCTTTCTCGGCGGTAAAAGTCATGCTTGTTTGTTCTGGCGAGCAAGCATTGCCGTCAACAATCAAGTTTGAAACCGTTGCGTTTGCCCCGCGAACAGTTACAACCGCACCAACAGGAACTTGATATGTTCCGCTTTCTGGATTGCAAAGCAAGTTGTTTTCTTCATAGGCATCATAGTCGGTTTTCTCAACACCATTATCGTCAAGGTATTTATAAAGCCAACTTATTGTCAAATATTCAGGTGCTTCAAGTTTTACAACCACCTTGTTTGCATATGGACGTTCAACAACAATGTTTTCAATAAATGCGGTCACAGTTGTGCCGTTTTCTGAATATGAAATTGCAACGCTTTGGTCTGAACTTTTGAGTGGAGTTTTTGGATAAATAAAATTTGAAACCACCCTATCTTCAAAGTTTCTGTATTTAGCAGTTACAATCAAACCGCTAATATCAAACACATCACCTTGAACATAATCTTTTTTCACGTTTGTTGTGTCCAAAACAATCTCTTCCAAAACGCGTTTTGAAACATTGATAATTTGGAAAGTTTCTTTTGTCACTCCGTTAAAGGTGAACGAAACTGTAACTTGTCTTGTTCCATAAGAAAGTGGTTCATATTGGTTCATGGTGAAATCTGAAACAATTTCAGAAAAATATTCATAGTTTGCTTTAAGGGTCATTCCGGTTTTATCGAAATATTGCCCCTCGACATATGCAGTTTTGTTTGGACGATGTGCAACCTCAACCGATTGCAAAGTTTTTCTTTTCACAGAAATTGGAAAAGTTGTCGACTTTCCAGAGCACGAAACTGAAACTTCATAAGTTGTTGAAGTAAGCACAATGTCTTCAACTTCAAAATTTTGTTGCTTTGCGAAATAGTCGCCATAGTTTCCAAAAACACGAATACTATTTTTGTCAAACTTCTGACCTTCAACATAGGTCTTTTCATAGCCATCATCCAAAAACACAGAAATCGAAGAAAGTTCACTTCCACTTTTCTTTTGAACAGAAATTGGAAGAAGTTTTGAAAATGTGTTTTTGCCTTTCACATAGGCTTCAATTTTTGCCGAGCCAATTGTGTTTCCAATTTTCACAACGCCGTCATTGTTCACACTTATAACAGAGTTGTCTCCAACAACACGCCACAAGATTTCTGGTTTGTCATAGCGACTGATGTCATTAAGGTTGTTGATTTTCACACCAAGCGAAATGTTCTCACCATAAACCTCGGTTTCAACGTTTGTCACAACCTCTCCGTTCACAACAAAGTCAAGGCTCTCAATTTCAAGAGCCCCAAGTGCACCTTTATCGCTAAATTTTACAAAAAGAAAAGTCAGGACAAAAACCATTACAATTGAACAAAGAATGGTTAAAACTATCCCGACTTTTTTCGTTCTCTTTCTCATAATCAAAGCCCCCTTTTAAAGGTGCATTGACCTTTGGCCAATATTTTGCCTATATAATATCATTATATGCATCATTTTGTCAACACTAAAAACAAATGTTTTTTTGCGCAGAAAATACGACAAAATCTGACATATACTGCATTTCTATTTTTTCTTGCAAGCCTTTATAAACTCACAGAAAATGTTATTCTGTTTTTCGTCAATGTCAACAAGCAATTCTGGATGATATTTTACACCAATAAAAAACCTTTTATTTTTCGCTTCAACAACCTCAACTTGTCCATCATCTGAAAACGCAACAACACTCAAAGTTTTTGGAATCACGGTTCCAACATAAGTATGAACACTGTTAACCTGAAACTCTTTTTCTTTCACGATTTTTGCAAACAAACTGTTTTCATCAACAACTTTGCAACCATGCGCATAGGTCAAATCTGGGCGATCATGAACATCTATATTTTCAATCTTTTCAGCCTTTCCTCCAAGCCCACGAATAATGTTATTATACCCCGCACAAATACCCAAAAGTGGAATGTCATTTTCATAGCAATAGAGAGCAACAAACTCTTCATAATTGTGTGAACTGATTCCTCCTTGAAGAACAATTCCGTCACACATTTTGACAAATGTAACAAGGTCATTTTTCTCTTCTTCGGTCATCAAAACATCTTCATGTTCATCTTGCTGGTTGAATACTTTTCTTGTTGTTTGTGGCATGATTCCGATTGCAAGTGCACCACACTTATTTATAGCATATCTAACGTCATTACTAACTCTTTGCCAAGACCAACCAAAGAACTCTTCAATTGTGATATTTTTAGAAATTATGCCAATAATTGGCTTTTTGATAGCGTTTTTCATCATTTTTTCTCCGTTTTTGCGTTTTTTACAAATTATCCATTGTTTTTATTTGCATTCTCAAGGTCAATTATTTCTTTCACTATTTCTTTAGTTTTTGTAAATGATAAAACACCAATTATCATATCAAAAATCTTATCGAGCCACTTTTCCTCATCTTCATAGTAAAATGGAAAATTTTTGTTTGGTTTATCTTTTGTATGTCTAACGCACTGAATAAACTGTTTAAGTTTATTATATTCCAAAATATTGGAATAAGTTTTACACATCTCTTCAACATCATCAGCCAACGATTTGACACATTCTCTTTTTGCTTCTATATTTCCTTTGCGAATTGTTAAATATCTAGTGATCTTATTTCCCACAATTTCAGGCACTTGCAAAACGACAACTTCAGCCTGTGGATTTTTCAACATCGTTTTATAAGTTTTTGAATCCTCATCCAATACCAATTCATAACCAATTTTTATACAATCTTCCTCCACGATTCGTTTTACTATCCCAACATTTGTATCATAATTATTGTTTGAAAAATCCAGTAATGTTCTAAAAAATTCCAAATAATCCAGAAATGAGTCTAATGTTAGTTCAAGTCCACGAAAAGATGCATAATCCAAAACTCTATCAAAAAATCCCTCAGTTTCGCCAAAATAATTTGTCGTTTCAAAAATTTTAATCATTGCTGAATTAAAATCATTAAATGACGTACAAAATGGAGATGTTTTTAATGCTATTTCAAAATATATCCTTGCATTTGAATCTCGATCAATTATCAGTGCATATATTTTTTTAATCTCATTAAGATATGATATCTTTCTCTTTTTTAATCTTTCAAATAATGACTCCCTCACCACTTTACTCCTTTTTCTAATTGTTAGTGTCATTATATACTTTTTTAATAATATACTCAACTATTAAAATGACAATTTAAATTTTTATCAATTTTCAGCACTAACAACCACTCAATATTATTCCACCCCTCTACCCATATTTTGCCATTCACTGGCAAAAAGAAAACTCCACAAATGTGGAGTTTTCTGCATCGCTACTTGGAGCTGGTGGGCGGATTCGAACCGCCGACCCATTGATTACGAATCAATTGCTCTACCCCTGAGCCACACCAGCATGAAGGTGCTTTCGCACCTGTTTTTATACATTCATTATTTCTTTCAAACAACTTGATAGTTTTTATAAATAAAGTAAATTTAAAAATTATTCATCTTTATCTTGAATTGATTGAATATACTCTTTAATTTCTTTGTAAACTTGATATGGATTTTCAATGTTTGCAAAGTTATAATATGAGTTTGCAATTGGACTTGAGTTGCTTCCAAATTTGATAGAACCAGTATTTTTTCGAATAATTTTATCAAGAAACGACACACAAACATCGCTTGCACCAATATTTTTCAAATCTAGACTATGATAATCAACGCCAAATATTCCTGTTCTAATAATTATTCTTTTATTTGTATAAACATAAAATGTATTTTTATAACACAATATTGAGAACCACATCACAAGCAAAGTCAACGAAAACAAAGCACCACCAGCAACGCATGTCCCAACAATCTTTTCTTTATAAACAATTTCTGAATCGAACCATAATCCAATAATAATTGCACCAACAACCAAAACAAACAACAAAGCCGTAATCACTCTTGAAAAAGCAAACTTTGCCTTGTTTGGTTTATAGCCCTTTTGAATCACCTCACCCACTTCAAGAACATCATCAAACAAACGAATCACTTGGTCTTCAATTGCAACTTTTCCCTTTTTCAAGTTTTCATCTTGAATGTTGTTTTTATCATTATTTTTCATTTTCTATTGTCTCGACCTTTTTATTTTTCTTTTTACGATTCTTTTTAGCAAGTCTTTCTGCCTCGAAGTTTGCACGAAGATTTGTCATTGTTTCTTTAAGACGTTTTGCATTTTCTTCGGTTTCTTCATGAGTCAAACGTTTTGGATTTTCTGCAACAATTTCAATTGGCTCGCCAATTACAATATAGTTTCTTCTCCAAAATCTTGCACGACGATAAATCATCATTGGAACAATTTTTGTTCCGGTTTTAGACGCAAAAGTGATTGCACCACTTTTAAGGTCTTGAAGGTCAGCATCGTCGGCACCCTTGTTTCTTGTTCCCTCTGGAAAGATTCCAAGAATCTTGTTGTTTTTGAGAGTGTTCACACCAAACTTGAAAGCACCAATATCTGGATTGTCGCGGTCAACTGGATAGCCACCAAGTTTCTTTATATACCAGCCAACAAACTTGTTTTTGAAAAGTTCTTTTTTTGCAAGATATCTAATTTTCTTTCCGAGAGCAACATCCAAAATTACAACATCAAGGTTTGAATAGTGATTGCAAGTTAAAACATAGCCTTCTTTCTTTGGAAGATTTTTTCTTCCTATCACCTTTGTTGGATAGAAAAGTTTCACATAGATCCAACAAAAGAAAAATGAAATCCAATATATCATTTGTATTCTCCTTTAAAAGTCGCTTGCACAAGAAGCAGCCATTGAAAATGCAAGTTGCAAATTAAAACCACCGGTGAGCGCGTCAACATCAACAACCTCACCAACAAAATATAATTTGCTTATGAGTTTGCTTTCCATTGATTTTGGTTTAATGTCTTTTGTTGAAACTCCACCACTTGTGATAACCGCCCTTTCAATATCGTCAAGACCAGCATATTTAAGTTTGAAATTTTTGAGCATGAAACACAACTTTTCTCTTTCTTCTTTTGTAAGTTGGGAAACTTTTTTTGTCTTTGCAATTTGTAATCTTTTTGCAAAAACTTCTGCCAAACTTTTTGGCAAAAGCCCCTCTAAAAGTGATGAAAATTGTTTTGAACCAAGTTCTTTAATGTCCCTTTCAATTCTTGAAAAAAGTGCAAAATCGTCAAGCGCAGGCTTAAAATCAATATAAATTTCCACGTTTTCAGGAGAAATTCTGTTTATGTTACTTGAAAGTGTAAGCGCAAGTGGTCCACTTATCCCGTTTCCAGTGATAAGCATTTCACCAATGTCTGTTGCAAAAATTTGCTTTGCGCCTTGCTTTGCAAACAGCCTTACATTTTTAAGAGACAAACCGCTGAGGCAATGCAAATCTTGGTCGTTTGTCAAAATTCCAACAAGCCCCGGAACTGTGTCAACAATTCGGTGTCCGGTTGCTTTTGCAAACTTGTATCCATCGCCAGTGCTTCCAGTGAGCGGATAACTTATTCCGCCAGTTGCAACAACAACTGCATCAGAAGAAAGTTCTTCGCCCGATGCAAGTTTAACACCACAAGCAACATTATCTTTTGTCAAAATTTCTGAAACAGTGGTGTTCAGTCTGATTTGAACATTATATTTTTTCAATCCTTTTTCAAGCGCTTTTGTAATGTCGCTTGCATGGTCACTTTCTGGAAAAACTCTGTTTCCCCTTTCAATTTTCAAAGGAACACCAAGTTCTTCAAAAAGATTCATTGTGTCTTGTGAGTTAAAACGAACTTCACTGCTCATGATGAACTTTGGATTGCGAACAACGTTTGCCAAAAATTGGCTTCCAGTTACAGCGTTTGTAACATTGCATCTGCCCTTGCCCGTGATATAAATCTTTTTACCAAGTTTTTCATTTTTTTCAAGCAAAAGAACCTGATGACCTTTTTTTGCAATCATCAAGCACGACATCATTCCGCCAGCACCACCACCAACAACAATAACTTTCATGTTTTCTCCTTAGAGTGATTTTAGATATAAAACTTCTTCAATTGAAAGAGGTCTTGCCTCGCCCCTTGCAAGTCCGCCAAGTCGAAGGTCGCCAATTTGTGTTCTTTTCAAAAACGCAACATTAAGTCCAACAGCCTCGAACATTTTTCGAACCTGTCTGTTTTTCCCTTCGCTGATAACAACTTGAAGTTTTGTTCCGTTTGGAACCTTTTCCAAAAACTTCACTTTGCACTTTGACAAACGCACACCATCTATCACAACGCCGGCACGGATAACTGCAAGTTGACTTTCCTTTACCTCTCCCTCAACACGCACAACATAGGTTTTTGTAATCTCGTGTGATGGGTGTGTTAAAACATAGGCAAGGTCGCCATCGTTTGTAAGAAGCAAAAGCCCCTCACTGTCATAGTCAAGTCTGCCAACAGGTTTAAGTTTTTTATAGCGTTCTGGAAGAATATCAATCACTGTTTTTCTTCCGCAATCGTCATGCATGCTTGTAATGACACCCTTTGGTTTGTGAAGCATGATATAGTCAAACTCGGTTGCAGGTTGGCAAAGATTGCCATCAACAGTAACTTTGTCATTATCGCCCACAACAAAAGCAAGGTCTGTGCAAACTTTGCCGTTCACACAAACCCTTCCATCTAAAACAAGTTGTTCGGCTTTTCTTCTTGAACCAAAGCCCGCACTTGCCAAATATTTATTTATTCTCATTTCTTTCGCCTTTACATTTGTTGGAAAATTTTTTGCAAATTATCCTCAACAGAGCCATTATTCTCTATATTATTTATAATATATATTTTATGCGAAAAAATCAACTGTTTTTCAAGATAAACTTGCATATTGGCGAATGTCTGGCTATTTTTATTTCCAACATTTTCTTCGGTTCCCTCTTCAATTTTTAAAGTTAGATTTGTCTTTTCTTGGTTTGAAAGTGGAAGCGAAAAATCAATATCTGAAACAAAAGCCTTTTCTCCTTTGTCGGTTTTCAAAACATACTCTTTTCCCTTTTCAATAATTTTGCACATTGAAAATTCTTTAAAACCTTTTTCAAGAAGCATTTCACAATCTTCAAACATTGGCACACAATTAAGAAGCACACAAATAAGTTGCATATTATTTCTAGTTGCACTTCCAACAAAGCACCTGCCCGCACTCATTGTGAAACCAGTTTTCACACCATCAGCACCTTCAAACTTTGAAAGCAATTTGTTTTTGTTTTTCAAATTTCGATTATATTTACTTTCAAGTTCATTTGAAATTTTCTTTTCTTTGGTTGAAACAATATCTTTGAAGATTGGATTTTTCATTGCATATGCAGTAACCTTTGCAAGGTCATGTGCCGAAGTATAATGTTCTTTTTCTGAAAGCCCATGTGGGTTTTTAATGTTGGTTTCTTCAAGCCCCAAATCTTTCAAAAAAGTATTCACATCCTCTACAAATTTTTGAACATTTCCAGAAGTTTCAATTGCAAGGGCAACCGCACAGTCATTTCCAGAACGAAGCATAAGACCATATAAAAGTTCACGAATGGTTAGATGCTCACCTTCTTTTAAACCAATACTTGTTCCTGAAATTCCAACTGCCTGTTTTGGGATTTCAACATCTTTGTCAAGGTCTGCATTGTGTTCAATTGCATATATTGCAGTGATGATTTTTGTTGTGCTTGCCATTGGCAATTTTTCATGTTCATTCTCTGAATAAAGCACTCTGCCAGTTGATTGTTCAATCACTATCATGGCTTTTGCATTTGACAACTTTTTGCCATTTTCAGCAACAGCAACATTATTATTCATAGGAACAAAAAACGCAAATATTATCGCAAAAAGTGAAAATATGAACACAAAACAGTGATTTTTACTATTTCTTTGCATTTTTGCCACCTTTATTTAGCATTTCTGTAACATTTGAAACAATGTCTGGAATGGCCTCCATAAGTTTGTCATATTTGGATTTTTCATCAATACGAATAAGTTTTGAAGAGCCATCTTTCACAAACAAAAAACCAATCGGCTGAATGCAAACTCCGCCACCAGAACCCCCAGCCATTGGAATTTTTTCAGACTTTTTATTTTCTCCATATTCGCCACCGCCAGCAACAAAACCAACCGAAACTTTTGTGAGTGGAATCAAAAGTGAACCCTCTTTTGTTTCAAACGGAATTCCAATCACCGTGTTGGTGTCAAGAAAAGTTTTGATTTTAGAAATGGCACTTTCCATTAAATCGTTAATTTGATTGTTAAACATTTTTCTTCTCCTTCAACAATTGAAAATAATTCCTATATGCAATGAGCACCGCAACAAACATATCAAGCAAGCAGAATGAAACAACAACGCTTGCTGATACTTCTAACCGGTCATCATCATAGATTGGGTCTATGTCGTTATAGATTTTTACATGGCTATATTTATCAAGAAGTATTGCTGACACTATCGCGTCAAACGACAAAACATAGCCACAAAGAAGCGACACAAGTCTTGCATCTGTGTTTGAGCCACAAGTGAAATACCACTCGAACTTCTTTACATTTAGTCTTTTCAAAAGGGTTGAAAAATATACCGACAAAAGGCTTATTGGTTTCTTCTTTTTGGGCTTTTTCTTTTTGTTCTTTTCAAGAGAAAACTCACCCTTTTCATTCACCGTAAATTTTCCGGAAAAAAGATTGAAACAAAATGCTTTGACAGACACAAAACCCACCATTTCAAACACATTAGAATGAAGTGCAATTTTGAACTTGAATGGATATAAAATCACAAGCAAAATAAACAGTGAAATAGCAATCCCTAAAACAATTTCTTTCATATTTATAGCGTATGAAAAAACGCAAAAATAATACGCCGCAAAAAAAATCGCATAATAAAAACCGCCAAATAGCGGTTTTTATTCTTTTTTAACGTTTTCTAGAAATGATTTTTTATTTCTCCATTAAACCGAAATTTGAATGAATTTTAAACGAAATCATCGTCGTCGTCTTCATCAAAATCATCGTCGTCGTCATCGTCATTGTCTAAATCATCATCAAGGTCGTCCAAATCATCGTTATGATTATTTTCAAGAAGGTCATCTTCATTGTCTTCCAAAGAGTTATTTTCGTCTTCTTTGTCGCTTTCTTCTTCTGTTTTTTGAGATTCTTCTTTAACTTCTTTTTCAGGTTCGGTTTCGGTTTTATATTCAGTTATTTCTTCATCAAAATCTGACTTTTCAGTTTGTTCTGGTTTGAAATCTTCATCATATTTCTCACCAATCACAGGGTCTAATTTTTCTTCGGAAACTGCAACTTGTTCTTCTTCATTTTCACCCTCTGACTTCACTTCAAAATGATTATAAAGTCGGTCATCTTTATTTTCGATTACGCGAACTTTTTCAAGAAGAGTGTTATAGTCTGGAAGTTCATCAAGACTTGACAAATTGAATCTTTTCAAAAACTCATCGGTTGTTCCAAACAAAACAGGTTTTCCAACTGTGTCTTTTCGGCCAACAATTTCAATAAGGTTGTGTTCTAGCAAAATGTTGATTGCATAGTCTGAACTTACGCCTCTGATTTCTTCAATTTCCATTCTTGTTACAGGTTGTTTATATGCAACAATAGATGCAGTTTCAAGAGTTGCCTTTGAAAGATTTCTTTGTCTTATTGGGTTCAAGACAAGTGAAACTTCGTTTGCATATTTTCCCGAAGATGCAAGTTGCAATTTGTTGTTGAATGTAAGCAAAACAATTCCAGAGTTTTCGCCATATTTGTTTTTAAGTTTGTTCACTGCTTTATTTATTTCGGCTTTTGTAACATCAATTTTTGAAGTGATGTCTGAAATGTCAACCGCGTCGCCGTTTGTGAACAATATGCTTTCAAGAATATTTTCAAGATTTTCCATTATTTTTCTTCCTCACGCTTTGTGATTTCAATTTCACCAAAGGTTGATGTTTGTTCGACTTTTATGATTTGAGTTTTCAAAAGTTCAAGAAGAGCCAAGAAAGTGTTGATGATTTCGCTTTTCGAATAGTCTTCTTCAAAGAGTTCATTGAATTTGAACTTTGGTTTAAGCAAAAGCGCATCTTTAATCTGTGCAATTTTTTCTGCAACAGTGAAGCGGTCTTTTACAATTTTTCTTTCGGTTATTTCTTCGGCTTTAACACTCACGCGGTGCAAAAGATTTGAAAAAGCACCAATAAGCGCATCAACGCTCAACTTTTCTGGAAGTTCATAGCGATATTCACCCGCGCTGTCGTCTGGTTTTTTATAGAACTTTCCAACGTCTTCAATTTCCTTCATCTTTTCGCTTGCTTCTTTGAAAAGTTTATATTCTTCAAGTTGGCGATAAAGTTTTTCTTCTGGGTCTTCTTCATCTGTTTCCTCAACAACTTCTGGTTTTGGTAAAAGTTGTTTTGATTTGATTTCAAGAAGAGTTGCTGCCATAAGCGTGAAATCGGCAGCCTTTTCCATGTCAAGAGAATCAATGTCTTTCATCATTTCAAGATATTGCTCGGTGATTTGCGAAATGAAAATGTCACGAATATCGATTTTTGCAACCTTGATAAGATGATACAAAAGGTCAAGTGGCCCCTCGAACTGGTCAAGTTTAAAACGAAGCGAACTGTCAATGTCTTCTTCTTGATCCATGCCTTCAATTTGAATTGGCGCATCTTCATCAAAGTTTTCAATTTCGGCTTTCATTTCTTTTTCTTTCAAGTTCTTTTTGTCTTCTTCGGTCATGGTTAAAAATTCCTCAACTTGTGAAGATGAAACAGCATTTGATGAATTTTCTTTTGTGTTTTTTTCCATATCAATTTCCCTAAAAAATAAGTGCAAAAAGTGCGTTCATTCCTTTAAACAAAAGGTCTGAAAGAAGACCTGCTGTATATTCAAGATAAAGCCCAGACAAGCCAGTGAACACAACAACAAGCATTACATAGAACCCATAGTTTTTCATGAAGCGGACAAATCCGCTGTATGGTTTTGAAAATGTTTCAATCACTCTGAATCCGTCAAGTGGATAGATTGGTAAAATGTTGAAAAACGCAAACATGAAGTTGATTGAAATCATGAAATTGAAAAAGTAGTAATACACACTGCTCAAAAAGCCATATTCATTGAACAATGCTGGCCAAACGGCAAGCAAGAACGAATATAAAATTGTACTTACAATGCCAATGATAAGGTTTGTCAAAACCCCAGCAAGTGCAACTCTCACAGAACTTTTTTTGCCATTTTTAAGATTGTTTGGGTCAACTGGAACAGGTTTTGCAAACCCAATTCCAAACACAAGCAAAAGGAACAACCCCCACCAGTCAATGTGTGCAAATGGCGCAAGTGTGTGGCGACCAAGAACTTTTGCAGTTGAGTCGCCCTCTTTCAGTGCAGAATGTGCGTGTGCAAACTCGTGAGCCGGCATGGAAATAAATAATGCTGATAAAAATGCAATCAAAATTGCCAGCACCAAAAGAATATTTCCACTTGAAGCAATGAGTGAACTTAGCATGATATCCTACCTTAATACAATTTAATTATATACTTTATTTATCTCTATTGTCAAACAAAAGGGCACGATGCATCATGCTCCGTGCCACTTTTTTGTGCCATTTTGTAGAAAATTTACGTCTAGGCAATGTTTTCGTATATTTTATGAATGATTTCACCAAGTTTTATTGCATTTACATCTTCATGCAAAACAAGGTCTGTTTCAAAAACCACAATGTTGTTTTTGTCAAGAACCATAAGTTTTCCAACGCTCTCTCCTGCCTTGATTGGTGCCTTTATTGTCTTTTCTTCAAAGTTCAAAGAATGCTCAAATTCTTCTCCTTTTTTCAAGAACTTTACAAAGTCTTCTTTTGCAAAAACTTCGGCAGTTTTGATTTTGCTATTCTTTATGTTTGCTGTAAAAATTGGCTTTTCGCTTGAAACAACAATTTTATTTTCAAAGTTATCAAAGCCATAGTTAAACATGTTTGCAACACTGTTGAAACGCTCTTTGCTTGTTTTTGCACCAATGATAACTGAAACAAGCCTCATGTCGCCCCTTGTTGCAGATGCAGCCAAACAATATCCGGCTTCTTTTGTATATCCAGTTTTTCCGCTGTCGCATCCTTCAAATGTCCTGATTAAACGATTTGTGTTCACAATGTCAGTTTTTCTTCCTGATGGATGCACAAGTTCGGTTGTCCAAATTCTGCTATATTTTCTGTAAACCGGATTGTCGCAAATTTGAGAATAGATGATTGAAATGTCTTTTGCAGACGAATAGTGGTCGATTGCAGGAAGACCTGTTGCATTTATAAAGTTGGTGTTGTTAAGCCCAAGTTCATTTGCTTTTTTATTCATTTTTCTTGCAAAAGCAACCTCGCTTCCAGCAACTGTTTCGGCAAGAGCAACAGCACTGTCATTTGCCGAACAAACAATAACTGTCATGATAAGGTCTGAAAGCAAATATTCACTTTTCGCATCAAGAAATGCTTCTGAACCTTCTGCATCGGCAGCGTTTTGACTTATTTTGATTTTTTGGTCAAGAGACAAGTTTCCCTTGTCTATTTCTTCAAAAACAAGCAAAAGTGTCATAAGTTTTGTCATGCTTGCAATTGGAAGTTTTTTATCTTCATTATAAGAGTGCAAAATAGTTTTGCTTTTTGCGTCATAAAGAATGGACGCTGAACATTGAAATTCTAGTTCTGGTGTTTTGTTTTCTGCTTTTGCAAACTTTTCTTGGCGAATGTTAAACGGAAGCATAAGCGCAAAAAGAGCAACAAAAACTGAAATAAATCTTAACTTTTTCATATGATAATCCCCTTTGATTATCATTATTTTTTGCTAAAATTCGACAAATTATACATTAGTAGTTCACAACCACGAAACTTTTCAATATCAGTGGCAAAACAAAACTATAAAGTGCGCAAAACATAAAAAACACCAAAAAGGAAATCAAAAACCTTTTCAGATAAGAGCATTCTCTAAAACTTGAAACAAAGCCCACTCTATACTTTTTCGCATATGTTGCCCGCTCCATTGAAATAACCGAAACATATGACAAAAGCGCAAAGTTCACAAAGTTTATTGGCGCAACAAAAAATATGACATTCAAAATGCCAGAAAGACCATAAAGCGAAATTATTGCCGAAGACGACAAAACAACAAGGCACATTTGATATGCCAAATATACATAGTTCAAAAAGGCTGTTTCACGAACAATGTTGAAACAGAAAATCAAGACAAGGCAAAGCAAAAGTGACAAAAATCGTGACCAAAAAATAGAGCCATATTCGGCGGTGCCCGAAATATAGCCAAACAAATTTTTGTCGGCACTTGTTAAAAGTGATGAATATGAAAATCCACTGATTGCAAGATATATCCCAACCGCGATAGCAAGGATACAAACTGCAAAAATTATCACATATCTATAAATGTTTTCTTTAAAATGAAATGCAAATTGCTCTTTGATAGAATATGGTTTCATATTCTATTATATGTTGCATTTTATAAAACATTGATTGCAAGAGAACTTATTTTGCTTCCAACCGACTCTTTAATGTCTTCATCAAGAACAAGTTTGTTCACAAGCATGTTTGTTGTGAGACGATTGTTTATGTCATATGCCAAAAGCCCACGAAGTTTTTCATTTTCTCTTGTTTCTGGAAGCGAGTTCAATTTCTTTGTAGCAGAAAGGAGAGCACTTCTCATGCTCTTCTCCACTGCATAGGCGCTTTTTCCGTATATCTCACCAATTTCTCGATAGACATCCATCATTGAATATCTTTCAGGAAAGCGCAAGAAAATTTTGCAAACAGCCTCGACATAGTATTTAAACCCATCAAGACGGCTGTTGAAACGCAATTTTAACAGTAACTCGCAAATTTTAGATTTGATAAGTGGAATGTTTTTTGAACACATTCCCTCTTGTTTTCGTTTGATATCCAGCAAAACTGTATCAATTTTAAGATCGATATTTTCCATATCTTCTGGAGCGAGAAAATAGATATCGTCTCTTGCACCAAACTTTTCACTTGCAACAACCAATATATTTTTACAATAGTTATTATAAATTATGTCGACAGCCAGTGACAAACGTTCCTTATCTAACCCTGTGGCGTCAATAATCAAAATATCAACGCGGTTCTTTGAAAAATGTTCAAAGGCATTTTGGCATTTGCCACACACGGTTTCAACACTGAAACCCAATTTCAAAAGGTTTTCCTTATTGAAAAATTTGGTGTCTTCTCGGTCATCCTTTTGAAAGTAACATATTTTATAACACATTTGACAGACTCCTCCAGTTAGGTTAGAAAACCAAACACGGGTACATCATACCACTTTCAAAGTTTTAACACAAGTGTTTTTTAAATATTTTACAAAATTATTGAATTATTTTGTTTTTTTTATTAAAAAATAACCAAATTTTTGACAAAAAAGCAAAAATTGTTCAAAATCAATAAAAAATCATAAAACCTCTTTCACGAAAATTTTATGATTTTTTTTGCCGTTTTTTATAAATAATTTTAAAACATATTTTAATTTAGCCATCAATCATCCAATCAATATAAACCCCAAAGCCTTTTGTTGGGTCGCTCACAAAAACATGTGTCACCGCTCCAACAAGTTTTCCGTTTTGAACAATTGGACTTCCACTCATTCCTTGAACAATTCCGCCAGTTTTTGAAATGAGTTCTTCATCAACAATTTTAATGACCATGCTCTTTTTGTCGCTTTTTGATTGGTGTGAAAGTTTTACAATTTCAATGTCATATTCTTTTGGCATTGTTCCATCAATCGTACACAAAATTTTGGCTTTTCCAGTTTTTACACTGTCACGAAATCCAACCTTTACAGGATTTGATAATCTTTTCACATAGTCTTCGGAAATTGTGCCATAAACACCATATTCATTATTATTGTCAAGTGTTCCAATTTTTGAGCCAGTTCGAAGAAAAAGTCCGCGAAGTTCACCCGGATTTCCGCGAGTTCCTTTATTATAGCCAACAATGTTGCACTTATAAATATTTCCACCCGAAACTGGCAAAAGTTTTCCAGTGTCGACATCTTGAACTGGGTGTCCAAGCGCACCAAAGCGCAAGTTGTCTTCACGAACATATGTAAGTGTTCCAACGCCAGCGGCATTGTCACGAATCCAAAAGCCAAGACGATACATATTTGATAGAATCTCTTTTACAGGCTCGATTGTTTCATTTATAATTTGGTCGGCACGTTTCAAAACAATATTTGCAACTTTTGGTGAAGATTGCATGTTCAAAAGCCCATGAAGATGTGTTGCAGATTTTATGACTTGACCATTCACGCTATAAAGCACATCTCCTTCTTTAATGTTCTTGTTTTTAGAAGGACGAACTGTTCCATTTACGGTTTCAACATCGCCAAGAGCAACAATCAAAACACCTTCGCATTCAAGCGTAAATCCAAGAGGATATCCACCAAGATAAACATTCATTTCTCTGCCACTATTCTCAGATTTTTCTTTTCCACCAAAAATGTTTTTCAGTTTATCAAAAAAGTCGGTAAATTTGTTTGCAGTTTGAAAACTTACTGCTTCTGCCGAGCAATTTTCAATTTTTTGCACACCTGAATTTGTACACAAAAAAGAAAGCGAAAAAACAATGCCAAGCAAAACAAAAACAACATTTTTAAAGGCAAATTTGAGTGTATCAAAAAAAACTACCCGCTTTCTCATGTGGATAGTTTTTGTTTGTTTTATAAAATATATGTATCATTTCAAATTTTTCTGAAATTCTTCGGCATTTTTCAAAAGTTCTTCGGCACTTGAAATTGCATTTTGTGAAATCACACCACTAACAAGTCTTGCAATTTCCTTCACTCTTCCTTGTTTGTCAAGTGGATAAACCGAAGTTAGGGTTCTTCCGTCTTTTTCAGACTTTTCAATCAAGAAATGTGTTTTTCCAAAACTTGCAACTTGTGCCAAGTGGGTTACGCAAATCACTTGCGCAAACGATGAAACTTTGCAAAGTTTTTCGCCAAGAACAAGCGCCATCATGCCACTTACACCAGTGTCAATCTCGTCAAAAATCAATGTTGAAATGCCCTCAATTTTTGCTGTTATGTTCTTTACTGCAAGCATGAAACGGCTCATTTCACCGCCACTTGCAACAGCCTTTAATGGTTTTACTTCTTCACCAAGGTTTGCAGAGAACATGAATTCTACCCTGTCAAAACCTTTAACAGTTCGATTTTCAAGCCCAAGTGCATCAATCTTGATAACGAAACTTGCACTCTTCATTCCAAGACTTTTAAGTTCTGCAGTCACTTCTGTTTGCATTTTTAAAGCACTTTCTTTTCTTGCTTTTGAAAGTTTGTCTGCTCTCTCGCAAAGTTCTTTTTCAAGTTTCTCTTGTTCTTTTTTCAGTTCAATTACTCTGTTTTCAGAAGAAACAAGTTTTTCAAGTTCGTTTGCGGTTTTGTTTCGATATTCAATTATCTCTGAAACCGATGAACCATATTTCTTTTTAAGCGAACTAAGAAGATCTAGTCTTTCCTCATTTTGTTTTGCTTTTTGCTCGTCGAAATACATGTTATCTTTGATTTCTTCAAGTGTGTCTATTGTGTCTTCAAGCTCAATTTTAAGCGACTCGATTCGGTCAAGTTGTGGTTGAATTTCTTTTGAATATTCAGAAATTGAAGCAAGCAAAGATGACATCTTTTTCACGCTTTCAGCAATGCCTGAAAACTCATAACCATCGCCCTTTCCAAGCGACACAACATTTTGAAGTGTTTCCAAAATTCTTTCGCTGTGAAGAACTTGATTTCTAAATTCTTTCAGTTCCTCTTCTTCGCCCTCATAAAAGCCTGCATTATCAATTTCTTCGACTTGATATGAATAAAGGTCAATAAGTCTTTCACGCTCTTTATCGTTTGTTACAAGCCCGCGAAGTTCATTTTGATTTTCTTCATATTTTGTGTAACAAATCTGATATTTTTCAAGAAGTGGAGAAATTTCAAGATTTCCAAAACTGTCCAAAATATCAATATGATTTGCAACTTTCAAAAGATTTTGGTGCTCAAACTGACCATGCAAATCCATAAGTGGTGCAGTAAGGCGTTTTAGCATTGAAAGAGTGAAAAGTGTTCCGTTCACACGGCAATCATTTTTGCCATCAAGTGAAATTTTTCTTGAAATGATAAGTGTGTCATCACGATCTAGCCCAAACTCGTCAAGAAGTGACAAAACGTTTTCTGAAAGACCAGTGAACACTGCTTCAACCGACGCAGAAGTTTGCCCATGCGAAATAAGACTCTTGTCTGCTTTTTCACCAAGAAGAAGCGACAAAGAATCAATAATAAGCGATTTTCCAGCACCAGTTTCACCCGTTAAAACATTCAGTCCATCTGAAAATTCGATTGACTGTTCACGAATCAGTGCAATGTTTTTTATTGTCAGTCTTTCAAGCATTTTTCGTCCTATTTGTTTTCAATATCATCAAAATTTTGAACTTTGATTTCATCAAGTTCTTTCTTTATAATTTCAACTTTGCCCTGAGTTTGTTTGATTTTTTCAAAGCAAATTTTTGAAAGTTCAACACTTTTTTCAAAAAGTTTTAAAGCATCATCAAGACTTGTGTCTTGATTTTCAAGACTTTGAAGAATTTCTTCAAGTTCTTTCACTGCTTGTTCATATGTCATGATTTTTTCTCCTTTATGCTTGTGACAGTGCTTTCAATTTCACCACCAGAAACATGGTTTTTGATTGTATCTCCAACCGCAACTTGCGAAATGTTTGAAACATCTTTGCCGTCTTTTTCAAGTTTGCTATATCCTGCTTTCAAAATTGAAAGTGGATTTGATTTTTCAAGTTTTGCAACAAGCAAGCCAAGTTGTTTGTTTTTGTTTTCAACCAAATTTGAAATCGCATTTTCAATTGCCGTTGTTCGGTTTTCAAGATTTTTGTTTTCAACATTCACAAGTGAAGAAATATTCAGAACAATTTGAGAAACCGAAGAGCCAATGTCTTTTACTTTTTGGTCAAGCATTCTTTGCATTGCTCTTTTCAATCTTTCGCGTTTATCTTCAAGGCATTGAAGTTCTTCATAATAATCAAAAACAGCAACCTCGGCAGCAACCGAAGGAGTTGGTGCACGAAAATCAGAAGCAAAGTCTGAAATTGAAAAATCTGTTTCATGTCCAACAGCCGAAATCACCGGTTTTGTTGAAGCAAAAATTGCTCTTGCAACCTTTTCGGTGTTGAATGGCGCAAGGTCTTCGAACGAGCCACCACCACGTGCAACAATGATAACATCTACATCTGAGTGCTTATCTAGAAACTCAATCCCCTCGGCAATTTCATTTTCTGCCCCCACACCTTGAACTTTTGATGGATAAACCAAAATGTCAGTGAAAGGATTTTTCTTTCTTGTAACATGATAAATATCACGGATAACTGCGCCAGTTTCACTTGTTACAACGCCAATTTTGTTTGCATATTTTGGAAGAGGAATTTTGTGGCTTTCATCAAAAACACCCTCACTTTCAAGCCTTGCTTTAAGTTCAAGATATTTTTTATAAAGTTCCCCCATTCCGTATGGCTCAACCTTTGAAGCAACAAAAGAAAGCCTTCCAAGGCGAACATGATAGTTCAGTTTTCCAGTTACAATGACTTGGTCGCCATTTTTTGCAAATGGTGCATATGCCGAAAACTTTACGCATGAAAGTTGCGCGCCGTCTTCTTTAATGTCGAAATATGCAATTCCGTTTGAAATTTTAAAGTTCGTAACCTCGCCATAAACCGAAACGCCAATCAGCAATTCTTCATTGTCGAAAATGTTTTTGATATAGTTGTTCAGTTGAGTTATTGAAAGTGTAAGATTTTGCATTATTCACCCACAAAGTTTGCTAAAATTCCGTTTATAAAGTTATAACTCTTTTCAGTTGAATAGATTTTTGAAAGATTCAATGCTTCATTCATGCTTACTTTTTTTGGTATTGATGGAATATATTTCATTTCATAAATCGCAACAAGCAAAATTGCAAGGTCAACCTTGTAAACACGGTCTATTTTAAACGACTTTGAGAACTTTTCAACATCGGCAACCATTTCGTCAAAGTGTGCAATCACGCCATTATACACTTCTGAAATATAGCCAACTTCGGTTTTGTTTTTGTCTTCTGCTAAAAATTCAGAAAGTGCTTCATCATCTTTCTCTTTGTTGAAAATATATTCAAAAACAAGTTTAAATGCACATTCTCTTGCATAACTTCTACTCATAATTTCTCCTATTGTTCAAGTTGCTCTTCACTTTCGTCTTGGTTCTCGGTTTCTCTCTTTCCTTCCCATGCCTTGATGAAAATTGTTCCTTTTTTCTTTGCAACTTTTCCTTGTCCGTTTGTAATTTGAACTTTTGTTATCACTGGTTCGGTTTTTGGTGGTTCTTTTGGTTGCTCTGGCGCAGGTTGTTGTGTAGGCGCTGAGGCTGGTTGTTGTCTAGGCGCTGAGGCTGGTGCAGATTTTTTATCATCTTTCTTTCCGCCACCTTTATTTTTACCGTTTTTATCTTTGTTTGGGTCTGAAATTGTAACTGGTTTAAACAATTTTCCTTTTGCAGTTTTATATGTAACTTCTTTTTCTGGCTTTTTCTTTGCAGCAGGCTTTTTGTCTTGTGCTTTTATTGCCTTTTTAATGGCAGATGCTTTTTTACTGTCTCCCTCTTTGTTTGCTTCATCAAGTTTCTTTTCAAGAGTTTCACGAATAAGTTTTTGCTCTTCTTCTTCCGGAGTAAGTTTTCTTGTCAAAAATTCGGTTGAAAGCGAAACTTTCGCAATTCTTCCAACTCGGTTTTTGATGGCAAACACCTGAGGAATTTCTTTGCCATCAGCGCCAATCAATGGAACAATTCCAAGAAGTTCATATGCAGTGTAAACACGGTTTCCTTGTTCGTCATAAACTGGTTTAATCTGCAAAATTTCATAGATATTTTTCAGTGTTCCGTCTTTATTATATTGTGGAGCAACGCCAAGCAAATTATAAACATCAAGCATATAATTTCCCGAAGAAACATTGGCTTTTACTGTTGCAATCTTTGCAAGTTCCATTTTCTTTAAAACCCTGCAAAGCAAAAACGCACAAACACCTATGCCAACAAGTGAAACACCCAAAAGGCTCAAAAACAGCCATAATTCGAACACCGCAACCGCAAAAAGCACAGTTGCAAACACGGCAAGTGCACCAAAGCACGATATCAAAACCCAAAGGATATTTCGTTTCTTCTTCATTTGTAGCCCCACTTAAAACAAATTTTTAAATGTTTTGAGCGTCTTCACTCTCAACAAAAACAACACCTACAACATTCACGTTTATAGATGAAACTTTATATTCTGTCATCGACTCAATTGAACTTTTAATGTTTTCTTGAACACGGAATGCAACGTCTTTAACCGAATAGCCAAAAAGCACATTCACATATACCTCAACATAAACATCATTGTCTTCGCCAAACTCGATTATAACACCATGGTTATAGTTCTTGTTGAACACTTTTTTCCAGAAAGGAAAAGCGTTTGTGCAAAGAGATGCAATTCCGTTGATCTCTTGCGTTGCAAGTTTAACAATAGAAAGAACAACATTTCTTTTATATGAAAGGCTTCCCTCTTCACTTTCAATCATTTTTTGTTTTCTTACAGCCATAGAACCCTCGCTTTACTTATAATAGCAAAATAAGTATAACACAAATATTGGCAACATGCAACGATTTTAAAATTTACATTTGATTTTTTATATTTATATAAAAAGACAGAAATATCACAAAACAAAAAAAAGAGTTTTGAAACACAAAACCCTTTCTTTGATTTTTTTTATTTATGCAACCGGTGTAACTTTCACATTTGTAGCTTTAACGTCAAGTTCATCAACCAAGATTGCAAGAATCTTTGCAACTTCATCACTTCCAAGACCATTCACTGCCTTTACAAAAACATTAACATTGTCCGATGCAAAAGTTACAATTACATCTTCATAGCCAGTCGCAGCAATTTTGTTTTCCAAAACAAGTTCTTGTTCCATTTTTGCAGCAATGTTTTTTCTTTCAGTTTTTGCAGATTCAATTTCTTTTGCGTCTGATGATGTTGCAATAATGGTGTCGTAAATTTCAAGTTGATAGTTTCTTGAAGAAATTTTGTCTGCTCTGCAACTTGTGAAAAAGTTTGCGGTGCTTGAACTTGCTTCAAGGTCGCTATCCTTTTTGTTGAGCGCAATGTTTAAATATCCAGTAACCAAAAGAAGAGCCACCATTGACACCAAAATAAAAATTTTCTTTTTCTTGCTCATATGTTTTCCCTCCCTAAAAAAAAGAATTTTCATTATCTTCCCTCCAACACTTCTACATTAGAAATGTTTATGCAAAGTACACTTGAAATTATGTTTGTTAGCATTGATTTTGTTTTAATGTTCCCCGCACCTTTTGCAATCACCATAACTCCTTTAATTTTTGGAAGAGTTTCAATCACTACAATCGGTTCGGAAACTGAACCATTTTTAACAATAACAGTTGCCGATTCAGTTGATGAATTTGTGCCCGAAGAATTTTCGGTTTTGTCTTGAACATATCTAATTTCAGGGCTCTCATCAACCATCACAAACACTTTCACATTCGAAATGCCTTTGACACTTTCCAAGACCTGTTCAAGTCTATTCTCTTGCTGTTTGCAATATTCAATTGCCTTTGAAGAATAATTGGTCGAGGAAACACTTTTTTTGACAGTTTTTGTTTTAAAACTGCTTGCAAAAATAAGCACAACAATAAAGCATAAAACCGCAACAAAAACAGTTTTAAGATATTTGAAATTTTTAATTTTTGAAACAAATTTTTCAAAGAAATTTTGTTTGTTTTTTGTCTCTTCCATTCAAACCTCATAATAAGTATATTTTTAAGCAACAACACGAAAAACGCATTTTTACGCATTTTTACATGCAATATTAACATATTTTGCCGTTTTGCAAGTATTTTTTATATTTTACATAATAGCACCACATTTTAAAAATGTTAAAATTGGAGCCATGATAACATATAAAAGATAAAGCGAAATTACCGACAAAATTGATTTTTTAATCACACCATCAGGAACCAATATTCCAGCAAAAACATCAACCAAACAACACACCAAAATGTTAAAAATAAATGTTTTCATCACTCACCTATAAAATATTCAAAACCGTGCAAGTTACAAGATAAATTGTTAAAAAATACATCATTGCCACGCCAATAATAATTGACGAAAGCAACTTTAAACTGTCAGCAATCGAGCCAAGCAAACCGGCAGTTTTTATTCCGCCAACAGGTTGCAAAACACCAGCAACAACTTTCAAAAACAATTCGCACACAGCAACTGCAACAACCGGAAAAAGAGCAATGCAAACAAGCATTAAAATTCCAACAAAACCAACCGCATTTTTAACAATTAAACTTCCTGCTTTCACAAGTTCAAAACCCTCGGAAATATATCCGCCAAGAATTGGGACATAGTTCTTTATTGCATATTTTGTTGCTTTAATACTTATCCCATCAGACGAGCCAGCAGTGAAACCTTTGATTGCGAGATAACCCATAAATAAAGCACAAACCAAACCAATTGTCCACTTGAACAGCGACTTTAAAAATGAGTTCATTTTGTCAAGTTTTGTGTTTGGAGAAATGTGCCCAACAATTGAAAACACCAAACTCAAAGAAAACAACGGTAACAAGAAATAGACAAATACATTTGAAATGATATTTGACAAAATTGTTACAAGTGGCGTATACGCCTTTGCAGATATAACACCACCCATGCCAGACATTAAAACAAGCAAAATTGGAAAAATGGCATTCATAGAATTTTGCATTTGTGAAAGTGAGTTTTTTGACACAACAATAAGTTTTGAAATGAGAACCGAAACAATGATCACAATCACTGAAAAGCAAATCAGATTTATAACATCGCCAGCACCACCATTTTTATTTGAACTCAAATTTGAAAATAGCACAGACAAGAGAGCAACACAGAACACAATCAAAAGTGGAGAAACAATATTTTTTATATTTTGCATCAGCACAACTTTGAAAATTTCAAACATTGAAGAAAGAGTAAATTCTTCCTTACCATTTATAACATCTTTAACAAATTGCTTAAAAGTTCGCCCGTCAAAAATTTCAAAATCAAGACTAGCAAGAACTTCTTCAAGGTCAGAAAAATCAACATCAGATAAAACATCATTTGTTGCATCTTCAAGGTCTTTTTCAACGCTTTCTTCCTTTTTAGTATTGCTTTCAGCACTTGCAAAATAATTCACATTTTTAATATTCATAAAAATAAAAAACGCAATTGTTGTGATTATAAATGCAAATATTATACATGTTTTGCCTATATAAGAGAAATAATTGCGTTTATGAGTTGTTTTAATATTGGCAATGCAAGTGTACATATTGCAACTTTTCCTCCAAGAACAATCTTTGACGCAACCGATTTATTTCCACTATCTTCGGCAAGATTTGCAGTGAACTCGGTGATATATCCAACGCCCAAAACCTTCATTATGGGTTTTACAATTTCAATTTGACTGGTCAAATTTTCAATCGAATAGAACTCTGAAACAAGAGTTGAAACACCATCAATTGCAAACATGAAAATTACAAGCCCACCACAAATATTCACCAAAACTGAAAGTTCAGGTTTATATTGTTTTAAAACAATTGAAACAACAATTGTGCAAATTCCAACTCCTATAATTTTAAAAATCATGTTTCACCTAATATAAATTGAACATTGTTTTCAGTGTGTCAAAAAGCCCACTCACCATGTTTAAAACCATCACAAGAGAAAGCACTAAGCCCGCCAAAGTTACAAGAGTTGCTATGTCGCTTTTCCCTTGATGTGAAAGGACTTGACTTATCACCGCCGTTAAAATTCCTATTGTTGCAATTTTGAAAATGATATCAATTTCCATTTTTTCTCCTTTCACAAAATCAAAACACAAATCACCGACCCTATTGCAAGACACACTTTATAGCACAGTGGTGCGTTTTGTTTTTTCTTTTGTAAAGACTCATCATGCATTCTTTTCGCCTCTTGCAAAAAAATTTCAATGTTTGCAAGTTGACTGTTCTGATCACCTTTTCCAAAATTTTTTGAAAACTCTGCAAGTTTTTGTTTTTCGATTTTCTTTAAAAAATAAACCTTTTCAAAACATGTGTTTATGCTCTCATTTGAAATCTCTTTCATTTCTTCAAAAATTTGTTTGTTTTCAACCTCATATGATTTTTCATATTTTTCAAATAGCACTGCATTTTTTGTGTTCAAAAATCCCACTTCATTTTTAAAAAACATGCACATGTTTTCAAGTTCCATAAAAAACTTCTCTCGCTTTTCAAAAACACGTGCGCACAGTTTTCCACAAACTGCCGAAAGTGCCAAAATTGAAACAATTGCAAAAATCATTTTCTTCTCCTTTAAAAGTAGATGCAGGTTTTGTTTTCGTCAAATATACCCTCAATTGTTCCCGCACCATTTTTGCAAGACATCACAACATATCTTTCAAAACATCTGGAATCTAGCATTTGTTTAAAATCACTTTTATTTTCCAAATCATGAATTGACGACGCATGCACTGAAGCCACAACTTTCACGCCAGACATGATTGCATTTTCGCAAGCATCAGTGTCTTCTTTGCTTGCAAGTTCGTCGGTTATAATCACATTTGGCCTGAGTGCCCTGATTCCATTTTCAAAAGCAAACTTTTTTGTTGCACCACTCACAACATCTGCAAAGTCACCAACATCAAGCATGGCTTTTCCATCAACAACCGATGCAATTTCAAAACGTTCATCAACAATAAGCACACTGCAATCTTCTTTCAATTGTTTTGAAATTTGGCACGCAATATCACGAAGAAAAGTTGTTTTGCCCGCACCCGGAGGCGAAATTATCAAAGTGTTTTTCAGCACATTTTCGCAAAACATGAACCGAAACGCCACAGCCGAGCAATCTTTCACTTGATGCGGAACACGAATATTTATCGAGCAAATGTCTTTAAGGGTTTTCGGTAAATAGGAATCTGACACAACACTTTCGCCAGCAATACCCAAACGGATTCCGCCTTTTGCAGTGATGAACCCTTGTTTGATTTGACTGTTATATGCATAAATTGAATTTTCGGTTGCCTTGCAAAGAACATATTCTATCATTGGTTTTGTTGCAATCATTTTTTCATTTGAAGAGGTTTCAAGAAAGGTGTTTTTTCCGTAATAGTTCACAACAATTGGTTTATCAATGCGAAGTCTGATTTCGGAAATTTTTTGCAAGTTTAGTTTTTCAAGTTCTTTCAGCACCACTTCTGGCAACAAATCAAAAAGCATTTTTCACCCCTTGATAAATTTTATTATTGGCGGGCACATTATATGTTTTTGCACACAAAAAAAATATGCCGAAAATTGGCATATTTTTGTTTGAATTTTTTATAAAACTATACTCTTGACATATATGTTCCAGTTCTTGTGTCAACACGGATTTTTTCACCATTATTAACAAACAAAGGAACTTGAAGAACATATCCAGTTTCAAGGGTTGCAGGTTTATAGCCTGCTTTTGATGTGTCGCCTTGAATTCCTGGTTCGCACTCAACAATGTTAAGTTCAACAAAGAATGGTGGCTCAACACTGAATGCAGTTCCTTTATAGAACTGAATTGTAACATTCATGTTTTCTGTGATAAAGTTGAGCGCATCTGCAACTTGTTCATGATTAAGTGGAATTTGTTCATATGTTTCGCAATCCATGAAATAATAAAGACCCGCATCGTTATAAAGATATGTCATTTCTTTTCTTTCGATGACAGCCTTTTCGAATTTTTCAACTGGGTTGAAAGTTCTTTCAATAACTTGTCCTGTTACAACATTTTTGAGTTTTGTTCTTACGAATGCTGCTCCTTTTCCAGGTTTAACATGCAAGAAATCAACAACAACATAAACTTTTCCTTCAAATTCAAAAGTAACGCCTTTTCTAAGTTCACCAGCAGTTATCATATTTTCCTCCAAAATTTAATTTCCTTATTTAGTATAACACAACCATGTGTTCAAATCAATTATATTGAGCAAAAAATTTCTTTCATTTTCACAGCATCTTTGGTTTGAGAACCACGAGATTCGCAAATTATGGTTGCATCAATGTCAAGTTTCTTCAAAACTTTTGCCAAAAGTTCAAAGTCGGGACCGTAGTTTTTCTCGTCCTCATCAAACTTCAAATGCCTGATTTCACCTTTTGCTCCATATTCAATTTTTGAAAAATGGATATGCACTTTTTTATATCTTTCGCCCATATATTTTTTGAGCGTCATGAAAACATTTTCAAAATCCTGCTCGGTTTTAAGACCGCCCAAAGTGAATGCATTGATATGTCCAAAATCAAGTGTTGGAATTATTCTTCTGTCAAGAGCGCACATTTGTGCAACCTCCTCAACTGTTCCAACTTGACCATGTTTTCCCATTGTTTCTGGACAAATATACATGTCGTCAAAGCCATATTCATCAAGCATTTTCACAAGTTCTTTGGTTCTTTGCATTACAAGATTGAACGCCTCTTCTCTTGTGCTTTTCATTAAACTTCCTGGATGATACACAAGATATTTTGCCCCAAGAAGACGCATTTTTGTCAAACTGTCAATGATATACATTTTCGACTTGAAAGCCATTTCTTCATCGGGATTTGCAAGGTTTATATAATATGGCCCATGAACGCTGAGTTGCTTATTTTTTCCCTCGAACGCTTTTGCAATTGAAATCGCTTTTTCATCACTGATTCGAACGCCCTTGTTGAATGCATATTCATAGGCATCAAGACCATGTTCTTCAAGCCATGCAGGCATTTCTTCGGTAGATTTGTGAGAAACCGAAAACTCTTCACAAAACCCAGATGGACCAAATCTAACCATATAAACTCTCCTTGCTCAAATATATTTTGTTTATTGCTTTTTTGTTTTCAACCTTTAAAACTGAAAACTCTTCACTCTTATAAAATGATAAATATTCTCCATCATCTTTGTCAAGCAAAATTTCTTTGCCAGAAAACAAGTCTTTTGCCTGCTTTTCTTCAAGTTCAATTTCGGGCAAATTTAAAATTGAATTTATCTTTATCAGATGCTTTTCTTTGTTTTCTGCAATGTCATCAAGCGTCACGCTTTCGTTAATTTTAAACTTTCCAGAAGCGGTTCGAATGATGCAAACTGTTGTTGCATTTGTTCCAAGTTCTTTGGCAATGTCACGAACAATTGAACGAACATAAGTTCCGCTTGAACAATGAATTTTTAGTCGAAAAAGGTTGTTTTGATGCATTTTTTCAACTTTTATGCTATAAATTTGCACTTTTTTTGGCTCAAGCACAACATCTTTTCCTTGTCGTGCCAAATCATATGCCCTTTCTCCGTTCACATTTTTAGAACTAAAAATTGGTGGAATCTGCAAAATTTCTCCGCACATTTTTGGAATTATTTTTTCAATGTCTTCAAGCGAAACATTCACATTGTCCTTTTCAATAACGGTTCCATCAGAATCAAGAGTATCTGTCAAAACACCAAATTTTGCAAGCGCAACATACTCTTTATCTTTATTCAAAAAATAGTCAAAAAACTTTGTTGCTTTTCCAACCGCAATAGACAAAACTCCTGACGCCGAAGGGTCAAGAGTTCCAAGATGTCCAACTTTTTCGTTTGTGATTCTTTTGATTTTGTTTACAACAAAACCCGAAGAAACACCAGTTGGTTTAAGCACATTATAAAATCCAATCACTATTTTTCAAGTTCCTTTGAAATTGCTTTTATCAATTTTTCACGAATGATTTTTGGTTCTTCATCAATCTTTGCACCAGCGGCTTTAATGTGTCCACCACCGCCAAACTCAGACGCAATGTTCTTTGATGAATAGTCATCTTTTGTTCGAACGGAGATATAATATATCCCGTCATATGGGCTTTGTGTTGCAACAACAACACATTTCACTTTTGCAATTTGCATTGGCAAATCGGTGAGCCCTTTTGTGTCTTCAAAGGTTGCAGAGCAACTTTCAAGGTCTTCTTTTGACAAAATGATAATTCCCGCTCTTCCCCTGCAAACAAGTTCAAGTTTGTTGAGTGACAATTTTTTCAAATCGAACGCACTGATTGTAAGGCTGTTGAAAAGTGGATATGTGATTTCGTCCATACTGATTTTTAAAATTTCAAGCAATTTTGAAACCACAACCAAGGTTGATGGCTCGGTGTTTGAAAATTTCAAGCAACCAGTGTCTGTCAAAATTCCAGAAATCATGCACTTTGCCATGTCTTTATCAACGCTTACACCAAGAGCGCAAACGAGATTATAGATAAGTTCGCAAGTTGAACTTGCCTCTTCACGAACATAGTTTGTTTTTGCAAACAATGGATTTTCAAGGTGATGATCAATCTGAAATGTTGTTTTTGTGTTTTTTCTGAACTTATAAACAAGTCTGCCAAGGCGCTTTTCATCGGCACAATCAAGAACAATTGCAACATCATAGGCATCAAGTTTCTCATTATTGATTTTGTCAACACCATTTAAAATTTTTGCATTGTCTGGAAAAACCGAATCAATAAACACATGGGCGGTTTTTCCAAGTTTTTCAAGCAACTTTTTCATTGCAAGTGACGAGCCAATTGCGTCGATATCAGTGTGCATATGGCTGTAAATTGCAAAGGTTTTGAACTTGTTTATGATTTCACAAATTTCAGAAAAATCTGAACAATTAGTTTTCATTGTTTTCTCCTGAAAGTTTTTCAATGATATCAATGATTTTTTGACCCTCTTCAATAGAGTTGTCAAGTTTAAATTCGAACTCTGGCATTGTTTTAAGACGTACCATGTGCATTATTTCACGACGAATATAACCTTTTGCACGGTTTAGTTCTGCAACAACCAAACGCTTTGTTTCAAGGCTTGAAAGAACACTGATATATACTCTTGCGTTTTTAAGATCAGGTGCAGTTTCAACTTTTGTTACAGAAATGATAAGCCCGTCAAAATCTGGATTTCTCATTCTGTTTGCAATAATCTCGGCGAGTGCTTTTTGCATTTCGCTGTTGATTCTGCTCATTCTTACATTTGCCATTTTCTACTCCTTAAATTCTTTCTTCTGCATATGCTTCAAAAATATCGCCAACTTGCAAATCACTGAATCCTGCAAAAGTTGCACCAAATTCAAATCCGGCAGAAACGTCTTTAACTTCGTTCTTTTCTCTTTGAAGAGTTGCAATTGAGCCTTCATATATTTGTTTGCCGTTTCTTGTGATTCGAACTTTGCTGTTTTTAGAAATTTTTCCATCAAGCACATATGAGCCCGCAATGATACCAACTTTGCTTGCTTTGAAAAGTGCACGAATTTCAGCATGTCCGGTTATAACTTCACGATATTTTGGTGTAAGCATTTTATTGATTTCTTCGGTTACATAATCAATAACTTCATAAATAATTCTGAAAAATTTGATTGTAACTTTCTTCTTTTCAGCAGATGCTTTTGTTTTTGCATCTGGTTTAACGTTAAATCCAATGATAACAGCATTTGAAGCCTCGGCAAGCATTACATCGTTTTCGTTGATAGCACCAACACCACCATGAATGCAACGAACCTTAACCTCTTCATTTTTGATTACTGAAAGAGATTCTTTGAGAGCCTCGATTGAACCTTGAACGTCACCTTTGATGATAACATTATAGTCTTTAAAGTTCTTGTCTGCAATTTTGCTCATGAGGCTGTCAAGTGACAAATCTTCTGATTTAATCATGTTTGTTCTTTCTTTATTTGTTCTTTCGTTTGCAATGTTTCTTGACATTTTTTCATCAACAACATAAAGTTGGTCGCCAGCGTTTGGAACGCTTGTAAGACCAAGAATCGCAACAGGAGTTGATGGTAAAGCCTTTTTAACATGAACACCTTTTTCATTTATCATTGCACGAACTTTTCCGGTTGCAGTTCCTGCAACAACATTGTCTCCAACTTTAAGAGTTCCGTTTTGAACCAAAACAGTTGCAACAGTTCCCATTCCTTTGTCAAGGCGGGCCTCAATGATGCTTCCAGATGCGTCACGGTTTGGATTTGCACGAAGATCTTGATATTCTGCAACGAACAATACCATTTCAAGCAGTTTATCAATATTGATACCTTTCTTCGCAGAAATTGGAACCATGATTGTGTCTCCACCCCATTCTTCTGGAAGAACATCTTCTTTTGCAAGTTCCTCTTTAATCTTTTCAACATTTGCAGTTGGAAGGTCAATCTTGTTGATTGCAACAATCATTGGAACTTTTGCTTCTTTGATATATTTGATTGCTTCTTTGGTTTGTGGCATTACGCCGTCATCGGCAGCAACAACCAAAATTGCAATGTCGGTAAGTTTTGCACCACGTTCACGCATTGCAGCAAAAGCAGCGTGTCCTGGTGTGTCGATGAAGGTTACAAGTTCACCATTCACCTTGATTTGATATGCACCAATATGTTGAGTGATTCCTCCTGCCTCGCCAGAAATCACGTTTGTGTTTCTGATATAGTCAAGAAGAGAAGTTTTACCATGGTCGACGTGACCCATTACTGTAACAACAGGAGGACGTTTTACAAGGTCTTTCTCGTCGTCGGTTTCTTCGCTATACATGTCGGCAAGTTGTTCTTCGAATGTCTTTCCAACTTTCTTTTCAAGTGTAACACCAAAATCACTTGCAATTAAAGATGCAGAATCGAAGTCAATATTGCTGTTAATGTTCACCATCATTCCAAGAAGCAAAAATTTGCTCATGATTTCTGGAACAGTGTGTCCAATTTTTTCAGCGAGCATTTTAACGGTGAGGTTATCGGTTGTGATAACAGCATGGTCAATTTTTGGAGCAACAACAGTTTGTGTTTCTTCTTTTTGCTTTTTGCTTCTTTTCTTTGAACCCATTCTTCCGTCGTCATCATAAAGAGAATCGTCGTCTACATAGCCACGCATTACAAGCGCCTTTTTGTTCATGCTCTTCTTGTCTTCACCAGAATGTTCAAAAGCCTTTTTCTTTGGAGTTTGATGAACATCTTTTTTAGCAAGAGTGCTTGCGTCAATCTTTTCTTGAGGCGCGTTGTTAAATTGCTTAAAGCCTGGTTTCTGTCCGAACTTTCTTTCGCCATTTTGATTTGGTGCACTATTTGGACGATTTCCAAATTGTGGACGACCTTGATATTGACCATTAGGTCTTTGTCCATTTTGAGCATTTCCCATTGGTTTGCGGTCTGCAAAGTTACGAATTCTTTCGCCATTTTGACCAAATGGTTTTCTTTCACGGTCAAATTGCGGTTTTTGGTCTCTTTTTTCAAATGGCTTTTGAACAAAGCGTTGTTGAGTCTCTGGTTTTTGAACTGGTTGTGGCTTTACTTCTGGTTTTGCTTCAACATTTACTGGCTCTGATTTTACAGGTGCAGGTTCTTGAACCTTTTTCTCTTCGGCTTGTTTTTCTTGTGCCTTTGCAGAAATTTTCTGCTTGAAAGAAGCAACCAAACTGTCAAGTTTAGCCTTTGCTCTCTTCATTGAATTTCCAAGATTTACCGCAGCGTTTGAATGCATGAGTTGTTGAACTTTTTTAATGTTCTCAAACTCGTTTCTTTGATTGGTGTTGGTGTTTTGATTGTTTGTCAAATTTTATTCCTCCAAAAAATGTGACTATGCTATATTTTGTACCATTGCATTTGCAAGCCCCTTATCAGTGAGCCCAAACACAAGAATTTTTGAATTTTCTGTGATAAAGAACATTTCTTCTTCATCAAGAACATAAAGTTTTATGTTCTTTTTTTCAATATGATTTGAAATTTTGTTTAATGCGTTTTGAGAAAGTGCTTTGCTTGCGACAACAGCAAAAACATCTTTTTCAAGAATTTCGTTCGTTCCAAGCGCAACTTTTCTTGCACGAACCGAAAGTCCATAATATGATTTGATTTTATTTAGATTCTTCAAGGGTTTTTAACTCCTCGTATATGTTTTCTGAAATGTCTTTTTTGAAAACTCGGTTCACTGCTTTTGTTTTCACAGCCTTAACAATGCAGTCACCAGTTTTGCAAATATACATTCCTCTTCCATTTATTTTTTGTTCGCGGTCGATTTTGATTTCTCCATTTTCACGAACAATTTTAATAAACTGGTCTTTTGATGCTTTTTTTCTGCAAACAGCACAGGTTCTTTCTGGTTGTTTTTTTATTTTTTCCATCTATTCAATGTCACCAAAAATGTTATCAATATCGTCAAGAGAAATAACTTCTTCTGGTTTTTCTTCTGGTTGTTTGTCTTCTTGACTTGCTTTTGATTCACTTTTAACATCAATTTTCCAACCAGTAAGTCTTGCAGCAAGACGAACATTTCTTCCACCTTTTCCAATTGCAAGTGAAAGTTTATCGTCTGGAACAATTACTCTTGCAGACTTTGAAGGTTCATCAATTTCAACAGAAATTACTGTTGCAGGAGAAAGTGCACGAGCGATATATTCAAATGGATCATCACTCCAAATGATAATGTCAACCTTTTCTCCACCAAGTTCAGCAACAACACTGTTTACACGAGTTCCTTTGTTTCCAACGCATGCGCCAAGTGGGTCAATTTGTGGGTCGGCACTATAAATTGCCATTTTTGTTCTATATCCTGCTTCACGAACAATGTTTTTGATTTCAACATGTCCAGAAGAAATTTCAGGAACTTCATTTTCGAACAATTTCTTTACGAACCCAGCACAAGATCTTGAAACAATTGCTTCAACCCCACGTGCAGTTTCACGAAGTTTTCTGATATAAACTTTCACACGGTCGTTGATGTTATATTTCTCACCTTCAATTTGGTCGTTTGGCATGAGCACGCCTTCAATTTGAGTGTTTGCAAGTTCCAAATAATATGAATCTGCTTCTTGACGACGGATATATCCTGTTGTCAAAGTGTCAACCTTTTCATTGAGTTCTGCAAAAGCAACATTTCTTTCTGCTTCACGAAGTTTTTGTGTCACAACTTGTTTTGCAGTTCCGGCAGCAATTCTTCCGAAATCTTTTGGTGTGATTTCTTCGGCAACTTGGTCGCCTTCTTTATATGATTTTTTAATTTGCTTTGCCTCTTCAAGAGAAATTTCTGTTTCAGGGTCTTCAACAACTTCTCTTACTGTTTTATAGGCATAAACCTTGATTGTGTTTTTTTCTGGGTTGAGTTTCACTTCAACAAGTTTTGATTCACCAAAGTTTTTCTTGTATGCAGCAACAAGTGCGCTTTCAAGTGTTTCGATGAAAAATTCTTTTTTAATTCCTTTTGTTTTTTCAAGCTCGTCAAGAGCAAGAAAGAAATCTTTATTTGTCATTGTTTTTCTCCTTAAAACCTTATATATTTGGTTGCTTTTGAAATTGCCTTTCTTGGAATTTCAATTGTTTCGCCTTTTTGATTTTCAATTACAATTTTCTCGGTGTCGAAAGATTTCAGCACACCAACAAACTCTTTGCTTTTTCCAATTTTTTGATAAAGTTTAATTTCAAGTTCCTCATCAACATTTCTTGCAAAATCTTTGTCGGTTTTAATTTCTCTGTCAAGACCACAAGATGAAACATTCAGTGTATATGATGCCCCAGCAGTTGGGTCAAGTTCGTCAAGAGGCTCGTCTATTGCACGATGCACTTTTTCGCAATCGTCAAGATCTGCCCCGCCTTTTTTGTCAATATAGACTGTCAAATTCATTCCGTCGAACCTTTTTTCATAGGCGACTTCAACAAGTTCAAGCCCAAAACCCTCTACAATTGGAGCCACAAGTTGTTCGACTTTTTCTTTTACGCCAGCCACTTTTTCCCCCTTTCAAAAAAATTTTAATCAAAATTTTGGGAGTGGCTTGTTCGCCACTCCCAAAGTAAAGCATTGATATAATTATATTATACATATATTATAACCATTTTGCAAGTCTTTATGAAAAAAAACACATGTTATCACGCAAAATCAGCAAGTTTTTGCAAAACTTCTGCCGCAGCCAGCGCATCATAAACCGCGCGGTGAGCATTGTCAAGCACAACTCCGAGTTTTTCTGCAACGGTTCCAAGTTTCAAGTTCTTGGTTCCGTGAACGCCTTTTTGCGCAAGTTCATAGACATCAAGAAGCGGATTGTCAAAATTATATCCACACTTTTTGCCATAATATGACAAAAAGCCATAGTCAAATTTAACATTATATCCACTCAAAATGCAACCACGAGTGAACTTGTAAAAGTCTGCAAGAACCTCGTCATAGGTGTGTGCGCCAGCAACATCTTCATCTCTGATGCCTGTGAGAGAAACAATCTTTTCTGGAATTTTCATTTGAGGGTCTACCATGCACATGAACTTGTCTGTAAATTTTCCGTCTACCATTTTCACTGCGCCAATCTCAATGATTTTTTCACCCTCGGCAACATTGAGTCCAGTTGTTTCAAGGTCGAAAACAACAATCTCTTTACCCTTGAAATATTCATGCACAGGCTTTTCTTCTCCCATAGAGAAAAGGTCAGTTTGAGAATAGTATACAAGTGGCTCTGGAAAAACATAGCGATATTCTTTTGGTTCGCTTTTCCAAACAATTTCTTCTTCAAACTTTTCAGGAAGTGTGCAACGCGAAATGTTCTTCACGCGAAGCGAAACGCCCCCACTGAACTTGTCTTCTTCAAGGCGACCAGAAACAATGAGAGGCTCTCCTTGAACAAGAGTTGTCATTGGCTCATAGTTGTTTTTGTTTGCAAAGAAAACACATGAAACATTGCCCGAAAAATCTTTCAAAGAAAACTTGAAAAACTTTCTTTCATTTTTGTTTTCCTCTTCGGCTTTTTCTGAATTTTCGCCCTCTTGCGGTTGTGCAGTTTCACCATTTTCGGCAGGCTTTGATTCTTCTTTTTTCTCTTCTGTTTCTTGTTTCTTATCTTCTTTTTGGTCGTCTTTTGGTTTCTTTTTTGGTGTGTAACTATGTTCTCTGATAAACTCCAAATTTCCGCAGAAAACAACCTCTTCACCTGGGGTCTTTTTATCTTTTATGTAAAATGCAAAATTGTCTTTAAGGTCACCAACAACGCATTCTACGTTTGAAACTTCAATTGTTCGGTTGGCAACCAAAGGAGTGTCTTCAACAACCATGCTTTCAAATGGCAAATCTGAAACCTCTTTTGTTTCAATTTTTTTGGTTTCAACTGTGAAATCATCAAAGAAAGATTCTTTCAAAAACGCCTTCAAATTTTCAACAATCTTTTTTGCTCTGACATAGTCTTCTTGGCGCTCCTCAAAAGCCACACAAACACTTTTATTTTCGCAGTTTACATCTGCAATTTCATAGGTTATTGCTGGGTGATTTTTTGCAAAGTATTCTTTCACTTTTGCACATAGTGCCTCTTTGGTTAAAAAGTTCTTGATAAATTTGAATGAATATGAAAAGCCAGCTGGCATCACTTCTTTCAAAATTTCTTCGCACTCTTTTCGTTTTTCTGGTGACAAAATCACGCCATCTTTATAAAACATTTCAACAAAACAAAGACCAGCGGTCTTTGAAAGTTTTGCCGACTTTAATTTAAAGTCGAAAACACCGCCAGTCTTATCATTTAAATATTCGTCAAGTTCTTTGCTCATTTTTCATCCTTTATAGTATCAATTTCATTGCGAAGAAAAAGTGGTAGACATCAAGGAACAACACAAGTCCAAGCAGAACAAACAGCCCAACTGTGTGAATGATGTTTTCAATTTTTCTTGGAACAGGTTTGCCACAAATCCACTCGATGATAACAAACACGCATCTTGCACCATCAAGTGCAGGAATTGGCAAAATGTTGAACAGTGCCAAGTTCATTGCAAGCATTGGAAGCAAAAGTAAAAAGTTGTTGAAACCAAGTTTTGAAACTTCGGCAATTTGAGAAATCGCTGTGACAGTTCCTCCAAGTTCTTTGAGTGCGGTTTTTCCTGTGAAAATTCCTCCAAGTGCTTTCAAAATAAGCCCACAAATATAGAAGCAGAAAGGCCAAGCCTTCAAGAAACTTTCGAAAAATCCATAGGTCGCACGTTGGTTATAGTAAATGAAACCAACACTTACTTTGCTGTCTGACAAAACAATCTTTGCAAGAGAAACAAGGTCTTCGTTTGAATATTCAGCATAGGTTTCAACGCCGTCTACTGTAACCTTTTTATAAAGTGTTTCACCAAGAGCAAAGTCGTTATATTTTCCAGTTCCTTCGTTTTTGGTTGGGGTTACGCCTTTGATTTTTTCATAGAGTTCATCGGTTGAAAGAAGTTTATATTCTTCACCCACTTTTTCATATACCAAATCTTTTGCGCCCGAAATGTTTGAAGAAAAATAGAAGGCTTGGGTTTTGATGATTTTTACGCCCTCAACATCAATTTCTTCAACTTTTCCCTCGGCATTTTCACGCTTTACGGTTAAAACAATTTCGTCACCCTCTTTATATTTTGACAAAAGTTCGGTGATTGTTCGATAGGCTTCAAGATGCTTTCCGTCAACTGCAACAATAACGTCATTTTTCTTTAAAAGCCCACTGTCAAAGTTCACATTGTTTGGTGAAAAATCTGTAATATGAGCAACCGCATAGCCATTCACCATCAAGAAAATAGCAGCAGTTATAATTCCAAAAATAAAATTGAAAAGAACACCTGAAACAAGAACAATAAGTCTTTTCCAAGGCTCTTTATTGTTGAATGCATCTTTTGAAGGATTTTCTTCATCTTCACCCTCGAACGCACAATATCCGCCAAGAGGTAAAAGACGAACTGAAAATACTTCGCCAGTTTTCTTATTGGTTCTAGAATATAGTTTTGGCCCAAAACCAATTGCAAATTCATTTATCTTAAATCCGAAAATCTTTCCCGCAATAAAGTGTCCAAACTCGTGAACTGTGATAAGCACGAGCAGAACAACCAAAGCAAGAAGTATATATAAAACATTTTGCATTTTATTTTTTCCTTATATTATATAATGAACAAAGCGAACAGAACATAAACAAGTGCTGCGGTAAACATGAGTCCATCAACTCTGTCCATAAATCCCCCATGGCCTGGGAAAATGTTTCCAAAATCTTTAATTCCAACCTTGCGTTTGAAAGCCGATGCAACAAGGTCTCCAAATTGTGTGAGAAATGTTCCAAACACACCAAGAAGCACAAATGTTGCAATCACGTTTGCACTTGGAACACCACTAAACGCATTTCCAAACCAGCCAAGATGAACAAAGAACAAATAGCCAAGTCCGGCAGCAAGCATTCCACCAAGAGCGCCAAAAATCATTCCTGCAACACTTTTCTTTGGAGAAATTTCAGGAGCCATTTTTGCCCCACGAATAAGTGAGCCAAACAAATATGCAAACACATCTGTCATCATTGAAATTGCAAATGTCATGATGATTCCGATATATCCAATGTTAAGCCCAAAATGGTTGATACCCATTAAAAATCCAAGAAGGGTTGTTGGATATATCACAATAAACATTGAAAATTTTGTTTGATTGAGAAGTTTTGAATTTTGTTCGGTTGGCTCGTTCACAGTGTCGCCATGTTTTCTTATGATTGCATTTTCAATAAGTTCACTTGCCATGAGACAAACAAACATTAAAAGAGCCGATGCAATTTGAAGCAAAAGTGCCATTTGAACACTTGTTGAAAAAATGTATATCACAACCATGAGTGCTGGATATAAAAACACCAAAACTTGTGCAATTTTTCGGTCGGAAAACTTTGACGCAAGTGCCATTTCAATAACGCTTCCATAAACAATAATAAGCATGAAAGCATCAAAAAACAATGGTGAAACTTGGCGAAGAGCAATGAACCCAGCAGTGAAAAGTAATATAAAAAATCCCGTAATTGTGCGTTTTAGCATGGTTTTTACCTTCTTTTGATATAATTTTTGCGTTTTTTGCAAATTTTTATAATTTAAATTTTTCCAAAACGGCGTTTTCTTTTTTGATAAACACTGATGCACTCATCAACAGTTTTAGAATCAAAGTCTGGCCAATATTTTTTTGGAAAATAGAACTCGGCATATGCCGATTGCCAAAGCATGAAATTTGAAAGGCGTTGTTCTCCGCTTGCACGAACAATCAAATCTGGGTCGGCAAGACCAGCAGTGTCAAGATATGAAGAAAATGTTTCTTCATCAACCTTTATTCCCTTTTCAACAAGTTTGTTTATGGCATTTACAATTTCATGTCTTGAACCATAGGCAAGGCACAAATTCAAAATGTGACTTTTGCAATCTTTTGTTGCATCTACAATTTCATTGAACGCAACTTGAACTTCTTTTGGCAAAAGCGCTTCGTCACCAACCAAATGAAGGCGTGCGTCACGCTTTAAAAGGCTTTCTTTCAAATTGTCTTTCATCTTCACAAACAAGTCGAATATATAGTCAACTTCGGGTTTTGGTCTTTTGAAATTTTCAGTTGAAAAGCAAAAAATAGAAACAATTTGAATGTTTCTTTCAAAGCACCTGTCAATCACTTTTTTAATTGCATCTTTGCCGTTTTTGTGCCCCTCGCATCTTGGAAGTCCACGTTCGGTTGCCCACCTTCCGTTTCCGTCTGCAATGAAAGCAATATGCTTTGGAATGTTCTCATTTGAAATGGTTTCTTGTTTCTTTTTTCTAAACCACATAATATTCCCCTTACAACTCAATTTTAAAATCTGCAACCAAAAGCAAAACATGCTTTTCACCAAGTTTTTCAACTTTCACAACAAGCATGTCACTTTTTCTTATCTTTGGTTTAGAAAATTCTTTTTCTTCAACTTTGATGCCCTGTTTTTCAAGGTCTTGTTTTGCCAGTTCAAGTGGAAGACCAATATATTTTTCAAAATCAGTTTGTTCCACTATACTTGCATAATGTCCTTTTCTTTATCACAAGCAAGAGCATCAATTTTTGCAACTTCTTTGTCCAATGTTTTTTGAACATCTTTTTCATAGCCAGCCATGTCATCTTCACTGATAGCACCGTCTTTTTTGAGTTTTTTAAGTTGTTCCAAAGCATCTCTTCTTGCGTTTCTGCAAGCAACTTTTGTTTCTTCTGCAATTTTATATGCACCTTTCACAAGTTCTTTTCTTCTGTCTTCTGTAAGCATTGGAAAAGAAAGACGAACAACTCTTCCGTCATCTGACGGATTAACTCCAAGGTCGCTTGCCAAAATTGCTTTGTTAATTTCTTTCACAAGAGATTGATCCCATGGTGAAATTACAATTGTTCTTGCATCTTGAACCATGATGTTTGAAACATGCGCAAGTGGAGTTTGTGCACCATAATAATCAACAGTGATTCGGTCAAGAACATGAGGATTTGCTCTTCCTGCACGAATTGTTAAATATTCACTTTTTAGGTGCGCTGTCGCCTTTTCGAGTTCTTCTTCAAACTCAAGAAAAATTTCATCGATAATTTCGTTATTTTCTGCCATATAATTCTCCTTTATACCATCTTCTATTTTACAAGAAAACCAGCACAAAAAGCAATCAAAATAAAGATTTATTTTGCGATTACAGAAAATTATTATATTATATTTCTTTTTAAAGCAACATATGAGCAAAACACAAACATGCAATAAAAAAATATATAAAATATAAACATGAAAAATAAACAACAAAAAAACAGACCAAATTTTGGTCTGTTTCATGTTTATTAGTTTCCTTGTGCTTGTCTTTTTACTTCTTCAACAAAATCGTCTTTTCTCTTTTCCAAGCCTTCGCCCATTTGATAACGAACAAATCTTCTGATAGAGATTTTTTCACCAATTTTGTTTACAGCGTCGCTGATAAGTTGAGAAATTGTTTTTGAAGGATCACGAACATATTCTTGTTCCATCAAAACAACATCTTTGTAATATTTTTTGATTCTTCCTTCAACCATTTTTTCAACAACAGCAGCAGGTTTTCCTTCGTTGAGGGCTTGAACTTTCAAAATTTCTTTCTCTTTTTCAAGTTCAACAGGGTCAACCTCTTCAATTGTAACGCACTTTGGATTTGCGGCTGCAATGTGAATTGCAATGTCGTGTCCAAGTTCTTGGAAAGCAGGGCTCTTTGCAACGAAGTCTGTTTCACAGTTAACTTCCAAAAGAACACCAATTGTTCCATTCATGTGGATATATGAGAAAACTGCGCCTTCGGCAGCAATTCTTGCTTGACGCTTTGCAGCAGCAGCGATTCCCTTTTCACGCAAATATACAATTGCTTTTTCCATGTCTCCGTCGGTTTCTGTGAGCGCTTTTTTGCAGTCAAACATTCCAACGCCGGTTTTTTCTCTGAGTTCTACAACATCTTTAGCGGTAAAAGCCATATTTGTTCTCCTATAATTATTCTTTATCTTCTGCTTTAACTTCTGTAGCAGGTTCTTCTTTTGCTTCTTCAGCGTTTTCTGCATTTTGTTCTGCAAGAGCGGCTGCTTCTGCTTCTTTGCGTTTAGCAAGACCTTCTTCGCCTTCACGAGCCTCGATAACTGCATCTGCCATTGCACCAGCAATAAGTTTTACAGCACGGATAGCATCGTCGTTTCCAGGGATAACATAGTCAACATCGTCTGGATCACAGTTTGTGTCTACCAAACCAATAATAGGAATACCAAGTGATCTAGCTTCACGAACAGCAATGTATTCTTTCTTTGGGTCAACAACGAACAAAACGCCTGGAAGAGTTCTCATTTCTTTGATTCCACCAAGGTTTTCTTCAAGTTTGTCGCGTTCTGCTTTAAGTTTGATAACTTCTTTCTTTGGAAGCAAATCAAATTCTCCTGACTTTTCCATTTGGTTGAGTTTGTTAAGTCTGTCAACTCTTCCACGGATAGTTTTGAAGTTTGTAAGTGTTCCACCAAGCCAACGATTTCCCATATAGAACATATCGCAACGCTTTGCTTCTTCAACAACGGCATCTTTTGCTTGTTTCTTTGTTCCAACGAAAAGTGCACTCTTTCCTGATGAGATAACTTCTTTCATGAAAGCATATGCTTCATCAATGCAGTTAACAGTCATTTCAAGGTCAAGAATGTAAATATCGTTACGAGCAGTGTAGATGTATTTTTTCATTTTTGGGTTCCATTTTCTTGTTGGATGACCAAAATGAACACCTGCTTCAAGCAATTGTTTCATTGATACTACTGACATTTCAAATTTTCCTCCTTTTTTATTTCCTCCCCGCACTTCACCTATTTTGAAGACGCAAAGAATTTTGCGCAAGGTTCAAAATATCCGCACGGGTGCGTGATACGAAGAATATATCATATCTATGAAAAAAAATCAAGATTTTTATGTCATTTTGCGCAAAAAAAATGAGATAATTTTGCCATGCGGAAAAATTATCCCAAATTTCTGAAACATTTATAAATTAAATGGTTTATTTGTTGCCATTTCCTTCTGCTTCGTCAAGAAGTTTGTTATATTCTTCAAAAACAGCATCGATAATTGCGTCGTCAAGTTCAATTTCAAACTTGTCTGCATTATCTTTTCCTCTTGAAACTTTGAAAACAAGTGCTTCGTCTTCTTCCATTCCGTCAAGAAGTTCAACTGGTTGCAAAATTACATAATAGTTTCCTCTGTATGCAATTCCTGCAACTTCAATAAAGTCTACTTCTTCGCCTTCTGCTGTGAGAAGTGTGATGATATCATCATCGTCATTTTGCATATGGTTGATTGATTCTGGAAGATTGTCTTCACCAAATTTCTTTTCGTTTTCGTTTGCCATAGTACTCTCCTTTTTATGGGTTTTGACAAAAGTTTTAAACTTTCTATACTCTATTATACACTACTTTTTGATTTTGTCCAAATAATTTTGCAAAATAATTGTAGCAGCAACCTGGTCTATCACATTTTTTCGCTTGTCACGACGCATGTTCGATTCAAGCAAAATCCTTTCGGCTGAAACGGTTGAAAGTCTTTCATCTTGAAAAACAATTTTGCTTGAAGTGCACTTTGAAAGTTCTTCGGCAAAATCTTTCACCATTTTCACACTGTCACCCTCGCTTCCGTCCATTTTGAGTGGAAGCCCAATCACAAATGTATCGCTGTCTAGTTTTTCAGCAAGGCTTGCCATGTATCTTGCGTCAAGAAACAAATTTCTTCGTTTGTACACCTCATAGGAACTTGCAATCATTCCCAAAATGTCGCTTGTTGCAATTCCAATTCGCACAGTTCCAATGTCAAGACCAATAATTTTTTTCAAACTTTTCTCTTCCCCTTATGGTTTTCACCACTGGTTGTATTCTAGCAAAAATAATGTCCGCTGTCTATTATTTTGACGAAGAAGATTTGTTTTGTTTGTTTTTATTTTGATTTTTGTTTTGATTTTCATCTTCTTGAAGGTTTTCAGTTATTTCTGAAATCTTCTCTTTTGCCTCTTCAAGTTTTTCTGTTGCCATTTCTTTTGCTTGTTTTGCACCCGACTGGACTTTTTTGTTTGTTGCGCCAATATAAATTCCAACGCCAAAGCCAATGCCCATTGAAAGCAAACAGCATTTTAAACAATCGTTCATATTGTTTCCTCCTGCATTTAGTTTGTCCAGTTTTGACAAAAATATACAAAAAGAGCCACGACTTTTGCCGTGACCCTCTTCTTTTATCTCTACTGACTATTTAATTTTCTTGTCAATATTCTTGATTGCAGACTTTGCAGTTTCTTCTGCCATGACTGCATATTTTTGTTTGCTTTCTTCAATTCCTTGAAGAGCCTTGATAATTGCTTTTGCTGTTACAGTTTTTCCTGCTTCTTCCAAAGTTTTTCCAATCATCATTTTTGTTGCAACCGAACAACATGCAATTGCAACTGTTGGCCCAAATGTTTGATATGTTGCTTCTTTAATCATGTCCCCATCAAGAGAGATATAAATTTTCATGATTTGTCCACTTTCTTGTGAAACAACTTTTCCAACGCCATCGGCACCCTTGATAACTCCAACATTTTCAGGATTATAAAGTTCGTTTAAAATTTCGTTTGTATATGCCATATTACAATTCCACCTTGTTTTTATAAATTCTGATAGCAGAAATGCTACGCACTTTCTTTACGATTTTACGAAGTTTTTCAACAATGTCGTCGATATCTTCTTTTGTTATTGTTGGTGAAAATGAGAAACGAACAGAAGATTCTGCTTGTTCAAGTTCTTTTCCCATTGCAAGAAGAACATATGATGGTTTTTGGCTTACTCTTCCAGCAGATGCACTTGTTGAAACATAGATTCCTTCTTTGTCAAGCAAAACAGCAACTGCCTCGCCATCGGCACCTTCAAATGAAATGCTTGCGTGGTTTGCAAGACGTTGTGAAGCATGACCATTGAGTTCAATATTATGGATTGCATCTGATGCTTTTTTCAAGAAATATCTTCTGATGCTTCTGAGATATTTGCTTCTTTCTTCAACATTTTCGGTTACTTCTTCAATTGCTTTTCCCATTGCAACAACAGCAGGAACATCAAGTTCACCAGCACGATATGCGTCTTCACTTGTTCTTCCGTCGATAAGTTTTTGGATTGCAGTTCCTTTTTTAACATAAAGTGCGCCAACACCCATTGGTCCACCAAACAAATGTGCTGAAAGTGAAAGTGAATCAACACCAATTTCTTTCACGTTAATATCAAGCATTCCAATTGCTTGTGATGCATCGGTGTGGAAAACAACTTCGTTTGCTTTTGCAAGTTCAGCAATCGCACGGATTGGTTGAACAGTTCCAACTTCTGCGTTTGCAACAGAAATTGTAATCAAAATTGTGTTTGGCCCAATTGCTTTGACAACTTCGCTATATTTGATTGCACCGTTTTCGTCAACAGGAATATAGGTTACAACAAAACCTTCTTTTTCAAGTGCTTTGCAACTGTCAAGCACGCTTTCATCTTCAATTACAGAAGTGATAATATGATTTCCTTTTTTACGGTTTGCTCTTGCAATTCCTTTGATTGCAAGGTTGTTTGACTCTGCCTCGCCACTTGTGAGCACAATTTCTTCTGCTGATGCACCAATTGCTTTTGCAATTTTTTGTTTTGCAAGCAAGATTGCATCTGACGCGTCTCTTCCTGATTTATAAATGGTTTCAGGATTAGCATAAAGCGAACCATAGGCATCTATCATTTCACGATATGCTTCGTTTGACATTTGTGTGCCAGAAGCATTGTCAAGATAATAAATCTTTTGTTTATCCATGTTCTTCTCCTTAAATCTGCTTAAATTTTAACATATAATATCATATTCGTCAATACCGTTCTGAAAGAAAATCGCAAAAATCAACATATTTTCAACTTTTAAAGCCGTATTTTGCTTGTTTTTTTGCGTTTTTTATAAATTTGCACCAAACTATCAGTCCCACATTTACATTTTATCAAAAGTCAAAACTGCACAAAAAAAACAAACCCAATCGGATTTGTTTTTCTTTTTTTAAATGTTTTTTTCAATGAAAAGTTCAATTTCTTCTTGTGGCAAAAAGCCAAGACTGCGGTCTGTTTCTTCACCATTCACAAAACAGATGATGCAAGGAATGCTTGCAATTCCGTGTTTTCTTGCAAAATGTTCATCTTCATCAACATTGCACTTTGCAAAAGTTGCGCTTTCTTTATATTTTTCTGCAAGGTCTTCAAAAACTGGTGCAAGTGCACGGCAAGGAGCACACCAAGGAGCCCAAAAATCCACAAAAACAACATTGTTTTTCAAAATTTCTTTTGCATTTTCTTTGTTATAAGCAAGCATATTTTTCTCTCCTATCTAATGATTTTATAAATTTTGTCAAGGTCGTCAAGCGAAACATCAATTTCATTTGAAGCACCCATGTCTTTAAGTTTTGCTTTTCCAGTTTCAATCTCGCTTGAACCAAGAATCATTACAAATTTTGCTGAAAGTTTGTTTGCATATTTCATTTGAGATTTCAAACTTCTGTCCATGCTGTCAAACTCTACGCTTGCGCCCATGTTGCGAAGTTTGTTTGCAAGTGCAACTGCGTCTTCAAGTTCATTTTCCGAAGCATTTGCAATATAAAGGTCAAGTTTCTTTGGCTCTGGAATCACAATTCCGTTCTTTTCAAGCAAAATGAGCATTCTTTCAAAGCCGATTCCAACGCCAACAGCAGGAAGTTCTTTCCCGCCAAGTTCGCTTATAAGTCCGTCATATCTTCCGCCACCGCAAATTGTTGAAAGGGCTCCGCCCTCATCTGCCATAAACTCGAAAACTGTTCTTGAATAATAGTCAATTCCACGAACAACATTGTCGTTCACAACAAAAGGAACGCCATTTTCTTTCAAAAGCCTTGTAAGTGTGTCAAAGTGTTTTTTGCAATCTTCGCAAAGATATTCTCTTGGCTTTGGTGCGTTCTTTTTATAGTCGGCACAGCGTGGGTCTTTGCAGTCCAAAATACGAAGTGCATTTTTTTCGTAACGAACTTTGCAATCTTCACACATTGTGTCGATATATTTTGCATAGTAGTCTTTAAGTGCTTTCACATATTCTTTTCTGCACTCTTTGCAACCAATAGAGTTGATGTTCAAAATATAGTTGTGAAAACCAAGACGGTCGAAAATTGTTTTGATAAGAGAAATCACTTCATAGTCCATTACTGGTGAATGAGAACCAATTGCCTCGATTGAAATTTGGTGGTGTTCACGAAGTCTTCCACTTTGAGGTTTTTCATAACGAAAACATGGTGTAACCATGAAAAGTTTTTGTGGCATTGGCTCGTTGTCAAGCCCATTTTCAATCAATGCACGAACAATTGATGCTGTTCCTTCTGGTTTAAGAGTAATGCTTCTTTCACCCTTGTCAAGAAATGTGTACATTTCTTTGTTAACAATGTCTGAGCCATCACCAACACCACGAACAAACAATTCGGTATGCTCAAAAATTGGAGTGCGAATTTCTTTGAAATTGCGTTCTGCCAAACATTTTCTTGCAACACCTTCAAGATATTGCCATTTATACACTTCATTTGGCAAAACATCTTTTGTTCCCTTTGGTCTATTTATCATTTTTTGTTCTCTCCTATATAATATATTTTTTCAAATCATGTTCTTTAAGCACATTTGCAAGGTGCTCTTTAACATATTGTCTGTCAATTTTAACATTTATCATTGGATGGTCGCCTGTTGCATTAAACGAAATGTCTTCAAGCAACTTTTCAATGATTGTGTGAAGCCTTCTTGCGCCAATGTCTTCACTTGTTTGGTTTTCAAGAACTGCAATGCTTGCAATTTCTTCAATTGCGTCATCAGCAAATTCCAAGTGGATATGATCAACTTCAAGCAAACTTGTATATTGCAAAATAAGTGAATTTTGAGTGTTTTTCAAAATGTTCACAAAGTCGTCATATGTAAGTGAAGAAAGTTCAACCAAAACTGGAAATCTTCCTTGAAGTTCAGGTATCAAATCTTCAACTTTTGAAATGTGGAAAGCACCAGCAGCGATAAACAAAATATAGTCTGTTTTAATTGGTCCATATTTTGTTGAAACTGTTGAACCTTCAACAATTGGCAAAATGTCTCTTTGAACACCCTCTCTTGAAACATCTGGGCCATTTCCACGAGAACCGCTCTTTCCTGTGATTTTGTCAATTTCGTCAATAAAGATAATGCCGTTTTGTTCGGCTCTTCTAAGCGCCTCGGTGTTCACATTGTCCATGTCAATAAGGCGTTCGCTTTCTTCTGAAATGAACACTCTTTTTGCATCGGCAACAAGCATAGACTTTCTTTTTCTTTTCTTTGGCATCAAGTTGCCAAACATGTCGCCAAGATTGATTTCCATTCCTGGCATAAGTGGCATGTTGTTTTGTTCTTCTTGAACTTCAATTTCAACACGGTCGTTATCAAACTTTGTTGTTTGAAGGTCTTTTCTCAAAATCTCACGAATTTCAGAGTCTGTTTTGCCAGCAAACATGTCTTTTTTCATTTCAAAAAGAACATTAGTAAGGCGGTCAAGCATTGCATTTTCTGCCTTTTCTCTCACCTCTGCCGTTCTTTCAGCTTTCACAAGATGGATTGATGCTTCAACAAGGTCACGAATCATGCTTTCAACATCTCTTCCAACATATCCAACTTCGGTGAACTTTGTTGCTTCAACCTTTACAAATGGTGCTTTCACAAGTTTTGCAAGTCTTCTTGCAATTTCGGTTTTACCACAACCTGTTGGACCTTTCATGATAATGTTTTTTGGTGTAATCTCTTCTCTGAGATTTTCAGGAAGTTGACTTCTTCTATATCTGTTTCGAAGAGCAACCGCAACAGCCTTTTTTGCCTCGTTTTGACCAATGATATATTTGTCAAGTTCGGCAAGAATTTGTTTTGGTGTAAGTTCCATTCTAAATCTCCTCAACAGTGATGTGGTCGTTTGTATAAATGCACATTTCGCTTGCAACTTTAAGTGACTTTTCTGCAATTTCACGAGCAGAAAGTTTTGTGTTTTGAACAAGTGCTTTTGCAGCAGCAAGAGCAAAGTTTCCACCACTTCCAATTGCACAAACGCCCTCGTCTGGTTCCATAACATCACCAACGCCATTGATAACAAGCATCATGTCTTTGTCGGCAACAATCATGACTGCGTCAAGTTTTCTCATAGACTCATCTCCACGCCAAAGTTGAGCAAGTTCAACTGCGCTTCGAAGAAGGTTTCCAGAATATTTTTTGAGCATTTTTTCAAATTTGTCACAAAATGTAATGCCGTCAGCAGCGCCACCAGCAAAACCAACAATAACTTGGTCGTTATAAATTCTTTTAACTTTTTTTGCTGTTGCCTTGAACACAACATTGTTAAGAGTTGCTTGACCATCACCAGCAATAACATGCTTTCCGTCTTTTGCAACTCCGATTATGGTTGTTCCTTTAAAATCAAATTCCATTATAGTTCTCCTTTATTTTCTTTATTTCTTCTATTGCACGAAGTGAATAGGCTTCTTTTCGTTTTTGTTTGTCTTTCACCTTTTCTTGCAGTGGCTCCAAAATTCCAAAGTTCGCATTCATTGGTTGAAAGTTCTCGTTTGGCGCAACTAAATATTGACAAATCGCACCAATAATACACTTATTATTAAACTCTATTTTTGGCATTTCGTCAAGTCTTCTTGCCAAAGAAATTGAAGCAACCAAACCACTCATTATGCTTTCAACATAGCCCTCTACCCCAGAAATTTGTCCGGCAAAATAGATGTTTGGATATTTCTTCATTGAAAAGTCACTGTTTAAGTGTTTTGGAGCATTCACAAAAGTGTTTCGGTGCATGACTCCATATTTCACAAAATCCGCATTTGCAAGCGCAGGTATCATTGAGAAAACTCTTTTTTGTTCGCCAAAAGTAAGGTTTGTTTGAAAGCCAACCAAATTATAAAGTTCACCAGCAGAATTTTCTTTTCGAAGTTGCACAACTGCATATGGGCGCTTGCCATCATTGTCTAAAAGTCCAACAGGGCGAAGCGGGCCGAAACGCAAGGTGTCTTCACCACGAGAAGCCATGATTTCAACTGGCATGCAACCTTCAAAAACCTCACTTTTCTCAAAGTCGTGAAGTTTTGCACGCTCGGCTGAAACAAGTTCGTGAACAAAAGCATAATATTCTTCTTTGTTCATTGGACAGTTGATATAGTCGCTGTCACCTTTTTGATATCTTGACGTTGTAAATGTTTTTTCTTTCAATATAGAAGAAGCATCTACAATTGGTGCAGATGCGTCATAAAAATAGAGGCTTTCTTCTCCAAGAAGCGCCTTTATTTGCAAAGCCAAAGCATCACTTGTAAGGGGTCCAGTTGCAATGATTGTTGGAACCGAGGTGTCAATTTCTTTGACTTCTTCACGAATAATTTTAATGTTTGGAAAACTCTCCAAAGTTTTTGTAACCGCGTTTGAAAACTTTTCTCGGTCAATTGCAAGTGCACTTCCCGCAGGAACGGCATTTTCTTTTGCAATGCGCAAAAGCAAGCAATCAAGAAGTTCAAGTTCGGCTTTCAAGCATCCACTTGCAGTTGAAAGAAGTTCGCTTTTAAACGAATTTGAACAAACAATTTCTGCAAGTGATGGGTTTGAGTGCGCAGGAGAAAAGCGGACAGGCTTCATTTCATAAAGTTCAACATTAAAGCCTCGCTTTGCAAGTTGATAACTTGCTTCACTGCCCGCAAGTCCAGCGCCATAGATTTTTATTGTAGGTTTAGTTTTGTTCATCATTTTCCTTGTTTTCAATTTGTTCGGATCTAAAATATTTGCATTTTGGGCTTGGACAAGAAATCACTCTTTTGGTTTTATAGTTCTTCACGATCATTTCTGTTCCGCACTCTGGGCATTTTTCGTTTGCAGGAATATCCCAAGATTTGAAATCGCATTCTGGATAGCCTTCACAGCCATAGAACGATTTTCCGTTTTTTGTTTTAAGTTCACGAACATTTTTGCCACATTTCGGGCATTTTGCAACAACAGGGTTGTCGCCTTCAAGTTTTTTGGTGTTTTTGCATGTTGGATAGTTTGGACAAGCAAGGAATTTTCCAAATTTTCCAGTTTTAATCACCATTTTGCTTCCGCACTTTTCACAAACAATGTCGGTTGGTTCATCTGGAACTTTTTCTTTCTTTCCATCATAGAACGCAGTTTTAAGTTCTTTGTCAAAGTTGCCATAGAAGTCACTGATAATATCTTGCCAGCGTTTTCCGCCAAGTTCAATGTCATCAAGTTTATCTTCCATGTTCGCTGTGAACTCAACATCCATAATGTCTTTGAAATATTTGCTCAAAAAGTCAACAACTGTTCTTCCAAGTTCGGTTGAAATAAGTTTCTTTCCGTCTTTTTCAAGATAGTGTCTTGTTTGAAGAAGAGTGATTGTTTGCGAATAGGTTGCAGGACGACCAATTCCACTTTCTTTCATTTCATCTTGAAGTGAAGACTCGGTGTATCTTGCTGGTGGTTTTGTATATTTTTGTTCTGGTTTAAGTTCGGTTTGTTTGAACTCGTCTGCCTTTTCAATGCTTGGAAGACGGCTTTCAATGTCATCTTCTTCACCCTCTTCGGTTGCTTGGTTATTATAAATAGCAGTGTAGCCCTCGAAAACAAGCGCTCTTCCTGTTGTTTTGAACTTGTGTCCGTTCGCATCAATATCAACTGAAAGAGTGTTATAGGTTGCGTCTGCCATTTGCGAAGCAAGGAAGCGGTCGTAAATGAGTTTATACAAACGATAATAATCTTTTTGAACTTTGTTTCTAATGCTTTCAGGAGTAACTGCCAAAGAAATTGGACGAATTGCTTCGTGGGCATCTTGTGTGTTTTTCTTGTTTTTATATATTCTTGCAGATGATGGCAAATATTTTTCACCATATTTTTCGGTTATATATTTTTTTGCCATTGCCTGTGCTTCTGGTGCAACACGAACAGAGTCGGTACGGATATATGTTACAAGAGGCATTTTCCCTTCGCCTTCAACATCAACACCTTCATAAAGGCTTTGTGCAAGAGAAGTGATTTTTTTAAGAGGAAATCCAAGTTTGTTTCCGGCATCTTTGTTCATGCTTGCAGTGTCAAATGGTGCACTTGGCGATGAATTTGCAACCGACTTTTTAACGTTTGTTGCAACAAATGTTGCATCTTTAATGTCAGAAAGGATTTTGTCCATTTCTTCTTTGGTTTTAACTTTTTTGTCACGACCATCATTAAGTGTTGCTTTAAAAGTTTCGGTTTTGCCGTCTTTTTTCAAAGTAACTTGAAGCGTCCAATATTCTTCTGGTTTAAAGTTTTCAATCTCACGGTCACGATCAACAACAAGTTTAAGTGTAACAGATTGAACTCTTCCTCCGCTTAAATTGCTTTGAATCTTGTTGCAAAGAAGTGGAGTAAGTTTATAACCAACCAAACGGTCAAGAACTCTTCGCGCTTGTTGTGCATTTACAAGATCCATATTGATTGGTCTTGGATGTGCTGCTCCGTTTTGAACAGCATCTTTACTGATTTGGTTAAATTCAATTCGAACAGGTTTTGTAATGTCAACACCAAGAATTGTTGCTGCATGCCATGCAATTGCCTCTCCCTCTCGGTCAGGGTCGGAAGCAAACAAAATTTCATCGGCATTTTTTGCTTCTTTAATCAAATTGGCAACAACCTTTTTCTTGTCACCTTCAACAACATATTCGGGTGCAAAATCATGATAAATGTCAACCCCAAGACCTTTGACCGGCAAGTCTGCAACATGTCCAAAGGTTGGAACAACTTTATATCCTGCCCCAAGATATTTCTGAACGCTAGGCTGTTTACCAACACCTTCAATTAAAACGAGTTTCATAACATCTCCTATCTATATAATATTGCACGGATTTTACAAACCGTAAAAATTCCCCGGCAATTTTTTTATTAAACCACTTATTTCCATTCTTGTCAACAAACTTATCAAAGATTTTGAACTTATGTTTGTTTTGGCTTGAAGGGTGTCAAAGTCAAGTTCACCCTCGTAAAGAGTTTCAACAATCAACTTTTCGTCACCAACAACTTTTTCATTTTCTTTTTGTTTTTCTTCACTTTTTTGTTCAATTTTAAAGCGCTTTATAATCTGTTTTGGACTGGTTGTAAACGCATCTGGAATCTCGGAAATAAGTTCATTCACACCCTCGCTTGCCGAAGAAAAAATGCTTCCAGGAATGGCAAAAATTTCTTTTCCTTGGTCAATTGCATGTGAAATTGTGTTAAAGGTTCCGCTCTTTTTGCCTGCCTCGACAACAACAACTCCAAGACTGATCGCACTGATAATTCGATTTCTTTCCAAAAACGAATATTGTGTTGGACGGCGGGAAATTGGATATTCACTTATAAGCAATCCACCACTAGAAACAATTCTTTCAGCAAGGTGAGCATTTTCAGCAGGATAAATTGAATCAAGCCCACCACCAAGAACAGCAATCGTTTTTCCTTTTGCGTCAAGCGAAGAAACTGCAACTTCACTGTCAAGCCCATAGGCAAGCCCAGACACCGTAACCATTCCAGCACGGCAAAGTTCTTTTGCAAAAAGCGATGTAACATCACGTCCATAAAAGGTTGGTTTTCTTGTTCCGATAATTGCAATGCACTTTTCTTTTAAAAGCGAAATGTCTCCTTTATAGTATAAACAAATAGGATAATCATCAATTTCAAGCAAACTTTTTGGATATTCTTTATCTTTTGCAGAAATCACTTTTACACCGCTTTTTTGCAGTTCTGATGCAAAATTTTCAACATTTTCACGCGAAATTGCGTTTTTTAGTTTTAAATATACACCCTCTCCAAGATTTTTAACAATGCCTTCTTTATAAAAATCAATATTATCAACAAAGGCACAAACATCAAAATTTTCACAAAGAAAACGCCTTGCTTTAAACGGCAAAGCAATCTTGTCTAGCAAACTTAAAACCTTAGTTTCTGTCATCTACATCACCTTTTCAATTGTTCTATATGCAATTGCTTCTGCAACATGTGCCAGTTCAATATTCTCACTTCCAGCAAGGTCGGCAATTGTTCTTGCAACTTTCAAAATACGATTATATCCACGTGCGGACATATGAAATTTTTCGAAAGCAGTTTCAATAAGTTTTTCCGAGTCATCATCAATACAGCAATATTTCTTTATAAGTCTAGAATTCATTTTTGCATTACAATATATCTTTTCACCTTTAAAGCGTTCAAGTTGAATTTGTCTTGCTTTATCAACACGCTTTTTCACTTCTTCACTCGACTCTTCAAGTTTGTCACTTTTAAGGTCAACAAAAGAAACTCGGTCAACATCAATCTTCAAATCAATACGGTCAAGAAGTGGGCCAGACAATTTTCTCAGATATCTTGAAATCTGACTTGGTGAACATGTGCATTGCAAATCTTTTGAACCATAGTTTCCACATGGGCATGGATTCATGCTTGCAACCAAAATAAAGTTTGCTGGATATTCAATTGTTCCAATTGCTCTTGAAACTGTAATCACACCATCTTCAAGAGGTTGACGAAGTGTTTCAAGTGTATCTCTGCTATATTCTGGCATTTCATCAAGAAACAAAACACCATTGTGTGCCAAACTGATTTCGCCAGGTTTTGCATCTTTTCCGCCACCAGTCAAAGCAACAGTTGATGCAGTGTGGTGAGGCGAACGGAAAGGACGCGAAGTGATGATTCCTTTTGAATGGTCAAGGACACCAGCAACGCTGTGAATTTTTGTAATTTCCAAAGCCTCTTCAAAAGTTAGGTCTGGAAGAATTGAAGGAACACATCTTGCAAGCATGGTTTTTCCACTTCCAGGAGGGCCAACCATCAATATATTATGTCCCCCAGCAACAGCAATCTCCATTGCACGTTTTGCAACTGCCTGTCCTTTCACTCTTGCAAAGCCTTCACTTGCTTTGAGCCCTTCACTTTTCCAAACAGTTTTCTCAATTGGAAGTGCAGTTCTTTCACCCTTCAAAAACTCTATCACTTCTGAAAGTTTGTCAAAACAAAAAACATTTATGCCGTCAATATAACTTGCCTCTTTCATGTTTTCTTTTGGAACAACAAAAGATGTATAGCCTTGCTCACGAGCAGCAATCAACATTGGCAAAAGTCCGTTCACCGCTTTAAGTGAACCATCAAGACCAAGTTCACCAATAAAAATGAAATCTTTAACTCTTGGATTTTCAATTTGCGCTGTTGCGGTCAAAATCGAAACAGCAATTGCAAGGTCAAAAGAAGGGCCTTCTTTCTTTTTGTTTGCTGGTGCCAAATTCACAGTGATGCGATGAACAGGAAAATGATATCCCGAATTTTTAATTGCAGAACGAACACGCTCTTTTGATTCTTTCACAGCAGTGTCTGGAAGACCAACAATATCATATTTTGGCAAGCCTTGATTTATGTCAACTTCAACATCAACTTTGAAACCCGAAAGACCAACAAGGCCATAACTTTTGATAACAGCAAGCATAATTATCTCCTTTTAAAAAAATAATATCACAAAAGACAGGTTTAATCAAACAAATTGAAACATTAAAAAACAAATCAAGGTCGAATGTATTTTTCAAAAATAAAGCCACGGTTATTATATATAGATATAGATACGCAAAGTTATCACACGACACAGCAACGATTTATATCGATAAAAGACCAATAACTCAGTTTACATAAAAATAATCAACACATCAAAAATATAGGCAACAAAAAAATCAAATCCACTGGTTACGAAAGAATATAAACCTTAAAATTTTTAAATATCACAAACATCAAAACGAATAATATTAAAACCACAAAAAACATTATTTTCTGTCATTTTGCCGTTTTGACGGCGTTTTTCACTTATATTTTTATTATTTTGCGTTTTTTATATCAATGATTTTAATAACATATCGCCAAATATATTGTAAAATCACTGTTGCATTTTTGCCGGTATTATGTTATAATAGATGCATGGAAAAAAAGTTTATTGAAAAATTAAAAGATCAAATTTGTGACTTCATCAACGAGGGTGGAGACCTTTACGAAACAACAAATGTAAAACAATTGCCATTTTATGAAAGCATAAACTATTTGCGAAAAAGTTCAAATGGTCAAATCCATTCTTTTGCCGAAGCAATGGCTTTTCTTGGCTTTGATTATGACCAAGAATTTGCAAGATATCAAAAAATGAACGAAATTCTTCTGTCCTATGCCGATGAAGATAATTTTGTTGACGAAATCAAAAAGCATCGTGGCGAAAACGCAGACACAGCACTCAAAGAGTTTGCAAAACAACTAGACTGCACCCCAAGCGACTATCTTCTTTTGATGACCGATTTTCGCTATCGCAACGCGAGCAAAAAAGCAGACTATATAAATGAACTCATAGACAGAATCTATACTCTTTATCCAGATGGCAACATTTCTTCTTTCAGACACAAACATCCAGAACTCTATCATGCTATCCGAAACGTTCTTCTTCAAGCCCATGGCGAGTTTGCAAGCATGAGTGACCTTGCCGAACTTCTTGGAGTTTATGTAAACGAAAACAACAACCACAAGTTCAGCAACAAACAAATTCGTCAAAGCATCAACGAAAATCAAGTTGTTGAAGAATACAAACAAAAAGTTGCAGACGGAAGAATCAAATCAATTTCAAACGACGACCCTGCACTTTATCACAAAATTTATATTTGCGCAATTCGAAACAACACAACCGTTTATCAATGGTTCGTTATGCACAACCTCACCCCACCTGCAAACACAATCAAAACCAACACAAACCGCCTTTCAAGAATAAAGGTTGACCCATTTGAGCGTGAAGCCGAAATTCGCGCAAAACAAAAAGAAATCATTGAAAGAGACAATCTCTCTCTTCCAGAAAAACCAGCCGACCAATATCATTTCAGAAAAGCACTTGCAAAACAAGTTTTGAAAGAACTTGACAAATCAAATGACTTGTCCAACGCACTCAAAGCCATCGAAGAAGAATCCGAGCCAGGCGCATAAAGATAAAAAACGAGCGAAAACAACAGCAAAAACAAAAACGCCACCAAATCTTTGGTGACGTTTTTTATACGTAAAAATATAAATGAATATCAAATTTGTCGTAAGAGAAAGCAGATATTTACAAAAAAATTATCCTAAATCATTTCTGACGGCAAAAATATCATTTCATAAATATATAATATGCCATCAATCACTTTGCGAAGCAAAATTTCATTGCGTTAGCAATATTCTTCATGAAACGAATATCATTTCCATCAGGAAATATCATTGTAAAATAAAAGAGAAGTCGTTTAACTTCTCTTTTATTTTACTTGGTTCCGAAGGCGGGACTTGCTCCGCTACGAAGCAGTGCAAGTTGCAGTGCCGCTATCACGCCGAGTCCTAAAAACAATTCACCGAATTGTTTTCTTAACGGACTGTTCAAGTCCAACATGCTTTACAATAAAAAAAAGTGAGATAAACCCACTTTTTTATTATGGTGCCGAAGGCGGGACTTGAACCCGCACATGGTTGCCCATACTGGATTTTGAGTCCAGCGCGTCTGCCATTTCACCACTTCGGCATAATATTGCTAACGTTATTGATTTTATCATATAAAATTGTATTTTGCAACAATTTTAAAAAAATATAAATAAAACTTTGAAAAACAAAAAAAGTGGGATAATCCCACTTTTAATTATTATTCTTTTTCAGGTCCGCTTTCTTTTTGAAATGAATCTTTGATAGAGTTCATCTCTTCCAAAAGTTGCGACATTGGAATTTTTGGCTGATAGGTTTTCGAGTCTGCGTTCCTCATTCCATTGGCAACCGACCTTGCAAGTGCATAACTCATCATTTGAGAAACACAATCAGAATTTTTTGAATCTACAACACTTTTCCAATGCATATCCCTTTCAATTATTCCGACACAATGCTCATAGGACAAAATCCTCACTTTGTCAATATGGCACAGAAATGAAAAAACATCACATACAATAAAATTGTAAAAAGAAAATAAACAATAATATATATTTCTTTTATTTTTTTTAAAAATCAATGAAAATATAATTGAAAACCATGTCAAAAATAGATTATAATTACAGAAAAAGATACTATGATACTCTCAATAAAAATATAAAGGAAAAATTATGACACTTAACACAACACTTATAATTGTTCTTGTTTCAATCTTCTATCTTGTTGTTCCCTTTCTTATTCTGCTTGTGAAAAACAAGAAAACTCAAAAGATTTTATCAATTGTTTCACTTTGCATTTTCTTTGCAATTTTAATTGTTGGAACACTTGGAAAAATTGACATTTCAAAAACTCAAACAACAATCACTTTTGAAAAATTTGGAAACTGGGCAGACAAAAGCATTAACCTTACATTTTCAAATTTAACCAAACAAGATATATTGATAAACATTCTCATGCTTATTCCGCTTGGAACTTTTTCCGCCTATGTGACACAAAACAAATCTTGGTGGGCACAAATTTTGATTGCAACAGCAATTGGTCTTTGCTCCGGATTTTTGATTGAGTTTTGCCAATTCTTGTTCCCTGTCCCACGCTCGGTTCAACTTTCGGACGCAATATTCAATATGGTTAGCGCAACAATTGGAGCAACAATTTTTGTTATATATAAATCAATTATAGACAAAATCCAAAACAAAAATAATTAGTCTCAAAACAATAAATTTGCAACAAAACAGCGGTTTATGTATCGATTTTCACATAAAAATAACACTTTTTGCGTTTTTTATAATTAGTATTTAATATATACACATCCTTTACAAACCCAAAACGCACAATATAATTTCACACAAAAAAGGAACTTGTTTTATTTTTCAAGTTCCTTTTTTAGTTTCAATTATTCCTTTTTTATTACAAGTTTTCTCTTTATTTATTTTCCATTATTCAAATTCTTTTAAAACAGAAACAAGCAAATCTTGATATTTTTCAAACTCTGAAATGCTTGCAAATTCATTCGGTTTGTGAGCAAGTGCCAAATCACCAGCCCCAAACACGAAGGCATCTCCGCCAAGTTGTTGATAGTATCCAGCCTCACAACCGCCAATAAACTTGTTGTTTTCAAGGTTAAATTTTTTGCACAAGGTTTCAATAAGTTTTGGATTTTTATATTCAAGTGGCAAGATTTTCATTTGATTTTCAAGAACTATTTTTGAACCCTTATATTTCTTTTCAAGTTTTTTAATGTTCTTTGAAATGATAGAAATCAACTTGTCACATTTCTGCAAACTGTTTGTTCTGATATCAAAAACCATTTTTGCATTGTCTGAAATGATATTTACTTTTTCACCACCCGAAACAACATTTGAACTTATTGTTGTGCCCTTCAATTTTCCATTCAGTTTTTCAACAATGTTTAGAAGTTTTGCCAAAATATAGTTTGCATTCACACCATTGTTTGGGTTTGAACTGTGGCAACTTTTGCCCATGATGTTGATTTCATATTCGAAGCAACTGTTGCTTTCTGAACAAATGTTACTGCTTGTTGGCTCTCCAATTATTGAGAGTTTTGGAACAATTCCAAGTTCCTTCATTTTTGTTGTAAGTTGAAACACACCTTCAAAATCGGTTTCTTCGTCGGAAGTGATTGCAATAACAACAGGTTTGTTCAATTTTTTGAGTTCTTCTGCCTTGTTTAAAATCACAGCAAAGAAACTTTTCATGTCAATGCTCCCAAGACCATAGATTTTGCCATCTTTTTCAACCGCTTGATATGGGTTTGTTAAATAGGATTTTTCATCGGCAACAACCGTATCAATGTGCCCTGAAAGAACAATTGCATTTGACAGATTTTTTAAATTGCAGTTTAAACCAACAAGCAAATTTTCTTTATTGTTGATTGTGTTTTTAACTTTTAAAATTTCGGTTGAACACTTTGAAAATTCTTTTTCAAGATATGCAACAATTTCTTTGTTTTCTTTTGTGTCGTAACTTTTTATTGACACCAATTCTTTTAAATATTTCATATTATCCATAATTTTTCTCCTTAAAATAAAACGACCCGTTTTGGTTTATTAAACATACAAACGGGTCTAAAATTATGAATAATTTTGTTTTTGCTCGCCGTATGTTTTATGATGCATGAAAACACTCACAAAACATACATTTTGTGAATGTCACCGGATATGAGCATGGCGCCAAAATTGTTTAAACATAATTTTCTTTCTCCTTTTTTCGAAGTAATGACAATAAAAAAACTGCCAGCTTTTGCTGACAGTTTCATTTGCTCTTTACATTTTTTTATTAAACGAAAAATAAAAACTGTCAGCGTGCGCCAACAGTTTATTTTAACTTATTGGTGCATTTTGTGAACATGAAAAAGCATTCACAAAACACACTTGCTTTGCGAATGACATTAAATATTGCGGTGCCACAAAATGCAAATTTTTGTCATTTCTTCTCCTTATATAATTTCATTATATGTCCAAGTTCCGATTTTGTCAACCATTTTTTTAGGCTAATGACACTTTCAAAACTAGAACAACTTTTTAATTTTTGGCAAAATGCTTTTCCAAGATTGTTTTAAATCTTCATATGTAAGTTTTTCTTCAACCTTGTCAACATCAATAAAATAGGTGTCGTGAGTATCCCAAGAATCATTATCGCTATGTCCTTTGTCAATTGCAACGAACATATAACAAGCACATTTCTCGCCCGCTGGTGTTTGGTATCTTTCAACAACTGGTTCAATTTCGGGCACAATTTGTGCAACTCTTTTTGTTTCTTCGGCAGTTTCACGAACCGCGCACTCTTCAATTGTTTCGCCCTCTTCTTTATGACCTTTTGGAAAAGACCAGTCGTTGCGTTTTTCACGATAGACAAGTGCAACCTTTTTGTTTTTCACGTCAACAAGATAGCACCCTGCTTTTATTGTTTCCATTTATTCTCCTAATTTTTCACAGCCTTGCGATTTTTTAAATAGTTTATCAAAACATAAAGTCCAATAAGCAAAACAATTGAACCAATCATAATGCCATACATTGTTCCAATGCTAACTTGCTTTCCGAAAAAGTATAGGTTGCAATCAACGCTATCCTTTATTTTTTCAACAACATCTGCTGGATATCGTTGTTTTAGCATTTCAGCATAAACCCCGCGAAGTGCATGGTTTCGTAAAAGTGAAGTTCCATAGGTTCCTGGCAAAAATCCAAGAAAGTTTTGAAGACCAACACCAAAAGATGAAATTGGCATATATGCTCCACAAATGAATCCATATCCCGCAGAAACAATTGTTCCAACAGCACTTGCCTGTCCGTTTGTTGACAAGAACACGTTGATACACGATGAAAGCGCAGTTCCAAACATTGTGAGCAAGAACACATCAAGGAAAACAAGCAATACATCTGCAAATGAAAGATACCAACCTTGAACAGCAATATATACAAAACAAGCCACAGTTGCCGTAATTGAGATTATGAGGGTTGAAATCAATGTTGCAACATAATATGAAAGTGCAAAAACCGACTTTTTTGTTGGTGAAATTACAAGGTCTTTTCTTGCCCCACTGACTTTGTCATTCACCATTAAAAGATTTGAACAGAACGCAACCGTAACGCAACAAACAGCCAAAATTGAAGAGAAAATTTCTCCGCCAACCATTCCATTTAATAGATTTTTATCAATTTCAAAACCATCTGGAACAGCAGATGCAAAACTGTCACGATATACTTTTGCCAAAAAGGTCATGTATAAAACAAGCAAAATTATTGGGGTTATCAGCGATGTGAAAAACATTGCTTTATCTTTAAAGAAAATTTTAACATTTCGTTTTGTCATGCTTGAAAATGTTTTCATTCTAGTTCACCCCCTGCAAGTTCTTTCCTGTCACCGCCAAGAAAACATCGTCCATTTTCCCTTTCACAAGTTCAAAGTCAGTGAAAATTTCAGGATATTTTACAATCAAGTCACGTGCCTGAACCGAATCTTTAACCTCGACGCGAAAAGAATCATTCACCTTTTCAAAGGGCAAACCAAGTTTCTTTATGTCTTCTTCTTTTGCGCCATAAACTGTGATATAGTCGCCAGTATATTTGTTTTTAAGGAAAATTGGAGTTCCTTCTGCAACAATTTTTCCACTGTCAAGAATCACAACATAGTCGGCATCAACAGTTTCTTCCATATAGTGTGTTGTAAGAAAAACTGTCATGTTTTGTTCTTTGCGAAGAGTGTTTATAACCTGCCACAAAGTTTTTCGGGTTTGTGGGTCAAGACCCGTTGTTGGTTCGTCTAAAATCAAGATTTTAGGATTATGCAAAAGTGCTCTTGCAACATCAATTTTTCGTCGTTGCCCACCCGAAAGTTTTCCAAGAGTTCGATTTAAAAGATTTTCAAAATCAAGAAGTTTTGCAAGTTCTGCAATTCTTTGCTTTGCCTTTTCGCCATAAATACCATATAAACTTGCGCGAGACAAAAGATTGTCTTTCACAGACAATTGTTTGTCAAGCACGCTTGACTGAAAAACAACTCCAAGTTCCGAAGCAATTTCAGGCATTTGAGTTTCAATATTTTTTCCATCAATCAAAACAGTTCCTTTGTCTTTTGCAAGAGTTCCACACATGATTGATATTGTTGTTGACTTTCCCGCACCATTAACGCCAAGAAAAGCAAACAACTCTCCTTTTTTCACGCGAAAAGACAAATTGTTCACGGCGTGAACTTCGCCAAAACTTTTGTCTAGATTTGAAATTTCAATTATATTTTCCATATTTTTATCCATGCCTATATTTTAGCAATCTTTGCTTCATAAAGCAACAAAATGAAACACATATGTTTTCTTTTCAAAAAATTTGCATAAAAAAACCAGCAAAATTGCTGGCGTTTTCTATTCTCCAAGTTCATCTTGTTTTTCGCAATTTTCAAGAGTTGGACGGCCATCAAGGTTCCACTTCCATTTGCGTTTGTCAAGACAATCAACAGCAAGACTCAAATAGCCTTCTGGTGTATAGAAAAGCGGAATTCTTGTGCACTTGTCAATGTTAAGACCGAAAGTTCTTTGATATACAAAGTTTGCTTCAATGTCATTTTCAAGGCCATAGAGGCACTCATCATATCCTGCGTCATTTTGCACAACAGAATATTTGATTTGACCATCTTTACCATTGTTTTCATTGAGCCAACCACAAATGTCTTCGGCAACTTTTTTTCCTTGCACATAGATATATGGGCGGAAACGATTGATTGTTTCGGTTGTAATTGTGATTGGAACGCGTGGGTCAAGACTCACATTTTTTCTTGTTCCAATTGTAATGTCTGGTGTGAAAATGGTTTTCACAATTTTGCATGGAACATATTTTGAACTGCAAACAACTCTATAAACTTTATTCATATTTTTCACCTTCAATTTGGTTTATTTTTAACTTAAATATTATATCAAACCTATAAAAAAAGTCAATAGCAAAATATGCCGAAAAAAGAAAAAAGACAAACAAATTTTTGTTTTGCTTGCCTTTTTGATTTCTAAATTTTTTTGTCGTTTACAGTAATGCCACTTTCTGCCAAACGATCACGGATATAATCGCTCATTTGATAGTTCTTTTCTGCGCGAAGACGAGTTCGAACATCTGAAATGATTTCAAGAAGTTTTTCGCTTTCGCCAGCATCTTGTTTTTCTTCTGTTTTGCCAAAATCAAGACCAAGAACAAAAGCAATTTTATTCATGACAAACAACATTTCGCTTGCAAGAGAAACATTGTTTGTTTCTTTGATTTGTTTTGAAAGTTTCACAAACTTTAAAAGTTCAGAAATTGCAAGAGGTGTGTTGAAATCTTCATTCATTGCATTTTCAAAGTTTGAAAGAATTTCTTTTGCCTCGCCAGTTTTTGGTGCAGTTTCTTTTCCGCAAGCAACTTGAAAAACCGTTTGATATGTAGTTTTGATTTTTTCAAGTTGTTCGCCTGCATTTTTAATTGCGTCTTTTGTAAAGTCGATTGGTGAACGATAGTGGAAAAGCAAAATGAAATAGCGCACATATTGTGGGTCAAACTCTTTGAACAAATCTTCAAGAGTGATAAAGTTTCCAAGAGATTTTCCCATTTTTGTTCCATTTACGGTTACAAGGTTGTTATGCATGAAATAGTTCACAAACTTGGTTCCGTTTGCAACCTCACTTTGTGCGCACTCGCATTCGTGATGTGGGAAAATGTTATCAATTCCGCCACCATGAATATCGAAAGTGTTTCCAAGAAAAAACTTGCTGAGTGTTGAGCATTCAAGATGCCAACCTGGATATCCCCAGCCCCATGGAGATTTCCATTTCATGAGATGTCCGCCGTCTGCCTTTTTCCAAAGTGCAAAATCTTCTGGATTTTCTTTGTCTCCTGCAACTTCAATTCTTTCGCCAGACAAGTTGTTTTCAAGTCTGCGGTTTGAAAGTTGACCATATGAGGCAAACTTATGAACGCGATAGTAAATGTTTCCATCTTTTGAAATATAGGCATAACCCTTGTCAAGAAGGGTTTGAACCATGTCTATCATTTGAGGAATAAAGCCGGTTGCTCTTGCACTTATGCTTGGTTTCAAAATGTTGAGTTTTGCCATTGCATCAAAATACATTGTTTCATATTTATATGCAATTTCATATGGGTCAACTTGCTCTTTTTTTGCTTGTTTCAAGATTTTGTCTTCCCCATCATCACCATCGCCAACCAAATGGCCAACATCGGTGATGTTTTGAACATATTTCACCTTGAAGCCAAGATATTGCAAATAGCGAAACACAGTGTCAAAGTTTGTGTAACTTCTTGCATGTCCAACATGTGGAGGGCCATATACAGTTGGTCCGCACACATACATTCCAACCCTGCCCGGCACAATTGGCTTGAATTCTTCTTTTTGTTTTGTAAATGAATTATAAATTTTAAGTCCCATTTTCATACCTTTTCATTTGCCAATAAGTCAAATGTTTTCATATTATATATCAGTTATAAATTTTTTGCAACATTAAATGCACTTTTAACTGCTGTGAAAACCTTTCCTGGTGCGAAACTGTCACCAATATTATAAATAAGTGGTGCAGTTTGCTTTTCTACAAGAGTTTTATAAAGTTCGTTGTTTGGAGCGGTTCCAGCAGCAATTACAACAAGGTCTGCCTCTGCATTCACTGCTTTTGGAAGACTTTTAATTTTCTTTGCAAGAGGGTTATGAATGTTTTCTGGCAAAACTGGTTCCCATGTGTTATATGGGTTTGGAACAGTTTTGCTTGCATTTGAAAGGATTTCAACATTGTCCTCATTGATTGCAGTTACAGATGCACAGTTATAACATTTTACACCCGCTTTGTCCAAATAGTGCAAAATGTGACCGCGGTTTGCCGTACAAGATTTTGCCATAAGTTTTGGAGCCATTTCAACAATGGTTACGTTTTTTCCAAGTTCATATTTTGCAAAATATGCAAATTCACATCCACTGTCGCCACCACCGATGACAACAATGTTCTTTGCTTTTTTGAGTTTTTCAACATCTGCAAGTGCTTCAACTGCGGTGCAAACATGTTTTTGAACAGCCCCAGTGATTGGAAGACCAACTTGTTTGCTTCCGGTTGCAGTGATGATTGCATCAAATTTTTCTTTTGCAAGATCCTCTTCTGTCACCGCTTTTCCGAACACTGCTTTAAAGTTTGGTTTCTTTTTAAGGTCTTCAACTTGAAGAGCCAAATAGTTCACATAGTTTTGAAGTTCATATTTAATTTTTGGAACAGATGCTTCTTTAAGTGTTCCACCAACATAGTTGTTCTTTTCATAAAGTGTAACATCATGTCCACGACGTACAAGAGTTTTTGCACAAACAACACCGGCAGGGCCAGCACCAACAACAGCAACTTTCTTTTTGTTTTCTGCTGGTTTAAGACCGTCTAAAAGTCCGGTTTCAAAAGTTGTTGTTGGGCAAACAGCACATTGCGGATGCCCCCCCTCGATGAACTCTTTGATGCATGCTTCATGACAGCCAATGCATGGACGAATGTTCTTTACATTTCCAGCAAAGGCTTTGTTTGGCCATTCTGGGTCTGCAAGAAGTGGACGTGCAAGCATGATCATGTCGCACTTTTCGTCGCGAAGGGCTTGTTCTGCAAGGTCTGGATATCCAAGTTTTCCAACCGCAACAATTGGAACTGGAAGACCTGCATTTGAAACAATGTTATTGTCTTTAAAATATTTCTTTGCAATTTCTGCAATTTCAAGGAAACAGCCAGATGGCATGCTCGAAGGTGGATGTGGAAGCCACCAGTTGTCATAGCAACCAAGGTCAACGTCGAACATGTCAACACCCGCTTTTACAAGGTTTGCCATATATTCAAGAGTTTCAAGGCAAAGACGCTCGTCGCGGAACTTTTTCAAACTCTTGATTTTTTTCATTTTTTCGCCATAGGTTGCATTGAGCATAAGCGAAAGGTCAATTCTATACATGATTGGAAACTTGTCGCCACAGCGTTTTCTGATTTCTGAAACCATGTCAAGACCAAATTGTTGATATGATGAATATCTTCCAAGAATGCGACGGTTGAATGCTGGGTTTGTCATTTGTTCAAGCAAATAGCCTTCGTGACCATGAAGATATACACCATCAAGCCCAGCAGTTTTTGCATCGATTGCTGCTTGACCTGTTTTTTTGATGATTTTTTTGCATCCTGCACCACTCAACTTTTTGCATGGGATTGCAGGAATATAATAGTTTGGATTCCACGATGCTGAAACTGGAAGTTTAAGTTTTGTGAGCAAGCATTCTGGGTTTCCAACTCTGCCAAGACCCGCAGTAAGTTGAATGAAAATTTTTGAGCCATATGAATGCACTGCATATGCCAAGTTTCTCCAACCAACCAAATTTGTACGGCTTCGGTCGATTCTTGGAAAATATGACAAATTGTCTTTTTCAAGAACAGTTGGGTCAACCCCAAAACTTGTTGGAATGAGACCGGTTGTGATAAGACCAACTCCGCCTTTTGCGCGAGCCTCGAAATAGTCTATCATCTTTTGGCTTGGTCGGCCAGTTTCGTCGCCCATGTTAACGTTTCCCATTGGACCCATTACAAGACGGTTTTTGATTTCGCATTTGTTCACCTTGATTGGACTGAACATTTTTGTGTATGGATAAAGGTTGTTTGTCATTGTTGGAATTTGCATTTTTCCATTGAACCAATCTCCAAAAGTGTCTTCTAAACGAGAAAGAACCTCTTCATATTCTCTCGCTTTATTGATATCATTTCTATCCAAAGCATTTCCCCCTTTCTATGTTTCTATTTTATCACACCAGCAAAAGCAATCGCAACTTATTTAAAAGCAAAAAATAAAAAAGTCATTTTAAAATGACTTCTTTAAAATTTTTCTCCAAATCTAAACAAAAAATACCTTTAAACTATCTTTGTTTTCTAGTGTGCACATACACTTTGTCAAACATTGGATCGTGCGAAATTTCCAAAACATCTGAAATTGTTGTTAGCGTGGTTTTTGGAAAGAACTTATAAAGCGAGTTTAAAAGATTTCCATCAAATCCAAACACTGCACGCTTTTTTCTCTTTCGGATTACATTCACAATCTTTTTCGCCATTTTTGGTGCAGGCATTGAGAACTTTTGAACAAGTTTGCTCATGCTTTCTTCTTCCCTAAACAAATCAGTTTTTACAAAGCCTGGAAAAACAATTCCAACAAGAAAATCTTTTTTGTGTTCAACACGAATGGATTCTATAAAATTTTTGATTGCAGCCTTGCTCGAAGAATATAGCGCTTCTCCAACAATTGGACAAAGTGCCGACGCACTTGAAACACTGTAAAACGCACCATGATTTTGTTTTAAATCAGAAACAAACAATTCGTAACTGTAAACCTGTGAAAAGAAATTTGTATCAAAAACTTTTCTTGCAGTTTCAATTGTTTGAGTTTCAAATTTTTCAAACGCAGGCATGATTCCTGCGTTGTTGATTACAATGTCTGCTTTGAAATTCAGTTCATCAAGTTTTTGTTTGAAAAGTGAAAAATTTTCAAAAGATGAAACATCAGTTTGAAAAAAGTTATAACTGCCTTTTTCATGTTTTGATTTTTTCTTTTCACTTAAACTTTGATAGTCTTTTTCAATTTCTGCATCAATAATTTTTTTGCTGTTTTCAAGTTTTTCAAGGTTCCTTCCACAGCCATAAACATGGCAAAAATATTTGCTTGAAAGCAGTTTTGCCATTTCAAGCCCCATTCCACTTGATGTTCCTGTTATCACAACATTTTTGCCAAAAATCCAATTTTTAGAGTACATTTTTCACCTTTTGCGCACTATTTTTGCGTTTTTTAATATTCAATTGAAACTTCAAGCCAGCCCACGCATTTTGGAAAAACACCCAAATATGCGACAGTGTATGCCTCGTCATAGCGAAGAGATAAAATGCGATATGAAGTGTCAACAACAAACGAAACTGTAATGCGGTCAAAGCGTGGATAGTTTGCAAAACCAGACATGTGTTTCACTTGTTTTGCATAGTCTGAAACAGCCTTGTCGTTTGTGAGAGACATTTTCACTTTATATTTTCCACCACCAAGTGGAGTTACAGATTCTGAACCAACAATATAGGTTTTTGAAGAAATCGTATATGGAATTATCAAACTGTCAGGAGCAGTTCCATATTCTGCCATGAAACTTTCTTTGTTAAATGTCCAAGTTGGTTTTGTTCCAAAATCGGCAGAATCAGTTTTAACGGCTCTACCTTCAACACGGAAAACTTCGGCTGTGTCGGTGTCGGCGAAATAGTCATATTTCTCGGCAATTGACATCATTCCTTTTGAATAGTTTTGAACAAAGAAATGATTTCCATCTCTTCCTTTTGTTCCACGAACTGTTTGTTGCGCGCCAATGCTTGGTTGAACCGCACCAACAACTGAACCTGTATATTTTGTGGTTTTTGAAAGCAAATATTCGGCTGCAACAATAACTTCAACAGCATTTTCACGGTCGGGAGTTTTGCCATCTGCAACCAAACGATTATAAATCTCTTCGCCATTGTCACGAAGTTCAGAACTATCAAAATTATAGTTTGGTTGATCCATATAGTTTGCATAGTAAAAGTTTCCACCAATATAACCAAAACCAATTGCAATGATGCCAACCAAAGCATATGAAATCCAGTTCAAGATTTTGCGCTTCATGGTCATTGGTTTTTCGTCTTTCTTTTTGCGAACAATCAACACTTTGTCTTGTTTGGTTTTTCCGCTTGATGCATTGATAGATTGTTTTTCAAACTCGTTTGGCTCTTCATTTTGAATGGCGCCATTATCACCTGTTTCTTTATCTTCACCCGAAACTGTGCCGAACTTTTTTGCCAAGTGCTTTTGGGTTTTTGCAAGTTTCTTGGTTTCTTTCTTTTCTTCTTTTTCGCTTATTTTGTGTTCTTTTCTGATTTTACAAACGCTTTTTTCTTTGCGCTTTTTTGCAGGAACAGTGTCATCAGTTTCAAATTCTTCTTCCACAATTTTCACCTTTTATTTTTTTGTTTTTGTTATTATATCATAAATAAATTGCGCAAGTAAAACAAATATGACACCTAAACAAAATATTAAAATTTTTATTTTTAACTATTGACAATATTTGGCATAATGTTTAATATATTTCGTTGTATTAAAGTTGTTTTTATATTATAATATAAACATAAAAATCTATAAAGGAGGCTTATATGGAATTTGTTCTTGACGCACTTATCGACTCGCTGAAAGTTTTGCCATTTTTGCTTGTTTGCTATGTTCTAATAGAAGTTATCGAATATGTCTCGGCAGACAAACTTGAACACAGCAAATTGCTTTCGAACAAATGGAGCACACTATTTGCCTCTTCTTTTGGACTTATTCCACAATGTGGATTCTCTGTTGTTGCAACAGATTTGTTTGCTTCAAAGAAAATTAAAATCGGAACACTTCTTGCGGTGTATATTGCAACAAGCGACGAGGCGGTTCCAATTCTTCTTACTTCTCCAAACAAAATTGGTTCACTTCTTCCACTTTTGCTTGTCAAATTTGTTTTGGCGGTTGCGGTCGGATATTTGGTTGACCTTCTTTTTAGAAAAGTCAACCAAAAAAGACTTGAACCTGCTTTTCAAGTTTCAAAAGAAAAATATGAAAATCTTGAAGAACCAAACCCAGAAACTCATTTGGAAACTGAAATCAAAGAAAACGAAGTTCACGAACACGACGAGCAACAAGAACATGATGCCGAAGAACATGAACATGACCATTCAGACCATGAGCACGAACATGGCGAAAATGAGGAACAAGAAATCAAAACTGAACACCACCATGGTTGCTGTGGTCACGACATTGACGAAAAACCAACCAAGAAAGATTTGTGGAAAAGGTTCTTGCTTCACCCACTTGTTCACTCGCTTAAAATCTTTGCATTCATCTTTGCTGTAAATCTTGTTATGGGTGGACTTATTGCCCTTGTTGGCGAACAAAATCTTGTTGCATTTTTGCAATCAAGCAAAGGTTTTGCGCCTCTTGTTGCCGGGCTTATTGGTCTGATTCCAAACTGTGCAAGCTCTGTTGTTATCACCGAACTTTATGCAATTGGCGGAATTGGCTTTGGCGCTTGCATTGCCGGTCTTATTGCAAACGCAGGCATTGCATTTGTTGTTCTTTTCAAAGAGAACAAAAACATGAAAGAGAACTTTTCAATTCTTGGCGGACTTTTCGCAATTGGAGTTATAAGCGGATATATCATTCAACTTCTTGAAATGTTTTTCTAGAAAAATCAATCAAAAAAAATCACTTGTTTTTCAAGTGATTTTTTTGTGTGTTATTATCTCTATTTTTCAAATTCCCGATATTTTCTTTTTGAAATTTTAACTTTCATGTTTTTAACCTTTAAACATTTCATGCTTGCTCTATAACTCTATTTTTTCATACAATTTCAAAAGCCCAACTGGTTTTTCTTTGTCTTCATTTCGCATGGTTTCAATCAGTTTTGGCGAGACATTTATAAAGTGAAGTCCCTTTGAAAGTGGCTGAAAAAAGTCGTCATAGTGTGAAACCAAAACTCGCCCTGCATTTGTGTCTATTGCATTGTGTTTATAAAGTTGTTTGACAAATGTTTTTCGCTCTTTTCCGGCACCACCAATGGCTTGAACAAGAGTTCCAACCGGCTTTGAAAGTTCATATTCACCAATACCGAAAGATGATGTTAAAAGCACATTCTCCATGTTTTCATGCTCAATGAAAAAGTCTAGAACCCCACCCTCTTTATAGGCTGTTATAAAGCCCTTGTTTTTGAGAGGCTTGCGTTGATAGGTGCTTTTGTAAAACGCAAAAAGTTTCAAGTGTTTGCCCGGCAAAAATGTGATTTTGAACTTTCCAATTTCAATGCTGTCAAAACCACTTTTCTTGCGATGAACAACCATTGTGTCTTCTTCTGGAACACCATAGCCAAGGGCGGTGTTCACGCTTGAAAGTGTTCCAACAATTTTTGGCTTTGTTCCATTATATTTATAGCAAAGGTCATAAAACGCACGAAGATCCATTGTGTGGTCAATGTGGTTGTGCGTGCAAACAATGTGCGAAAATGCAGGTGCGCCAATCGCCTTATAGATTTCTTCAACATTTTGTGGCTTGCTTTCAACATCGGCAAAAAGCATGCTTTTCCCAAACTTGATTGGCAAACGGAAACAGTTTCTTGTTGCATAGGCATCTATCAAAAAAGAAGACTCGCCATCGCTCACAAAAAATGTGTTTGCACCAATCCCCATGATATATGGTTTGCCTTTTACTGGGCTTTTGGTTTCAGCAACATAGTTCTCGTTTTCTTTATAAAACTCTGAAATGCTTTGTCTGATTTCTTGAATGTTCATGTCTTTCCCCTTTGTTTTATATTATAAAGAAAATGTTTGACCATGTCACCTTTTTTGAAACTTTATTTGCGTTTTGTTTAGATTTGATTTATATTTAAAAATTTTTAAGATTTGATTTTTTATATACATACACAACTAAATTACACAAGATTAAAAAAAACAAACATTTTTTCAAAACAAAATTTACATGAAAAAAAGACGGAAAAAACCGCCTTTTTATTTTTGACTATTCACCAAGTGCCTCAATGATTGCTGTAAGTTCGGCTCTTGTTTTGTCTGTCATGATTTGCATTGTTCCGTTCACGAAAACAACATTGTTTGAATCGTCTTTCACTTTTACTGGTGAAAGAGTTCCATTTACTGTTTTCATGGTATACCACAATTCATTGTTTGCGCCACCATACTCGTTTTGACCAAGGTCAAGGTTTGTTCCATAGGTCAAAATCAAAGTTTTATAAACTTCATAGCCTTCTTCGCCATCTTTCTTGCAAAGAAGAGCAACAGCATATGACTCTGCTTTAAATGACACTTCAACATTGTGGTTTGCGTCAACTTTGTCAAAATAGAGATATACGCCATCAGTGTTTGTAACTTCAATTTCTTCGCCGTCTACAACAATTTTGTCAATTTCGTAATGTTTTGCAGGTTTAACGAAATATTCAAACAATGTGTCGCCTTTAACAGTGTTTTTTCCAACAACAGAAACACTTTCAGATTGTGTTTTAAAAACGCTTCCCTCTCCGCCAGCAATGCTGATTGTGATTGTGTAGTTTTTAGCACAACCTGCAAGGCAAAGAACTGGAATGCACATTGCAATCATCAAACAGAAAAGTGAAAGTGATTTGATAATTTTTTTCATAATATTCTCCCAAAAATATATTTCTTATTTTCTCTTTTATTCTAGTTTTTTTTTATGTTTATGTCAACTTTTTAGGCACTGTTTTTCAATTTTATAAAACAGTGCCCAAAAGTTTAGGCTTATGTCGACACAGAATTTGAAATCTTATAGAATCCATTTGTGCCTCTGATTACTGCAAAGTAATAATATCCTGAACCAGATATAGAAATTGATGCACTTACCGAAGTCTTATTAACGGTTGTTTGAATTGGAGTGATTAAATTTTTATTAACAACCGAATAAAGTGCATTTTCCGCAGTCATTCCACTATTGATATTCTCCAAATATCTATTATAGTAATAAGTCGTCAAACGATAGAAAACAATTGAAGATGTAACCTTTATATAAGTCCCGTCATATTCTTGATATAAACTATATTCTGCTCTCAGAGTTGAACCACTTTTTGTAAGATTGAAATATTGCTCGTCATAAACCGCATAAACATTCAATTCTTCTTCAACTTTTGTTGAGCAGTCAAACTCTTTGAGTGCCGATGAATTTGATTTGTTATAATATCCACTTGCCGGAGCACTTGATGCAATTACAAAGCCACAAAGAACAGTGTTGTTTGGCCACAAGAACGAACCAACACTTGGAAGGTTCAAAAGTTTTCCTCCTGAAACAGATGGATATGAACTTCTGTCATATTTCAAATTTGAACCAGAAACAGATCCGCCGTCATAAAGCATATATTCCGAGTCGCTTGAACGTTGCTCATATGTTCCCGTTTCAACGTTATAGAAATAGAAGTGCACACCCTGAACATTTGAAGGAGCATAAATAGCATATACCCTTCGGTTTTCAGCAACAACATGTGTTGCATCATAGGTTAGAGGAATAACCCCATTGTCCGATGTGTCAAGAACCCAATTATCACCATCTTTCACAGCATAGCGATATTCAACAAACTTGTATCCCGCAACATATGGATAGTCATAGATATTTCTAATCCAGTTTTGATAGATTGTTACACCATCGCCTGAAAGGTCGAAGTTGTGAACCCTATATGGAGAAGATGAAACAAGGCTTCCATTTCTGTATGCATAGAACGAAATTGAATAGGTTTGAACACTTGCACTTTCAACTGAAATTTGGATGTTATCTTTCATATTGTAAAAAGTGAAATACAATCCGCAACTTTGCTTATCTGCATCACCCGAAGCATCACGTGAATATGAATATAAAACCTTCATTGAATGATAAAGCGTTGTGTTATCTGAATCAGCAGTTACTGTACTATCTATACTACTTGATGTTCCAGTGTGAACCATTGTTTGCTTTTCTGAATCCCAACCATATGTCAATTTGATTGTTTCTTTTGAACCACGAAGTTTGATTGTTGAAATATAATAACCTCGTTTTGTCCAAATGCTTGCATCTCTGCTTACAAAGAAGTTTACATTTGCTCCTCCCGAAGCCTCTGTTGGGCTACTTGAAGAAAGGTTTCCATTACCCGAAACAGATAACTTTCTTTCTTGTATTGTGTATTGTGCATAGGTGTTGAACGATTCAGATGTAAGGGAAATTCCAACCGTGCTTGCAAGTGATGCGTTCAAAGTTGTAAGACTAGTCACTTTTGTTCCACCACTTGCAGAAGTGAATATTCCATTATAACTATAACCTGTTGCAGTGATTAAAGGAACATATGGGACGCTTTTGTCAAACGTTACATTTGTGTAATAAGCACCGCCATCATCGGTTCCTTGATAATTTTGAACTCTAAATTCTACACCCTTTTCAACCTTTGCGCCATTACTTTTGCCATGACCCAAAAGAGTGCCTTCTCTTGTATTGATATACATTTTATAAACTTTTGCTTGCCAAACTGCATAAAGCGTAAAGTTGTTTACAGGTTCGCCAACTTGCGAACTTACCAAAACTCCATATTTGCTTTCATTGATAAGTGCATAAGTAAGAGCAACTCCTGACGGGAAGTTTGCATATGAAAGGCTTGCCCCCGCTTTCACTTGTCTTGAATTGAAGCCAAGCAAAGTATAACCAATTCGATTGTATATGTCATTAAATGATTCAATCAGATCATTTTCATCATCAAACATGATAGTGATTGATGCCTTGCCTTCTATTACACTTGTTGAACCATTGCTTGAACTGCTATCATTTTTATCAAAATTGATTGTAAATTCAATTGCTTCCCAGTGTGCATAAATTGCTATTTGAGCCCTATCGTTGCGAAGTTCTTCATATAACGCTCTTGTCAAAACCGTACTACTTGTAACCTCAACACCAGATGAATCTTTTTTTGTGAACCAACCAAGGAATCTGTATCCAACTCTATATGCAACTCTAAGTTCACCAAATGCATCATCAATATTTACAGTTGTTGCACCCGAAGTTGTGGATACTGGTGAAGAACCATATTTATAAGAGTCATTATTTGAACCAGTCAAATATCCAATTGTATATTTCTTTGCAGTATACACAGCATAAAGATTGATAACTTTTCCATCAGTCATGTCACCCGCAGAAACTTTAAAGTTTGTCACAATCGCACCACTGGCATAATCAACTGAATATGTGTCACCATTTGAAAGGCTATATCCCCTGAAACTATATCCTACTCTCGACTTATTTCCGCCAAGTTCTTTGCTTTCATTTATGATTGTATAAGGAACATCCCAATATGCAGTGATACCCTCTGCAACATTGTATTTTTTATTCAATTCAGCAAGAAGTTCGCTGTCCATTGATGAAGAAGCGTTTGTCTTTCTCGACAAATCGTTACTGAATGTTATCCCCGCAAAATCATATTTAATTTTAAAGGTGTATGGTTTAAAATAGGAATCAAAGCCAAATTTGCTGTCAAATTCGGTTGATTCAAGATTATAAACAAGGCGCCAAGCCTTTGTTGTTGGGTCAATTGTGATTGTTGAATATGAAATTTCAGTATCAGTTGACAAGTTCTTTAAAACAACTTTTTCAAAATTATAATTTTGAATTGGGCTGAAAGTTATAATCAATTGTTTTCCATAGAAAGCAATTGTGTTATTGCCATTTCCACCAGAATCTGAAACATAGGTGTGTGTTGCAAGTCCGCCGTCTTCACCATAATATGCAAGCATCATTGTAATGAGTGGTGTGTTATCAATTCGATATGATGAACCACCATTTCCAAGATGGTTTGTAAGTGTAATTTGACGAGCCACCCTATCTATATATATAGCACAGAAATATTTGTCATCTGAAAGAGTGATTGTTGCCTTTGTGTTTCCGTCTGACAAAACATAGTTTCCGCCAGCAGAACTTGTTGAGATTCTGTAAAGGTCGGCACTTGTGTTTGTTGTTGTAATTTCAATTTTTTGAATGTTTGTGTCTTTTGTAAGGAAAATGATATAGTGAACTGTTTTTTCAACAATCCTTTTTTGAACATCTGCCGAAACATTGGTTGGATCCGACGATGAAATTTCATTAAGAGTTTTCCCATTGTGTGTTCCGCCAACAATTTTTGTTTCATAGGTACTTTCGTCACCGTTGATTGAAACATATCTATATTCACTATATTTAAAGGTGAATGAAATGTTTTTATAAATTCCGCCAACAACAATTGTAAATGTTCTTGTGTTTTTGTCGAAGGCAACCGAAACGCTTGTTCCGTTCATTTCAACAGTGTTTAAGCCCGAATCCGCCTTGAACTGTTCATTAGCAGCAATCGTGTGTGTTTGAACAATTTTCTGTTCACTTGTATCAATCTCGTTGCTAAACAACATGATGCTATAATTGGTTCCACCATAGTTCATTACAAGTGCACTTTGTGCCATGATATATGAATCATTTTTAAGTGTAACTTTATATGTGATTTTATCGGTTGGAAGAACTGATGAGAAAGTTTTTGATGTTTCTCTTGCACCATAGTTTCCAGAATCGGTTTTTCCACTTATGTTTGTTTCATATGCAACCGACATGCCAACTGCGCTTGCGTCTGAAATGTTTTCATGTGAAAGTGATACCGAAGATTTCACATCAACAGTTTCAAACGAAACAGTGTTGTCTGTATATTGAACAACTGAAAGAGTATATTCATATTGTTTTGAAACAGTGTTATATTTTATTGTAAATGTTCCATCACCAAGATTGAAAGTTGAAACAATAATGTTTCCGTTTTTGATTGAAGTGTTTGGAGCAATTGATGGCTTTAAAACATTATAATAGGTGTCATTGTCTTTGTCATATTCAAAACTAAAATTGATTGTTGTTGAGTTGAAAACAAACTTTTTCAAAACAGCCAAATCAAAAGTTCCGCTTGCGCCATTCAAAGAATTTACAATGAACTTATATTCACTTTTAATGTTATAAATAATTCCAGAATCGGTCTTGTCTCCCGTTGCAGTAAATCCACCACCAGTTTTTTCAACTTTGAGGTTTGTTCCTGAAATTGTAAATGCGTTTGAAAATCTTAAAACTCCGGTTTCAAATGTAATTGTTGCCGAAAGGTTTTCGCCGTTATCAATTTTGTTTGTCAAAAGTTTTGCAAAATTGATTGAAACATTGGTTCCGTCTTTTGAAAGAGTTGCGCCAGTAACGCTTCCTGAAAGAACAAATTGTCCATTTCTCATTTCACCAGTCACGGTGTATGTCTGAATTGCTGTTCCATTATAAATATTCACAACAATTTTAGAAATGAAATATCCATCATTCACTTGAACTGAAATTAAAAGTGAGGCATCTTCAACAGTATAAAGATTATAAAGTCCGTTTGCATTTTTTGAAAGATTCTCAAATCCTTCTTCATTCTTTGTTGAAAATTGTTTTTGAGTTCCGTTTTTGTTTGAACCAACATATGTGATTTTATCAAAGTGTGGAACAAGCCCTGCATCGTTTGAAACAACGTCTTGTCCTTTATCTTCAATGTCAACTCTATAAATCTTTTTAGTATAGTGTGCATAAAGAGTTTCAATTGGTGGGTCGGTTTCAACAACGTTTGCTTCGGTGTATTGTGTTCCATAGGAAACTGTTTCGCCCTCTACTGTGAACTCTTTTGTGTCAAACCAACCAACAAAAATATAGGTTTCTTGGTTTGTTCCCGATTCATTGCGATAGGCTTTAAGTGTTGGGAGTGCGCCAAATTGTTGACCAAATGTGATAGTTTTTGTAATCTCGCCAGTAAACTCATCATCGCCATAATATCCTTCAAAATCAGTTTCAAAGAGCACTTTGTTGATGTTATAGTCAAATCCTTTAATTGAAACGCCAAAATATGAATCAAGGTTTGCATCAAATTTCAGTGTATATGTTTTTGGTTCATATTTCGCCTCAATCAAAATGTCATTTGGGAAAGTGTAAATGGTTTCTTCGGTGAACAAGTTGTTTTCATAATACCAACCCTTAAAAATATATCCAGTTGGAATTTCGATTTCTTCTTTGGTGAGAAGTGTTCCAACAGGTTGGTCAAATGTCACCTCTTTGCCAGCAGGCAAAGTTGTTCCGCCATTCTTATAGTATAGTTGATATTTATTTGCGGTATATTTTGCTGTCAAAACATGCTCAACAATTGTGTCTGCTTTAACAAACATTATTTCTGCGTCGCCAACAAAACTTCCGTTTTTATCAATAACCAAAACTTTTTCTGCTTCGTTAGTGTCTTTTTCAAAACCTTCGAATGTATAGCCCGCACGCGCGAACACCGGAGTTGTATATTTTCTTGCAAAGTTCACAAATCCGAATGGTGCAGGATTTCTTTTTGACACAACATCTTGGCTGTAACCATAGAAATAATATGCAGTTTTGTCTTCCGCCTCGCTCCCCTCATAATCTTTCATGATAAGGCGCGAATACCACTCGATGATGCTTATGTTTTTGATTTTGAAATAATAATCTGACGAAATTTCTGAATAGTCAACCGTGAAGCCTGTTGCATATTCTGAAAGAGTTGCAACGGGAACTGTGCTCTCGTTATATTTTCCAGTAACCGCGTCATAAACCGTATAAACAAAAGTTGCATTTTTGAACGCAAAGCCTTCTTTTGCTTGAACTTTGATTTTCTTTTCGGTGGCGGTTTTTATAAATGTGATTGTATATGTTCCGTTGTCCCAAACCTCGCCGTTGCCCGCATTAAGGCTGTAATTGCTTGTCTCTTTGATTTCTGAAACATAAATGTTTGAAATTACAAATTTATATGAAAGTGTTTCGGCAGTTGTTGAACTGAAAACAATTCCTCCATCAAAGCCAAAAGAATTATAGTTAACAATTCGATTCTCTTTTGCACTTTCATCGCCAAACAAACCAACGTATGCATTTCTAAATTTTACAGCAGGTACAGATGTTTTGTTCGCAATTGCGGTTTGATATTTTGAAAGAGCATCAAAATATACCATTTGTGTTGAACCGGCAACCGACTCTCTTGTTGTTGAAAGATTTGCAGAAACCAAATATGCATTGTTCATTGCAAAGTTCACCATATAACTATATGTGCTCGTTCCCTCTTCTTTCAAGCGAATGATTGCAATGATTGCATAAGTGTTGGCTTCAATATGAACACCATCACAAATATAGTTCACGGTGCTTTCAGCGGTTGCACCTGTCCATGTATAGGCTTGTTTAACCACATTATCAAAAACAGGAACAATTTGTTTTTGCTCGCTTGAAAGGTTGTCATATGAAACAAAATCAAGTTTTGAAAGTTCGGTTTTGGCATAGTTCTTTTCAAATGTAACATAGCCCGCACCTGTTGTTTTGTCAACATCAATCGATTTTGGTGTCAATGTGTCAGAAACTGTTGCAATTGCATCTCGAACACTTCCAGTGAATGATTTTGAAGAAAGAACAAATTTTGTTCCCACCCTATCAATTTCAATGTTTTTATTTTTAATTCCGTTTGGAAGAGTAAATTGCAAAAGTTCAGATGAACCAATATAAAGATTTAAAACGTCTCGTGATTCAACAAAACGAACGGTTGTTGCAAGTTTATAGGCAGTTTTATCAAGATTGTAAACATTATATTTTCCTGCGTTCTTTGTGAAATAGAATCCAATGTCAGAGAAAACATAATCTTCAAATTCGGTCGCAAAGTTGTTAATCTCGGACACATTTTTGTCTGTGTTCAAAACATAATATTTGTTTCCACGCTTCGCAATCATGTTTTTTCCGACAACTGTTGAAATCTTGTCATATACGGCATCAAACAAAACAGTTCCGTCTGAAAGTTTAACACCCTTCATTCCGCTTATTGAAGAATAAACAATTACAGAATTTTTAAGCGCTGTGCTTTCAGCCTTTTCGCCAGCGTTTGTCAAGATGCAATTTGTGCTATTTCCCGCAAAGTCAATAATGCCAGACTCGGTTCCACCAGCAGTCAAAAGTTTACCTTTTTCATAGCCAACAATTTTTCCATATTTGTCAAAATCATATAAAACAAGTTTTTCAAGCGAGAACTCACCTTTTGAAACTTTGTTGGTCTGCAAATAATAATATTCAATGTCGGTTGAATTTGAAATTGAAGTTTTGTCAATAACCTTGTTTCTCAAAACTGCAACATAGGCATCTGAAAACTCACAAGTGCCCGCAGAAAGCAAGCAACCATTTGAAGCGATAAATGCATATGCCTCGGTTTTCGCGTCATAAATGTTATATTCAATATTATAGAAAACTTCATGACCCGAGAACACTTGTTTGATTACATATTCATCTTGCTCAGTAACCGCTTTCACTTTTTCAAGAAGAAGTGCACGAGAAGAAAGTTCGCTTGCTTTGTAATATTCAATCATTACAAACGCTTTTGAAGAAAGTGTGCTTTTAAGGTTATATTCATCGTTGGTTTCTTGTCCAAGGTTGTCAAGTTCCAAAACTTTTTTAAAATTGTTAGAAAGTGAATATACTGTGGTTTTTGAAACTGTATAAACAGAAGCAAAATATTTTCCAAACTGAATATCAATTTCATCACCACTCAAATTGGTTTTATAAACAACTTCATTTGACGAAGTGTTCAAAATCAAACTTGAAACATTTTCGGTATTATTATCTGAATAATATTCAAAAGTTTCACCAGCAGGAGCCTTTACAAAAATAAAGTTAAATGAGAATAAAACAGAGCTGTCAGCAAAACTTGCAATGTTGGTTTTGTTTTCAAGGTCAATCAAATATGAAACTTGGTTTTTCTTTACACGTGCAATTTTTCCATAAATTGAAACAAGTTCATCGAAATCAAAGTCAAGAACAAAAGGTTGTTTTTGGTCAAATGAAACAAAGAATGTATCGCCATCACTTTCATATGCCAAGAACTCATCAGAATAGTCAAGAACATTTGAAAGCGAGCCGTCATAAACTCCCGCAAAATTTCGAGAAGAAAAACTAGGCTTGTTATCAAACCTTGAAATTGCCGTTCCAAAAGCAATCTGATTTTTTGTCAGACCCCCATCTCCTTTATCTTTAACAAAGAAAAAAACGCCAATTCCTATTCCGCTCAAAATCATTAAAGCAAAAACAACAACAAGCGCAATGGACAATTTCTTTTTAGAACTTGACTTAAAAACCATATCTGTTTCCTAACCCTAATTATATTTATATAATTATAGTTTACCAAAAACAGAATATTTTTACAAACGAAATTGCACATAATTTAAAAATAAATTAAATTACAATAAGTATAAAAATCACCCTAAAAGTGGGCAAAAAATACAAAATAAAACCCAAAAACATAAAAAAACAGCAAATCGAAAAAATATAAATATTTCCCGCAAAACACCGTTTTAGTGCAGTTTTTTCATTGTTTTTGCGCGTTTTTGCGGTTTTTTATGTATTATACATAACGATTTTGCGATTTTTATAACGCTCAAAAATCATAACAAATGCGATATATATAATAAAAATTATTCCAAGAAGCGGATATATAAAATCTATCAAATTAGAAAACCCAACAAAACTCAAAGCAAACGAGATTGTTAAATTAACCATATTGTTAAACTTATATTTTCCAAAACATTTGCCTGCGCCATATGCAGTTGAAAGTAAAGTTGAAAAAATCGAAATACAAATCAAACAGAAGTGAATAACAAATAAAACATCATTAAATTTTTTCGATATTGCAAGCATAACCATATCATCATAAATGTTCATGCCAGAAAACAAAAGAACACACAAACAAACAATAAACAAAACCACCGAAATTAAAATTGACGAAATCAAACTTATCAAAAATATTTCTTTTTTATTTTCAACAAAATTTGCAGAATCTTTCAAGATTGGATAAACTGTCAACACATTCATTCCCGCATATAAAAAACATTTTAAACACAAAACATTCGAAAAGGAACAACCAACAACATTGCAGACTTTTCCAAAACATAACCCTATGGCAAGAATAACAAAAACAAACAAAATTAGAACAACAGACAAAAGAGCATTGAAAGAATACACCACCCTGTTTCCTGAATTTAGAATCAGGATTGAAACAAAATACAGCACAATCAATAAAAGAAATTTCAAAATAAACGACATTCTAAAAGTGTCTAAAATAGAGCCAATCCCAGCAAACATGGCCGAGCAAATTGATATCTGACAAATATATAATATTATATTATATAAATAATTGGATGCATGTTTTTTGCGACCGATTTGTGTTGTATGTTCGTATTTTACATTATTTATTTCACTTTTGCGGTTTTTATTTTTATGCGTATTTATGTAATTTGAATTTATTTTCAAACTGACATAGATTAAAGCAAAGAAGCCAACTCCCGAAACAAAACAAAACGCTAGTGAGCCATAACCATATCTCGCAAAAAATGAGACCACTTCCTTCCCACTTGCAAGCCCAACACCAATCATTGCACCAACAATCGAAAGCGAAGTTGCAAGTGATTTTTTGAATATATTTTTCATATTAAACTATATGCAAATTTCGCAATCATTATCAATAAGAAATATTTCATTATCAACAAATACATTTTTACACATTAGAAAAAGGTGGAACAATTTCTTATTTGTTAGAGTAGTCAGTAATAGTTAAAATTTTATAAATAAAAAAGTAAACATTTTTAATATAAATTCATCGTTCATCATTCTTTAATTTTTACACAAAAAAGCGAGACATTTATAATGTTTATTTGCGGTGTTACAATGGGTATGAATTTTTTACACAAAAAAAATAGTGAGGTGACACCCACTATTTTTTTATAAATATTAAATCTCAAATAATATTTGCTTTTATTTATCAAAATAAATTATTCTTCCACAGTTCTCACATTCAATGAAACCTTTGTCTTTAAGCACAGACATTTTACCAGCAGAAATTTCCATTCGACATCCGCCACACTTATTTCCATTCACTGCACTTACAAAAACTGGGAAAACTTTACCTTCGGATTTTGAAAGATATTTTGCAAGAAGTTCTGGTTTTGTTTTCTTTTTCACAACTTCAAGTTCTGCTTTAAGTTTTGCAATTTCAGGCTCAACTTTTTCTTTTTCTTTGTTATAGTTTGCTTTATAAATGTCAAGATTATGTTTTGCTTTTTTTGCATTGTTCATCAAATTTTCAACTTCTTTATTTATTGAAACAATCTTGTTTTGAAGTGCACCAATATGAGCGTCAAGATTTTCGGCAGTTGCAGAAAGTTTTGACAAAGTTGCGCCAAGCGATTCAGCACTTGAGGCATCTGATTTTTCAACTTCTTTCACAAGAGTTTCAAGTTTGTTTATAAACTCATTATAAAGTGCCGTTGCTTGATTATATTGTTCTGTGATTGTTTTTGCAAGAGTTTCAAGTTTCACAAGTTTTGCTTGTCCGTCTTTAAGATATTGTTGCATTTCACCAGCATTTTTTCGGTTTGTGCTTGAACGAAGTTCACCTTCTAACTTTCTGAGTTTTGCATCAATTTCTTGATATTCAATTATTCCTTGCATTATAGTTCTCCTTCATATTTATTTTTCAAATTCAAGGCAAGATTCAACTCTTCTTGAACTTTTTTATTTTCAATTTTTTGATCAATTAGATTTTGTCTTTTTAAAATGTATTCATCAACAAAATCATAAAAATCTTGATTTTTGCAGTTTTGACAGTATTTTCCAAACAAAATTTGCGATTTTTGCAGTTTTTCAGTTTTATTGTTTTTGATTGCAACAATTGTAAAATAGAATTTTTTCTGATCTTTCACAATTTCGTCGCCAATTATTTCAAAACCATTTTCACTCAAAAACTCACGAAGTTCAGGTGCGTTTTGTGCCGGTTGAAAAATGAATTTTTGAATGTTTTTCAAATTTTGAGTTTTCAAAATTTTTATAATTTCTTGTCCACCCATACCTGCAATAACCGCAACGTCAACTTCATTTTCTTTTATTGGTTCAAGCCCATTTCCAACTCTTGCTTCAATTTTATTTTCAAAACCAAAGCGTTTGGAAAGTTCAATGGTTTTTTGCAAACTTGGTTTGCTGATGTCAGTTGCAATAACTTTACTTGCACGATTTTGTTCAACAAGCATTTTTGTCAAAAAGCCATGATCAGCACCAATGTCTGCAACGCATTTTGCATTTTCAATTTTTTCAGCAATGCAAACAAGTCTTTTCTTTGCTCTCATTAGTCTGCAAGAAAATCCTTTAAACGTTTGCTTCTTGATGGTTGACGAAGTTTTTTCAATGCCTTTGCTTCAATTTGTCTGATACGCTCTCTTGTAACATTGAACTCTTTTCCAACTTCTTCCAAGGTTCTTGGATGTCCATCATCAATGCCATAACGAAGCATGATAACTTTTTGTTCACGAGGTGTCAAAGAGTTGAGAACATCAAGGAGTTGTTCTTTAAGCATCAAGTTTGTTGCAGCCTCTGATGGGTTTGCAGCAGTTTCGTCTTGAAGGAATGTTCCAAGGTTGCTGTCTTCCTCTTCACCAACAGGTGTGTCAAGAGAAATTGTTTCTTGCGCAATTTTTTGGATTTCGCGAACCTTATCTTCGGTGATTCCCATTTCTTTTGCAATTTCTTCGGTTGTTGGTTCTCTTCCAAGAGATTGAAGAAGTTGTCTTGAAACACGAATTTGTTTGTTGATTGTTTCGACCATGTGAACAGGAATACGAATTGTTCTTGCTTGGTCTGCAATTGCACGAGTGATTGATTGACGAATCCACCAAGTTGCATAGGTTGAGAATCTGAATCCTTTTGTATGGTCAAACTTTTCAACCGCTTTCATAAGACCAAAGTTTCCTTCTTGGATAAGGTCAAGGAAAAGCAAACCTCTTCCAACATATTTTTTAGCAATTGCGACAACCAAACGAAGGTTGGCTTCACTGAGAAGTCTTTTTGCTTCTTCGTCACCTTGCGCCATTCTTGTTGCAAGATCAATTTCTTCTTGTCCAGACAAAAGTGGAACTTTTCCAATATCTTTAAGATACATTTTTACAGGGTCGTCAATGCTAGCCTTGTTGATAAGTTCTTCAATTTCGTCATCATTTTGAATGATTGTGTTTTCAACAAGTTTAACACCACTGTCTTTGATCATTTGAAGAATTTCATCAATTTCGTCGGTTCCAAGTTTTGCAAATCTTTCTGAAACATCTTCAATGTTAATGCTTCCCGCTTTTTTGCCAGTTTCAATAATTTTATTTACTTCTGCTTCAATTTTTGGTTTAATTGCCATTATAATTCCACCTTTTTCGATTTTATCTTTTTCAACAAGTCGTTCATTTGAACAAAAAGTTGATTTCTATTTTCTTTGTCAATTTCTGAATCAAGTTGCTTTGTAAGTTCCTCGATTTTATTATCTGCATAGTTTTTAAACATTAGATATGTGCAATCTTTATAAAACGCAAGTTCATTTTCTTCATCACCATTTTTCATGATATAGTTTATAATTTCACTTGCTTCTTCTTGCATTTTGCTGTTTTCGGTTTCATCTGCGCCAGAATTGCAATATGCTTCATAAAATTTCTTTGGAAGATTTTTCTCATCTTCTGTCTGTGCAAGTTCACAAATTTTATTGTAAAACTTTGCGCGGTTCTCTGTGAAATATTTTGAAGCATCTTCTTTGAAAAATGCATATGGACGTCTGTGCAAAAATGCCGACAAAACAAATTTTTCTGCTTGCACAACATTTGTGTCAATTGCACGTTTCTGTTTCACTTGTTGATTTTCACTTTCAACCGCAACCATTTTTGTTGCATTTGATGAAACTTTCGAATTTTCTTCAATATCAACAGACTTTGAAGATTCAAGTTGTCTTTTTAAAAAATCTTTCATGATTCCAGATATTTCTGAAACTTTATCAATATAAACTTCTTGCTCAACATTTGAAAGCGAACGCAAAATTTCAAGAGCCTCGTTGATATATTTGGTTTTTCCGTCGTTGGTTGAAATGTCATAAAGTTTTTTCAAAAACTCCAATTTGAAATCAATCAGAGGAAGCGCTCTGTCCAAAAGTTTTTGATAGCCTTCGGCACCAAAGCGATTTATCACATCATCTGGGTCAAGCCCTTCTGGCATGCTCATGACAAAAACTTCAAGACCATTGTTTCTCAAAATGTCAAGTCCACGAAGAGTTGCTTTCTTTCCGGCAGTGTCACCATCATAGCAAATGTACACTTTATCAACAAAACGCTTTATGAGTTTTGCTTGTTCTTGCGTTAAAGCAGTTCCCATGCTTGCAACCGCTGTGACAAATCCGGCTTTGTGCAAAGACACAACATCCATTTGACCTTCAACAACAATGAGATAGTCAATTTTTGTTCCGGTCATTTTTGCTTTTTTCACAAGGTTGATTGCATAAAGGTTTTTACTTTTGCTAAATATGATTGTATCTTGTGTGTTGAGATATTTTGCAAAATTTGGTTTGGTTTCCAAACTTCGTCCACAAAACGCCACAACATTTGAAGAAATGTCCATGATTGGAAAAACCACACGATTTCCCATTGCATCATATGGGCGCTCGTCACGAAATTTGATGACACCCGCTTTTTCCATTTCTTTCAAAGTGTAACCTTTTGAAGTTAAAAATGTAATTGTGTCATTATAGTTCGGAGCGAAGCCCAATCCAAAACGTCTTGCAAGTTCAGGAGAAATTTTTCTTTTCTCAAAATATTCAAGCCCTGGTTTTGCTTGTGGAAGTTTCAGATTGTTTACATAGTGGTGCGCAGTCTCTTTTAAAAGACCAAGCAAACGATCTTTTTCAACTTTCAGTTGTCTGATTTTGTCATCTTCTTGATAGCCATCTGTTGTTGGAACTTCCATGTGTGCCATTTCAGCAAGAATGTTGATTGCACCCATAAAGTCTACCGATTCAATTTCTTGAATAAATTTGATAACATCTCCACCAACGCCACAACCAAAACAATGATAAACTTGGTCTGATGGGTTCACTGTGAAAGACGGTGTCTTTTCATTATGAAAAGGACATCTGCCCCAAAAAGATCTTCCTTTTTGAACAAGAGGCACATATCTTGAAACAACAGAAACAATATCATTTTTTGCTTTGAGTTCTTCTTTAAAACTTTGCCATTTTTCGTTATTTGCCAACAATTTCACCCTTGGTTTTAAAATAATAAACCATTTGTACAATTTGCACAGTTTTTGTGCACTTTATACATAATACATATACAATAGATAAATACGACAAAAACAGCGAAATGTCTTTTTTTTATTTAAAAAATTTTTAATAAAAATTGCAAATATTTTTTCTAATACAAAAACCATAAAAAGCATTTCAAAACAAGGGTTATAAAAATTTTCTAATTTTTATTATTTTTTTTGAAATAAATTTCAAACAATTGATATAAAATATTTTATATTTTACGCGATTTTTATATGGATTTTTATAACAAATTTATATATTTTTTTCAGCAAAATTGCAAAGCATAGGCAATTTAAAACCCTGTTTTTAAAACAAAGACAGAGACCACCAATATGTTTGAAATTTAATTGTGTAAGATTTTATGAATGCTAAAAAACAAAAAAAACACGGAGTAAACCGTGTTTTTTTACATTTGCTATTATTACATGTGTGAAAGTGCGTATTCAATGCATTCATTTATGATTTTATTGAACGACACACCATTATTTTCACTGATCTCAACAAGTTTATTGAATGTTTCTTGTTTAAGTCTGATTGTTCGATTCACAGATTTGGAATTTAATTTTTCTTTATCAATTTTAAACTTTGCCATAAGTTCCCCTCACTTATTTTGTAATTATTTATATATTACAATAAATATTTATCTTTGTCTAGTATTTTTATACATTTTTAATAATTTTATTATAACATTCTTTTGTAATCACTTATCAATTACTTTAAATAAATTTTAAACTCAATAAAATTTCGTTTAAAGCAAATTTTAAAAATTCAGAAAATTTTGAATTAAAAAAATAAAATTACATTAAATTTTAAAATTCAATTTTATAAAAAAACACTCTACCCGAATTCAATCCACTCCATTTCGATTTTGTGCAAAAGATACTCTTACACAAAATTCTATTTCAAAAATTTTATGCACTTCAATTTATAGAAACAAATAATGCATTTATCAAAAATCCAATTTCACATTTTTCATTTCTTACTTTATTTTTTTATATAAATACAAATTTTATTTCACAACAATTCAGTTTCAAAAATTTCATGTCACATCATTTTGTGAACAAGCCAAAATATTTTTATTACACAACCAAATCCAATTCCACAGATAAACTATAATTTATTATTTTTATATTTACATTTACCAACATATATCATCTGTCAATAAATTACTTTCCCACTATAACAACCAAAAAAACTCATAATACATAGTCAATTACGATATCTGCAATTTTAAATTTTTTATATGTCAGTTTATCTTTACCAAAACCGACAAAACAAATTGTTGTTTTCAGAAAACACGATTTCATTATGACAATCAAACCGATATAGCAATTTATAATTTTAAATTTATATGCTTCAATTTATTATGGACAAAATCATCAAAACTAATATTTAACAACTTTGGCTTCAAAAAAAATACTCATGAAAAAAGTCACCAAATTTGGTGACTTTTAAACTTTATGTTAACTTGAAAAAATATTTATTTTTTGGTTAAAAATTAGTTTCTTGGATTTTTGATGTTTGCTTGTGCAGCAGCAAGTCTTGCAATTGGAACTCTGAATGGTGAGCATGAAACATAGTCAAGACCAATTTGATGACAGAATTCAATTGATGAAGGATCTCCTCCGTGTTCACCACAGATTCCTGTGTGAAGTTCAGGGCGAGTTTTTCTTCCTTCTGTAACTGCAATATCCATAAGTCTGCCAACACCAGTTGTGTCAAGACGTGCAAATGGATCAGATTCGTAAATCTTATTTGCATAGTATGATGGAAGGAATTTTCCAGCATCGTCACGGCTGAAACCGAATGTCATTTGAGTAAGGTCGTTTGTTCCGAAGCAGAAGAATTCAGCCTCTTTTGCAATTTCACCAGCTGTGAGTGCAGCACGTGGGATTTCGATCATTGTTCCAACTTCATATTTAAGTCTTGATTTTGCTGCTTTGATAACTTCATCAGCAGTTTCAACAACAATATTTTTAACGAATTTAAGTTCTTTAACTTCGCCGATAAGTGGAATCATGATTTGTGGAACAACTTTCCAGTTTTTGTGTCTGTTTTGAACGTTGATAGCAGCCTTGATAATTGCTCTTGTTTGCATTTTTGCAATTTCAGGATATGTAACGCTCAAACGGCATCCACGGTGACCCATCATTGGGTTGAACTCGTGAAGGTCTGCAATGATTTGTTTGATTTGAGCAACAGTTTTGCCTTGTGTTTTTGCCAAAGCCTTAATGTCTTCCTCAGCAGTTGGAACAAACTCGTGAAGAGGTGGATCCAAGAATCTGATTGTTACAGGATAGCCTTGTGATGCTTCGTAAAGACCTTCGAAGTCTTCTTGTTGCATTGGCTCAATTTTTGCAAGAGCAACTTCTCTTTCTTCAAGAGTGTCTGAGCAAATCATTTCACGGAAAGCACCAATTCTTGCAGGATCAAAGAACATGTGTTCTGTTCTGCAAAGACCAATTCCGTGTGCGCCAAGTTCAAATGCTCTTTGAGCATCTGCTGGGGTGTCAGCGTTTGTGCGAACTTCAAGTGCTCTATATTTATCAGCAAGTTTCATGATTCTTCCGAAATATCCGCTGTTTGGATCTGCCGGAACAGTTTTAATGATTGTGTCATAAATCTTTCCAGTTGAACCATCAAGAGAAATTCCGTCACCCTCATGATATGTTTTGCCACCAAGAGTGAAGCATTTGTTTTCTTCATCCATCTTAATGTCGCCACAACCAGAAACGCAACATGTTCCCATTCCACGAGCAACAACGGCAGCGTGAGATGTTTGACCACCACGAACTGTCAAGATACCTTGTGAATATTTCATTCCTTCGATATCTTCTGGTGATGTTTCAAGACGAACAAGAACAACTTTGTGTTTTTGTTTTCCAAGACGAACAGCGTCTTCTGCTGTGAACACAATTGTACCAGCAGCAGCACCAGGAGATGCAGCAATACCTTTTCCAACAACATTGTTTTTGTCTGCATCTTTCAATGCTTTTGCATCAAATGTTGGGTGAAGGAGCATATCAAGTGTTTTAGCATCAATTTGCATCAATGCTTCTTTTTCTGTGATCATTCCTTCATCAATCAAGTCGCAAGCGATACGGATAGCCGCAGCAGCAGTTCTTTTTCCGTTTCTTGTTTGAAGCATATAAAGTTTCTTGTCTTCAATTGTAAATTCCATATCTTGCATGTCTTTATAATGATTTTCAAGAGTTGTGCAGATTTCTTTAAATTGTTTGTAAACTTCTGGCATAACTTCTGCCATTTTTTGAATTGGCATTGGAGTTCTTACACCAGCAACAACGTCTTCACCTTGAGCGTTCATCAAAAATTCACCCATAAGACCTTTTTCACCAGTTGCAGGGTTTCTTGTGAAAGCAACACCAGTTCCAGATGTTTCACCAAGGTTACCGAATGCCATCATTTGAACGTTAACAGCGGTTCCCCAAGAATATGGAATGTCATGATCCATACGATAAACGTTTGCACGAGGGTTGTCCCAAGAACGGAAAACAGCCTTGATTGCTTCGAAAAGTTGTTCTTTTGGATCTGATGGGAAATCTTTTCCGAGTTGTTTTTTGTATTCTGCTTTAAATTGATTTGCAAGTTCTTTCAAATCTTCCGCAGAAAGGTCAACGTCATAAACGATACCTTTTTTCTCTTTCATTTGGTCGATGAGTTTTTCGAAATATTTCTTTCCAACTTCCATAACCACATCAGAGAACATTTGAATAAATCTTCTATAACAGTCATATGCCCAACGAGGGTTTCCACTCTTTTTTGCAAGAGTTTCAACAACTTCTTCATTAAGACCAAGGTTGAGGATTGTGTCCATCATACCAGGCATTGAAGCACGAGCACCTGAACGAACAGAAACAAGCAATGGATTTTCTTTGTCACCAAACTTTTTGCCAGTGATTTTTTCCATTTTTGTGATGTTCTTCATGATTTCGTCACGAATTTGATCGTTGATTTGTCTGCCATCTTCATAATATTGAGTGCAGGCTTCGGTTGAAATTGTGAAACCTTGTGGAACAGGAAGACCAATTTTTGTCATTTCTGCAAGGTTTGCACCTTTTCCGCCAAGAAGGTTACGCATTGAAGCATCGCCTTCGCTGAACAAGTAAACATATTTTTTAGCCATTAAATATTTTTCTCCTTATTGTTTTTGTTATTCACGTTTTTAATTATACAATACCGCGAAACCAAAAATCAAACATATACAAAAAATAATAAAACTTTTTTAAAAGAAAAAGCCTGCCCAAGCAGACTTGATTTTTATTGATTCTTATGCGCACCAAATTTAGATTTGCTTTTCATGCAAACATTGGGTGCCACTACATTTTTATCTTCACCACAGCGCTATATAATATGGATATAACACTATTCAAAATATTTTGAAAGACATGTAATTTTTTCGTTTGTGCGAAAATAAAATTGTTTCACAGCAAGTTTAAGCACGTTTGTGAGCATTTTTCGCGAAGAAAATTTGAGAGTTGCAAGCGAGTTTATGTCACATGCATTGACGTTTTTTAAAATTGCCCACTCACCTTTTTCAAGATGCACGCTTTGCACACGATTTTCACAAGATGCACAAATTGCGCCACTGCCTTCATATACAAGCCCAGCAGATGTTTCGTTTTGCATGCTTTTTCCACAGTTTCCGCAGATTTCAAGTTCAAAACCAAAACCTGAAATTTTTAAACTTTCAATCAAAAATTTGATAAGTGTTGCAGTTGGCTCTGACTTTTCATAGGTCATCACTTTCAAACTGTTCAAAAGAAGTTTGAAAAGTTCAAAGTTTCTTTCACCCTCTTGGCAAAGTTTTCCGGTGATTTCAAGCATTGCACTTCCAAGGACATAACTGTCAAGATTGTATGCAAGTTCATAGAAAGTGTCGTGAACATAGCAGTCAGTAACGGTGTATCTTCCTCCTTTTTCGGCAAGCACAAATTCGCCAAAACAAAAAGGACTTGCACAAACAGCAAGTTTTGCTTTTGGTTTTTCAACACCACGAATCACAGCAAAAAAACGCCCAAGTTCTGGGCTGAAAATTTCAAGAAGTCTTGCTGCATCGGTTGTGTGCGGGCTTGACTTCAAAACAATTCCAATTGTTTTTATGCTTTCTGACATGTTTATCCTTTGAGTTTTATATTTTATTTTAGTAAATTTTTAGTGATTTTTATATCGCTTTTTAATAATGTATCACTGATTTTTATATTGATAAAATATGATTTATATTATTTTATTTGTTTTATTTTTGACCGTTTTCAAGCATGGCCACAATTTGTGACCCTTTTAAAAACTCTTGAAAACAAGTTTACATTTCGTGTTGGTCTTCCTCTTCAAGAAGTTGTGCTTGAAGTTTTTTGCGAGAACGCAAAACCTCTCTTTGACCAGCGATTGCTCCATAAACTTGAATGTTGCCAGGTTTGGTTCCAGACTTTTTGTCTCCATAAAGAAACAAATCAAAAGTTTTTCCAAGACCTTTTTGAAGTTTTTCAATTGTCTTTTGATTTTCGGTTGATGTTAGAAATTCCATGGCACATCCTCCTTTTCATAAACTAATTATAGCCAAAGAAAAACAAAATATACAAAAACAAATCCACAAATTTTGATTTTTGGTGATTTTGCACAAGTACTATGTCACGCATAGGTCTTATGTCTGGCATAGCACGTTGAAAGCCCCAATTTTCCTAGGGTTTAGCCAATATCTTTAATGTTATACCCGAACTCTTCAAGTGCATTTTTGTCTTGTTTCCAGCCCTCACGAACCTTTACAAAAAGTTCAAGCATAACCTTTTCGCCTGTCAAACGCTCAATGTCTTCTCTTGCACTTGTTCCAATTTTTTTGAGCATTGCCCCACGCATTCCGATTATAATTTGTTTGTGTCTTTCACTTTCACAAATGATTGACGCTCCAATTTTCACAAGAGTTTTGGTTTCTTTATATGATTCTATTTCAACAGCAATTCCGTGTGGGATTTCTTCTTGCAAAAACAAAAGTGCTTTTTCACGAATGATTTCTGCTGTCATGAAACGAAAGTTTTTGTCGGTGTATTGGTCACGAGGATAATATGCTGGGCCTTCTGGAAGAACCGAAAGCACTGCCCTGTCAATCTCTTCAAGATTGCGTTTTTTGAGTGCAGAGATGACAACAAATTGTTTCACAAATTGATATTGATTGAGTTTTGCCAAAATTGGATAAAGTTTTTCATATGACGAAATGTCAACCTTGTTTATCACCACAAAAACCGGAATCATGCTGTCACGATATTTCTCTATAAGTTCATAATCAAAATTATTGATTTTTGTGCTGTCGAGCAAAATCATGATTGCGTCAACATCATTTTGTGCCGACTCGGTGCTTTTTTGAAGATATTTCGCAAGCCCGCTCGTTCCGTTATATATTCCTGGGGTGTCAACAAAAACAATTTGATAGTCTTCGCCATTCTTTATCCCCAAAATTTTGTTTCTTGTTGTTTGTGGTTTTGGGCTTGTAATTGCAACTTTTTCGCCAACCAAAGCATTTATAAGTGTGCTCTTGCCTACATTTGGTTTTCCAATAACCGCAACAAATCCGCTTTTAAACATATTTTCCCCTTTAAATGATTTTCTTTTCTTTCAATCTTTTTTCAACCGCTTCTTCAACTGGTTGCATTTGCATATAATCTTCATCTTTAATGTGGTCATAGCCCATCAAATGAAGTGTGCTGTGAACCGCAAGTTTGCTGATTTCTGCTTCGGTGCTGTGATTGTATTCTTTGGCTTGCGCTTCTGCAACCGACAAACAAATTGCCATGTCGCCAAGATGAACATCTTCTTCGTGCGCGAACACTTTCTTTCCAAGAAGTTCGCCAGCGTTTATTGAAAATGATGGAAAACTTAAAACATCGGTGGTTTTGTCAATGTTTCTTGTTCTTTTGTTCAAATCTTTCATTTCTTGCGCGTCAACAAACATGACGCAAAGTTCAAGTTTTTTATGGTCTTGACCAAGATAGTCAAGGGTTTCAATAACTGATTTTTTGACAACGTCTTTAATTTTTAGACTTGCCTTGTTTACAAATTCAATTTTCATTATCTTCACCTCAATATTATTTTATCACATTCAAAAAGATAAAAGCAAGCAAAGGTGCCAGTCATTATGAACAAACTTTTTGCATATTGTTTATTGGTGAAAACATGGCATATTTAAACGAACAACTTGGCTCTTTGAACATTTCAGACCTTGCAAACGAAAGCGTTTGTTGCACTTTTATTTTGAACAAAGGAGTCTGTGTTCAAGGATATAAAAAGATTTTTGAACTTTCAAACAAGAAAATTGTGCTTATGATAAAAACTGGTGAAAGGCTTGAAATTTCAGGCGAAAACCTTGAAATTAAAGAGATTGCAACAAGCGAAATTTCGGTTTCGGGCGTTGTGAAAAACATTTGCGTTTTATAGGGTGAAAAGTGAACAAAACATATTATTCTTTGTCGGTTTCGGGCTTAAATTTGCACCACGTGGTCGAATATTTCGAGCGCGAACATTTTCATGTTCAAAACCTTTCAAGAACTGATAAAAACACACTTTTTGTTACCCTTTCTAAAAACGAATATTACAAATTTATTGCAGAAAACTTTGCAAAAACATTTCAAATCAAGGTTGTTAGAATTGAAGGTGCACAAAAATCAACATCTTCTTTTCTTCGCCATATTGGACTGTTTCTTGGAATTGTTATTTCGCTTTTCTCGATCTGCTTTTGCACAAATCGTATCTTTGCGGTTGAAATCAATCAAACTGCACACACATGCAAAAATCAAGAACAATGCATTTTTTCTGAAAGCAACAAAAAAGCACTTCTTGAAAAACTTGCAAGCCTTGGAATTGCAAAAGGAAAATCAAACCACATTAAACTTTCAAACCGCGAAATTGAACATGTTTTGATGCAAGAGTTCAAACAAATTTCGGGCGTTACCATAAAACAAAAAGGCGTGAAGGTTTATATCACAATTCAAGAAGCAACACTTCCAGAAGACGAACATGTTTCAAGTCTTGTTTCCCCCGTGAGTGGCGTTGTTGTCACAAACAATGTTGTTTCGGGCATTGCAAAAGTGAAAAATGGTGACATTGTTTTGAAAGGGCAAACACTTGCAGTTCCCGAAGATGGCAAAACAGTTTCTGCAACTTTTGAAATTCGCACATTTTATCATGAAACAATGATATATTCTGAAAATGTTGTTTCCTATGTGAAAACCGGAAAAAAGAAGACTCGAAACAGCATTGAGATTTTCGGGCTCAAACTCAAAAATAATAAAAAATGCCCATTCGCCCTTTATGAAAGCACCAAGATAAAACGCTATGCTTTCTATAACCTGTTTTTGCCAATTGTTTGCACTTCTGAAACCTTTGAGGAAATTGAAAAACAAGAAAGCACAGTACCATTTCAAGAAGTTGAAAACGCCTTGAAACAAAAACTATATTTGCAAACAAAAGCACTTCTTCCCCCTGATGTTCAAGAAAAAAACACCACATTTGCAACATTTCAAGAAAAAGACAAAACCCGCCTAGACTGCTATATCGAAGCAATCATAAAAGTCGATTCGAAAACTTGATGTCTTAAAAAAACGGCAACATGTAAAAAGACACTAGATTTTCTAGTGTCTTTTTTTGTTTTGTTGTTAAGCATTACTTTTCATCTCTTTTGAATGAACCGTTCTCCCACTCTATCTCGTAGATTTGTTTGTAATCTATATATTCACTATGGTCATTA
>ERZ857629.124-NODE-124-length-116563-cov-8.510059_pt1 | contig 116563 bp, 99 predicted proteins | sample MGYA00519700_ERZ857629 | MGnify/ENA primary metagenome ERZ857629 (study PRJEB31778, sample SAMEA3449351) | human gut metagenome | biome: human gut; feature: human-associated habitat; material: faeces | place: United Kingdom | collected 2010/2012 ... | reverse complement strand
GGGAATCGAACCCACGTATCCAGCTTGGAAGGCTGGTGTTCTACCATTGAACTACGCCCGCAGGGCCGTTCCTATGTTCAGCTTAAAGATAATACCAAGATTTTTGCCTCTTGTCAATATTTTTGCGCAAAAAATATTAAATTTACAGTTAAGTTTCGCATTTTTGTTGTTGCCAAGCGGGGGTGATTTATGTATAATAGCTTCGATTGAAAAACCTATTACAGGAGGCACTTAAAATGATCGAGTTAACCATGCAGGTAAGTGATTTTGACTATACAGAGACGCTTGACAACTTTCTCCCCGACCTGATCCGTATTCTGTCCGAGGGCGAAGATGTCAATCCCCTGATCCGCAAGGCCGTCGGCGCATCGCCGGAGCTGTCGAAGAAGATCGTCAAGGGCATTCTTGCGGCGATGAGCCAGAAGCAGAAGGAAGCGCTTACGGTGAAGTTTCTGAACACCAACGCCCAGAAGCTTGTTTCGCAGGTGAACGAGGTCGCCGCCAAGAACGGCATTGTCATCACCCTCGACAACGCCAAAGCCGTCATCAAGTAAATTATAGCTTAAAACCCTCCGGATTACCCGGAGGGTTTTTACTATATCTGTCTTTAATCAGTACGCTACGCCCCAGTAGATCATGTGCTTGGCCTTTTTGCCGCAGATGGGACAGGTGTCGCCGAGATTCTCCTGCGCAAAGGGGATGCAGCGGGAGGTCATGCCCGCCTGCTCCTTCATCTTCATCTCGCACTCGAGCTCGCCGCACCACATGGTCTTGATGAAGCCGCCCTTTTCCTCCTGAAGCTTTTTTGCCTCCTCAAGAGAATGTGCCTCGAAGATGTGCTCGTCGAGATTCTTCTTTGCCTTGTCGAACAGACCCTGCTGCACGGTCTTGAGCAGCTCGTGTATCTTCTCGCCTATCTCGTCGAGCGAGACGGGGATCTTCTCGCCGTTGTCACGGCGCACGGCCATGCACATGCCGTTTTCGATATCACGGGGGCCGATCTCGATGCGCAGGGGCACGCCCTTCATCTCGTACTGAGCGCACTTCCAGCCGAGGCTGTTGTCGCTGACATCGATCTTGACACGCACACCGGAGGCCTTTATCGTCTCGTACAGCTCGGTGGCCTTCTCGGTGACGCCGGGCTTATGCTGCGCAACGGGCACGACGATGACCTGAATGGGCGCTATCTCGGGCGGCAGGACGAGGCCGTTGTTGTCGCCGTGGGTCATGATGATGCCGCCGATGACACGGGTCGACATGCCCCAAGAGGTCTGATGGGGGTGCTTGAGCTTGTTGTCCTTATCGGTGAAGGTGATGCCAAACTGCTCGGCAAAGCCGGTGCCGAAGTAGTGGCTCGTGCCGGACTGGAGCGCCTTGTGGTCGTGCATCATGCACTCGATGGTGTAGGTGTTGACGGCGCCGGCAAACTTCTCCTTCTCGGTCTTGTTGCCCCTTATGACGGGCATTGCGAGGTAATTTTCGCACACATCGGCGTAGACCTCAAGCTGCTGGAGCGTCTCCTTGCGTGCCTCCTCCTCGGTGGCGTGCAGGGTGTGGCCCTCCTGCCACAAGAACTCTCTGCCTCTGAGGAACGGGCGGGTGGTCTTTTCCCAACGCAGAACGGAGCACCACTGGTTGTACAGCATCGGCAGGTCACGCCATGAATGGACGGTGTGGCTCCAATGGTCGCAGAACAGGGTCTCGGAGGTCGGGCGGATGCACAGGCGCTCGGTGAGCTCCTCTGAGCCGCCCATGGTGACCCATGCGCACTCGGGGGCAAAGCCCTCGACATGATCCTTCTCCTTTTGCAGAAGGCTCTCGGGAATGAGCATGGGCATAGAAACATTCTCATGGCCGTGCTCCTTGAATTTCTTATCGAGAACAGACTGAATGTTCTCCCAAATGGCATAGCCGTAGGGGCGCATGATGAACAGACCCTTTACGCCCGAGTAATCGACAAGCTCGGCCTTGGTGCAGACATCGGTGAACCACTGAGCAAAGTCCTGCTCCATATCGGTTATCTGCTCAACTTTTTTCTCTTTTGCCATCTATTTTTTCTCCTTTATCTGTCGGGAGTCCCTCTCCCCACATATTTTAACCTATATATTCTATATAAGAGTTCGTTCGTTGTCAAGAGCCGGCTATCGTCGGCTCAAAAGCAAAAAATCTTGACCATCGTTGCTTTTTTGTCTATAATATATCTGTTAAACTATATGGTAAGATTGTCGGAAGTGAGGTGACCCTTATCAACAGGCAGCAATTTATGAGCGAGCTTTCCAAGCTGCTCACCTTCATGTTCAAGGAGGACAGAAGCGAGATAATCCAGCAGTACAACGAGATGCTGGACAACGCCGAGGACGAGCAGGCAATGCTTGAATCCTTCGGCTCGCCTACAAGGCTGGCCGTTGCCATCTCCCGCAGCTATCAGCGTGACGAGCGCAAGCTCTCCGTACACGCAGATTCAAAGGACGGTGGAAGCGGCGAAGCTGTTAAGGTCAAGCCCGTTATCCCCACACAGGGGAAGAAGTCGTCTGCGCCCATCGTTAAACCCAACGAGCCGGCGGCGGACGCATATGTTGATATCATTGAGGAGATCCGCCGTGAAAAGGCGGCCGAGGAGGGCATAGAGTATAAGCCCATCTTCTTCAAGGAAGAGCCCAAGCCCGAGCCGGTGGCAGAGCCTGAGGTCGAGGAACCGGCCGAGGAAGCAGCCGAGGAGACGGAGCAGCCCGCCGACAAGGTGGACGAAGCTCCCGCCGCGGAAGCCGTTGCGGCTGACGAGGAAAATGCCGAAAACGACAGTGAGGCAAGCAACTCTGAGGTGCAAGCCGAAAATGCCGATGCAGACACTGCGGAGGTCGCTGGCGACGAGGCCGAGGCTGCGCCGAAGGCGCAGGAGATGCAGGCCGACGACGGCGGTGAGGCGGAAGCGACAGCGGAAGTCGAGGCGGCGGAGCCCGCCGACGAGACGGCGCATGTGTTGGCGACAGTGTTCAACGAAACGCCCGAGGCTGCGCCGGAAAAGGTCAAGAAAACGAATGTTTTTGCGCTGATACTTTATATCATCGTGTCTATCCCGGTAGGGTTTGTTCTGCTGCTCGTGATGCTCGGCCTTGAGCTGGGTGTGCTCGGCTGCGGACTGCTGGGTCTGCGTGTCGGCTTCAGCCTTTTAAGCTTCACATTCTCGGGCATGTCGGTGTTTGCCGATGTGCTGCTGTGCTTCGGCGTGAATCTCGCCGTGCTGGCGCTGGGCGTGCTGGTCACATGGCTTGCCGTGTGGCTCATCATCGTTTCCGTGCCGTGGCTCATCCGGGGCATCAAAAACCTCGGCAGAAAGCTTTGCGTCAAGGAGGTGGAGATAGATGGCTAAGGCTTGGAAGATAATCTCCGCCGTTTGCATTATCGCAGTTTTGCTCGGTGCGCTGTGCGTGCTCGTCGGTCTCATCACCGGCGGCGACACCCAACGAGTGCTCGACATTTTCAATGCGACTCACAATATCGACGGCATAAAGCAGGCATACGAGCAGGCGATCCAGAACGCCCTGAAAATGCAGCCATTGGGTTAAGTTTTATTATAGCTAAGGAGGCTTCGGCAATGGTAGTTGTAGTTCTTTCGATAATTTTCGCATTTTTGATCCCCATTATATCCGCTATGGCGATCGACAACATGATTAACAAGAAGCCCTACACGGCTCATGTGATAGCCGTCTCGGTCTTTTTCGCCGTCATCGTTGCCACACTCTTGCTAGTAAAATGAGCCCCATAACGCAAAAATCTCCCGTCACATGACGGGAGATTTTTTGCTATATTATCATCTTTTTTTGTACAGCTCACGGAGCTTTTTTATAATTCTCTGTCCTCGCTTTTTTGCTGCATCCTTAGATATATTCAGTCGCTTGCCGATATCCTTGTATTCCATTCCCAGCACATAGCGTAAATCAATGAAATATCGCTCATCGGAGTCAAGCTGACCGACCAGCCTTTTAACCTTGTCCACATCCATACTATGGATGTACTCGTCTGCTATATCGCCAACATCTTCGTCTGAAATATTATCTACGCAGTCAATGCTTGTACTTTGCCGTGATTGACGCACTGCATCAAACGATGCGTTTTTTACTACAGCAGTACAAAATGCGGTCAGCTTGGGGCGTGGCAGGTCGCAGACCTTTTCGATGTTGTCCATAACCCTCACATAAGCCGTGGACACCACATCCTCCGCTAGTTCCCTTGACTTTACAATACTAAGTGAAATGCGTTGGAAGTAAGAATGCCGCTCACGGAACAACTGCTCCACTAACGCACGCTGTTCATCATTTAAACCATTAGTCAAACGATTCTTCATGCTGCTACCTATGGTGAAATCGTGCAATTGATTTTAAGCAAGCTTATCTTTGCCTCGTTACTTGTCCCATGCAGCGCCCTGCTGCCTCACATTTCTGTTTATACCATAATAATACTCTGCACAAAATGGATAATCGCCTAAAAATGCACAAATTTTGCACAATTTTATGTCCCCTTTTCCGTTTTCGTGCGTTATATAGATAGAAGGACAAAATAGGAGGCAACAGCAATGACATCTTTTTATGTTCCGCACATACATTTACAAAAGTCTGCTCGCTTCTTCCATCAATTATGGAGGCAGCGACTCAAATTTGACAGGACGAGCGCACAGTCCGTAATGTAAGGATTTGACTGTGCGCCGCTTAACGGTTTTATGCACTGAAATTTTCGATTTTAATGAGACTTGCAAATGAAATGAGTTCTTTTAGATGAAAAAAGTATTATCCATCATTTTATCCCTTGCTATGGTCTTTACACTCTCCTGTACAGCTTTTGCTGAGGAAAGCGCCAAACCGGAAGCAACTACAACCACTTCTGAGTATTCGATGGTACAGAAGCTAAAGACAGAGAGCACCGAGGCGCTTCTTGCGGAAGGATACAGCATTTCCGATATTAAAAGTGCTAAATCCGGTGAACTCGAACAAACCATCATTGACGAACTCATGGAGCGAGCCAAACTGAGTGATGAAATCCTTAAGCAAAAAGGCTACACCACTGACGAAATCAAACAGCTTCGTTCACTCACCGGAGATGAAAGCCTCGCCAGTGTACAGGGACTTTTGGCATCCGTATCAGTTAGAAACAGCAAGAGTTCGTATTTCTATAGAAAATCGGATGATCGTACTTATTTTATCATCAATGTGGGTTGGAACTGGGACAAGGAGCCCACTACGCACTGGACAGATATTGTAGGAGCCGGTTGGGCAGGAAACTACCAGTTAACTAATAAAATTGCATCTACTAACAACACTCTTAAACTCACTTGCGTTGGAAATGGTCCAACTGTTGCCAGCAAATCAATTCATGTTACGATGAAATCTGATGATATCAATGCAGGTGAAGCAATTTTTAAAATGAATCAGGGTGCGTATTATAATCAGTCTTTCTACTGGGTCAAATCCGGCCGTGGAACAATTGAGCTCTCCATGTCCGGCCACCACGATAACGCTGAATTTATTTTTAAGTATGGTCACTCTACTGTTTCCGTTACTCCCTCAGTAAGCATGGACGGATTATCTCTCTCCTTTAGTTTTGGTGTTAACACCTCTAAGCCCAGCAGCGGTGCTGTTTACGGAGGTAAAGCAGCAGTTAAGTAATTTGTGCATAATTATTTAGAGGAAAGGAGGCTGCGGCAATGGCAGTTGTGGTTCTTTCGATAATTTTCGCATTTTTGATTCCCATCATATCCGCTATGGCGATCGACAACATGATAAACAAGAAGCCCTACACGGCTCATGTGATAGCCGTCTCGGTCTTTTTCGCCGTCATCGTTGCCACGCTCTTGCTCGTAAAGTAAACCGATAACGCAAAAATCTCCCGTCATGTGACGGGAGATTTTTGCTATATTCGGGGGTTAGGCTCAGAATGTGATCTCCTTGCCGGCCTTGCGCCACTGCTTGAACTCCGCAACGGCGGTGAACAGTGCGTCGGAGGAGGAGTTGATGGCGGTCTCGACGGAGTCCTGGATGACGCCGATGATGAAGCCGACACCGACGACCTGCATTGCGATGTCGTTGTTGATGCCGAACAGCGAGCAGGCCATGGGGATGAGCAGCAGCGAGCCGCCGGCAACGCCGGATGCGCCGCATGCGCCGAGGGCCGCCATGACCGACAGAACGATGGCTACGGGCAGGCTCACGGGGATGCTCAGCGTGTGGACGGCTGCAAGGGTCATGACGGTGATGGTGACTGCTGCACCGGCCATGTTGATGGTTGCACCGAGGGGGATGGAGACCGAGTAGAACTCACGGTCGAGTTTGAGGCTCTCGCACAGGGTCATGTTGACGGGGATGTTAGCGGCCGAGGAGCGGGTGAAGAATGCGGTGACGCCGCTTTCCTTGAGGCACTTGAACACCAGCGGATACGGATTCTTGCGGATGACGATGAACACCATAATGGGGTTGACGACAAGGGCGGCAAAGAGCATGCAGCCGACGAGGATGAGCAGCAGCTTGCCGTACTCGTTGAAGATGGCAAGACCGCTGGTGGAAACTGCGGTGAACACGAGACCGAGGATACCGAAGGGTGCGAGATTGATAACGAAGCGGACTGCCTTGGTGACTGCCTCGGAGGCATCGGACAGGAACTTTTTCGTCGTGTCGGATGCACCCTTGAACATGAAGCCGAGGACGACTGCCCAGAACAGGACGCCGAGGTAGTTGGCGTTGACGATCGAGCCGATGGGGTTGGCAACGATGTTGTTAAGAAGGCCGGTGAAGATGGCCGCAAAGCTGTCGGGAGCGGCATCGGAGGCGGCCTCCGTGAGGGTGATGGTCACGGGGAAAATGAAGCTTGCGCAGACGGCGACGACTGCCGCAAGGAAGGTGGAGATAAGGTACAGGACGATAACTGTGCCGAACTGCTTGCCCATTTTCTCCTTGGACTGTGCAAGTGCGCTGATGATGAGTATGAACACCAGCAGCGGGGCGATGGCCTTCAGAGCGCCGACGAACAGGCTGCCTAAGATGCCGATGCCGGGTGCGGTCTCGGCGGCGTTGGGGATGAGCAGGGCAAGAGCCACGCCGATGACCATGCCGATAACGATGCGCAGCACGAGGCTTACGCTGTTATACGCTTTTACGATTTTCATTTTTTCATTTCTCTTTCCTTTTGCATATTTCGGGCGGCGACAAACAGTCGTCCCGAGTGAACACTTTCAGTATTTTAACAAATTATTAACACCGTGTCAATTGACAAAGAAAACCGGGGAGCCGCATAAGCTCCCCGGATTTTTCATGGTATGTTGCTAAATTTTCATAGTCCCTTACTTTGCAAGGATGTGCACCACATTGCTGTAGGCCGAAGTAGCATAGCTGCTGCGGCTGCAATTGGCGACGACCTTGTAGTAGTAGGTCTTGCCCGCAACGGCGGAGGTGTTGGTGTAGCTTGTGTACTTGGTGGTGTACATCTTGGAATATTTGCCGTTTGCGGTGGCGGCACGGTAGATGGTATAGCTGTCTGCGTTATACACCTTGTTCCAAGTCAGCCTCGGGTCGCCGTTATTGAGGCTTATTTTCACGACGGGTCTTGCGCAATCGCAGGTACGCTCTTTAATCGAGCTGAACTCGGAGTTCGCAGCGGTGTTCGTGCCGCAGACAGCCTTGACCTTGTAGTAGTAGGTGTAGCCTGCGTAGGAGGTGGAGTTGGTGTAGCTCGTGCTCGTGGTGGTGTACATCCTGGTGTAGGTGCCGTTTTTGGTGCCTGCTCTCCAGATCTCGTACTTCGTTGCACCCTCGACCGCCTTCCACTTGAGTGTGATCTTGCCGGAGGAGGCGTTGTTGCCGCTGGTGACGGTGGGTGCTGCACACTTGCATACGCATGGGCCGACGAGAGCTGCCGCCGAATCTGCGTAGGTCGTTCTGCTCGAGAGCGCATAAACCTTGTAGTAGTAAGTCACACCGCCCTTGGAGGTGGAGTTTGTGTAGCTCGTGGAGGTCGTGGTGTACATCTTGGTGTATGTTCCGTCAATGCTCGTGGAGCGGTAGATGGCGTAGCTCTTTGCGCCGGTCACGGCCGTCCATTTGAGGGTGACCTTGCCGGAGGTTGCGTTATTGCCTGCGGTGACGACAGGTCTTGCGCAGTCGCAGGTGCGCTCTTTAATTGCGCTATAAGAGCCTGCCCTGCCGTCATAGCCGATGGCACGCACCTTATAGTAATAGGTGCTGCCTGCGGAGGCGGTGGTGTTGGTGTAGCTCGTGCCGGCAGTGGTGCAGTACAGCGAGTATTTGCCGTTTTTAGTGCCGGAGCGGTACACCTCGTACTTGGCTGCGCCGTCAACGGGGTTCCAAGTGAGGCGGGGCTTGCCGGTGTCGGGATCGTTGCCGCCGGTGACGCTGGGTGCGCCGACCTTGTCAACGCTGATCTTGCCGTAGTTTATCGTGACCTCGGCGGTGGCGCCGGCCTTATCGGTCACGACGACGACAAACGAGCCTGCCGAAGCGGAGCTTGTGTGCGTGCCGGAGATTGCGCCGGTGGCCTTATTGACGGTGAGCCCTGCGGGCAGTGCCGAGCCGGACTTTATCGAGTAGCTGTAGCCGCCTGCGCCGCCGTAGGTCGCACAGGACAGGTATATCTCTCGATCAAGCTTGATGCCGACCATTGCTGCGGGCAGGTCGAACATGGCGGAATCCATGATCGTAAGCGGGAGGTTCGCCTTGGAGGCGATGACCGCAGATTCGAGCGGCTTGCCGGTGGAATCGGTCAGATAATAGCCGCTGCCGGTGGTCGCAGTCGAGGTGCGGTAGCCGAAGTAGTAGGCATTGCTGTTTTGCAGGGCCTTATTCGATGCGATGGAGAAGTTCGAGTACGGGGTCGTATTTACCTTGGTGTAGCCGTTGAGGGCGACGCTGCCTGAGGTGCTTGCAACGGTCAGGGCATTGTACACCGTGGTCGCCGTGCCGGTGGCGTTGAGCGTGACGCTGCCGCTGCCGGAGGTGTTGAGCAGATATGCCGCCGCAGCGCCGTCTTTGGCGCCGTTGACGGTTATTCTGATATCGCCGGAGGTGTTGGCGATAAGCCTTGACGCTGCGCCACGGTATGCGGCCGTGATATTGAGTCTTGCGTCGTTGTTGACATACGCCCAATTGGTGATGCCGCTCGTGCCGGTGGCACCAGCCGCACCGACAAGGTTCACGGTGCCGCCGTTGACCTCAAGCGATTGCGCCTGACCTGCGCTGCCGGTGACGATAAGGTCGGCCGAGGTCGTGGTGGTCGTCTGTTTTACGGTCAGCGTATCGCCGAGGGTGCTGTTGGTCTTTGTTATCGTCAGCTTGCCGTTGACGCTGATGCCTTCACGGGCAGGGCCGGGCAGAGTGACGGTGTTAGTGCCGCTCAGGACAATATTGAGGTCTGTGTCACACTTGATGGGGCCTGCGTTGTAGCCCTTGAGGGTGAGGGTCTTGTTCGAGGCGGTGTAGCTCCAGCCGAGCCCCTCTTTATCGGTCTTGACATTGAACTTTATGTAGCTTGAATTATCCGAATAATCGACATACAAAAACTCCTCGGACGCCTTGACGGCGGAGTAGTTTATCGTTACCTGTGCGGTCGAGCCCTTGCTGTCCTTGGCAGATACGACAAAGGCTCCTGCTTCACTTGCAGCCGACGGTGTGCCGGAGATGCGGCCGGTTTTTGAGTCCATCGTAAGCCCCGCAGGCAGCTTGCCGGAGGCAACGGAGAACACATAGCCGCCCGAGCCGCCTCTGGTGGCGTTGATAACGGCAATGGTCGATTCATACTTTGTGCCGACCTTGAGACCGGAAAGGTCGAGCAGCTTCGAGTCCATTATCGCAAGCGGCTGACCGTCAACGGTCTGATAGGTCGCCGAGGAAAGCGGCTGACCGCTTGAGTCGCAAAGATAATACCCGGGGTTGCCGTTCGGGTCAGTTGTATAGCTGCCCTCGTAGTAATTATCTACGCCCTTCACCTTTTTATTGTAGTCAACGGAGTAGTTGTCCACGGGATCGTTTGCGACCTTGGTATAACCGTTTAGGACGACATTGCCTGCGGTGCTTGCAATTTTCAGGCTCTCGCACACGGTGACCGCCGGTGTGGGGGCGTTCAGCGTCACGGTGCCGGTGCCGGAGGCATCGAGTGAGCAGACGGCGGCGGCAAAGGAGTTGCTGCCGTTTGTCGTAACGGTGACTGTGCCGGAGGTGTTGGTCTTGAGGGTCGAGCCTACGCCACGGTAGGGGGCCGTGATATTCAGCCGTGCGTCATTATTTACGACGGTCATGTTCGCAATGCCCGTGCCGGTACCGCCGACCACCTCGTTTTTGAGGGTGACGGTGCCGCCGTTTATGACGCATGCGTGTGCCTCGTCGTCCTTGCCGGTCTGGATGAGGTTCGACGGGGATGCGGCCACGGTCTGCTTAATGGTCAGCGTGTCGCTTGCCGATGAGCTTGTCTTGTTTATCGTCAGCTTGCCGCCGACGGATATGCCGGACTTTGCATCCTTTGCAAGACTTATGGTGTTGGCGCCCTTTAAAACGACGGTCAGGTTGCCGCCGTATTTTATGGCGCTGCCGTCATAGCCGCTCAGGGTCAGCGTCTTTTTCGCTGCGTCCCATGACCAGCCCGTGCCGGAAGCGCTGGCGGTGTATTCCTTGCCGGAGACGGTGAGCGTATCCGTGCCTGCCGCCAAAGCGGAGACGGGCAGGAGCGTGCACACCATGATAAGGGCTAAGAACAGTGCCAATAACCTTTTCATGTATTTTTCCTCCTTGAGGTTTCAATCTGCAGTAACACTATTATAATGTAACACAAAAGCATTACTTTTGCAATATGAAGAAAAACCCCGTCAGAGACGAGGCTCTGACGGGGTTCTGCTAACACTCTTAGTTTTCTTCTTTTTTCTTACTTGCGACTACTGCGCTCACGCCAAGGCCGGACATTACGAGCACGCCGAGCCAAATTGCGATGTTGCTGTTGTCACCGGTCTGCGGGATGACCAGTGCGGGTATCGAAACGGTCTCGGTCTGGCCGCACTCGGTGCAGGTAAGCACCTTTTCGCCGTTTTCGAGCGTGGTGGGCTCCTTGGTCACCTTGCCCTCGTCCCAGCTGTGGTCGTGTGGTGCGATGACGGTGACATCCTTGACTGCGTCGCAGTCTGCGCAGTGGATAGACTTGCTTCCACTCTCGGTGCAGGTCGGCTCCTTGTCGACAGTGAAGTCGCTTTCCCATGCGTGACCCTTGGCCTCGATGACGGTCTTGTCCTTGACCGCGTCGCAGTCTGCGCAGTGGACGGACTTGCTGCCGGCTTCGGTGCAGGTCGGCTCCTTGTCGACGGTGAAGTCGCTTTCCCATGCGTGGCCGGCTGCGGCTATCTCCTCGGTGACGGTGTCGCCGCAGACGGAGCAGACCTTCTGCTTGCTGCCGGCATCCGTGCAGGTCGGCTCGACGGTGGTCTCCCAGTCGCCGTAGCTGTGCTCGCCGGTTGCAACATGCTTGTAAAGATCAAGGGTGAGCTGATGTGCTTCCTTTGCCAAAGCTGCACTCTCGGCGGTGGCGTATATCTTAGCCGATGCCGTGTCCATACCGCTGACGGCGGCCTTCATCTGGCCGATCTTGTCGTAGCACTTTGCCTGCATCTCGGCAAGCTTTGCGTGGATGAGTGCGTTGTCCTCATCAGAGCACTCATCGGACAGAGCGAAGTTGCTCAGGCCGTCAACGGACCAGTAGTAGCCGGTCTCCCAGCCCTCGGGCAGGATCTTGTAGCCGCTGCCCTTCCAGCTGACAGAGGGGAATGCGCCGTAGAAGCTGTCGGGCTTTTCTGTCGTGAAGCTTGCGCCTCCGAGGCCGCCGACCTTGTAGCCCTCGTACATGTCGGTGGTCAAAACGGGCAGGTAAGGAATTGCAACGGTGTACTGGCCGTGCTCCATTGCAAGCCACTCAACGGTGGCTGTCTCCATGGGGCCGGTGGACTGGATCTGGAAGATGTGCCACTCGAGATTGCCGGTGTTGCCGATACCGTTGACCTTGTAGAAGTCGACCACATCCTTTGCGCCGAGATTCTTGGCCGCTTCGATAGCAGTAGTCATGGTGACAATCTTGCCGTCCTTGACATTGGTGATGGTAAAGTCGGAGCTTACGGTGTTTGCGGAGGTGAACTTCTCGCTGCCTGCGAGGTAGTTAAGGCCGTTTACCATGCGGGAATTGATGCTGGTGTTGGAGTAGGAGGCACGGAAGTCAATGGTGTTCTCGGCCTCATCGCCGACATAGGTTCCGGCCTGCTTTGCGATCTCGATGACCTTATCCGATGCGATGACATTCTTGGTGTCGTCAAGGTCGACAAGGCCGATAGCGCCCATGTTCGGGCTGATGGCGATCATGTCGGAGGAGAGCTTGACCGCAATGTACTGGTGGCCGGTGTAGTTTTCGACATACCAGACTTCCTTCTGGTCGCCGATGAGAACGCCCGAGCGCTCCTCGGCACCGACAGTGTCGTAAATGTTCATCAGCAGCTCAACGCCCTCTTTAGCGGAGCTTGCTTCGCCGAGGAGAACAGTGGCCATGTCACTTTCGCACATGCCGCCGCCGACCATCGGGTCAAGCGCCTTGAAGTAGCTGCTGCCCTTCCAGCCGAGCGTGACCATTGCGGAAACGGAAACGCCCTTCTCGTTCGTGCCGCACTCCTCCATCGGGGTGTGTGCGTGCGTTCCGTCGCAGTCGGGGCACACGCCGCCGAGATTATCGTCGGAAACGGCGGTGTAGGAGTAGCTGTTGTGGCTGAAGGTGTGGGTAAAGCCGTAGCAGCCTTCGTATACGCTGCCTGCGGCATGCTTGCCGTGCTCGCTTACATAAGCGACCTTGTTGTAGCTGTTGGAGTAGTCCTCGCTTCTCGCCATGAAGGTGGAGCCGTCGGTCGTGAGATCAGAGCCGACATATATCATCGTACAGGCCGAAGCACTGCCGATACCGATCGCAGTGACCGCTGCAACGGTCATTGCGCAAACCATAAGCTTCTTTTTGAGGTTCATGTCGATTTTTCCTTTCGGTGAGTATTTATTCATTGACAGTGCATAATATACGCTTTCCGAATGGATATGTCAAGTGTTTTGTTGAATATTTTTTCATGAAATTTTAACATACTCGCAACAATATGCATTATTACAACAATCATGCGCAAGCGAATGTGCGTTTTTATTCATTCTAACGAACAAGTGTCCTCACCTGCCGCAAACATGCGCTCTTGCTTTTATATGCCGCATTAAGTGAGAAAAGCCTCACGATTCGTTTGAATCGCGAGGCTTTTTGTTTATTCCTCGGAGATGTGGATCTCTTTTATGGTGAAATCCTGGCCGGTGAGGATTGATTTTTCAAAGCTTCCGCAGTTCGGGCAGTAGCCCTCGTGCTCGATGACATTGAAAATTTCGTCGCAGTCGTCGCACTCGGCCATGCCGGGTATGACATTCATGATGAGCTTCGTGCCCTCAAGTATCGTTCCCTCGGTCGCAACGGGATAAATCTCCTCGACATACTTCGGGATGATGAGCGACAGCTCGCCGATATCCAGAACGACCTCGTCTATCTTCTTGACATTGTTTTCGGCGGCGAAGCTTTCGACCGTGCGCACGACCTGCTTTACAACACCTATCTCGTGCATATCACTTCTTGAGGATCTTCTTTGCCACGAAGCGGCTTGCGGCTGCCGGAGCGTTGCCGACGGCGGTCATGAGCGTGTTCATGTAGCTGTAAGAGGTGTGATCCATAACCTTCTCAAGGTGGATGGCGTCAAACTTGCACTTGGTGGTGCAGATGCCGCAGCCGATGCACATATCCTCATCGACGACGACGCAGCCGCAGCCGAGGCAGCGGGCGGCTTCCTTCTTGATCTGCTCCTCGGTGAGGGTACCGCGCAGATCCTTGAAGCTCTTCTTTGCCTCATTGGCGGGCGCATCGGCGGCCTTCTGGCGGGGTGCATTGTCAAAGCCGACTGCGTTGATGCCAAGCGTTGCGACATCCAGCGGCTTATAATCACGGTGGTCACGGCCGAGATCCTGGGTCTGGCCGGGATGTACATAGCGGTGGATGGAGATGGATGCTTCCTTGCCTGCCGCAATTGCGTCGATGGCAAACTTCGGGCCGGTGACAAGGTCGCCGCCTGCGAAAACATCCTCAACATTGGTTCTGCCGTACTCGTCGACGAGAACGGTGCCCTTTGCGCCGGTGTTGATGCCCTCGATGCCCTCAAGGTCGATCTTCTGACCGATTGCGGAGATCACGGCGGAGACCTTCATGGTCTCGAACTCGCCGGTGCCGACGGGCTTGCCGTCCTTGAGCTCCATGATCTCGACCTTGAGCTCGGCTGCCTTGCCCTCGCCGGTTATCTCGGCGGGAGCTGCGAGGAACTTGAACTTCACGCCCTCTTCGATGGCTTCTTCTATCTCGTCGTCCGCTGCGGGCATTGCGTCACGGTCACGGCGGTAGACTATCGTGGTCTTTGCGCCGAGGCGGACTGCCGCTCTTGCGACATCGATGGCGACATTGCCGCCGCCGATGACTGCGACTGCCTTGCCGATAGCGGGCTTATTGCCGAGGTTTACCTCACGCAGGAAGTCGATGCCGGTGAAAACGCCGTCGAGGTCGTCGCCCGGGCAGCCGACCTTTGCGCCCTTGGATGCACCGACTGCAAGGTAGATGGCCTTGAAGCCGTCCTTGCGCAGCTTGTCGAGGGTGATGTCCTTGCCGACCTCAACGCCGGTCTTGAACTTCACGCCCAGATCCTTGAGCACCTTTATCTCGGCCTTGATGACATCCTTCTCAAGGCGGAACGAGGGGATGCCGAGGGTCAGCATACCGCCGAGCTCCTTTTCCTTCTCGTAAACGGTGACGGGGTAGCCCTTGACGGCGAGGTAGTATGCGCAGCTCAGACCGGCAGGACCTGCGCCGATGACCGCTATCTTCTCCTCGTACTTTCTGCCGATCTGATTGAGCAGCTTCGGAACGAAGCGGGTCTTTGCGTCGAGATCCTTCTCGGCGATGAACTTCTTGACATCGTCGATTGCGACGGCGTCATCGATGCTCGCACGGGAGCAGGCAGCTTCGCAGGGCTTATTGCAGATGCGGCCGCAGACTGCGGGGAAGGGATTCTCCTTCTTGATGAGCTCGAGTGCCTCGGTGTAGCGGCCCTCGCCCGCCAGCTTCAGGTAGCCCTGAACGGGGATATGGGCCGGGCAAGCCGCCTTACAGGGTGCGGTGCCGCTGGGCATTACATCGGTGCGGTTGGTGCGGTAGTTGACATTGTAGCTCTTGGGATCCCAAGGAATTTCTTTATCGGAATGGTAAGCGTCGGAGATCTTCGGGTCGACAGTGCTGCACTTCTGACCGAGCTTGAGAGCATTGGTCTGGCAGTTTTCGACGCACTGACCGCAGGCGACGCACTTGTTCTTGTCGACCTTGGCAAGGAAGTTGGACTGTATCGACTTTGCCGAGCGGAAGTAGTTTGCGATACGCAGAGCGTAGCACGAGCAGCCGCAGCAGTTGCAGATAGCGGTGGTGTCCTCAAAGCCGGGGGTCTGGTTTATCTCGTGGACAAGGCCGTTGTCCTCGGCACGCTTTAATATCTCATATGCCTCCTCCTTGGTGATAAGGCGGTGAGTGCCGAGGCGGGAGTAATTTATGGCGTTGTCATTGAGGTACATGCACATATCCTCTTCGAGGTGGCCGCAGCCTTCGCCGATCAGGCGGCGGGAACGACGGCAGGAGCACGGGCCGACGGAGATGGCCGATGCCTTCTCGATAAGGGTGCGCACCTCGTCATAGGATGCGGTCTTGGAGTTGTTTTCAATGGCGCTCATGACGGGCATAACACGCATGAACATCATGCCCTGCTTGCCGTTCTGCAGAACGGGAGCAACCATTGCGATGCGGCGGCGGGTGTACTCCTCAAAGCATGCGCCGAGGTCGGGGTAGCGCTCGCACTGCTCGTTGTTCGAGAGGATGCCCTCCATGATGCCGGGCACCCAAATGGGGTAGTACCAACCGGCCTTTGCGCCGTTGAGACCCTCCATGGTGCGGCACACGCCGGCCACATTGAGCTTATCAAGCTGCTCACGGGTCCATTCGACGCTTGCCTTGCAGCGCTTTGCAAGCTCCTCGGTGGTGCGGGGTGTGTCAAGCTTCATGTGGAGCATGACCTTGCACATATCGTCGTCAACGATAGGCTCGAGAATGCGGTACTCGGGGTCATTGTAGGTGATGCCGGTGTAGGTCAGACTTTCGAGGCTGATCTTTGTCGCCAGCTTCAGAATATTCGGTCTGTGTGCCATAATTGATCTCCTTATTATGTATTTATTTTTCTTATAAACCAATCAACTAAACTAACAGTATAATTATATCACAATTATTCCGCTATGTCAAACTTTTGACTGTTTCGGGAAAGCGTAAAAACACAACTGCATCAATAGATTGACGGGCGGCTGGCATTTATTAACTTTTCTTTGCTCTGCCAAAGAAAAGGAGACAAATAGTAAAAAACACTCCGCATAAAAACACGGAGTGTTTGCTGTTTGAATTATCAGGGAATGATGCTGTCCTTAATTCCGCCGAGGAAGTCGCCGAGACCCTTGGAGAAGTCATCGACGGTATTGGTAATGCCCTCGATATCGCCCTTGTCATAGGCGTTGCCGATATCCTTGAGCGAGCCGACGAAATCGTCCGCTGCGCCCTCGACGCCCTTTTCGACATTGTCGCCGTAGTTCATGATGTAATCGACCTTGTCACGGCCGTTATCCTTGCTGCCGCCGTCATTTTTGGTCGAGCTGCTTGAGCTGCCGCTGCTCTTGGTCGGCAGCTTTGCTGCGGTGCTCTTGCTGCCGCTCACGGCTGCGTCATTGCCGCCGGTGACGGTCGCTGCATCGGCCGAAGTCGGTTCGGTCGTCGCTTCGGGCTGCACCGTTTCGGTCGGGGTGGGTTCGGTCTTCTCGTCCTCGTCGCCGGAACACGCCGACAGCGTTGTCGCCAAAATGACGATGAGCGCTGCAAGCACTACGAGTGCCACAACAAAAAATATGCTTTTCTTTTTGGTCTGCGCCATGTTTCCCTCCGTTTTGGGTCGACCCCCATCGACCTGAATCTAAATTTTTCCGGCAATTTTGTCTATTTTAGCATACTATTTTTTGAATTGCAAGAGTTTAAAATGTATTTTATCCATTAGTTTCCATACATTGGTTTTGAGCGAGAGCGTAACGGCGACCTCACCGAATACTATACCGCCGATGATATCGACGAAAAAATGCTGCTTGACGAACACGGTCGAGGCGCACACCAGCGCCGCAAACAGCCCCGAGCCGATGACAACGGGCTTATCGAGCCTGGCTATCATGAAGCCTCGGAACACCATGTATGCGAACATACAGTGCATGGACGGGAACAGGTTCACCGGCTGATCGGCGGAGTAAAGCTGCGCAAGAAGCCGGTCGTAATAAACGCCGCCCGTTACCTCGGGGCGGTCGATGACCGTGGGAACGGCGATAAAAAAAACGGCACATATAAGCTCGGCGATGTAAATGCCGGTGAACATCCTGAAGCACAGCTCCCGCTCCTGACGCATACAAACGGCAAGGCCGAGTATCCAGAAGATGAAGGTCGCCGTGTAGACCGTGACCCACTCGGGTGCAAGCGGTATCACTTCGTCAAGCGGCACGGGAATGCTGTGATGCACGGCAGATGCGGTAAGCGGCTTTGTGCCCCAAAATATCGCCATATGCATAAGCACGGTTATCACGAGCGGAAAGTAAGCGTAGCTCGGAAAGAGCTTGGTTTTCTGTAAAGTCTTATCCATGGGCATCCTTATCTTACAAATGAAGTATCAACGGTGACGACGGCAAAGCGTCCGGGCATCTGCGCCTCGACGGCGGCGCATACCTCGGCTCGCACCTCGTCTGCGGTCTTTGCGATACCGCAGGGGACGACAACATCAAAAATGAGGTTGGTGTGGCTCGGCCCTGCGACCATGCGGAAATCATGCACGCCGATGACATCGTCAATTCCGGCGATGACCTCCAGAAGCTTTTTGTGCTCGGCATCGACCGCCTCGTCGTCGCACACGACGGGATCCATATGTATCGTCGCTTCGCAGCCGAGATCATGGGCGAGCGTGCGCTCGACGGTATCGACGGCGTCGTGCAGCTCAAAGATATCTCCCCTGCCGTCGACCTCGGCATGCAAACTAATCATGAGCCTGCCCGGGCCGTAATCGTGCACGACCAGATCGTGCATACCGATTATCTCCTCACGGCTCATAACGATATCCTCTATCTTATGCACGAGCTCGGGATCGGGCGCCTGACCGAGAAGCGGCGAGAGCGTGTCTCTCGCAACGCCGACGCCTGCCCAGAGGATGAACAGCGCAACGAGCACACCGGCATAGCCGTCAATGTTCACATCAAAGAAATAGCTCACGCCCATGCTCAGCAAAACGACCGTAGTCGCAATGGAATCCGACAGGCTGTCGGCCGCCGTTGCCTGCATCGCCGACGACGAAATCTTTTTGCCGACAGAGCGGTTATACGCCGACATATAGACCTTCACGGCGATGGAAACTATCAATATCGCCGCCGGAAGCAGACCTGTTTCAACAGGCTCGGGTGTTATTATCTTTTGTACCGAGCTTATGAGCAGCTCCACGCCCATGACAAGGATGAGCGCCGCAACGCACAGGCCGGAGATATACTCAAGCCTCCCGTGGCCGAACGGGTGGTCAAGATCGGGCTTTTTGCTGGATAAATGAAAGCCCACGAGCGATATCGCCGACGAGCCTGCGTCTGATAAGTTGTTGAACGCATCGGCGGTGATGGCGATAGAGCCGGAAACGGCTCCCGCAATGTATTTGCCTGCAAACAGCAGGACATTCAAAACGATGCCCAATGCGCTGCACAGGCTGCCGTAGGCCTTCCTGACAGCGGGATCGGTCACATCGTCACGGTTTTTTATAAAAATTTTGGACAGCAGTGATACCACGGCGTATCCCTCCGATATAAAACAGATTTAAGTATTATATAACGATATTACCGATACTTCAAGCAATGCGGAAAAATAATTGTTAATTTTATATTAAAGTCATTTCTGCATCTTGAATAAATCGGCATTTTATTATATTATGTAAAGGTATATCTATTGGTAGTGTAATATTTTTGAACTTGGGGCTTTAGTATGCGCAAATTAGCGACCTTTATCGTCGACAGGCGAAAGTTGATAATGATAATTTTTGCCGTGGCGACGGCGCTTTCAATATTCACCTCGGGGCTGGTCAAGGTCAACTCCGACCTCTACACCTTCCTGCCGGAAAATTCCGAGACCCGTCAGGCGCTCGGCGTTATGGGCAAGGAGTTTACGACCTACAGCACCGCAAGGATCATGGTCGAGGACATAAGCTATTCCGATGCGTTGGAGCTATACCACGACATTGCCGCCGTTGACGGTGTGAGGTCCGTGAGCTTTGACGATTCGAGCCTGCATTACACCAAAAACCGTGCGATGTTCTCCGTCACCTTCGCAGGCGGCGACAATGACGAGGCCAGCTTAAGCGCCCTTGAGGATATAGAGGACATCCTGTCCGACTACACGGTATATTACGACACGCAGGTCGGCTATAACCCCTCGGTGCAGATAGTAAGCGAGATGCTGGTCGTCGGCATAATCACCGTAGTGATAGTCATTGCCCTGCTGCTTCTGACCTCCCGCAGCTATGCGGAGGTGCCGGTGCTGCTTGTGACCTTCGGTGCAGCGGCCCTGCTTCAGTTCGGCACGAACTTCCTGTTCAAGCAGATCTCCTATGTCTCCAATGCGGTGACGCTCATTCTCCAGCTTGCGCTTGCGATCGACTATGCGGTCATTTTGTGCAATCGATTTGCCGAGGAAAAGCAGCATTCCGAGCCGAGACAGGCGATGATAGATGCCCTTACAAAGGGCATTCCCGAGATATCCTCCAGCAGCCTCACGACCATCGGCGGACTTATCGCCATGGCGTTCATGCAGTTCGGTCTCGGCAGCGACCTCGGACGGGTACTCATAAAATCCATCCTGCTTTCGATGCTGTCGGTGTTCCTTCTCATGCCGGGGCTTCTTCTGACCTTCAACAAGGCCATCGACAAGACCCGCCACCGCAGTGTCATCCCGCATATCGACTTTGCGGGCCGATTTGCTTGGAAAACGAGAAAGATAGTCCCGCCGATACTCATCGTTGTGCTCATCGTCTGCGGTTACTGTGCGCTGCACTGCCCGTTTTCGTATAACTATTCCGACGCAATGCCCCTTAACCTCAACGACCGGCAGCTTGCCCGTGCCGAGGTAAACGATACCTTCGGCTACAGCAACATGATGGCCGTCGTTGTCCCGACGGGCGACTATCAGGCCGAGGCGGACATGCTCGAGGAGATATCGAAGCTTGACCATGTGACCTCCGTTCAGGGCATCGCCATAACCGAGGTGACGGACGGCTATAAGCTCACCGACAAGCTCACGATCAGCGAATTTTGCGATATCGCAGGGCTTGACGAAATGACGGCATCGGCGCTGTTTGCCTACTACGGCGCATCGCATGACGATTACAAGCAGGTCGGCGAGGATCTGCACAATTACAAGGTGCGGATGATAGACCTGTTTTCCTTCCTGTACGAGGTCGTGGAAAAGGGCGATGTTGAGGTCACGGCCGAGCAGAAGAGCATGATAGAGGATCTTAACTCTCAGCTTTCCGATGCCAAAGCGCAGCTCCAAGGTCCCGACTACAGCCGCATGCTGGTGTACTGCGACACCGATGTGCAGTCGCAGCAGTCGTATGATCTCATCGGCCAAATTCACGACATCGCCGAAAAGTATTACGACGGCGCGATATATGTCGCAGGTGACGCCACCTGCTCCCGTGACCTTGAGCAAACCTACACGAGGGATAATGCCATGGTCAGCATCCTCTCGGTCGTGTTCGTCGTCATCGTGATTTTGTTCACCTTCCGCTCGGCCGGACTTCCCGTTCTGCTCATTGCGGTCATCCAGGGCAGCATCTGGATTAACTTCACTTGGCCGTATGTGACGAACGAGCCGATATTCTTCGTCGGCTACCTCATCGTCACGGCTATACAAATGGGCGCAAATATTGACTACGCCATCGTCGTTTCAAACCGCTACATCACCCTGCGGCAAAACAACTCCAAGCGTGTGTCGATAACCGCCGCACTCAACGGCGCTCTGCCCACACTTATCACCTCCGGCAGCATCCTTGCCATTGCGGGTCTGCTCATCGGATTTTTGTCCACCGAGGCAATTACCTCCGATATCGGTATCGCACTCGGCCGAGGCACATTCATCTCGCTGCTGCTCGTCATGTTCGTCCTGCCGCAGCTGCTTTTGTGGGGCGATAAGTTTATAAAGAAAACAACCTTTGCAAAGAAAATTCATTTCCGTGTACCGCCCATCTTTGAGGATGACTTCGAGGAGGTCGCACGCAAGCATACGGCGGGCAAGTAAATCGGGGGATCGCTTGTTCGTTTACGAGAAAGGAAGAAATCAAATGAAAAGAATCGCACTGGCTGTCATCAGCATCTGCCTTGTGATCGCTTCGGTGTTCGGCTTTTTCGCCGCTGCCGCCGGTCTCGAGGATATAACCGGCATCCTGCGCAGGTCCAATCTGCAAAATGACGATATCCGCGACTCGATAGCCCTCATCTCCGAGCGCTATGACGAGATAAAGGACAATGGCGGCGACAAGACCGCCAAGAACTACGCCACAGCCGTTGTCACCGATAAGTACGGCAGCAGCAAGATAAGCGCCGGTCAGAAGCAGTATGACGAGGGCAAAGCGCAGCTTGACAAGGGTCAGAAGGAATATGACGCCGCCAAGGCGCAGCTTGATAAGGGCAAGGCGGATTACGCCGCCGCCGAGAAGCTCATTGCCGAAAAGGAAAAGGAAATTGCCGACGGCGAAAAGCAGATAGCCGACGGCGAAAAGCAGATAGCCGACGGCGAAAAACAGCTTGCCAAGGCGAAAAAGCAGCGTGACGAGGGTCAGGCGAAGCTCGACGAGGTCACGCCTATCTACAACAAGGCAAAGCCTTATTACGATAAGCTCCACGGCACGACCGGCGGCAATTACACCGAGGTGGGGCTGAATATCCTGCTTCGCTCGCTCGGCTATAACAAGACTGTCACGGAGCTTTTCAACGAATACGACGCCGCAAAGCAGCAGCTTGCCGATGCCGACAGGCAGATAGCCGACGCAGAGCTTCAGCTCGAGGAGGGCAAGCAGCAGCTTGCCGCCGGTAAAGAGCAGCTCGCCGCAGGCAAGGAGCAGCTCGCCGCAGGCAAGGAGCAGCTCGCCGCTGCAAAAAAGCAGCTTGACGACGGCGATGCGCAGCTTGCCGCAGGCAAGGCCAAGCTCGATGACGGTAAGGCTCAGCTTGCCGACGCTGCCGAGCAGCTTGCAGCAGGCAAGCGCAAGATGGCAAGCAACAGCGCCTCCATGGCAAACGACCTGCAGAACCTCGAGGAGATGGAGGATGCGCAGGAGATAGTCGATGCAGGCATCAAAATTCTGCTCGCAAACGACGGCATTGCCGAAAAGGTCACCGACAGAGAGGATTATGATGAGGTGCTCGCCGCCGCCAGCGCCTATGTCGAGGAGGAGGCCGACAGCGTCCAGCAGGAGCTGGCTCTGCGCCAGCAGCTTTATTCGCTGCTCAGGATACTCGCCGTCATCGGCCTTGTCGCCGGTGCGATCGGCATCCTCGTTGCGTTCCGCCCCAAGCTCCAGACGCTCGTGGCCGCACTCGTTCTCGCCTGCGCTGCCGCAGCAAGCGCCGCAGCGCTGAACATCTACGGCTATGTCAACGACTACCGCTACTTTGTGTACGCCCTCGAGGACGGCAGCGGCAACGGTTCGCTGCAATTTGCCGCAATGATGGCGATCTTGGTCGCAGCGCTGCTGGCGGTCATCGTCTGCATCGTCTGCACCAAGGCGTATAAGCGAGGCGTTGTGCCCGCAGGTGCCGCTCCTGCAGCGGTGAAGGCCGCAAAGCCCGAGAAGAAGGAAAAGCCCCGCCGTGTCATAAAGACCGACGAGGACGACGACGATAACGGCTGGGGCAGCGCACCCGCAGCTCCCGCACCCGCAGCTCCCGCTGCGGAGGAAAAGGTCATACGGCCCGAGCCCACCGCCGCTCCCGACGAGCCGACCGTGGTCGACGGCAGCACCATCCCCTCCGACCTTGTCGCACGCATGCAGGCGCAGACCAAGCGCCTGAACGAGGAAACCGAGCGTATGGAGACCGAAGCTCGCCGCAAGGAAGAGGAGACCCGCCAGCAGGACTTTGAGGCCGCCCGCCGTGAGTACGAGGAAGCCCTCCGCAAATTCGAAGAAGCCCGCAAAAACTCCAAATAAAATTCAAGCACCCCGAACCTCGGGGTGCTTTTTTCATTGAAACGCCCCCGTGTCTCCACGGGGGCTTGTGGTTTATTTTGTCGCTTTGATGCTGACTGCGCTGCTCTGTGCGGAATTTGCGTTAGAGTTTGATGCGCAGACGGCTTTGACCTTGTAGTAGTACTTGGTGTTTTTCTTTGCACCACTGTTTACATAGCTCGTCTTGGTCGTGCTGTCCCAGTAGCTGAAGTTCTTACCGTCGGTACTGCGATAGACATAGTATTTATCTGCGCCGGTTACTTTGCTCCAGCTGATCTTCGGCTTGCCGTTCGAGGTCGTGATGCTGACACTCGGCTTAGCAAGCGAGGTGAGCAGGCTCTTTGTGCTGCTGTTGGCGGAAGCGACATTCTTGCCGTTCACGACCGCAACGGCCTTGACACGGTAGTAATACTTCGTGCCGGATGCCGCACCGGAGTTGGTGTAGCTCGTCCTAGTGGTGCTGTCCCAATACTTGAACTTCTTGCCGTCGGTCGAGCGGTATATCCAGTACTTCGTTGCGCCCGAAACTGCCTTCCAGCTCAGCTTCGGCTTGCCGTTTGAGCGGTTTATGCTCACGGTCGGAGCTGCGGGCTTGCACAGGATGCCCTTAGATACGCTATAATCCGAGGCAGCATTGTTTGCGTTCACCGCCTTGACCTTGTAGTAGTAAGTCGTGCCAACGCTCGTTGATTTATTGGTGTAGCTTGTCTTTTTCGTGCTGTCGTAATATTTAAAATTCTTGCCATTGGTACTGCGATACACCCAGTACTTCACCGCACCGTCAACTGCGTTCCAATATATCTTCGGCTTGCCCGCCAAGGTCGTTATCTTGAGCTCGGGAGCCTTGGGTGCAGGCTTATAATTGGGGTCAGCCGCACCGCAGCGTGTGCACTTACCGTTTGCGTAGCTGTGACCGAGGGGGGCTACATCTCTCGTCTCGCTTGCATTGCAGCGTGTGCAGGTTTTGGTCTCCGTGCCCTTTGCGGTGCAGGTCGGAGCTTTGGTCTGCGTCCATGCGCCGTAGCTGTGACCGAGGGCCGCTACATCTCTCGTCTCGCTTGCATTGCAGCGGGTGCATCTTCCGGTCTCCGTTCCCTTTGCGGTGCAGGTCGGAGCCTTGGTCTGCGTCCAATTGCCGTAGCTGTGGCCAAGGGCGGGGATTTCGGTCACGCCGCTTTCGACTAAGCCGCAGCGGGAGCACTGCACACCTGCCGTGTGTCCGGCTTCAGTGCAGGTTGCCGGTTTCTCGCCGACTTCGACCATCGAGTGACCGAGAAGCGGCGTAAGATTATCCTTGTACTCGTCTCCGCAAACGGAGCACTTGTACAGCGTGTAGCCGCCTTTAAGGCAGGTCGGCTCTACCACTTTTGTAAGCTCATACTCATGCGGCAGCTGCTCTTCGCCATTACTCTTATTTAAAATTTTTCCGCACTTGCTGCACTTATACACATCATATCCGGCGTTGCTGCAGGTTGCTGCAACCGATTTTATAAATACATAATCATGATTCTCGGGAAGCAGCTCCGTATACTTATAACCGCATGCACAGCTATATTTTATATAGCCTGTCGATGTGCAAGTCGGCTCTTTTCTTTCCATGGGAATTATGTGACCCTCAAGTGTGGTGCAGTTATAGTGTATGCGAGGTGAAGTCGAAAACGCTTCATCCACCTTTTCTATCGAAGCCCAAGCATCCTTTGACCCGGCGAAAGCGATATCTTTCAGTTTGCTACACCACAGGAATGCATAGTCTCCGATGCTCGTAACGCTGTCTGGTATCGTTACGCTCGTCAGGCTGCTGCAACCACAGAATGCTTGCTCGCCGATGCTCGTTACGCCGTGGGGTATCGTCACACTCGTCAGGCTGCTGCAGTTGTAGAATGCATAGTTGCTGATGCTCGTAACGCCGTGGGGTATCGTCATGCTCGTCAGGCTGCTGCAGTTGTAGAATGCATAGTTGCTGATGCTCGTTACGCTGTCGGGTATCGTTACACTCGTCAGGCTGCTGCAGCCGGAGAATGCACTATCGCCGATACTCGTTACGCTGTCGGGTATCGTCACTCTCGTCAGGCTGCTGCAGTTTTCGAACGCACCACTGCCGATGCCCGTTACGCTGTCGGGTATCGTCACGCTCGTCAGGCTGCTGCAGTTTTCGAATGCACAGAGTCCTATGCTCGTTACGCTGTCAGGTATCGTCACACTCGTCAGGCTGCTGCAGTTGTAGAAAACACGCACACCGATGCTCCTTACGCTGTTGCCTATCGTCACACTCGTCAGGCTGCTACAGCCGTAGAATGCACTATTGCCGATACTCGTAACGCTGTCGGGTATCGTCACACTCGTCAGGCTGCTGCAGTTTTCGAATGCCCAGAGTCCGATGCTTGTTACGCTGTCTGGTATCGTCACACTCGTCAGGCTGCTGCAACCACGGAATGCACTATTTCCGATACTCGAAACGCTGTCTGGTATCGTTACACTCGTCAGGTTGCTGCAGTTGTAGAATGCACCGTATCCGATGCTCGTCACGCCGTCACCGATAACAACGCTTTTAATTGAACTGCAGTATTCCCCCCAAGGGGCAGTTGTGTCGTTGTTACTCGGATAGTAACCTTTCATCTTGCCCGTGCCGGAGATGGTCAGAACGCCGTCCTCCAGCGTCCATGTGAGGTTATCTCCGCAGGTGCCGCTGGCAGTCGTGTCTGCAATCGCAGACATTGGCAGCAGACTTGCGAGCAGCAGGACGCACAGCAGGACGCTAACTATGTTCCTCTTCATCGTTTTCCTCCTTATATTCATCTCCGAAAAATTGTTCTCTATAGAACAATTTTACAACCACCCGTCGCCGCCTGTCAATCAAAACCATATGTTAACTGTAACAAAAATAGCCTCCCATTTTTGGCTGGAATGACGAAAACGCCCCTGTGCGAGTGCACAGGGGCGTTTGGAACTGCGGGTCAAGTCACAGCATTTTTATGCCCTTGACGGCGAGCATGAGACCCATGGTGATGATGAGGACGGTGCTCACTTTGAGGATGTATTTGTTATATTTTCTGGTCAGCGCATCGCCGAGCAGGCCGAACACGAGCATCAGCGCCGCACCCAAAGCGGCCGAAGCTGCGGTCTTGTCATCCATACGGGTGCTCAAGAACTTTGCTTCCTTTCTAAGATCAAAGCCCATGGTTTCGTCCTCCGTAATTTTATATTTACCGCTTGGTAAATATAAAATACCGCATTGTGGTCTGTTTGTCAATACTCAATCGTCTGCGGCGTGACATTCGCATCGTGCGAGCAGAAAATGCCCACGCATTTGGGGTCTGCCTGCATCGTTTTGAGCCACTGAATCGACTTGCGCTGCCGCTTGCGGGCAAAGCCGTAGCCCGGAATGACAAGGTCATCGATGTTGCGCTGCGAGAAGGCGACATCGGAAGCGAGGATCGCAAATTCGTTGCCGTAAATTCCGTCGGCGGCGTTTACAAAGCGGCCTGACGGCGCTTTGTTTATCATGACCGCCATCTGCCCGTCGGTGTGGCCGGGACAGGCGATGCACAAAACGCTGTCATCGCCGAAAAGGTCGAAGCCTCGGCCTATGGGTCCCTGCGCCGTGCCGAAGTAAAACGGGCGCTCGATGATGTCCTTGTACGGCATGTAGGTCTCCCACACCTGCCGGACACGGTACACCGTGCGGCACGACCAGAAATACTCGTGCTCGGCCATGACGATGCGCTTTGCCTTGCCCGCAAAATCCTTGAGGGCGCAGGTGTGGTCAACATCGTTGTGGGTTATGAGCACAAGGTCGATGTCCTCGGGGCGGATGCCCATCGCCGCAAGCTGCTCTTTGGCGGTCTGACCTTTTTCGACCTGCGGACGGTAAAAGTCCCGCAGGTACTTGGGCATGACCTCATTGCAGTCAGCAGACAGCCCTGTCTCGACCAGAATTTTGCCGTGTACGGGATGCTCGACGAGATACACGCTCACAGGGAGCGTCACCCGCTTGAGCGCGCTGTCTTTTATATACGCCATGTTCGCCGGTATCGTTATTGTTCCGCAGTGCAGAATGTGAAGCCTAATCTCATTGTCCTTTTCCATTCGGACACCCTCTTCCCTTTGCCCATCGTACCACGCCTTGACCATGCGGTCAATAAAAATCGGATATGAAAAAAGCAGGCGCAGCCTGTTGCTCCGCGCGCACTAGTTAACCGCATATTTGCAACTAGTGTTAAATATTTTTAATTACTATATTGACATTATGCATTACTTGTGCTATTTTATAGTCAGAGGTGATCAAGATGAAGCGAATAATTTCAAAATGCCCGACCTGCGACGGGACGCTGCAAATTTCCACACTGACCTGTCCCGATTGCGGTACGGAGATCAAAAACAGCTTTGAGCTGAGCGCTTTTGACAAGCTCAGTGGCGAGCAAGGCGATTTTCTTCTTGAATTTTTGAAAACAAGGGGAAATCTCAAAGACCTGCAAGCCAATCTCGGCATTTCCTACCCCACGGCGAAAAAGAAGCTTGACGATTTGCTGGCGGCACTAGACCTTGCCGGCGAAGAAGCACAAACGGAAGAAGGAGAAATCGACATGACTAATCTTACTGTCAACAGAAGCAGCACCAAGGCATCCGAAATTATCAAGGCGAAGCTTTTTGACAACGGCGGTCGCGCAATAGTCCACACCTTCCGCGGCGAGCCGCGCCAGATTTCCATATCCAACGACGGAAAATTCCTGTGTCCCCAGCTCGTGCCCTACGATTTTGAGATTTTCGACGCAATCGTTGACCTACTCCTTCGCAGTCCCGGCTACCGCGCCAAAAAGGGCAACGCCCGCAACTTTAAGCTTGGCGAACCCGGCTGCGAGGAAAGCACCGTCGCCGGAACGATTTTGGTCTATCTCGGAGTAAAGCCCGGTCGCACCGGCTATGACCCGGCTTTCCTGCTTTGCGCCGTTTTGGAGTGGGCAGGAATTGCCACGAACGGTCGCGGCGTGCTTAGCCTCAACAACGAATACAGGAGATTGCTATGATAAGGGCGCTGCTTGTATTTGTTATAAATCTGTTTCGCTGCATCTTTTTCAAGTATAACAAGTATTGATTTTATAAAAAGCACACCGCGAGATTTTTACAATCACGCGGTGTGCTTTTGCTTTTATTTTATATAACCGTCACATCGAACATATCCTGTGCCGGGAGGTCGTGGAAGAGCTTGAATTTTTCGTCTCGGCTAAGCTCACCGCCGGGGTCTTTGAACGCAAGGCGGACGGACTTGCCGCCGGGGGCGGTGAAGGTGAACGCCATCTCGCCGGTGAGATCAAAGCTCAGTTTGCCGTTTTGCTCGGTGCAGCCGAAAATGACCCTCACGGCATCGACCGGACACTTGTCGGTCTCGGCAACACAGCTAACGCCCGAGACGGGGCTCGGCTCAACGCCCAAAAGCTCGGCGGCATACAGCGATGCACGGTAGCCGATGGTAAGGCCGGGGCACTCGTGGCCGTGATGCTCGGCGCACTTTTTCCAAAGCTCTTTATTTATCATATTTATCATGGCATTTCCTCCTCAGTATGGAACGATGACTCTTATACCCTTGTGCTCGATGATATCGACACGCAGGTCGTAGACGGTCTGAATAGTCTCGGGCGTGACTGTCTCGACCCCGCCGAAGGAGAACACCTTGGCATCCTTTACGAACAAAAAGCGGTCGCAGTGGCGCATGGCCAGATTGAGGTCGTGGATGACTATCGCAGCGCCGATATTTTTCTCCTGCGCAATGTCACGGATAACATGGAGCATCTCGTGCTGATTGTTCGGGTCAAGGCTGCTTGTCGGCTCGTCGAGCAGCAGATACTTCGGCTGCTGCACGAGCGCACGGGCGAGCATGGTCTTCTGAAGCTCGCCGCCGGACAGCTCGTCGAGATACCTCGACTCAAGGTGCCGCAAATTGAGCATATCGAGCACCTCGGCGACGATGCGCTCATCCTCGGCGGTGACGCCCCATTTGATATAGGGCTTGCGGCCTAAAAGCACTGCGTCAAACACCAGGGTATGCGTCGGCTGGGTGCTCTGCGGCACATATGCGACCGACTGCGCAAGTGTTCTGCGCTGCATATGCTCGATGCTCTGTCCGTCAACGAGAACGCTGCCGGAGGTGGCGGGATTTATCCTGTCGATGCACTTGATGAGAGTGCTCTTGCCTGCGCCGTTATTGCCGAGCACCGCCATGAACTGACCCTGCTCGAGGTGAAACGACACATCATCGAGTATCTTTCTGCCGTTTTTTGAATAGGCAAAGGAGAGGTCTTTAACTTCAAGCACGCTTGCTGCCCCCCTTGAAAAGAAGATACAGGAACATGGGCGCACCGAGGAACGAGGTTATGGCGCCGATGGGCAGGATAACGGGCGAGATGACCGTGCGGGCGACCAGGTCGCCGCCAAGCATGAGCACCGCTCCCATGAACGCCGAGCCCGGAATGAGCCATGTGTAGTTTGAACCCACGAGCCTGCGCACGATGTGCGGTGCGCACAGGCCGATGAAGCTTATAAGCCCGATATACGACACGACGGTCGCCGCAACGAACGAGCAGGCGAGGATATTTATGACCCTCGTTCTGCCGACATTCACGCCGAGCGAAACGGCGGTGTGCTCACCGGCAGCAAGAGCGTTGTAGCTCCAGCGGTTGAGTATGAAATACACCATGAAAACCGCAACAACAACGGTGATGACGAGAATATCGCTGCGAGTCGTGCTGCCGAGATCGCCGAAGGTCCAGAACACGAACGACGCAAGCTCCGTTTCGCTTGCAAAATACTGCAAAAGCGTGGTCGCACCGGAAAAAAGCGCACTGAGCGCAACGCCGGCAAGCACCATTGCCTCGGGGCCGATGGCACGAAGCTTTGAAAGCCCCAGAATGATGACGGAAACCAGCATACTGCTTACAAATGCGCAGACCGACACCAGAACGGAGTCGGCAAGTCCCGCCGTGCCCGCTCCGAGCACCATTATTGCAAACGCCGCACCGAAGCTTGCGCCCTGTGAGATGCCCAGTGTGGATGCCGAGGCAAGGGGGTTATTGAGTATCGCCTGCAAGATGCAGCCGGTCACGCCGAGGCCTGCGCCGCACACGATGGCGGTGTATATCCTCGGCAGGCGCACACCCTGCACGACGGCGTTTATGCGCTCGTCAGCCGCGCCGAAAACGCCCCGTACAAGCTCTGCGACCGAGGTCGAATACGACCCGCACTTCAACGAGATCAGCGCAAACACCAAAAGCAGCACGGCAAGCGCCGCAAGCACGAGGATGTTCTTATATTTATTTTTGGCGTATGCGCTGTCTGTCTGCATTTTTATCTCCGTTTACTTTGTGATATCAACCGGTCCGAAGCTGTAGCCGGCTTCGGTGAGGGTCGAATAGAAATCGTCTGTGCCGAGGAACATCTTGAAGATCTCGTTTGCCTTCTCAATGGGGTCGACATCGGCAAAGGCCTCAGGATATATGACCGTTGCCATGTAATACATATCCGCAAGTGCAAGCTCGACATTCGTTGCGCAGAAGCGGAAGCTTATCTGCGAGAACACACGGTTTTCCTTGACGGCGGTCAGGCTGTTGTAGAACGCCGGATTTTCCGCATACTGTTGTTTTACCAGATCGAGGTTGCTTGTGTCAACAAAAATATAATCGGGGTCTACCTTGAGCACCTGCTCGATGTCCATGTCGAAGGCGCTGGACTTGCCGGTTGCGTCGGCGATGTTATTCCCCTTGAGTGCGGCCAGCGGTGCGTAGCCGGCCTCGGTGCCCTCAAAGCCGTGAGCGCCCTTGAAGGAAATGCCGGAGACATACACGCAGGGAGCCTTGTCCTTGTCGACCTTTGCGACACGGTCGGCGATATCCTGCTTCATCGCTGCGAGGTAATCGGTGAGCTCCTTGGCTCTGTCCTGCTTACCGTAGACCTCGCCGAGGAGGTTTATCATATCAAACACCGCATCGTCCAGAAGGCCCTCGACCATGGGGATGGTCACGACGGGGATGCCGGTTTTCTTCTGATAAGCGTCGGCGGTGTCCTTGTCCATATTGGCAATGATGACATCGGGATTTGCGGAGATTATCTGTTCGTCGTAGGTTTCGCCGTTGTTGCCGGTCTTGGGAAGCTTCTCCCACACATCCTGGTGCAGGTACGCAAACGGCTTCTGAGCGCCCACGCCCAGCTCGTTTTCCTCAACGCCGACGAGAAGGTCGAGCGCATTCATGTATGTGGTAAAGCGCAGCGAGCCCACGCCCACGCAGATGACGGACTTGACGGTCTCGGGGATGGTGACCTGTCTGCCGCAGGCATCGGTGACTACCTTCGTCCCGGTATCGTCGTTTGTTTTGTTGTCGTTGTTTGTGCCGCCGCAGGCGCACAGGCTGAAGAGCATTGCAAAGGCGAGCAATGCGGCTATGAGTTTTTTCATGCAGAATTTCCTTTCAAAATGAATTTGTAAAGATTTTAATACACAAAAAACCTCTCCGCAAGCCCCCCGGGGGGATACAATTTCATAGAAATTGCTTCCTCCAAACGGAGGAAGCAATGATTTTTATTTACGCCGTGCACGGATCTGCTCGATGGCGCTGTGTGCGTTTTTGAGGTGCTCGGAAAGCGGGATATCCGACTTGAACGGCAGCAGGAAGTTCGTTTTCTTGGCAAATCGCTCGTGGTTTTTGCGGATGTGCGCCTTGAGGTTTTCGTACTTGATGATAATGTCGTTTTCCTTTGCGAAGGCACGCAGCTTGGTCACGATGCCCGCAGAGTAGACGATGTCGATGGTGAACACACCGAAGAAAAAGCCCACGACGAACAGGAACTCAAGATTGTTGCCCAGCCACACCAAAAGCTCGGTCACCAGAGGGTGCAGCAGGAAATAATACGCTGCGCCGATCGCCGCCCAGATGGCCGAAAACAGCGGGCAGATGATGCCGTTTAAGTTGCCCCAGTTGTTGCTGTAATCCCACAGACGCAGGTTATACACCTTCAGGCTCACGATACCGGCAATGTACTCCACCGCCGTCATTGCGGCGGCCATCATGACGAGCACCGCTATCGTGCCGCCGGTCGTGGCGACAAGTCCGCTTTTTTCGCCGAAGTCGGCAAGCAGGTACAAAAAGCACAGGCCGAAGCCGTAAAGCGGAACATACGGCCCCACGCAGAAGCCCGGGTTTATCCACTTGTGCTCGGGGTTGGAGTCGGAGAAGAATTTGCGGAACAAAACCTCCATCACCCAGCCGGCAAGCGAGCCGAGGAAAAACAGATAAGCAAGGTACAAAAATATCATTCATTCACCGCCACAGAAAGTTTATTACGCTATTTATATCAAAAAAACGGGCGCAGGTAAACCCCTATATCGTCACATTCTGTCAAATTTTTTGTCATTTTGCCTCACTTGGCAAGGGAACATATTTGTTGTAATTTTTTAAATTTTATGTTATTCTACAATCGGAGGGATAAATATGGCCACTTTTACGAAAAAAGCTATCCGCAACGCTTTTCTGACCTTGCTCGACGAGCACCCCTTAAACAAGATCACCGTTAAGGACATCACCGATGTCTGCGGCATGACCCGCAACACCTTTTACTATCATTACGACGACATTCCCGCCCTCATCGAGGAGATTTTCATAAGCGAGATAGACCGCATCATAAACACCTATCCCTCGCTGGACTCCATTGAGGAATGTCTGCGTGTCGCCATGGGCTTTGCCATGGAGCACAAGAAGGCTCTTTTGCATATATACAAGTCCTCGAACCGTGACATTTACGAAAATTATCTCTGGGAGATCTGCCGCTACACCGTCACGACCTATATTGAGACCGCCTTCCCCGATGCGCCGATATCGGCCGAGGATAAGGAGGCCATCATCCACTATCTCAAGTGCGGCTGCTTCGGCATGGTGATCGACTGGATGAACTGCGGCATGAACGATGCCACCCGCCGGAAGCTTCTGCGCATTTGCGAGCTCAAGCGGGGCATGGCAGGCGAATTAGTTAGCCGAAGCATAAAAAAATCCACCTGACGGTGGATTTTTTACGCCTGTCTGAGTGCCTATCTGACCAACAGGAGTTGAATTGAAATGAACGAAAAAAACGGCGGGATAAGCTCCGCCAGAATGGGGCAGATGCCGGAGGGCAAGCTGCTCCTTACGCTTGCGGTGCCGATAATGCTGTCGATGCTCGTGCAGGCGCTGTACAATATCGTTGACAGCATCTATGTCGCTCAGGTGTCCGAGGACTGCCTGACGGCGCTGTCGCTGGTGTTTCCGGCGCAGAATATCATGATAGGCCTCGCCACCGGCACGGGCGTCGGCGTGTCAAGCCTCATATCCCGTGCGCTTGGTGCTAACGACCGTGACAGGGCCGGCAGAGTTGCGGGCAACGCACTGTTTTTGTGCCTGTGCTGCTGGGCGGCGATGTTTGCCTTCGGCGTGTTCGGTGCGCAGTGGTTCGTAAACACGCAGATAGACGATGCCGCCGTGCGTGACTACGCAGGCTCTTATCTTAAGATAGTCTCCATGGGCTCGATATTCCTGTATTTTGAGATAACCTTCGAGCGCTTTTTGCAGTCATCGAGTCTGACGAAGCTTTCCATGTGGACGCAGATGGCGGGCGCAGTGACGAATATAGTGCTCGACCCGTTTTTCATCTACGGCTGGTGCGGCCTGCCCGCAATGGGCACGGCGGGCGCAGCGGTGGCAACGGTGATCGGTCAGGCCGTCGGCGCCGGGCTGGGTCTTTTCTTCCATCTCAAGCGCAACCGTGAGGTCCCGCTCGGGCTTAAGTTCTTCCGCCCCAACGGACGCATCATCGGCGAGATCTATGAAATTGGCTTCCCGTCCATCATCATGATGTGCATAGGCTCGCTGACAAACTACATCATGAACCTGCTGCTCGTGTCGTTTACAAAGACCGCCGTCGCCGTGTACGGTGCGTACTTTAAGCTGCAAAGCTTTTTCTTCATGCCCGTGTTCGGCATAAACAACGGCCTTATCCCCATCATCGGCTACAACTACGGTGCAGGCAAGGTCGACCGCATCCACCGCACGGTAAAATACGGCGTGCTGTTTGCGGCGGTGTTCATGCTGACGGGGCTTGCCCTGTTTGAGCTTGCTCCGGGGCTGCTGCTGTCGGCGTTCAACCCCTCGGCGGAGATGCTCGATATCGGCACCCATGCGCTCAGGCGCATCGCCTTCCACTTCCCCATTGCGGCATTCTGCATCGTTGCCGGCTCTGCGTGTCAGGCGCTCAACAAGAGCATGTTCTCGCTCATCACAAGCTGCATGCGTCAGATATTCGCCCTCATACCGGCGGCGTATCTTCTGAGCCTCACCGGCGATGTGAACAACATCTGGTGGTGCTTCCTCATAGCCGAGATCGTGTCGTTTGTCTTCAGCTTCTTCTTCCTGCGCAAGGCCATGCGTGACGCAGATAGACGATTGCGTGCATAAATGTCTAAAACTCCCCAAAAGGGGAGTTTTTTTATGATAAAATATTAGCAGTCTCTGCAAGTTTGTATATTGAAAACGCTGATTTTTTGTGATATAGTGGGCTAAGTTTAGGAATTAACAATTTTATTCTTTGGGGGGGGCCCGCACAAAGCGGTTTCGGTCAGCCGTCACGGCGGATATGCCCACAAGGCAAATTTGAAAGGATTGATGTAATGAGCAAGTACTCCGGATACATGGATAAAGTTGCGAAATTCGACCTTACGACCGGTAAGCTCGAAGACTATCCGTGGAGCGACAAGGAAAAGGAACTGTACCTCGGCGGCAAGTCGATGGCCGCCAAAATTCTCTACGACCACCTGACCGGCAAGGAGGAGGCACTGTCCGAGGAGAATGTTATCGTTATCTCTACCGGACCTCTCACCGGCACGGGTGCTCCCAGCTCCGGCCGCTTTAACATTTCCGCAATTTCCGCAAAGACCGGCACCGTCGCCTCCGCAAACTGCGGCGGTACCTTCGGCTACTACCTCAAGAGAGCGGGCTACGACGCCCTCGTTCTCACCGGTAAATGCCCCGAGCATTCATGGCTCGAAATTTATAACGACACCTTCACTCTCCGCAATGCCGACAACGAGGATGTATGGGGCAAGCGCCCGGCGGACGCCGAGCAGCAGATCCGTGACCTTCTCGACAGAGACTACGGCTGCCGTGTAAAGTGCGGCATCGTCGGCATCGGCACCGCAGGCGAGGAGCTCGGCGAGAACGCCGGCGTTTTCAGCCGTGACCGTGCCGAGGGCAGCTCCGGCATCGGCGCAGTGTTCGGCTGGAAGAACCTCAAGGCCGTCGCCGTTTCCGGCAACAAGCATGTCGTTGTCAGCAACGAGAAAAAGACCGTCGCTTGGAACAAGAAGTGGGTAAGCTACCTCAGAGAGCATCCCATCACCGGCGAGCAGCTGCCGAAGCTCGGCGCACTTAGCATCGTCGGCACTCCCGCACTCACAGACGGCGGCAGCACCGCACCCGCAGCGGAGACCGCAAAGGGCTGCCTTTCCTGCCCAATCAAGTGCGTGCACGCAGTTGAGATAAACGACGACGAGAGCAATGTCCCCGAGAAAGAGCCGCTTGCACTGCTGTGCGGCGACGAGCTCAGCGGCTTCCCCGCATTTCTGGACAATCTCGGTATGCGCATCGACGGCGGCAGCCCCAAGGCAAAGGCCGACCTGAGCATGCTCATGGAGGATCTGTTCGAAGCCATCGAAGCCACCGGCCAGTGCCCGTTCACCGGCTATGCCATCTTCCCCGCCGTGCTGTTTACCGATCCCAAGAGTCCGATCACCGTTTCGTTCAACAAGAAGGTCGCAAAGTTAGGCCCCGTGCTGAGCATCCTCAACAAGTACCCCCAGCTTCTGTTCTTCCCGCTGTCGGTGTTCCATCACGACCGTGAGATGAAGTATGCCGTCGGCATGAAGATGAATCTCGGCAAGTACCTCCGCTGCGGCGAGCGCGGCTACGCCCTTGAAAGATACATGACCACCCTGTTTGCAGGCGCAGGCAAGACCGACGGCGAGACCACCGAGGTCGAGGCCAAGGACGGCGCTGACAAGCTCAAGAAGGCGTATTTCGCCGTGCGCGGCTGGTCCAAGGACGGCGTTCCCTCCGAGGATGCGCTCAAGAAGTTAGGCATCAGGAAGGGCAATCAGTAAGCTGCAAAAAGCGGCAGAATGGAGTAAATTATGGCTTATAAAATTACCGATAAATGCAACGGCTGCGACGATTGCGCCCAGCTGTGCCCCGTAAGGGCCATCTCCGGCGAAATGAAGGAGCAGCACGAGATCGACCCCAACCGCTGCATCGACTGCGGCGCTTGCAGCCATATCTGCGAGTACGAGAGCATTCTCGATAACGAGGGTAAGGCCTGCAAGTTCATCCCCAAGGAGCAGTGGAAAAAGCCCGTTGTCGACACCACCGTGTGCGACGGCTGCGGCATCTGCGAGGAGGACTGCCCCGCATACTGCATTGACATTATCCCCAACGAGAAAAACCCCATCCACAATGTTTCGTTCCTCGCCAGACCCGAGGATTGTCACGGCTGCGGTGTCTGCGAGAGACACTGCCCCATCGATGCAATAACGATGAAATAATTTTCTACATAGAAAAATCCCGTTCATCTCGAACGGGATTTTTTCTTCTTCACAAACAGCAGGTAGGCCAAGGCAAGACAAATGATGATATCGTAAAAATGCGGGCCGCCGTAGAACACGCTTGAAATGAGCGTGACTAAGATTATGCCGACGGAAATCACCCTGCCAAACACGCCGCCGGACTTTACAAACCATGTGAGGTAGGCGAGCACCGGCGTGAGCAGCGTGAACGCCGCCCAGCCGTAGACAAAGCTCCAACCCCAAATGCCGTTGGTATATTCTGCGACAAGGTAATATGTAATGAGCATGCCTGCGCAGAACAGAAAAATATCAAGGCAGGCACGGCGGCGGCTGTCGCAGCCGAGGACGATGACAACACCGACAAGTATCCACACGGAAAGCTCGGAAAACACCGAGCACAGTATCTGCGTGTGGATATCGGCGAGGCGGGTCAGTGCTCCGGCGGCAAGCCCCAAAAGCAGCATTACGAGGGGATTATAAATTATCTTCTTCACTGTCGGCGGGCTTCCTCTCGGCAAGCTGCTCCTCGGCGTTCTTCGCACGCAGCCTCAGCTCGGTGCCATGCTTGAGCAGCGGCGAGAGAGCGAGGAACATAAGGCCCATGCCGAGCGAAATTTCAAAGTTGAACTCCCTGTCAAGCCCGCTGCCCACCGCCATAATGCCGAAAACTATGGTTGCAGCAAGGCTTGCGCCGGCGGGAACTGCGATGGTGATTATGCCGAGGCGCAGCATCTCCTTTGCGCCCTCAAAGGTGAAGGGCGTGCCGGCCTTGAGCTCGTGCTTGAAGTACACATTTATAAACTTCGCAACGACGGCTTCCGCCGAAAACACGATGATTATTGCGACGCATATAGCCACCACATACTCCTGCGCTGCGCCCGAATACATGATCGCATCGTCCAAAATAAGAGCGCCGCTCGATACGAGCGCATCGAAATTGCCCGTACCGGTGAAAATGGCAGCGGCAAGCATCAGCGCCACAATGACGACAAACAGCACGAACGCTATCTCGGCAAGAACCATGCAGACCTTGCAGACGGTCTGGACCGTTTTCAGTGATTTACTCATTAAATTACTCCTCCGTTATCCTCGGGTATTATGATCCATGCAATAAAGTACGCAAGCCGCCTAATTTCTTGTCTCTTGTGCTTGCGAAAAGTCTCTTTTTCCTTTGCCTGTCTCCCTGTGCTGCTGAGCCGCGGTCAAAATGTTTTTCATGAGCATCGCCCTCGTCATCGGCCCTACGCCGCCGGGTACCGGCGTGATGAACGCCGCCTTCTTGGCGACCTCGTCAAACACGACATCGCCGAAGAATTTCCCCGTCTCGGGGTCACGGTTCATGGCGACATCGATGACGACAACGCCGTCCTTCACCATGTCGCCGGTTATGAGCCTCGGGCTTCCGGCGGCAACGACCAATATATCCGCCTGACGGGTCATTTCGGCAAGGTTTTGCGTGTGGCTGTGGCAGCACACGACCGTGCCGTTTGCCCGCAGCATCAGAAGCGCCATTGGTCTGCCGACGATGTTGCTGCGGCCGACCATGACGCACACCTTGCCGTCAAGCGAGATGCCGTATTCCCTGAACATCTCCATGATGCCCATCGGCGTGCACGGCCAGAGCGCAGGCTCGCCGACTATCATGCGGCCGACATTCATCGGGTGGAAGGCATCGATATCCTTGTCGGGGCGGATGGCGTTTATGACAACGCTCTCGTCTATATGCTCGGGCAGCGGAAGCTGCACCAAAATGCCGTCAACGCTCTCATCGGCGTTGAGTTCGCCTATAAGCTCCAAAAGGTCTGCCTGCGTCGTCTCCTCGGGCAGGTCGCAGCGCACGCTGTCGATGCCGCACTTTACGCAGTCACGCTCCTTGTTGCGCACATATATCTGTGAGGCGGGATCATTGCCCACCAGCACGGCGGCAAGCTTCGGCTTTCTCGGAAGCTTGGCAGCCTCGGCCGCCACCCCGGCGCATATTTTAGCGGCAAGCGCCTTGCCGTCAATTATTACTGCCATATAAATCACCTCTATACATTACTGTAATTGTATCAAACTACCGAGCGTTAGTCAACAGGGTGCCGTCCGCTATCGGGCGAAATTGCGTCCCTCATGCTTGATTTTTGGTCGCTGTGTGGTAGAATAATGTTTACTAATCTGAAAGCGAGGCTCGCTATGGGCAAACTGAAATATCTTATCCGCCGCATCGCCGGGATGAACTACAGGCAGTTCTTCCAAAAGATAGACGAGGTGCACAAAAAAAGTGGCAAGTGCAAGCTGTTTATCTTTTTCGACATGGTCTGGTGCGGCCTTGTATATCAGGCAGGCTACATGGATTATGCCCTGTTTGAGATGTATGACCTCAACCGCGCCCAGCGCAAGACGATAGTCACGAGGGGCATAAACAACGGCTTTATCAAGCGCTTCAACGACCCGAAGTACATGCCGGAAATTGAGGACAAGCTCAAGTTCGCAAAGAACTTTTCCGAATTCATGCACCGGGACTGGCTGGATATGTCCACCGCCACGAGGGAGGAGTTTGACGGGTTTGTGAAAAAGCACCCCGTGTTCATGTCGAAGCCTGTCGACGGCATGTGCGGCAAGGGCATCGAGAAGATAAACGCCGCAGAATATGACGGCGACCTGTACGAGCACCTCAAAAACGGCCATCAGGTCATACTTGAGGAGTGCGTAGTGCAGCATCACGATCTCATGGCGCTGCACCCCTATTCCGTAAACACCTGCCGTGTCATCACCTTCACGCAAGGCAGCGTCACCAATGTCGTGGCGGCATATCTGCGCATCGGCAACGGCCGCTATGTCGATAATTTCAACAACGGCGGCATGGTCGTCCCCATCGAGGAGGACTGCGGAAAAATTATATATCCGGCGCTGGACAAGAGCCACAATCTTTACGATGTGCACCCGCTCACCGGCGTTGCGATCAAGGGCTTTCAGGTGCCGCTGTGGGACGAGGTTCTGGACATGGTCAAAAAGGCCGGACAGGTCGTGCCGCAGGTGGGCATAGTCGGCTGGGATGTGTGCGTGACGGATAACGGTCCGCTGCTCATTGAGGGCAACGACTTTCCCGGGCACGATATCTATCAGCTCCCGCCCCACCGCACAAACGGCATCGGCGTCCTGCCGAAGTTCAAGCGGGCGATGAATTTATAATGCACCGATAAGTTGATGGACTGATTTAACTCTAAGACACACTCACCGGTCGTGCTGAGGCAGTAAAGAATAGCAGGTGTTTTGATGCGTATTGAAAAGCCGCCCTTTGGAATCCCGGTACGGTGTATCGGTGCAGCGGTCGATTTGGCTACGGAGGTTTAATCCTCTGCAAGGAGATTTCGGTGCGTCCGTTCAACGGACTGCGTCGGTTAGATAAGTGCGAATAGCTTGCAGTGCACTGATAGGTTGATGTACAGACTAAACTATAGTACGCACCCACCGGTCGGGCTGAGGCAAAAACGATACCCAAAAGCCTAAATCCGTATTGAAAAAAAAAGCGACCCAAAAGGGTCGCTTTTTTCATAGTCTGTGGTCTCTCGGCATGGAGTTGTAGTGCTTCATCATCGGCTTTTCGAGCATTTTTACAAGCTTTGTGTCGAGGTTGAACCAATACGCCGCCACGGTGAACAGAAACAGCGAAAACGCCGTTATCGATGCGGTTTTTATTATTTTCATTTTTATATTCCCCCTTATGCTTTACCAGCATTCGTCGTCGTCAAAATCGACAAGTGACGGATCGAGCGGCTCGGCGTTCATGACCGTCTGCATGAAGGTGTTGACATCGGCACGCATATCACGGCGGCTTATCGAGGTCGGATCCATGAGGTCCTGACGCACAGTGCACATGAGAAGCCCACGCTTCTTTGCGCCCTCCTCGAAAATACCGTTTATTGCGCCGACACCCTTGCAGGATATCTGGTCAAAGAGGATTATCATGTCGCAGTTATACTCTGCATACTTCTGCCACAGGTCGTCTACCATGACCTCGTAGCCGCCCTTGGTGTGGGCTCGCATGGTGGAGGTCTGGAACATCTTTGCGATGCCAAACAGCATATTTTCACGGCTGGAGGTGTCGATCTGCTCGGTGCCGTGGATATCTATCATCTCGCACACGCTGTCGATGCCCCAGCAGTTGAGTAACCAGTTGTTGAAGTTTGCGTAGTTGTTGCACGGGGTATTCCACAAGATCGCACGGTAGCGCACGGTCTTGGGGAACTTGCGCTCGGCGACCTGCTTTGCAAGCAGCTTGTTGACCTTGAGGTCGTTATCGAGAGCCCTCTGCACGCCGCAGACGGCCTGATGCTCGAATATGCGGTACAGCCATGCGGTTGCGCCGGTGTGCGGCGGGATGTCCGTGCGGTTGTACTCCCACTTTTCAAACTTCGCCCTGTTCTGTGCGTTCCATATCTCGCAGGCCTCGGCGAGCTTATCCCAGTCGTACTTGTTGCCCGTGTGCTTTTCCAGAAACTCCACGGCGGACTTGAACTCCTCGACCGCATACTCCTGCACATCGTCACGCAGCCAGCGCAGCGGAATATTTATCGGCTGCTCGGGCAGGCCGTGGCGGCGGGTCTGCACGGCGGTGGTCATGATACTGCCGTCGCAGGGCATATTGCACGAGAGCATACAGCAGCCTATCTTCGGGAAATCGTCCTCGATGGCAACACCCGCCTCGTATGACGGCAGCGGGCACACATCCGCCGGAAGGCCGTACAGCTCCGACTGCTCGATGTAATGCACGGGGGTGTGCTGATTTATAAGCGAGGGCAGGTACACGGGGAACATCTGATATAAAATGACGGGGTTATCGGGCAAACCGCGGCACATGAGCTGCGGAACGAGCTCATCCATGCAGATTATCTTTTTGCTCAGCTCCTCGGCCTTTTTGCTGCCCGGGTGCAGGTTCATGTCGGCGCTGAAAATGACATCGAACTGGCTGGTAACGACATCGGCAAGGTAGTTGAGGTTATACCTTGCGCCCTTGAGACCGGCGCCGCGCATACCCTCGCAGATGCGGTCGAAGAACGAGGGAACGGTCAGGTAGGTGTACATCCAGCGGTAGCGCAAAACGGCCTTGATATTCTGAATGGGGTGGCCGAGCGCCCATTTTATGAGCTTGCCCCAAAGCACGCACCACTGACCGTAGTCAAAGGCGGTGTCCTTGAGTCCACGCCACTCACGGTGCTTGTAGATGCCGGTTTTCGGCTGCATATTATCTGCCATGCGCTTTGTCATTCTGCCTTACCTCCCTCTTGAATTTTCTTTATCTCCAAGCTCTCGACAAAGGCCTGAACACGGGTCGAAAGCTGACCCGAGCCACGCACGACATACTCACGGTCAACGCCTATCGTCGGCACGCCGTACTCGTCACGCATTATCTGCGTGTTGAGCATACGCTCGTAGCCCCAGAAGTCGCAGAACTTGGCCTGCTGATAGATGATGCCGTCGGCATGGTACTCATCGACAAGCTGTTTTACATAGTCGCGCCGCTCGGTGATCTTCTCGGACGACATGAAGCGGGGGCACTGGTTTGTTTCAAGATAATTTCTGCACACCTGCGTCAGAGCGTCCTCGGTGTCGTTCAGCTCGATGCGCTGGCGGCCGGGGTATGCGCCGAAGCAGTAGCGGTCGGCGGCGACATAGCAGCGGCAGTTTTCGAGTATCTCGGAGAAAGCGTAGTCGTCAAGCTCGCTGCCGACGACAACGACCCTCGCCCTCCACGGGTTCACCGGGTCGGGCTGACGCTTTTTAAGCTCGTCGAGCGTTTCACGCAGGTACGGCAGGATGAGATAGGTCGGGCAGGTGTAGCTTGCAATGCAGAGAATGTGGAACTCTCTCGGCGTGATGACGGGGTTTTCCGCCTTGCGCAGCTCCGATATCTCCTCAAAAATGCCGCACATCTCGTTGTGCTGCCCGACGGCCTTGCGGATGGCTTCATCGGAGACATCAACGCCGTACCCGGCGCTGAGCTTATCGAGAAACTGCGCCTTTATCTGACCTATGTACATCTTAAGTCCGTGGGAGGACACCTTCATCGGTGCGTCGATGATGCCGTAGTCGAACTTTGGATTGTCGATGAGCTGCATCTCGTGGAAGTTCTCCACCACACGCACCATCTGCTGGCAGGTGTCGGACGAGGCGTAGAAGTCGATGAAGTTGTACCCGCCCTCGAACGCACGCTCGAACAGCGCACGGGCGTAGCCGCAGATGAAGCTGGTCATGTAGTACTGGCTGATATCCAGCGAGCCGGTGTTGGGTGCGCTCAGGCGGACGCTGAAGGCGCTGCCGCAGTTGAGCAGCACCTCGGGCACATAGTAGCAGGTGTAGCCGACCGCCACCCTGCCGTCTGCCTTGGCCTGCATGACAAGCTCGTTGTTGGCCTGATCGAGCAGCTGCTCAAAAAATCTGATGTGTTTCAGGTCTTTCATTTTCTCCCCCACAATATCATTTTTTGGGTCTCAATATAGTTATTCTACCATATGAACTTTGACAAAACAATCACTTTCTTGCCGTTTTGCGCTCTTTTGTCGCATTTATAAACGCCTTGACGCCGCCCTTTTCACGGTTGACGACCTTTAAAAGCGCATACACCTGCTCGTCGTTAAATATCCCGGTCATGCGGGCGATGTTGCGGTAGGGAACATCGAGGATGTACATGAAGTTATTCGCCGCCATCTTTTTGCCGCAAAGCAGCAGTCCGTTTCGCACAAGGCGCACGCCGTTGTATATCGCCTTGCCGAGCCCGCCCCTGAGGTATTCGCCCTGACTTACGCAGTCGTTGAAGCCGAACGGCGCTTCCCTGTCCCAATTATGCTGCGGGATGGGGCGACCCAGAAGCGCCTCGAACGCCGCATCGGGCACCGCCATGACATCTCCGGTGTAGTACGGCGCAAGCTCCGGCTCATCATAGAGCTTTTCGGTAATGCCCTTTCTCGTTACCGTGCCGTGCAGGCGGATATCCCGGCTCGATGCACCGACAAGTATCTCATACTCGCCCGACTCGACGACCCAGTCATTGTGCTTCGTGCTCCACAGGGCAAAGCTGCGGTCGGAAAGCGTAATTTCCGCACGCTTTTTCTCGTTCGGTGCAAGTGTAATGCGCACAAAGCCCTTGAGCTCCTGCGCCGGGCGGAATGTGCCTTTCGTCCTCGGCGCAATGTATAGCTGTGCAACCTCTGCGCCCGACATTTTGCCCGTGTTTTCGACAGAAAACGACACCGTGTCGCCGTCTATCTTGAGGTCGGAATACCTGAACTGTGTGTAGCTCAGGCCGTAGCCGAAGGGGTAGAGCACCGGCTTTTGCGCCGTGTCGAAATAGCGGTAGCCGACGAACAGCCCCTCTCGGTATTCGCTCGTTTTCTCACGCCCGGGATAGTAGGGCGCAGAGGGCATATCCTCATAGCGAAGCGGGATGGTCTCCGAGAGCTTGCCGCTGAAATTTGCCTTGCCGGTCAACAGTCTCGCCATCGCCGTTGCACCCGCCTGACCGCCGAGAAAACCGTGCACGACCGCCCTTGCCCTGTCCTGCCACGGCATTTCGACCGCCCCGCCGCAGGAGAGGATAACAACGATATTGCGGCTCACGGCGGAAAGCGCCGTCAGCAGCTCAAGCTGATTTTCCGGCAGACGCATATCGCTGCGGTCGATGCCCTCGGCCTCGCCGCCCTCGTCAAGGCCGAGAAACAGCAAAACGGTCTCGGCTCTCATCGCAAGCTCGCAGGCCTTGGCGCACAGCCTCGAGCTGCGTCCGCCGCCACGGCGATAGCCCGGCTCGAAGCCGACTATGCGCACGCCCTCCGCCCTGAGCGCATCGAGGGCGTTGTCGACCCTTGTCGAATTCACGAGTGAGCTGCCCGCCCCCTGATATCTCGGCGTTTTCGCAAAGTCGCCGATGACGGCGACGCTCCCGCTCCTGAGCGGCAAAATGCCGTCGTTTTTTAACAGCACCGCCGTCTCCTCGGCAAATTCGGCAGCAAGCCGATGGTGCTCGGCCTTGTCATAATGCTTGTAGTCAAACGCCTTGCGGGTCGTGAATATCATGTCGAGAATTTTATCGACACGCTCATCCAGAAGCTCCTCGGATATCACGCCGTCACGCACGGCCTGCGCCACATAGCGGTCGGTGTCGCCGCCGGAGTACGGCATTTCGAGATTGTCTCCGGCAACAAGCGCCTTGACCCTGTCGTTGTTGCCGCCCCAGTCGGTGACGACCATGCCGTCATAGCCCCACTCGCCGTAGAGAATGTCCTGCAAAAGGTGGGTGTTTTCGTTGGTGTACTCGCCGTTTAAGCGATTGTACGAGGTCATGACGCATTTGACCCCGCCCTCCTTGACCGCCATCTCGAACGACGGCAGGTAAATTTCACGCAGCGTGCGCTCATCAACGACCGAGTCGTTGGACATACGCCGCAGCTCCTGCGAATTTGCCGCAAAATGCTTGACGCAGGCGGAAATTCCGTTTGACTGCACGCCCCGGATGAGCGCCGCCGCCGACTTGCCCGACAGGTACGGGTCCTCCGAGAAATACTCAAAGTTGCGGCCGCACAGGGGGTTGCGCTTGATGTTGCAGCCGGGGCCTAAAAGCACGCTTATGCCCTCGCTCGCAGCCTCGAGACCGAGTGCCCGGCCGAGCCGCTCTATCATGTCGGTGTCCCATGAGTTTGCAAGGCTCGCCGCCGTGGGAAAGCAGGTCGCAGGCACAGACCTGTGCATGCCTAAATGATCCGACTGCCACTCCTGCTTGCGCAGGCCGTGCGGGCCGTCCGACAGCAGCATCGAGGGGATGCCGAGTCGGGGAATGGGCTTGGTGTGCCAGAAATCCATGCCCGAGGTCAGCCCTGCCTTCTCCTCAAGCGTCATTTTGTCGATAAGCTCCCTGTACTTCATGGCGAGCCTCCTTGGTTTTTTCTCTATTATACAATAACACACAGCATATTGCCACAGTAATATCAATGTGGTAAAATGTCGGACGGGTGATAGATATGGAAAAACTGATGATGATAATCAACCCCGCCGCAGGCAGGGGCGGATATAAGCAGGGACTGCCCGAGGCGCTGAAGCTTTTAAGCGACGCAGGCTGCATGGTGTCGCTGTTTTTCACGCAGCACCGCGGCCATGCGACCGAGCTTGCGGCCGGGCACGCAGCCGAGTTTGACAAGCTCCTTGTTCTCGGCGGCGACGGCACGCTTGCCGAGGTGATAGCGGGGCTCATGACGCTGGACGATCGCCCTCCGGTGGGCTATATCCCCATCGGCACGGCAAACGACATTGCCCGCACGCTCGGCCTCGTGAAAAACGACATTTTGGGCGGCGCCCGCAGGTTTCTTAACGGCAAGCCCATGCCGTTTGATGTCGGCAGGCATGACGGCGGATATTTTAACTATGTCGCAGCCTTCGGCGCATTCACCGAGGTCAGCTACGCAACCCCGCAGGACGCAAAGCGCTCGCTCGGTCAGGCGGCGTACCTCATCGGTGCGGCAAAAAGTCTGGGAAGCCTCAGGCCCCGCCATGTGCATGTCGAGTATGACGGCGGCGAGCTCGACGGCGAGTTTCTCTACGGCGGGCTGTCAAACTCCTACTCCGTCGGCGGCACGGTGGCGCTGCCCCGTGATATCGTCGATCTCGGCGACGGTCTGCACGAGCTGATCCTGGTGCGCAAGCTCCCCAGCGCAGCATCCGTTCTGCCGCTGGCAGCTCAGGTCGTTGTGGCGCACGACTTTTCAAACGAGAACATTATTATATTGCAAACCGGCCACGCAAAATTCACCTTCGATGAGCCGGAAACATGGTCCTTCGACGGCGAGGACGGCGGCGCACATCTTGAGCTGACGCTCGAGACCTGCCCGCAGGCCGTACAAATTATATGCTGAAAAAACCGACGGATGATACCGTCGGTTTTTCAATACGCATTAAGGCTTTTGCTTGTCGTTACTGCATCAGCCCGACCGGTGGGTGCAAGCTAAAGTTTAGCCCGTACATCAACCTATCGGTGCAGTGCAAACTATCCGCAGAGGATTAAACCTCCGCAGATAAATCGGCCGGTGCACCGATACCCCGTACCGGGATTCCAAAGGGCGGTTTTTCAATACGCCTCTACGCTTATGCTGTTCGCCTTTGCGTCAGCCCGACCGGTGGGGGCATACTGATGTTAAATCAGTCCATCAACCTATCGGTGCGCAGTAAACTACTCGCACCTGTTTAACTGACGCAGGGCGTTGAATGGACGCACTAAAAGTTCGCTTTTGTTGCGAATCGGGCTACTGCAATTACGACTAGCAAAAGTGTTCGTTCGCTATTGAAAAAACTTTTCTTTGGCAAAACAAAGAAAAGTTTGAATTTTATTCTTCTTCCTCCCAGCCGGTGCGTTCAAGCTCGCCCTCCTTGTTCCAAAGAAAGTCGACCTTTAATTCCTTGCCCTCGGCGATGCGCTTGAGATTCTCGATGTGCTTTGCAAGCACCGGCAGGGCAACGGTGCCGAGGATGGCGGAGCCCTTCCAGTTGCCGGTCTCGAGACCGTGATAAATGGGATACGCCACCGATAGCGTGATGGGCACAAGGCAGATATAGCGTGTCGCCATCAAAAGGACGCTTTCAAAAAACAGCATGGTCGCAAAATCGTGCAGACTGAACGCCAAGATCTCGCCGCCGAGGCAGGCCAGCCCCTTGCCGCCCCTGAACCCGAGCGTTGCCGGAAACATGTGGCCGAGCACGCATGCCGTACCGGCGGTCTCGCCCGCGCAGTCGTACTTCGGAAACAGCCGGCGGCTCAGGCTCACGGCGACGGCGGCCTTGCTGATATCAAACGCCATGACGAACAGCCCCGCCTTTTTGCCCTCAAGAATGATGGTATTCGACGCACCCGGGTTGCCCGAGCCCTTTTTGCGGATATCGTAGCCCTTGCGCAGTCCGATGACATACGCCGGATTGAGCATACCTGTCGCATATCCGATCGCAGCGCTTGCAGCGGCCTGCAAAAGCTTCTTGTTCATTTTCATTTTATCAGCTCCTTTGCAAGTTCCTCTGCCGTATCGACGACGGCCGACGGCGAAAAGCTCTCCAAAAGCTTTCGCTCACGAAAGCCCCACGACACCAAAACGCAGCGGCAGCCTGCATTCTGCGCCGTCATGGCATCGACATCGGAGTCGCCGACATAGCAAAGCTCGTCCGTCGGGCAGCCGAGCGCCCTTGCCGTCTCGAACACGGCGTCGGGTGCGGGCTTTTTGCGCACTCCCTCACGCTCACCAACGACCGAGTCGAACACCGAGGGGAAATAGTGCGCAACTATCGCCTTTGCGGGCGCATCGGCCTTGTTCGACACCACGCCCAGCAGATACCCCTGCGCCTTGAGAAGCCGGAGCACATCGGCAATACCGGCATACGGCACCGTCTTTACCGTGCAGTGGTCGGCGTAATAGCTCTTGAACACCTCAAAAACACGGTCGGTCACAGCCTTGTCCGTCCCCTGCGGGACGGCACGCTCTATAAGCAGCCTTATGCCGTTGCCGACAAAATTGCGCACCTCGTCAAGGCTCCGTTCGGGGAAATTTTCCGAGCGCAGAGCGTAATTAGTCGCATCGCACAGATCCTCGAGCGTGTCGAGCAGCGTGCCGTCAAGATCAAAAATTATAAGTCTCTTCATTTTATTCACTTCCTGAGCGAATTGTAATACATCCGCCGCAAAAATTCAACATTGACCTGTATACGAGATAATGGTACAATATATTAAATTTTTTGGAACGGAGGTGTCCGATACGGAAGACAAGACCACTTTTGAGGAGCTGCTGAAGAACACGCCCGAGCAAAAGGCGGAGGCTCACAAGGTCGAGAGAGCATATCATCTGATCTCACAAGGTTATTGGTCGGATGCGGACGCCCTGTTTGACGAGGTGCTCGCAGACGACCCGAAAAACAGCGAAGCGCTCATGGGAAAACAGCTCATTTCACGCCGGAGCCGGATATCCGGTCGCATGAACTCACTCGATGCCCGAGCCTACAAGGCGACGACCCGTGAGAAGGCCGCAGAGAAAAATCCCCTGCGCAGCAAAGCGGTGCTGTGGGTGATAATCGTGGTGTTTTTGCTGGTGTGCGGCTTTGCCGCCGCATCGGTAGCAGGCGTTTTGCCGGATGCGCTGGATGTGTTTAACGACGCTAAGCCCGCCGTGACCGAGAGCATGCCGACCCCTACGCCCACGCCCACGCCGACGGAGAATGTCAAGTCCGCCGACGATATCTACAACGAATACATGAACGGACTGAATAAGAATTAGTATAACCGGATCGCCCCTTTGTGCTAACTTTTAGTTGGAGGTATTATGTATGAAAGACCCCGTTAAGCTGCGCAATCGAGCGGCTTTGATAGCGCTCAGCATCGTTTTAGTGCTCAGCATCACTAACGAGTTCGTCAATAGTATGGTTCTCCTTTATATCAGCGCCGCCGTAGTGGTCGCATTTATCATCTACTTCCTTATTATTTGGAACTGCCCTTACTGCAAGAAAGGGCTGCCCATCGCGACAGGTGATTATTGCCCGTTCTGCGGAAAGCGCATCCACTACTCGGATAACGACGACGCAGACAGCAATCAGCAGTAAAACAGCATAAGCAAAACCGAGGTGAAAATTCACCTCGGTTTTTTCATCATATCGGTTCGGTTTTCATCGACTCAGACTAAAAGCTCGGCGCTCAGTTCGGGATTTACCGTCTGCGGGCACTCGATGGTGAGGGCGGCGGCCTTCATGGCGGCGGCTGCGGCGGAGACATGGTCAAGTCCCTGCACGCCCGCCCAGATGATGGCGGCGGTGGCGGCATCGCCGCAGCCGGTGGTGTTCACGGCATTGACCTTTTCGCAGGGAAGCTTCACGATCTCGGCATCCTCGGCGGCGACTATGCCGTCGGGGCCTAAGCTCACGAACACACGCTTGACACCGGCATTGAGCAGCGCTTCGGCGGCAAACAGAGAGGTGCTCTCGCCGGTCATGCTCTTGGCCTCCAATTCGTTCGGCTTGAACGCCTGAAGCTTGCTCAGCGCAGGCTTGAGCCTGTCTGCCTTCGCCGAGGACACCGGGTCTGCGTACAGCGGAGCGGTGACATTTTCGGCTATCCACGCTATGGTCTCGGTCGTGAGGTTACCGTCAAACACAACGGCATCTGCGGCGTTTATCTCATTTAGGTGCTCCTTGAGATATTCCGGTGTGATGCTGCCGGAAATATCGGTGTCGGACACGCCGATGAGCATTTCGCCCTTTTCATCGGTCACATACAGATAGCTTGATGTGCGCCCGCCGGTAAGACGGCGGGTCATGTGCATATCCATGCCGAGTGCGGTGCAGCTTTCATACAGGCTCTCGCCGTAGAAATCGCTGCCGATGGCGGTGATGAATTTGACCTTGAGCCCAAGCAGGCACAGGTTATGCGCAATGTTTCGTGCCACTCCGCCCGGGGTCAGGCTTATAACTCCCGGGTTTGAATCATGCAGTCTCGGCTCATTATCGGGTCTGCCGCAGATATCCATATTCACTGCGCCGATCACTATTACAGTTTTATCTTCCATATTCCCTCTGCGTATTCACTGACCGCTCTGTCGGCGGCGAAAATGCCGGCCTGTGCGGTGTTTATTATCGAAAGTCGTGCTCTCTCGCCGTCATCGGATATCGATGCGTACATTCTGTCATGGGTCTGGGCATAGCTGCGGTAGTCGGCGATGAGCATATACGGATCGCCGCCGTATAAAAGCCCCGACACCAAGTCGGAGTAGCTCTTGCCGTCTCTGAATCCGCGGCTGAAGCGTTCGAGCACCGCCGTGAGCTCCGGATCCCGCTCGGCGTATGCCTTGGGGTCGTAGCCGGCGGCCTTGAGTGCCGTTACCTCGTCGGCATGCAGACCGAAAAGGAACATATTCTTATCGCCCAGCCGCTCGTGCATCTCGACATTTGCGCCGTCGAGCGTGCCGATGGTGACCGCACCGTTGAGCATGAGCTTCATGTTGCCCGTGCCGGAGGCCTCCTTGCCGGCGGTGGATATCTGCTCTGACACCTGCGCTGCGGGCATGAGCGCTTCGGCGGCGGAGACACGGTAGTTTTCCATGAAATAGACCTGTAGCTTGCCCTTGCACTTAGGGTCGTGATTCACATCGTCGGCAAGCGAAAGGATGAGCTCTATGATTCGCTTTGCGGTGTAATACCCCGCTGCGGCCTTTGCGCCGAACACGAAGGTGCGGGGCGTGAAGTCTATGTTGGGCTGCTCATGCAGCAGGTTTTGCAGGCGGGTTATGAGCATGGCGCACATGAGCTGGCGCTTATACTCGTGCAAGCGCTTGACCTGCACATCTAAAATCGCATCCGTGTTGAGGACAAAGCCGTCCTGCTTGCGGGCGAAGGCTGCAAAGTCCTGCTTGTTGAGAAGCTTTATCTCGTTGACCCTGTCCCGAACGGCGGTGTCGTCCGCAAAATCGGCAAGGCGGATGAGCGTTTCCGGCTTTTGCAGGTAGCTTTCGCTGCCGAGCAGGTCGCACACGAGGGAATTCAGCCTCGGGTTTATCTGCGCAAGCCAGCGGCGGTGGTCGATGCCGTTGGTTACATAGGTAAAGCGCTCGGGCGTGAGCGAGCACACATCACGGAACAGCTCCGTTTTCAGTATCTCGCCGTGCAGCGCCGAAACACCGTTTATCTTGAAGCAGGCGGCAAGGCAGAGGTTTGCCATGTGAACGCCGTCGTCCTGGATGATAAGATTTCTGCCGACCTTTTCGCTCTCGCCGAACTGTGAGCGCAGATACTCGCACCAGCGGCGGTTTATCTCGCACAGTATCTCCCACACACGGGGCAGCAGCGTCTGGATAAGCTCCTGCGGCCACTTTTCGAGCGCCTCACTCATGACGGTGTGGTTGGTGTACGCAACGGCATTGGTCACGATGCGCCACGCCTCGTCCCAGCCGAGACCGTACTCGTCCATGAAAATGCGCATGAGCTCCGGGATAACGAGCGTGGGGTGGGTGTCGTTTATCTGAATGACATGGTGCTCGGCAAAGGAGCGAATGTCGCCGTAGCGCTCCATGTGCTTGCGCACGATGCACTGCACGGTCGCCGAGACGAAGAAATACTGCTGCTTGAGCCGCAGCTGCTTGCCCTGAATGTGGTCGTCGGCGGGATAGAGCACCTTGGTGATGACCTCGCTCATGGTGCGCTGCTCAAGGCTCTTTACATACTCGCCCTCGGAGAACAGGTACATATCGAGCGCCGTGGTGCTGCGTGCATCCCAAAGGCGCAGGGTGTTGACCGTCTCGCCCTTGTAGCCTGCGATGAGCATATCTCTCGGCACGGCGGTGACGGTGGTGTAGCCGATATGCTCGGCGTGGTAGTGGCCGTAATTATCCCAGTGCGGGACGATGTGTCCGCCAAAGCGCACCTCGACGGCCTCGTCCGAGCGGGTCACGAGCCAGCTCTCGGCTGCCGAGCGCCAGTCGTCGGCGACCTCGGTCTGCTTGCCGTCCCGTATCTTCTGCCGGAAGATGCCCAGCTCGTAGCATATCGAGTAGCCCGTTGCGGGGATACCGAGCGACGCCATGGAGTCCATGTAGCAGGCGGCGAGTCTGCCGAGACCGCCGTTGCCGAGACCTGCGTCGTTTTCCTCCTCGAAAATGTCGCTTGCGTTTCTTCCGAGGTCACCGAGCGCCCCGATGAGCGCTTCGGAAATGCCCAGATTGAAGGCATTTTTCATAAGGCTCCTGCCCATGAGAAACTCCATGGACAGATAATGCACCTCACGGTCGGGCTTCCTGTCCTCGCCGAGGGCCAAAAGGCGGCTCATTATCTCACGGATAACGATTGCCGAGGCACGGAACACCTGATCGTCTGTTGCGTTTTTACTTGTGACGCCGAACTGCGCACACAGCTTATCTTCTATCGCCGAGCGCACCTCGTCACGGGAGATCTGACTTTTATACATTGATGATCCTCTTAATTAGATGTTGCTGTTTTTCGGAATTACTATCGGCAGCTTCTCGCTGCCCATGAGCGTCCGGAACGCCGAAACGGACGCATATTTATCGGCGATGACGGAGTTCAAAATGACCCCCTCGCCTATCTTCGCTCCACGCATGAGGATGCAGTTTTCTATCTTCGCACCCGGGGCAATGCGCACATCGGAGGACAAAACGCAGTTTTTCACTTCGCCCTCGATGATGCAGCCGTCGGAAACAAGACTGTTTGTGACAAACGCCTCCTCGCCGTAGTAGGTGCTGACATCCTCGTGGCTCTTGGTGCGCACCGGTCGCTCGGGCGGGAACATTTCGGCACGGCACTCGGGCTTGAGCATATCCATGCTCGCATCAAAATAGGTATCCAGGCTCATGATGCGCCTTGCATATCCGGGGTGCAGGTACACATTGACCTTGCCGCCGTTTTCAAGATACGCCGCTATAGCATCACGGTGGAAGTGATAGTGGTTGGCCGCGGCGCAGGCATCCATCATGGTGATGAGAAGCTCCTTGGAGATTATATACGCCTCTAATGACGCAAGACCATCGCCGCCTGTTGTCTGGTTAAATATCATGCGGCGGGCAAAGCCGTCTGCGTCCACGACATAGCGGTGATGGCGGTACTCGGGCGTGCGCTCGGTGCAGATGGCGGTTATCTCCGCCCCGCTTTTTATATGATGGCGCATTGCGGCCTTGAGGTCAAGGTTTGCCGCAACATTGCCCTGCACCATGACGATATACTTTGCCCGCAGCTCACGCACATAGGTCGAAACGGCATTCAATGCCTCTATCGTGCCGGTGTAATCGCCCCTGTGGTACTCCGGCAGGCCGAACGGCGGGAGCATTCGCAGGCCGCCGATACGGCGACCCATGTCCCAGTCCTTGCCGCTGCCGATATGGTCTAAAAGCGACTGATAGTCACGCTGCATGATAACGCCGACATCGTGGATACCGGCATTCATCATGGACGAAAGCGCAAAGTCGATGAGCCTGTATCTGCCGCAGAACGGAAGCGACGCCGCCGTTCTCGTTTTCACAAGCTCGCCAAGCTCATTGACAGAGCCGTAGGCAAAGATTATTCCGTGAAAATCAGACATATTCAGACCTCCTCCGACTTGTATATCATCGCACCGGCGGGCACGCTTGCACCCGAGCGGATCTCGATATCCGGTCCGCAGGTGGCAACGCCCCAGCCCTCGCTTCCGTCGGGCGCAGCGCCGACATGGGCGCCGGATCTGACGACCGTGTTCTCGCCGATGATGGCGTATTCGACCGTTGCACCCTCCTCGACGACCGCACCGGGCATGAGCACACTGTAAAGCACCGTAGCGTCCTTGCCGACATGAGCAGAGCTTGACAGCACCGAGTTTTCGACATTGCCGTAAATGACGCAGCCCTCGGTGACGATGGAGTGCACGATGCGGGCGCTCTCCCCCGCATAATGCGGCGGCAGGCCGACGGGGCGGGAGCGTATCGGCCACTCGGGGTCGTATAGATTTATGAGCGTTGTGGACAGCATATCCATGTTTGCGTCCCACAGGCTCGTTATCGTGCCGACATCACGCCAGTAGCCGTCAAAGCGGTAAGGCCACAGCTTCTCGCCGGCCGCCAGCATGTTCGGGATTATATTTTTGCCGAAGTCCTTGCTCGAGGATGGATCGTTTTCGTCCTCGATGAGGTACTTGCGGAGCTTTTTCCAATTAAATATGTATATGCCCATGGACGCAAGGTCGCTCTTGGGCTGCTTGGGCTTTTCCTCGAACTGACTGACATAGCCGTCATCCCCGAGGTTCATGATGCCGAAGCGGGTCGCCTCCTCCATGGACACCTGCAAAACGGCGATGGTGCAGGCGGCGTCGTGCTCGACATGCTCACGGAGCATTTTGGCGTAATCCATCTTATAGATGTGGTCGCCCGAGAGGATGAGGACATTATCCGGGTCATACATTTCGATAAAGCCCATGTTCTGATAAATGGCGTTGGCCGTGCCGGAAAACCACGAGCCGTTCTCGCCTGCGGTCTGGTACGGCGGGAGGATAAACACGCCGCCGTCGGTACTGTCAAGATCCCACGGCTGACCGCCGCCGATGTAGCTGTTCAGGCGCAGCGGGCGGTACTGCGTCAGCACGCCCACGGTGTCTATGCCGGAGTTTGCGCAGTTGGAAAGCGGAAAATCAATGATCCTGTACTTGCCGCCAAAGGGCATATTCGGTTTTGCAACATTCTGCGTCAAGGCGAAAAGGCGTGAGCCCTGACCGCCCGCAAGCAGCATTGCTATGCAGCTTTTCTTCATGCTTTCTACCTCAATTAAATTTGTTCATCGCCCTGTCGGGCCCCTCAATGATGTAGCACTGCACCGCCTTGGACACCCGCTCGGCAAGCGCCTGCATGTCCTCGGCGTCTTTATTCTTAAAGGTGCTGAGCACCCAATCGGCCATGTCGTAATCCGGATGCGGGGCAGCGCCGACTCCCATGCGGATGCGGGGGAAGTCCTGCGTGCCGAGATGCTGAATGATATTTTTGAGCCCGTTGTGTCCGCCGGCCGAGCCGCTTTTGCGGATGCGCAGCTTACCTATCGGCATCGCCACCTCGTCGGATACGACGATGATGTGCTCAGGGCTTATCTTATAAAACTTTGCCGCCTGAATGACAGCCTCGCCCGAGAGGTTCATGTAGGTCTGCGGCTTCATGAGCAAAACCTTTTCGCCGCCTATCTCGACCTGCGCCGTCAGCGCCTTGAAGCGCAGCTTGTTTATGCTGACATTAAGCTCCTTTGCCATTGCGTCGGCGGCCATGAAGCCTGCGTTGTGCCTTGTTCCGTTAAATTTGGTGCCCGGGTTGCCGAGGAATACGACAAGCCATGTTACACCCTGTGCGCTGCGAAATCTATCAAACACGGGTCTACCTCTAACAATTATATACGCAGTGCAAGGGCAAAAGCCCTTGCACTCAGCGTGTCAAAAAAAGTCTTGTGACTTTTTTGCACGCTTCAAAACACGCCACATTTTTTGTGAAGCTTTGCTTCACGAAAAATCTCGCTATGCTCGTCAAAAAGCCTGATAACTCAGGCGTTTTTGATGGCTATAATCCAATTTGAGGCGGGACCTTGTCCCCCTCACACTCCCCCTGCTGCGTATTGGGGTTTACGCCTTTGCGCCTATTTTTCATGGCTTTTTTACATTCTTAGTGCAAGGGCTTTTGCCCTTGCACTAAGTCTTATCATTGTCTTATCATTCAAACAGATTGGAGATGGACATTTCCTCGTAAACACGCTGGATTGCCTCAGCAAACACGGGTGCTACGGACATATATCTGATCTTGTCCGAGGGCTGCCTGTCGGCAGGATAAGGGATGGTGTCGAGCAGGAGCAGCTCCTTGATGGCGCTGTCGTTTATGCGGTCGATAGCGGGGCCGGACAGAACGCCGTGGCTTGCGCAGGCGTAGACCTCCTTAGCGCCGCCGATCTCGACGATCGCCTTGGCTGCGCCGCAAAGCGAGCCTGCGGTGTCTACCATGTCGTCAAGCAGGATGCAGGTCTTGCCCTCGACATTGCCGATGATGTTCATGACCTCGGACTGATTTGCTCTCTCACGGCGCTTGTCAACGATAGCCATGTTGCAGCCGAGCTTGAGGGAGAAGTTGCGGGCTCTTGCGGTGCTGCCGACATCGGGAGATACGACCATGACATCGTCGTTGCTCTTGCCGTAAATGTCAAGATAGTGCTTTGCGAAAAGCGGTGCACCGAAAAGATTATCGACGGGAATATCAAAGAAGCCCTGTATCTGAGCAGCGTGCAGATCCATCGTGAGGACACGGTCTGCGCCTGCGGCGGTAATGAGATTTGCAACTAACTTTGCGGAGATGGGGTCACGGCTCTTGGCCTTGCGGTCCTGACGGGCATAGCCGAAGTACGGGATGACGGCGGTGATGCGGCCGGCGGAGGCACGGCGCATTGCGTCGATCATGACAAGCAGCTCCATGAGATTGTCGTTTACGGGCTTGCAGGTCGACTGCACGATGAAAACATCGGCGCCTCTGACAGGCTCATGTACGGAAATGGAGCACTCGCCGTCGGCGAAGTTGGAGCAGCTGCACTCGCCCAGCTCCTTGAAAAGATGCGCGCAAATGGCCTTTGCAAGCTCGGGGTTGGAGTTGCCGGAGAATACCTTGATCTCTTTACCGTGGGAAATCATTTTTAATCGTCCTCTCTATCTGTTTTGGTTTTATCGCCTAAACGATACTATTTCCATGGTATTATATCAAATACCCCCGCAAAATGAAAGAGCCTGCGGCATATTTTTTAGCATTTACAAGCAGGATATTATCGTGTATAATAATTTAGTTAAATTTGTACAAGGAATGATAGAGATGCTTGAATTTGAAGAATATAAGCAGAAGCTCAACGCCCTAAAGCCCACGCTTGACGGCCTGCGTGATGCGCTCCGCCTCGAGGCCGCCGAAAAGGAGATCGAGGAGCTGGAGGGACAGTCGGCGCAGGACGGCTTCTGGAACGATGTCGAGAACTCGCAGCGTGTGCAGAAGCGCCTGAAGCAGACCAAGAACAAGGTCGAAAACTACAACAAGCTGTGCGCCTCATGGGACGACCTCATGACCCTGTGCGAGATGGCGCTGGAGGAGGAGGACGACTCCATGCTGCCCGAGCTTGAGTCGGAGTTTGACGCTTTCCAGAAGCGCCTTGAGGAGACCCGTCTCGGCACGCTGCTCACCGGCGAATATGACGCAAACAACGCCATTCTGACCTTCCATGCAGGCGCAGGCGGCACGGAAGCGCAGGACTGGACGCAGATGCTGTACCGTATGTACAACATGTGGGCAGAGCGCCACGGCTACGCCGTCAAGCTCATGGATTATCTCGACGGCGACGAGGCGGGCATCAAGAGTGCAACCATTATGATAGAGGGCGAGAACGCCTACGGCTTTTTGAAGAGCGAGCACGGCATCCACCGCCTTGTGCGCATTTCGCCGTTTGACGCATCCGGCCGCCGCCACACCTCGTTTGCGGCCGTTGAGGTCATGCCCGAGATAAGCGACGATAACGAGATAGAGCTGCGTGACGAGGATATCAAGATGGATGTTTACCGCTCCTCCGGCGCCGGCGGTCAGAAGGTCAACAAGACCTCCTCGGCAGTCCGCCTTACGCATATCCCTACCGGCATCGTCGTTGCCTCGCAGGTCGAGCGCAGCCACTTCCAGAACCTCGAAAACTGCAAGAACATGCTTCGTGCCCGCCTGGCGGAGATAAAAGAGCGCGAGCATCTTGAGAAGATATCCGACATCAAGGGAGTGCAGATGAAGATCGAGTGGGGCAGCCAGATCCGCTCCTATGTTTTCATGCCCTACACCCTCGCCAAGGATCACCGCACCGGCTTTGAAAACGGCAACATCCAAAATGTCATGGACGGCGACATCGACGGCTTCATCAACGCCTTCCTCGCCATGAAAGCCGCAAACTGAATATGAAAAACGGTCTGAGTAAAGCTTACTCAGACCGTTTTAGTTAAGTTTCAATACGCATCACCGCTTCTTCTATTCGTTATTGCGTCAGCTCGACCGGCAACTGCCTACTGAAGTCCAGCGTATCCATCAACCTATTGGTACAGTGCAAATTATTCGCACCTATCTAAACTCTATCACCTTTAAGCAGCTTACACCGATGATGGCAGCGCAGATAGACAGAATGCCGGCAAATTTTCTGTGCCGGGTTTCCAAAGGGCGGCTAAGCGCCTTTGGCTGCGTTTCTTTTGTAACTTTTCTTTGGCAGCACAAAGAAAAGTTAATAATTGTCATTTGCTTTTTGGTTTGGTAAAAAATTTATTAAACCCCAATACATTGCCGATTCCGATCGTTTATATATTGAGGGGGGTGAGGATATGCCCAAGGACAGCACCAATGCACTTATCATGATGACCGCTCAGGGTGACACTGCGGCCTTCGAGACGCTGTATCGGCAGATGCGAAAGCCCGTGTAAGCTGACGGGCGCCGAACTCCTATCGTCTGTCAGTGTGCCCTTTCGGTTATTTTCGCCTTTTTTGCCTTGGTGGGTTACGACACACCTTCACCAAAGAAAGCCGAAAATCCCTCGAAAAACACTACTGACAGATGCCCCGCAGTTTTGACGGAGCAGATTTTCGTTCAGGCAAAGATAAAGCCCGACGGGCATAATGGACATATATGGACTAGGGGTTTAGCGAAGCATGAGCGGAAAGCCGCCCGTCAAAACCGATAGGTGTTCGACCCCCGTCAGCTCATGCTTTGCATTTCTGCGGCGACCATGCGCTCGCCGAGGATGTGATGCAGGATACTTTTGTCACCGTTTGGGGCAAAAGCAGCTCATTTACCCCAAGGGGCAACGGCCGCTCGTGGATGCTCTCCATCGCCAAAAACAAGGCGCTGGATGCACTCAAAAAGCAAAAGCGCCTCAGCTCTCTCGATGAGCTGGGCGATGCCGGCTGCGATAACCGCCGTTTGGCCTCGTTCGAGAACAAAACCGTGCTCGATGACCTGCTGCGAATTTTAAACGCCAAGCAATCGGATGTTGTGCTTCTGCGGCATGTCGTCGGTCTGTCCCTCACTGAGATCGCAAGAGAGCTAAATATGAAAAAAGGCACGGTTTTTTGGATGTACAACAATGCCATCAAAAAGCTGCGTGCCGAAGCAAAAAGGATCGGTTTACTATGAAAAAAGGCATTTTTGACCTTATAGATGAAGCTGCCGAGCAGTGTGTGCCGGACGATTTTGATGCCGTCATGAGCCGTGTGCAGGCCGCCCCGCAACGAGCTCCCGCTCAGCCGCCGAAAAAGCGGCCGGTCGTGCGGCGGGCTGCGATATCCTGCGTTGCCGCCTGCGCAGTCGTGGTCATTGGCGTTTACCTCGTGAGACAAAACCCGCAGCCTGCACCGCTGCCAGCACCCACCGCCGCAAGCTCGACCGGGCAGCCTGCGCACTACTTCAACATCCCCGCCTACATTGTCTACGACCACAATTTTTACGGGGGAGGCAGCACTGTCACGAGCGCCGACTGCGCAGACCTGCTGCCGGACACCGTGGGCAACTGGGAGGTCTACTCCGTCAAGGGGCGCTCGCCCCATGAGTGCGTCATCGTCAAGGTCGGCGAGGTGTACATGCGCTATGATTTTATCCGCAGCGGCATCTTCACCCTCGGCGGCAAGCGCTACGGTCTGACCGAGGCCCCGCCCGACTACGCCCACGAAAAGGGCGCACTCCTCGGCACCTCGGACGGCTTTTCCCTCTATGCCGCCGTCGGCGACCCCACCGCAATCTATGTCGACCTGACCCCTGTCATCCCCCACTCCGACCCCGCCGGCAAGTACCTGTATCTCGCAAGGGCGCTTGACTAGCGCATATATGCAAAACCTGCGACCCAAAAGGCCGCAGGTTTTTAGGCTGTCAAAGAACTATGAAAATAGGCGTAACGGGTCAAAACCCCTATGCAGCAGATGGAGTGTGAGGGGGGTGACAAGGTCCCGCCTCAAATTAAATTATAGCCATCAAAAACGCCTGCTTTGCGTTTGAGCCGCTCAGGGCGCATAAGAATCTATGTAGTCGAAAACTTTTTCCACATAGTCACGGCCCTTCTCGCCCGGGGCGTACCAGAGATTAGACTGCCCGAAGCCGAAGCCGTCCATTTTAGCCCTCGGCGCCTTGAATGTGCGTTTGTGCTCCGGCAACAAAACGCAATCCTCCTTCTGCGCACAGAGATTGTAAGCTCGCCCATTATAAGACGGTCTGTGCCGGTAAACGGTCGCATTCTTGTACCAGCCGACGATGACGCTATGTCCGTCTTTGGGCTTTGCGCAGAACACGACCAACACATTGCCAATGCTTTCTCTATTCTTCGCCAGCGAGTCGATATTTTCAATGCGCATCTGATTGTACTCGTTCAAAAGCAGTCCTTCTTTATAGCCTTTCCTATACTTAGTTTCCACGAATCCTCTGCACTGCCCGTCGGCGCAAATTTCAAAGTTGTGCTTTTCGAGTGCGTCACCCTCGTTCAAGACATAAGAGCCGCCGTTCTGGGGCTCAACCGTGTCAAGCTTGGTGTCATAGTAGGGCAGGTATGCGATGTTGCAAAACAAAACCCTTCTCATCGGTGGTTTTCCCCTAATTCAGTAGTTGTTATATTTAAAGAAAATGCAGCGGATAAAATTGATAACGAGCGAAAGCAAAAATCGGATCATGGCTCATTCTCCTCACATATATTCTTCGCACAGCTCGACATAGCCCCAGCCATTTTTGACGATGCCTGCCCACTCCATGATTGCGACCAGCGCAAAAGTGGGGTCAAAGCCGCTTTCGCCGGGCTTCTTGCCGAAGTAGTTTTTCAGTATCGCACCCGCAACCGTTGTCTCCTCGCAGCCCGGGTCGCCGAGCCTGCGGCGGCCGTAGCCTTTTTTTGCCTTGCCGCCCTGCGAGCGCAGCACATCGGCGATGACATCGAACACCGAGTATTCATAGTCTATTATCTCGTCGCAGGCAAACATTTTTTCGTCCACGACACGGAGGAAATACTCCTTGCCCTTGTATGTGCGCACGGTCGTCGAACCGCCGCAGTCTATGAGCCGAGCCTTAATGATATCGGAGACCTTGCCGCTTTGCGTGGTCGTCTCCCATTTGCTCGTGTCGATGCTCTCGATGGGAGCAGGTGAGGGCTTCTCCTTAAGCGCCAAGGCGACAAGCAGCTCATCCAGCCTCTTTTTTGCGGTGGGGTAGCTAATCCCTGTTTCCGCCTGCAGAGCCTTGAGGTTGCCTTGATTTTTCAAAAATGACAGCAGAAAAGAGCTTTGCTCGTCCGATAACCTGTCAAAAGCGCTGATCTTAAAGTCCTTTTTGATCTCCAGTCCGCACTCGGTGCAGCGCAGCATGGAGACGCAAAGCTCCTCGCCGCAGGCCGGACATTTTGAAATAATTCCGTTCATGATCATCCCTCCTACAGCAAATATACACCAACTATACTCATTTTGTCAATAGTTAGATTAAAAATATTTAATACTAATTACCAAAAAGATGTGAAAAAGCTCCGGCAACTCTTTGTGTATTGCCGGAGCTTTTTGCTTCTTATTTCTTTTTCCGCCGTTCCGACCAGCGTTTTATCGCCAGGGTTATGGCGATGCAGATCGGGAAAAAGGGCGTGAACGGTCCTGCCCAGAACACAAGGCAGGTCGATGCCATGACCGACGCCCATGTCCAGCCGAATATCGCCGAAAGCAGGTACCCGCCCCACACCGGCGAGTAGACCACCGCTATCACCACGAGCAGCAGCAAAAATGTTTTCACATCCTTGCACTCGCTCCACACCCAGCGGCAGAAATTTATGACTTTTTCTTTGAGTTTATTGAACATTTTTATAGTAGATACCCTATGGTCTCACGCTTTACTGACCATATAATAGGCTTGCCTCGATGCGGAAATCATCAAAAATGTGTTAATTTTCTGCCGCCAGTTAGTTTTCACAAATTCCCCGCCGTGCACAAATCGGCAGCATTTTAATCAAGTGTTCATTTATTTGCTGCGGCGGCCGTGGTATAATGCACCCGAGAAATTATCCTTTTCGGGAGGTTTTAACCATGAGCAGCACGCCGAAGTTTTCCTTTGACACGACCGTCACGCCCGACCTGTGCGGCAAAGAGCCGGTCATGAATCCGACCGCCGCCTTCACCCTGTTCCAGAATGCCGCCGGCCTGCACGCCGAGGAGATCGGCAACGGCACCGCCGCTCTCGCCGAGCGCAACAAGTATTGGGTCGCAACTCATACGAGGATAGATTTTCACGAGCACGCTCAGCTCATGGAGAAGATATGCGTCTCCACATGGGCGGTCTGGCGCAAGCCCAACGCCGTGCGCGGCTACCGTGGCTACGACATCAAAAGCGGTGATAAGCTAATCGCCGAAGGCGTGACCGAGTGGGTCGTGCTCGACCGAGACGCCGGCTTCGTGCGCTTTTCGCAGTTCGGCTTCCCCGAGGATTTTGAGTTTTACAACGAGCTGCCCTTCGGCGGCAAGCTCACCCACTATCACGACGAATTTTCCGACGCCGACGAGGTCTACACCTTTACCGTGCGCACATCGAGCATCGATATCGGCCGTCACATGAACAATGTCGCCTATGTCCGTGCGTTTTTGGACTGCTTCACCGCCGACGAAGTGGCGCAGCTGCCGATAGGCACAATGGAGGTGCGGTACATCACCGCCTGCATGGAGGGTGAGGAGCTGCGCATTTGCAAGAAGGCCATCGACGGCGGCTGGCTTCTCGGCGCACGCCGCTCCGACGGTAAATGCGCCGCCGTTGCATGCGTCCTGCTCAAGTGAGCAGAAGGCAGCACGAATCTTCGTCACTAATCCTTTCTATTATATATTCTTCCCCAAGCAGGCAGGCTCACCCCTGTCTGCTTTTTTATTGACGACTTCGACAGATGATGGTAAATTGATATTAGGAATTATGAGCAAAGTGAGCTGCGCCTGTGGTCCATCAAATCAGCCCGCTGATACGCCGGCTTGCGGTCGTCTTGCTTAGTCATAGCCAATAAGCATGATAAGAGATGCAAATGCATGAATAGAGTAGAATTTAAAAAGCTATGCTCTGAGTGCTTTATACGGCATGGTTTTAAAGAGCAAAATGGCCGGTTCTATCGCCACGGGCAGTCGGACATTTTCTGCGCTGCCGAAATGCAGCGGTCGGACTACTCCGAGGCGTACTATATTAATTTCAGCTTTCTGACGAAAAGTGAGTGCGCCGCCGCAATTGAGCCGTACTTCTTCAGGCGTGTAAAAGTAAAATCGGTCAGCATGCACAGCTCAATCGGGCTGCGGCTTATGACCGACATGATAATTATTGCCGACTACACGCCCGAGGAAATACTGAACTATCTAAACGCCGCTTTCGACGAATGGATTATGCCGACGCTGACAAAAGGTGCGGGTTTTGTCCTTAGGCACAAAGGGGATTTCATTTTTCCGCACATAGACCCCTCGTTGACCGATTTACCGCATTTAAAAATGATAATCAAAAAGGAATAGTAAATGAATTTTAAAAACCATATACACACAAAAATCAGAAACTTATTCAGCAGTTGGCTGCTTCCCGCACGCAGGATACATATTGAATTCATAATTGAAAGCGATAAGGTTCCAATGCCCGAGGTGGCCAAGAGAATCGGTATCGAGCAGTGTGAGGTAAGGACGACATTTCCGAAAAACTCAATCGCAAAACCTTATTGGCAGGTCGATGTTAAGTCAAATGACATCAGCATCGAGGATCCTCTGCGTGTGCTGATAAATTTACTTGAGCCCAAGACCGGCGTTATCAAAGAAGTGCTGGCAGAGCTCGGGGAAACTCCCGTACTTAGCATCTATACTGAGTCAAAATGGTTTGACAGACCCATACTGGAGCTGTCTCACGATGTGCTGCAATTCTTTGCGCAGTTTGACTCGGACATAATTTTTGATGTCAACTATTAATAGCTATGGGTTAATTTTACCCAAAAACAGTTGATGCGCCGGGCGGTTGCGAGATTGTTAGCCACAGTTGCTTGCCGAAAAACGGCGGGTGTGGTAGCGTGGAGGCATCAAAGCAAAGGAGCGTGAAACGCTGTGTTTAGTGAAAATTTAAAAACACTTAGAAGGCAAAAAGGTTTTTCTCAGGAGGAGCTTGCCGCCCGACTTCATGTGGTCAGGCAGACAGTGTCCAAGTGGGAGAAGGGGCAGTCGGTGCCTGATGCGGGAACGCTTATTCGGCTTGCCGAGGTACTCGAGGTATCTGTCAGCGAGCTGCTGGGCGAAAAGATCGAAAACGAGCAGGCAGCAAGCGATGTCGCCCAGCAGCTTGCGAGAATCAACGAGCAGCTTGCGATAAAAAATCGCCGGGCACGGCGAATTTGGAAGGCTATCGGGATAATCCTAGCGGTCATCGTGCTCATGAATATTATAGGTATCGTCCTTTTCAGCGTATTTCAGCCAAGCGGCGGTAATATCGACATACCAGAGGTGTCGGAGCAGCTTATAGAAAAAGCGTCTTTTCATAGCTATCAGCTATAATTCGGTGCTTATCATAGTTATTATGCCGAGTTTGGCACTGGAGGAGAAAATGAGGATAATCAAGAAATGGGTCGGTCGGAAACCGGAGTACGCCGGCGAGATGTGGCTGCTTGAGGTCACGCAGGCGGAAATGTTCGAGCAAATGTACCCGCTTTTGGGGCAGCTTGCGCTGCACGCAACGAGCGGCCGTGATGTCGATTACCGCCTGTATCTCGTGTGCGAGGGCGGGCGCAGGATTTTACCCATCGACAAGCCGAGCGTCATGCGTGGCGCTTATAACGGCGGCGTTAGCCCCCTTGCCGAGTGCGATATCAAGGAATACACAAGCATCGCCGACCTTGTCGACACCGAAAACCTTCTCCCCGCCATCGAAGCAAGCGAGTATCTTTTCAATACGCATTGAAGATATACATAGTCGTTATTGCGCCATCCCGACCGATGAGTACGTACTAAAGTTTAGTTCGTACATCAACATATCGGTACACCGCAAGCTTTTCGCACCTATCTAACTGACGCAATCCCTTAAACGGGTGCACTAAAAATTTAATCGCAGTGGATTAAACCTCCGCAGTGAAATCGGCCGGTGCACCGATACCCCGTACCGGGATTCCAAAGGGCGGTTTTTCAATACGCCTCTACGCTTATGCTGTTCGCCTTTGCGTCAGCCCGACCGGTTTTTTCAATACGGATTCACGCGTCTGCTATTCGTTACTGCCTCAGCACGACCGGTGGGTGCGTGCTGAAGTTTAGTCTGTCCATCAACCAATCGGTGCGCAGTAAACTACTCGCACCTGTTTAACTGACGCAGGGCGTTGAATGGACGCACTAAAAGTTCGCTTTTGTTGCGAATCGGGCTACTGCAATTACGACTAGCAAAAGTGTTCGTTCGCTATTGAAAAAACTTTTCTTTGGCAAAACAAAGAAAAGTTAATAAATTACAGTCTTTCGCTTAACGCCGCAAAAAAGTCTGTCCATCATACGATGGGCAGACTTTTCATGCATAATACGAATGTTTTCGGTCTTGCTATGCTTTGCGGCTATATCACACGCTCGTATAGAAAAGGTGTGTTGCGAGCTGGACGAGGATGGAGACTGCGGATATCGACAGCCAGCAGCAAAAGCCGAGGAGAATGGGCTTACCGCCGTTTTTTATAAGGCTCACGATATTTGTATTGAGCCCTATCGCCGCCATTGCCATGGCGATGAAAAACTTAGCCAGCCACTTCATGGCGGGCACGAACGAGCCGCCGTAGAAGCTGACAAAGCCGCTTTCCGGCAGAAATCCCACGCCGGTGGTCACAAGTGCCGCAAGCACGAACCACACGATGAAAAACGGGAACGCATTCTTGAACGAGAAAGCGTTTTCTGCGCTTCCGCCCGCCTTTTTCGCCTTTGCGGTGCGCCACAGGGCGAGCACCAGGGTGATTGGGATGATTGCAAGCGTGCGGGTGAGCTTGACCGTGACGGCGGAGGACAAAATTCCGTCAACGCCGTAGATGCTCTCGGCAGTCGAAGCCGCCGCCGTGACGGACGAGGTGTCGTTAACCGCCGTTCCGGCAAACACGGCAAAGCCGCCGCTGCCGAAGCCGATTGCGTGGCCGAGGTACGGGAAAATGAGCGCCGCAAGCACATTGAACAGGAAAATGACCGAGATCGACTGTGCGACCTGCTCGTCCGATGCGTCGATGACGGGTGCGGTAGCCGCAATTGCGCTGCCGCCGCAGATAGACGAGCCGACGCCGATGAGACAGGCGACCTTGGAGTTGAGCTTCAGCGCCTTCATCATGAGATATGCCACGATGAGCGAGGTCGAGATGGTGCAGACGATGACGGGCAGGCTCTTTGCGCCGACCTTGGCAATGGTGCTCATGTTGAGCGATAAGCCGAGGATGATGACCGCCCACTGGAGAATTTTCTTGGATGTGAACTTAACGCCTGTCTTGGCAGTGTCGCTTGCGGCAAGCTTCGGCACGCACAGCGTGATGATCATGCCGAGCAAGATCGAAAATACCGGTGCGCCGACTATCTCAAGCGAGAACGAGCCGAGCTTCACGCCGCACAGCACAGTCGCCACGGCCGCAACGGCGGCGCACAGCGCAATGCCCGGAGCTTTTTTCTTTATTGATTGCATTTTATTTGCACAATCCTTTCGATCGAATAATAAAGCTTCAAGTCGGCGGGAGCCGAGCCGCTTTTGCCTGTCAGTCTAACATTTTTGCTGTCATTTGTCACGACTTTTCCGCACAAATCAAGGCATCGTCTCAAGCAATTCGCCTGACAGGTGCTTGCAGTTTTGAGAGAGCGGAAAGCTGCCCGTCAAAACCGAAAGTGTGCTCGGATTTCGTCGGCTCAAAAAAAACAAGGTGCCCCGCAGGACACCTTGTTCGTCACGAAAGAGAGAGAATCACTCAACTAAAAATTACTTAAGAAAGAACTGCTTATCGTAGTTGCCCTGGATGCAGCGGACGACCTGGGACAGAACCTTGCAGACGGGAGTGTCGATGCCCAGCTCTTCGCCGTACTCGGCGATCTTGCCGTTGAGAACATCGATCTCGGTCTGGCGCTGGTGGAACAGCATATCCTGGCACATGGAAGGATAGTAGTCGGCAATGTTGGTGACGATATCCTGATGATCGTGTGCGATGAACTCGTCAGCGTTCATGGGAACGCCCTTTGCGGTAGCAACGGCGCAGGTCTCACGGATGACGGAGTGGAACAGCCACTGGCCGTAGGGGTCAGCCTCGACCTCACCGATCTTCAGACGCAGGACTGCGCAGACGGTGTTGACGGTCGCATTGACACAGACCTTCTTCCAGATGAACTTGTAGATGTTGTTGTCGGTGCCGGGATCGCCGTCACGCCAGTAAGCGTCGCAGCCGCCGTTACGGTAGCACTTGAGAAGCTCAGCACATGCAGCGTTGGTCAGGTCGCTCTTGACAGCGCCGCCGAAGTTCATCTGAACGCCGCCTGCAGGGGTGGAAACGCAGGTGCCGGGTTCGGGCAGTGCGGTGCCGAGAACGCCGGAGCCGATGACGCAGCGCTCCTTGGGGAACACCTTGAACAGGTTGTCGTCATTGCCGAGGCCGTTGATGAGGGAAACGGCAACGGTGGTGTCGCCGACGACGGGCATGGAGTCCTGAATTGCCTGCTCGAGCTGGGTGGCCTTGGTCATGTAGATGATGATGTCTACCTTACCCTCGGCAGCCTCTGCCTGAGCAGCGGTGGTGTAGGTGCGGAAGCCGGTGAGCTGCTTTTCGATGTCATGGTACTCGCCGTTTTCTTCCTGGTGGATGATGAAGTGCATGCCGTCCTCGGCAACCTTCTTCATGTGAGCCTCATAGCGGTCGATGAGGATGATATCTGCTCCGCCATTGCGGAGGTAGGAGGCAAAAACACTGCCTGCTGCACCGGAACCGTACATTGCAATTTTCATTGTTGTTACTCCTTTACTTGTATTGTTTTTCGTAGTTTTTTTGTATGCAGCTTATAAGCTGCGTGAAAGCGCTATTCACCGGCGTGGGTACGCCGTACTGTGCGCCGTAGCGGGCGATAGCGCCGTTAAGCAGGGCTATCTCCGTCTGGCGCTTGTTGATGAGCACATCCTGTGCCATGGAGGGATAATAGGTGGCAAAGCCGGTCTTGAGTCTCGGAAGCTCTTCAAGCATATCCTGCCACAGGTCGACGCCCGTGACGGCCTTGCAGACTGCGCAGCCCTCTGCCCAAACGGTCTTTATGAGCTCGACGCCCTCCTCGGTGTCAAGAAACTCGCCGACCTTGAGCCGGAGCAGTGACGACAGCGTGTTGTAGCCGCTGTTGGAAATCGCCTTTTTCCACACGAAGGGCCGGATATCCGCCTCAAAGCGGGTCGGGCAGCCGCCCTTGCAGAAGCATTCCTCAAGTGCCTTGCCGACCTTGTCGGTAAGCGGCGATTTCTCCGCTGCACCAAAGTGCATGATAATGCCGCTCTCGGGCTTGGAAACGCATTTTGCAGGCTCGGGAAGCTCGGTGCCTATCGTGCCGAAGCCGTAGAGTATGCGGTCCTTGCCGACATATTTTGCAAGCACATCGTCGTTGCCGAGGCCGTTTTGCAGCGAGACGACAACGGTGTCCTCACCGATGCAATTATTTAGCGTGGGCATGATGCTGTCGGTCTGGGTCGCCTTGACCATGAGGATGACGACATCCTGCACGCCTATATTCTCGGCGGTCGCAGCGGTCTTAAAGCCCGTGAGCAGCTCCTCGCCCTCGGGGGTGACGAAGGTCATGCCGACTGAAGCGCACTTATCCATGTGCGCCTTGTAGCGGTCGACGAGCGTAAGATCAGCGCCGCCCTTTTTGAGGTAGCAGGCAAAAACGCTGCCGGCTGCCCCGGAACCGATCATTGCAATTTTCATATCGTTTCCTCGATAGGACACCGCCTTTCGACGGTGTCCTTTGTTATTGTATAATTACTCTGCCTTCTTTGCGGCTTCGAGCTTCTTGATCTTGGGGATGCCCCAAACGAATGCCGGAATGACGATGACGAGCAGTGCGTAGTAGCCGTCATAGCCGTAAGCAAACTTGACGATGTCGGTCAGGCCGAGCAGCGAGATGCCGAAGCAGATGGCGATAACGATGGCTGCAACGAATACGCCGCGAACCTTGTCGTTCTTGATGGTCTTGGGGAAGAACTTGCCCTCAAAGCGCTGGATGAGGGTGTAAACGAGGGTGACGCAGGTGGACATGAATGCGCAGAACAGCAGGACGCTGAATGCAACAAGCAGCCACTTGATGCCGATGAGGTCAAGCACGGTCTGGTTGGGGATGCCCAGTGCGTTTGCATATGCAACGAGGGGGCTGCCGGAGCCGGCTGCGAGGAATTCCTTGCCTGCGGTCTGCATGGAAGCGAGCAGCGGGTACCACTTGGTGAGCATCCAGCCGGAAGCTGCAAGTGCGAGGCCGTTCATGAGCCAGCCGAGGATGTGTGCCTTCTTGATGCCCTTGAGTGAGAGGTCCTGGCTTGCTGCGATCATCGGGGGAATGGATACGCACTGGAAGCCGGCGTAAACGAGAATGCCCTTCCAGATAGCCGAGCCGACATTGTTGGTGTACTCGGCAAGCTGGAGATTATGCTGAGAGGTGATCTGAGCTGCGATGGAATCGTAATCGGCAGCCAGGCCGAAGACGACGAGCAATGCGGTGATAACGATGATGGCTATCGACAGAACGGTCGATGCGGCACGGACGAGCTTGATGCCGAAGATGGTCAGGATGATCAGGACTGCAACGATGATGAGGTTCATGATGATCTTCGTCGAGCCGACATAGTTCAGGCCGATGAAGTTTGCGAGAACTTCGCCTGCGCCTGCAACGGCGGATGCGATAGCCGCAAGCACGATGATGATGTAGAAGATCTCAAAGAAGACCTCCATCCACGGCTTGGGGTACAGTGCTGCGTAAGTGTCCTTGTAGTTGTCAAAGCCGCTGAGCTTTGCGAACTTGACCATGATGTACATTACGATGGCCAGAATGCCCATTGCAAGAATGGGGAAAATTACGGAAGTGTAGCCGTAATTTGAATAGTACTGGATTACCTGGTTGCCGGATGCGAAGCCGCCGCCGACATGGGTACCAAACCAAACGGACGCAACGGTGAACGCCGCCGCCCATGTGCTTTTCAGCACGCTTTTGTCGTTCATTTTTCTTTCCTCCTGTGAACTTTTCTTTCTCTGTTTCTCTATAATTATACCCGCAGTGCGGATGTAATTTTTGTTTTGTACGCTGTCAAAAAATAAACAAGTGACCCTGCGCATCAAAGGGATGTTATAAAACGATCCCGTTGCGCAGGGCCACATGATAGGAGAGAAATGCTGCGCCGCTTTCGGCGGACGCACCATGATTATTTATTTTGTAGCAGGCCGCCTTTGCCCGACCTGCGCCGAAATTGCCTTATAACCTTTAGCGTGCACAGTTTAATGCATGCGATGCAATTGCGTCAACTAAAATACAATTGACCGTAAATTTGCCCGAAAAATTGTCAAAACAAGCGGTCAATTGCGTTTCTTCATGTGCAAAAGGCGTAATTATAGACTTTTCTTTGTGTTGTCAAAGAAAAGTCTTTTCAATAGCGAACGAAAATCTTATCTATTCGTAATTGCGGCAGCCCGAATCGCAACGCAAAGCGAACTTTCGGTGTGTCCGTTCAACGCCCTGCGTCAGTTAAACAGGAGTGAAAAGTTTGCACTGCACCGGTTGGTTGATGGACTGATTTAACTTTAGCACGCACCCACCGGTCGGGCTGAGGCAAAAACGATACCCAGAAGCGTAAAAGCGTATTGAAAAACTTTTCTTTGTGTTGCCAAAGAAAAGTCTTTTCAATAGCGAACGAAAACGTTATTTATTCGTAATTGCGGCAGCCCGAATCGCAACGCAAAGCGAACTTTCGGTGTGTCCATTCGTCCAACAAGATAGCGCAAGCTTTCTAAAACCGCCCTTTGGAAACCTACACGGGGTATCGGTGCAGCGGTCGATTTGACTGCGGAGGTTTAATCCTCTGCGAATAGTTTTGACTGCGCCTATTTAACAAACTGCGTCGGTTAGATAAGTGCGAATAGTTTGCACTGCACCGATAGGTTGATGGACGGACTGAACTTTAGCACGCACTCACCGGTCGGGCTGAGGCAGTAAAGAATAGCAGGTGTTTTGATGCGTATTAAAAATGGTCTATCAGCTCGTAGCGTTCGATGCTGTCCCGGGAGACATGGAGGTGGCGCTTGGTGACGGCAGCGGCAAGGTCGCCGTCGCCGAGCTTGAGAATGTCGCAGATGAGGCGGTGGTCGGTGTCAACAGTGTTGAAAAACCCCTCGGGGCGACTGTACAACAGGCAGCCGCGGAAGCGCCACACCTCGTACTTGTGTTCCTCGTAAAGACTCGATATCAGTCCATTGCCAGATGCCTTGACCACGCCGTAATGGAACGCCATCTCCTGATCGAGCAGCTTCGTAAAGCCGAAGTCCTTGCCGCTGACATACGCCTCCTGATACAGCGCAGTGAGCCGGTCGGAGATGCGGTAGAGCTCCTCAAGCTGCTCGGGCTTGATATTGCGAGCCGCCTTTTTGGCCGCAAAGGGCTCGATCATCATGGTAAAATCGCAGATCTCCTTGTAATACTCGGGGTCGAAATCGGAGACATAGTAGCGATTGTTAGTGATCTTGGCGAAGCGGCGGTCGACGAGCTTTTCAAGCGCCGTTTTGACGGGCGAGCGGCTGATGGACAGCTCCTGCGATATGGCATTTTCGCTGATCCTTGTGCCGGGGTGCAGTCTGAAGCTTATAATATCACGCAGCAGCAGCTCGTAAACGATGTCGCTCAGCGGCAGAAATGGGTTGCTGCTGCGAATTTTGTTGAATTTCTTTATATCCATAAAACATCCTCCTAAGGGTGTAACAGATATGATATCGGTTTTTCGCAAAAAGGTCAAGGATTTGGGCGCTTATTTATAAATTTCCGGTTGAGCTGACGCACCGTTCGGCTAAGCCTGTTTAACCTTCTCCAAAAACGCTTCGGCGGGCTTTGACAGGACTGCACGGCGCTTCCAGATGAGGGCGCGGCTGCATTCAAGCGGCGGCTCAAGTCTCCTGAAGCACAGACCGGAGTCGAGCCGGCCGGGCAGATGGTCGTCGGTGATGAGCACATAGCCCAAGCCGCTGCGCACGAGCGCCGCCGGGTCGCCGTTCAGGACATTATAGGTCGCCGCAACATTCATGTGGTCAAGATCGGTCTGCGCCCAATGCTCTATCGTGCGCTGGAGCCCGACCCGCTTGTGCAGAATAAGCGGCACATTACACAGATCCTCACGCTTGACGGCGGGCTTCATCGCAAGCTCGCAGCTGCCGGGCATGATAAGCCCCCACCGGGCACGGTCACCGAGCGAAACATAGTCGTACTTCACGGCATCCACAGGCTCAAGCAGCACGGCAAAATCAAGGCTGCCGTGGTCGAGGCGCTCGATTATCTCACAGGCATCGCCGCTGTAGAAATCAAAGCTCACCTCGGGGTGCTCGGCATGAAGCTCCGCTGCGGCGTGCAGAACTCTTTTACCGGGCAGGCCGCCGACGGATATCTTGCCGCCGAGCGCCGTGTCGGCACTGAGCTCCTGCTCGGTCTTTTCCAGGAGCGCCACTATCTCCTCGGCACGCTTGCGCAGCAGCACACCATCATCGGTGAGCGTGAGCTTGCGCTTTCCGCGCACGAGAAGCTGCTTTCCGAGCTCCTCCTCCAGCTCCATGAGCTGCTTTGACAGCGACGGCTGGGTTATATGCAGACTTTCTGCGGCACGGGTGATGTTCTCCTCCCTTGCCACGGTCAAAAAATATCTTAAAACACGAATATCCATGTATTTATCACCTCATTCGACATCATACCAGATTTTATCATGCGTGTAAACTATGATAAGCTATTCTTTATAAGTATTTGCTATAAGTGATGTTTCTCATTATAATATTTGCGAAATTTTTGAAGCAGAGTTGATTTTATATATGAAAGAAGCAACACGCAGACAGCGGCTGGATATGCTCAACGGCCCTATCTGGAACAAGCTGCCGCAGTTTGCCCTGCCCGTTGCGGCAACGGCGATATTAGGGCAGCTTTTTAACGCCGCGGATGTCGCCGTCGTCGGCAACTTCACGGGTGCCGGGAAAACCGTCGCCGTGGCGGCCGTCGGTGCAAACAGTGCCGTCATCGGTCTGATAATAAACCTGTTCATCGGCATTGCGCTCGGCTGCAATGTCGTCATTGCGCACGCCATAGGCCGGCGAGACAGTGACGCCGTGCAGCGTGCCGTACACACCTCGGTCGTCGTCGCCGTCATCGGCGGCATAATCGTCGGCCTGCTCGGTCAGCTCATCGCCGCTCCCCTGTTAGGTCTTTTGAATGTGCCGGACGAGGTGTTCCCGCTTGCGCTTTTGTACCTGCGAATTTACCTTGTAGGCCTGCCGGTCATCCTGCTGTATAACTTCGAGGCCGCCATATTCCGCAGCGTAGGCGAAACGAGGGTGCCGCTCATTGCGCTGACGCTGTCGGGCATCCTGAATGTCGTGCTGAACCTGTTTTTCGTTGCGGTGCTTAACATGTCGGTCAGCGGTGTTGCGATAGCGACGGTCATCTCGAATGTCGTAAGCTCCGTCATCCTGTTCGTGAAGCTCAGGCGCACCGAGCTTGACATTCGTCTCGACCCGAAAAAGCTTCGCATCGACCTGCCCATCCTGCGCCGCATTCTCGCCATCGGCCTGCCCGCCGGCGTGCAGAGCTCGCTGTTTTCGGTGTCGAACATCGTCATCCAGTCGGCGATAAACAGCCTCGGCACGGTCGTCATGGCAGCATCGAGCGCAGCGTTCAACATCGAGATACTCACCTTCGATATCATCGATGCATTCTCGCAGGCATGTACGACCTTCGTCGGGCAAAACTACGGCGCGGGCAAGATAGAACGCTGCAAAAAAACGCTCAAGCTGTGCATGCTCGAGGGTCTTGCGGCGCTCGTTGCGGCAATAGCCATACTGCTGTTTTTCGGCAAGCCCCTGCTTTCGATATTCAACAACGACCCGAAGGTCGTCGAGACGGGCTACATCCGCCTGATGTATATCATGTTCTCACATATTTTTAACCTGCTGTACAATGTCATGTCCGGCTACCTGCGAGGCTTCAGCATTTCGCTTGTACCCGCAATTCTGACGATGCTCGGCGTGTGCGGCGTGCGCATTGCGTGGATACACTATGTGTTCCCACTCAGCCCGACATTCAAAACGATAATGATCGCCTACCCCGTGAGCCTCGGCATCACGGCGCTGATGATCTCCGCCACCGTGCTCTATTATCGCCCCTCCAAACGCTTCGCCGGCACAAGAGATACGGTGTGACGAAAAAAGCTGTCTGAAAAATCAGACAGCTTTTTGTTTTGCGACCCTGCTCTCTACCAAGCCGACGGCAAAGGTGGCGGTTTGGGCGAGGGGGACGGCGAGCCATACGCCCGTTAACTTCAAAAACTGCGGCAGAATGAGTAGCAGCAAAAGCGTGAACACGGGCTCGGCGTAGACTATGATGTACGACAGGATCGTCTCCTCGGTCGCATAAAAATAAGAGGTCGTGATGCGCACATACGCCAGAAACAGCAGCGGCGCAAGGTAATACGGCAGCATCTGCGCAACGCCGACATTCGACTGCGCCGATGCGCCGAACAGCACGCCCACCTTGTCCCGCGCAAGGAACACGCCGAGCATGCACACCACCGTCACCACGGCGGCGGCCATATACGCCATTGTGCAGGTGTGGCGCACGGCTGCACGATCGCCTCTGCCGTATTGCTCGCTTATAAGCGGCTGGCTGCCGTCGCCCACGCCCTGCAAAAGCAGGTAAATTATCGAAATTATATACCCGATGCAGCCGTAGATGGCGACCGCCTGCTCGTCGCCGTACAGCAGCAAAAAGCGGTTCATCAGCATCATCGTGACCGTCGGTGAGAAGGTCAGCCCGAACGGCGAGAGCGAGACCTTGAGCGTTTCGCCCCAGAAGCTGCGCAGACGCTTAGCCTCCGGCAGCCGCAGGCGGCATTTTTTGCGCACGAAAAAAACTATCGCCGCAAGCATTGTGACCGCCTGCCCGATTATCGTCGCAAGTGCCGCACCGGCCATGCCCCAATTGGCGACCCACACGAGCGCATAGTCGAGCACGATGTTCGTCACGAAACCGAGGATCATGGCGACCATGGCAAATGACGCACCGCCCATGTTGCGGATAAACGGCACAAAGCCCGTCGCCAAAAGCTGAAACACCGCACCGAGCGCAATTATGCGGGCGTACTCCGCCGCCAGCCGCAGCGCCTCGTTGCGTGCGCCGAGAAAGCCCAGAATGGGGTCGGCAAAGAAAAACAGCAGCGCCGTGAGCACTGCGGCTGTCAGCAGCATAAGAAGCGATGCCGCCGAAAAGCACTCCTGCGCCTTTTGCGTCTCCGACTGCGCATTGAGAATCGTGAAGCGGATGGCGGCGGCGAGGCCGAGCCCCGTTCCGACCGCAACGACGAGTGCCGTCACAGGGTAGCCGAGCGTGATGGCGGCAAGGCCGATATCACCGAGGCTCTGGCCGACAAAAAATCCGTCGACGATGGTGTAAACGCCCGAGAGGGCGAAGGCCAGCACCGACGGGATGACATATGCAAAAAATTCCTTAGTTCTGCCGCTCATTGTCCACCTCCTTTTCAAAAACGGTGTTGAACAGCACCGCGGCATCGAGCAGCTGCTTCATGCGCTCATGCCCCATCATGCCGAAGACCCGCTCTTCGAGCTCATACAGCCCGCCAAGCGTGCGCATCGAGTCATGGACCTTAGAGCAGATTTCATACTCCGGCTCATAATATTTACAGATACTATTATAGCATCTATAAATAGTTTATCAAGCGCTAAAAACCGCCGGTCGGGATGACCCGACCGGCGGAAGGTTATTTAATTATGCTTCGGGATTATGCTTCGGGAGTGACCTCGGGAGTGGGGTCAGCTACTATGGTGAAGGTGAAGGTCTTGAGGAACGCGAAGAAGTCGCCGCCGCGGACGGAAGCGGTAACGATGTACTTACCGGGAGCGGTGGGCATGGCGCTCTTTGCGTAGAGCTTGCCGACACCGGTGAACCAGTAGTGGATAGAGCCTGCGGAAGCATTGTTGAGAGCTGCGCCATCCTTGGTGAGCATGCAGAGATTGTTGCCGGCCTTGAGTGCCTCAGCCTGAGAAACGGTGATGGTGTTAGCCTTCTCGCCGCTGTTGAGGACGGGGTTCTTCTCAAGCTTTATGCCCTTCCAGTTCTTAAGAACGATGAGAGAGCCGGTGCCTTCGCTTGTTTCGTAGTTTTTGCCGACTGCAACTGCGGTTGCAACATACAAGCCTGCGTGAGCCGGAGTGCCGATAGCGATTATAGTGTCATCAGACAGAGAAGTGAGCTTGTCAAGTGCCGTAACGATGTTCTTGATGGCTTCGGTGTCATAACCCGCCAGCTCCAAGATGCCCATTATGGTCTTGTTGGTAACAATACCGTTGATGATGTCCTTAAGCTCGCCAAAGGTGATGCCCTCCTGAAGCTTTTCCTTCAGGGTAAGGCTTTTGGTGTCCTTGATTATTTCATACCACTTTTCCTGTGCATTGCTTATTGCTTCTATCAGCTTTTCCTGATCTTCGCTAAGCTTGATGTTCACGCAGCTTTCCATATTGCTGTTGACGCCGACAAAGAGAACATAAACATCGAGCTCGGGATCGTTCGGATTGAGTGTGTAGAAGTCGTTACGGTCGATCTCTTCACCGGCATAGAGCTTGGTGATAGGAGTGACGCTGACCTTGACAGTGGCCTTTGCGACAGTGATGGTTGCCTTTGCCCAGCCGCTTTCCTTGTAGGTATCATTGCCGTTGTACTTAACACGAATTACATTACCGTCGCCGGCATTGATCTTGGTGTCGGGGACATTGTCGTAAGCGGTATCAAACTCGGTAATTCCGGTCTTGAGCTGAACGGTAAAATCAGCGGCAGTAGTTCCTTCGGGGAGATTGGACTTTTCATAGTCGATAACGCTTGCTACGATAGCTTCTTTTTCAGCAGCCGCGTCCATATTGTAGGTGATGGATGCGTCGGCTTTGAGCTCAACCTTGGTGCTGTACTTGTCGACCTTTACGAGAGTTGCCTCGGTCTTAGTGCCTGCAAGGCGAACCTGATAATCACCGTTATCAGCATCTTTGAGTGCCTCGGAAACATAATTGTAGGGTATGACGTGATTTTCGGTGAAGCTAACATTGCCGTTGATCGTGCCCCAATGTCTTTCAAGGCTCTTGGCCGCTAATTTTTTGGTATAGCCGTAGCCCTTGTACTCCCACTGCAAAGATGTCTTGGTTGCATCGTCGAGCTCGTCATAGTTGCTGATGAGAGCCTTGTTAAGTATCTGCGCGACCTCGTCGTTGGTCATGCCGGACTTTATGATGACCTCGCCGGAGTTTGCCTTAAGCTCGGGTGCGACTGCTCCCTCTGCGAAAACGGCCGGGGAGATGCCGACCACCGAGAAGATCATCACGACTGCAAGCAGCGAAGCCATAAAGCGCTTCAGATTACTATTTTTCATGCCTTCCTCCATATAAAGATAATGTTAATTCTCATGGCCGAATCGTGTCGAAAAGTTACAGATTTCGGCCGTATGACAACATAATAACAAACAACTTAAAAAATTGCAACAAATATTTTGGTATATTTAGCATGATTTTTCGGAAGAAAAAAGGCTATGCATGTGCTGCATAGCCTTTAGATTGCTGACTTTTACTCCCATTCCACGGTTGCGGGGGGCTTGCTTGTAATGTCGTAGACGACACGGGTGACATTGGGCACCTCGTTGGTGATGCGGTTTGACGCCTTCGACAGCATATCATACGGCAGGCGTGACCAGTCGGCGGTCATGAAGTCGTCGGTGGTGACGGCTCGCAGGACTATCGTTCCGCCGTAGGTCCTCGCATCGCCCATGACGCCGACGCTGAGGCTGCTGTCCAAAACAGCGAAGAACTGGCTCGTCACAGCATCGAGGCCGAAGTTTTTCATCTCCTCACGGAAGATGAAATCCGCCTTCTGCACGGTGGCGATCTTCTCACGGGTTATCTCGCCGAGGATGCGGATGGCAAGGCCCGGGCCGGGGAACGGCTGGCGGGACACGAGATACTCGGGCAGGCCGAGCTCACGGCCGAGCTGGCGCACCTCATCCTTGAACAGCATACGCAGCGGCTCGATTATCTCCTTGAAATCGACAAAATCGGGCAGGCCGCCGACATTGTGGTGACTCTTGATGGTCGCCGAAGCGCCGAGACCGGATTCGATGATGTCGGGGTAGATCGTGCCCTGTGCGAGGTAGTCGACAGAGCCTATCTTCTTGCTCTCTTCCTCAAAAACACGGATGAACTCCTCGCCGATTATCTTGCGCTTGCGCTCGGGCTCGGTAACGCCCGCAAGCTTTGCAAGGAACCTGTCGGCAGCGTCGACACGGACAAAATTGATGTTCCACTTTGAAAACGCCTGCTCGACCTCATCGCCCTCATTCAGACGCATGAGACCGTGGTCGACAAACACGCAGGTGAGCTGACTGCCGATGGCTTCGGCGAGCAGCGCTGCACACACGGAGGAGTCCACGCCGCCGGAAAGTGCAAGCAAAACCTTGCCGTCACCTATCTTCTCACGAAGCCCGGCAATTGCGGTTTTGCAGTAGCTGTCCATGTGCCAATCGCCTGCGCACTTGCAGACCTTGAACAGGAAGTTGTGCAGTATCTGCGCGCCGAACTCGGTGTGCGTGACCTCCGGGTGGAACTGAACGCCGTAGAGCCTGCGCTCATCGTCGCACATTGCAGCGCACGGGCAGCTATCGGTCGTAGCGGTTATGCCGAAGCCCTCGGGCGGGGTCTTTATATAATCGGTATGGCTCATCCAGCAGATGCTATCCTCGGGCACGCCGTCAAACAGCACGCTTTTTTGCGTGTGGAGCGTTACCTTGCCGTACTCGCTGATGCTTCCGGCGGAGCAGATCTCGCCGCCTCCCATCCACGCCATGAGCTGGCATCCGTAGCAGATGCCCAAAACGGGAATGCCGGCGGAAAGTATCGCCGGATCAAAGTGCGGCGAAGCTTCGTCGTACACGCTGTTCGGCCCGCCGGTGAAGATGATGCCGGTGTAGCCGGCAGCCTTTATCTCGTCAAGGGTGATTCCGTTGTAGCCCTTGACCTCTGCGAAAATTTTGTGCTCACGCACTCTGCGGGCGATAAGCTGATTATACTGCCCGCCGAAATCCAGTACCAGAATTTTGTCCATTTAACTACCTGCCGTCAATAAGAAATATCATAGCTGACGGGAGCCGAGCCCCTGTCGTCTGTCAGCGTGCCCTTTCGGCGCTTTTCGCCTTTTTTGCCTTGCCGGGTTACGACACGCCTTCACCAAAGAAAGCCAAAAATCCCTCGAAAAACATCGCTGACAGATGCTTCGCAGTTTTGAGCGAGATAAAATGTGGTCAGGTCGTCTGAAAGGCTGAAGGGAATACTTTGTGTATTTCCAAGGTCTTTCGGGCGGCATGGGCGCATTTTGGCCGCTCAAAACCGATAGCTGCTCGGCTCCCGTCAGCTAATTATGCACCTTGTTCTCGCCGATTTCAAGTCGAATTTTTTCGACAAGCCCCGACACCTGCTCGGGGCAGCGGCCGATGTACAGCTCCGGGTTCAGAACATCCCGGATCTCGCCCGCCGTCATGCCGAAAGCGCCGGTATCGGCGAGCCGCTCGGGCAGGTCGCACTCGCCGCCGTTTTTCATTTTCTGCGACGCTTCCATCGAGCAGACACGGATGGTTTCGTGCAGCTTCTGACGGTCGCCGCCACGCTTCACGCCCTCCATGAGGATGTTTTCGGTCGCAAAAAACGGCATATATTCGTTAAGCGCTTTTTCTATGATCTTCTCATTGACCCTGAGGCCGGAAACTACATTTACGACCAGCCGCAGGACCGCATCGGCGCACAAAAACGCCTCGGGCATGGAGATGCGGCGGTTCGCCGAATCGTCAAGGCTGCGCTCGAGCCACTGCACGGAGGCGGTCATGGCGGCGTTGGAGACATCGGCCATGAGGTAGCGGGACAGCGAGCAAATGCGCTCGCAGCGCATGGGATTGCGCTTGTACGCCATCGCCGACGAGCCGATCTGCGACGAGCCGAAGGGCTCTTCAAGCTGCCAGTCGTGCTGCAAAAGGCGAATGTCGTTGGCCATGCGGTAGCTGCTCTGGGCTATCTCGCCGAGGGTGTTCAGTATCCTGCTGTCAAGCTTGCGGGGGTAGGTCTGCCCGCAGACATCGAAGCATTCTCTAAAGCCGAAGCGCTCGGCAAGGCGGCGGTTCATCTCGTCGATCTTTCCGCCGTCATTGTCAAACAGCTCCATGAAGCTTGCTTCCGTGCCGGTGGTGCCGCGGCAGCCGAGGAATTTTATATTCTCAATTACAAAATCGAGCTCTTTTAAATCGCCGTAAAAGTCCTGAAGCCACAGGGCGGCACGCTTGCCGACCGTCACGGGCTGGGCGGGCTGATAGTGCGTGTAGCCGACGGTGGGCAGCGCCTTGTACTTATCGGCAAAGTCGCACAGGGCGGCTATCGCCTCGCAAAGCCCCTTGCGCAGGTAGACAAGCCCGTCACGGTAGAGGATCAGGTCTGCGTTATCGGTGACATAGCAGCTCGTTGCGCCGAGGTGGATGATGCCCGCAGCGTCGGGCGCCGCCTTGCCGTAGGCGTAGATGTGCGCCATGACATCATGGCGCACTTCACGCTCCCTTGCGGAAACGATATCATAATCAATATCATTGATATGAGCTTCAAGCTCCTTCACCTGCTGCTCGGTCACCGGCAGCCCCAGCTCATGCTCGCATCTGGCAAGCTCCGTCCACAGTCTGCGCCATGTGCTGTAGCGCATATCGGGCGAAAACAGGTGCTTCATGTAACCTGATGCATAGCGGGAGCAAAACGGCGATTCGTAAATGTCCTTCATTTTTATCCTTTCAGCGCACGATGCAGGCGTCACGCTCTGCGCCGACGGAGACATATTTTATCCGGCAGCCGACGGCTTTCTCGATATACTCAACATATCTCTTTGCGTTCTCGGGCAGCTCGTCCCATGTGCGCACGGCAGAAATGTCGCAGCCCCAGCCGTCGAGGTACTCGACATGCGGCTTGGCCGCACTGAGCGCCGACGGGAACGGGAAGGACTGCGTGAGCTTGCCGTCAAGCTCGTAAGCGGTCACGACGGGAAGCTTCTGCATATAGCTTAACACATCAAGCTTGGTAAGCGCAATAGCCGTTGCGTTCTGCAGACGCACGCCGTAGGCTGTGGCGACGAGATCGACAGGGCCGACACGGCGGGGTCTGCCGGTCTTTGCGCCGTATTCAAAGCCTGCCTCACGCAGCTTTTCGGCTTCCTCGCCGAACCACTCGCACACGAACGGGCCTTCGCCGACGCAGCTTGAATAAGCCTTTACGACGCCGACGACCTCGTCTATCTTCGCACCCGGGAAGCCCGAGCCCACGGGGGCAAAGGCGGCGAGGGTGTTTGATGAGGTGGTGTAGGGATAGATGCCGAAGTCGAGGTCACGCAGTGCGCCGAGCTGAGCTTCAAAGAGGATTTGCTTGCCCGCAGCCTGCGCATCGTGAAGATACGAGCCCGTGTCACGGATAAAGGGCTTTATCCGCTCGCCGTATGTCTCGATCCACGCCCAGAGCTCGTCCATGGTGACAGGCTCGGCGCCGTAGACATTCACGAGCGTGAGGTTTTTCCACTCAAGCAGATCGGCAAGCTGCGCCTTGAGGTACTCCGGGTGCATGAGGTCGCCCGCCATGACGGTCTTTTTCTGATATTTATCGGAATAAAACGGGGCAATACCCTGCTTGGTCGAGCCGTACTTTTTGTTCGCAAGGCGCTTTTCCTCAAGCTCGTCAAGCATTCTGTGCCACGGCAGGAGCAGGGACGCTCTGTCGCTTATCATGAGGTTATCCGGCGTTATCTTAACGCCCTTGGAGGCAAGATCGTCTATCTCGCTGCAAAGGTTCTCGCAGTCGAGCGCAACGCCGTTGCCGAGCACATTCATAACGCCCTTGCGGAACACGCCCGACGGCAGCAGATGCAGCGCAAACTTGCCGAACTCGTTTACGACGGTGTGGCCGGCGTTGCCGCCGCCCTGAAATCTCACGACGACATCATAATTTTCCGTGAGCAGATCGACCATGCGGCCCTTGCCCTCGTCGCCCCAGTTGATGCCTACAATTGCACAGTTTGACATTTTTATACCCTCTTAATTTTTAATCTTCGTATACGGCGATGCCGCTTCTCTTATGCTCGCTTCTTGCGTGGAAGCGATCGATTATTGCCTTGTCCTCGGCGCTTGCTTCGCCGGTCATGATGAACTTATCCACGGCGGCATAGGTCACACCCATCTCGCCCTCGTCGGTCTGACCGTCAAACAGGCCTGCCGACGGCGCTTTGTCGATGATGCACTGCGGTGCATCCAAAAAGCGCAGGAACTCGTAGATCTCCGTCACGGTGAGGTCGGCGATGGGGTTAAAGTCGTGAGCGCCGTCGCCCCACTTCGTAAAATAGCCCATGTACGCCTCGGACTTGTTGCCCGTTCCGGCGACAAGCCTGCCCTCGCTTGCGGCGATGGCATAAAGCGTTGTCATGCGCAGGCGGGGTGCGATGTTCGCCAGGGCGGCGTCCGTGAGCTTTGTCGCAGCGCCGAGCGACTCAATTTCGGCTTCACGAACCGGCGTGAGATCGACCGTGCGGGTCTCGATGCCGTAGTGGTCGGCGACGGTCTTGCCGTCTACCGCATCCAGCTCATAATTGCGCTTTGAGCCGCAGGGCATGATGATGCCGACGGTGTTGTAGCAGGCGGTCTTGCACAGGATGCCGACAAGCGCCGAATCCTTGCCGCCGGAGTTGCCGTAGACGATGCCGGCAGCGCCGCTTTTCTTCATAAGATCTCTTATAAACTCTACTCTTTTCTCAAGCTCTTTTGCATAGTCTCTCATAATATCACTCACTTTCCAGCGTGTTAAAAAAGTCTTACGACTTTTTTGCACGCTTCAAACACGCCACATTTTTTGTGAAGCTTTGCTTCACGAAAAATCTCGCTACGCTCGTCAAAAAGCCTTAACAGGCATTTTTGATGGCTATAATCCAACTTGAGGCGGGACCTTGTCCCCCTCACACTCCCCCTGCTGCGTATTGGAGTTTACGCTGTTGCGTCTGTTTTTACTTAGTTCTTTAACTTTCCAGTGCCGCCTTTACGAAGCCGTAAAACAGCGGCTGTGGCTTGTTCGGTCTGCTCTTGAACTCCGGATGGAACTGAGCGGCGACAAACCAGCGGTTTGCGGGATTTTCCACGACCTCGACAAGTCTGCCGTCCGGCGACAGGCCGGCAAGGCGCAGTCCCTTTTCGCAAAGCTCCTCACGGAAATCGTTGTTCAGTTCGTATCTGTGGCGGTGGCGCTCGTAAACAGTCTCCTCGCCGTAGAGCTCATAGGCCTTGCTCTCCTTATCAAGGGCGCAGGGGTACTGGCCGAGGCGCATCGTGCCGCCCTTGGCGGTGATGCCCTGCTGCTCGGGCATAAGGTCGATGACGGGGTGCAGCGAGCTGCTCGTAAACTCGGCCGAGTTTGCGTCCGCCCAGCCGACGACATTGCGGGCAAATTCGATGACCGCTATCTGCATACCCAGACAGATGCCCAGATACGGAACATCCTTTTCTCTTGCGTAGCGGGCGGCAAGTATCATGCCCTCGATGCCTCGGTCGCCGAAGCCGCCGGGGACGAGAATGCCTTCGCAGTCGCCCAGTACATCATTTATATTCTCCTGTGTCAGCTCCTCGGAGTCGACCCATTTAATATCGCACACGGCATCGTTTGCCGCAGCGGCATGGAAAAGCGATTCCGAGACGGACAGATAAGCGTCATGAAGCTGAATGTATTTGCCGACGAGCGCTATGCGGACATGGCGCTTTGCCGCCTTTATGCGGCGCACCATCGCAGTCCACTCGGTAAGATCGGGCTGCACATTGCCGAGACCGAGCTTGCGGCAGACGCAGTCGGCAAGACCCTCCCGCTCTAAAAGCAGCGGCGCTTCGTACAGCGTCTGCGCCGTGAGGTTCTGGATAACGCAGTCGGGCTCAACATTGCAGAACAGTGCGATCTTATGGCGCACATCCTCGCTTATCTCGGCATCGGTGCGGCACACCAGAATGTCCGGCTGGATGCCGACGGAAAGAAGCTCCTTGACCGAGTGCTGCGTGGGCTTGCTTTTTAGCTCGCCCGAGCCGGGGATCTGTACGATGAGCGGCACATGGATATACAGCACATTCTGTCTGCCCTTTTCGACGGCGACCTGACGGATAGCCTCCAGAAACGGCTGGCTTTCGATATCGCCGACCGTGCCGCCGATCTCGCTTATGAGGACATCGACATCGTCGCTTTCCATCTGATAAATGCAGCGCTTTATCTCGTCCGTCACATGCGGGATTATCTGCACCGTGCCGCCGAGGTAGGCACCCTGCCGCTCACGGTTGAGGACATTCCAATATATCTTGCCTGCCGACACGCTTGACGCTCCGCTCAGGCTTTCGTCAACGAAGCGCTCGTAGTGGCCGAGGTCGAGGTCTGTTTCGGCGCCGTCGTCGGTGACAAACACCTCGCCGTGCTGATACGGACTCATCGTGCCGGGGTCGACATTGAGATACGGGTCAAATTTCTGGTTTTTGACCCGCAGGCCACGCTGCTTTAACAGTCTTCCGAGACTTGCTGCGCAGATGCCCTTGCCGAGACCCGATACCACGCCGCCGGTTACAAATACATACTTCATTTCATTTCTCCAATCAATTAAGGTTCATTTTCCATCAAAAATCAAACTGAAACCAGCATATCGCAGTAGCTCGGGTACGGCCAGTATTCCGTTGCCGTGAGGGTCTCAAGCTTGTCGATGACCTCTCTTACCTCCTGCATCTTCCTGAACACCTTTTCATGATAGTAAATGATGAGCTTCTCACTGTCGGCATCGGGAACGGTCTCAAGTGCAGACTTAAGCTCCACGGTCTTGTCAAGCAGGCTCTCATTGAGGGCGCTGAGCGTTCCGGCGAGCGCACTTTCCAAACGGCAGGGCGCTTCGGGCAGGGTATCCTTCTTGAGCTTGATGGTCTTGCACAGGGCGGCGACATTTTTCGACACTGCGTTCAGAATGCCGTGCTGCACCATGTCAACAAGTGTGGTCGCCTCGATGTTTATGACCTTGCAGTACTGCTCAAGGTGAATTTCGTGTCTGGACGCTATCTCGGCAGCGGTGTAAACGCCGTGCTTTGTCAGAAGCTCGATGTTCTTGGGCGAGTTGTAGGCAAGCAGCGCTTCGGCAGAACTGACGAGATTACTCAGCCCGCGCTTCTCGGCCTCGGTGACCCAGCTTGCATCATAGCCGTTTCCGCCGAAGATTATCCTCTTGTGCTCGGTGAAGGTTTTCTTTATAAGCCCGTGCAGGGCTTCGTTGAACTTTTCGGGATCTGCGATACCCTCAAGCTCGTCTGCAAACTCGGAAAGGGAATCTGCCATGATGGTGTTGAGGATGGTGGCCGGGCCTGCTATCGACTGGCTCGAGCCGGGCATCCTGAACTCAAACTTGTTGCCGGTGAACGCAACGGGCGAGGTGCGGTTGCGGTCGGTGGTGTCCTGCGGGATAGGCGGCAGAACATCAACGCCGATGCGAAGTGCGCCCTTGCTGCGCTCGGTGTAATCGGTCTCGGAAATAATGGAATCGACGATGGACTCAAGCTCCTGACCGAGGAAAATTGAAATTATCGCCGGAGGTGCTTCCTGCGCGCCCAGGCGGTGGTCGTTGCCGGCAAAGGCAACAGAGCAGCGCAGCAGCTCCTGATACTTGTCAACGCCCTTGACGAAGGCCGCCAGCAGCAGCAAAAACTGTGCGTTCTGGCTCGGGGTCTTGCCCGGGGACAGCAGGTTCTCGCCGGTGTCGGAGGCCAGTGACCAGTTGATGTGCTTGCCCGAGCCGTTCACGCCCGCAAAGGGCTTTTCGTGCAGCAGGCAGACGAGGCCGTGACGGTCTGCGACCTTCTGCATGACCTCCATCTCAAGCTGATTCTGGTCGCTTGCGGTGTTTGCGTCGGTGTAGATGGGTGCAAGCTCATGCTGCGCCGGAGCGACCTCGTTGTGGCGGGTCTTGGACAGAACGCCCAGCTTCCAGAGCTCACTGTCGAGATCCTTCATGTACGCCGCAACACGGGGCCTTATCGTGCCGAAGTAGTGATCCTCAAGCTCCTGACCCTTGGGGGGCTTTGCGCCGAAAAGCGTTCTGCCGCAAAGGCGCAGATCCTCACGCTCGAGGTAGAGCTTCTTATCGATAAGGAAATACTCCTGCTCGGGGCCTAACTGAGCCACGACCTTGGTCGACTTCGTGTCGCCGAAAAGTCTCAGCACACGCAGTGCCGCACGGCTGACTGCATCGCACGAGCGCAGAAGCGGGGTCTTTTTATCCAGCGCATCGCCCGAGTAAGAGCAGAACACTGTCGGGATGCACAGGACGCCGTCTTTTATAAACGCAAACGCCGTCGGATCCCAAGCGCTGTAGCCTCTTGCCTCAAAGGTCGCTCTCAGGCCGCCGGAGGGGAAGCTCGATGCGTCCGGCTCGCCGCGGACGAGCTCCTTGCCGGAGAACTCCATGCTTATCCTGCCGCCGCCGGTGGGTGAAATGAAGCTGTCGTGCTTCTCGGCGGTTATACCGGTGAGCGGCTGGAACCAGTGGGTAAAATGCGTCGCACCCTTTTCAAGTGCCCACGACTTCATGCCGTCGGCAATGGAATTTGCGACCTCAAGTGAAAGCGGCTGGCCGTTTTTCAGGCATTCTCTCCACGCCTGCAATGCCGCAGCCGGTACATAGCGTTCCATTGCAGCTTCATTAAAGACCATGCTGCCGAACAGCTCGGGAATATTTGTTTTTTCGCTCACGGTAATTCCTCCTTTTTCTCACACGCCGCTTGCGCCGTAGTTTGACAGCACTCTTGCGGACGGGTCCTTTATATCACTACCGACCCAGTCGGGGTTCGGCATCCAGAAGTCCTTTATCATCCTTGCCTGACCGGGATAGTATTTTTCAAAAATGTCTCTGTATAAGAGACTTTCTTTGGTAAACGGGGTCGCATAGTCGTACTTTTTGCAGCCTTCCTCAAACTCCTCATCGGTGTACACCGTTTCGGCGTACTCCTTGAGGTCGTCGACCATCGAGTGACCCACGGCATCGGAAAATGCCGCCTTCTGCCGCCAGAGTATCTCGTCGGGCAGGATGTGGTCATCGGCAAAGGCACGGCGCAGGAGGTATTTCCCCATGTCGTAGCTGTTTACCTTGAGCTTGGGGTCGATGCTCATGACATAGCGCACAAAGTCGAGGTCGCCAAACGGAACTCTTGCCTCAAGCGAGTTTACGGAAATGCAGCGGTCGGCACGCAGGACATCGTACATGTGAAGCTCATCGACACGCTTTTTCGCCTCCTGCTGGAACGCCTCGGGCGAGGGCGCAAAGTCGGTGTACTTGTATCCGAACAGCTCGTCGGAAATTTCGCCCGTGAGCAGCACACGCACATCGCTTTGCTCGTGGATGGCCTTGCAGCAAAGGTACATGCCGATGCTTGCACGGATGGTGGTTATATCGTAAGTGCCCAAAAGCTTGATGACATCCTCGAGCGAGGAGAGCACCTGCTCTCTCGTCATGCTGACCTCTGTGTGGTCTGCGCCGATGAACTCGGCAGCCTGACGGGCATACTTCAGGTCGATGGGGTCAAGATCCATGCCGATGGCAAAGGTCTTTATCTTCTTGCCCAGAAGCTTTGCGGAAATTGCGCACACGAGGCTGGAGTCAAGTCCGCCGGAGAGCAGAAATCCGACCGGTGCATCGGCGCACAGGCGCTTTGAGACGGCGGCAATGAGCTTTTCACGAATGGTCTTGCACACCGTGTCAAGGTCGTCTTTTGAATACTCGCTCACGGTCGTCAGGTCGCAGTAGCGGACGAACTTGCCGTCCTTGTAATAATGTCCGGGAGGGAACGGCATAATGTCGCCGCACAGGCCGACAAGGTTTTTTGGCTCGGACGCAAACACCGCAGAGCCGTCGGACAGATGGCCGTAATAAAGCGGGCGGATGCCGATGGGGTCACGGGCGGCAATGAGCTGCTTGGTTTCGCCGTCGTAGATTATCATCGCAAACTCGGCGTCGAGCATGGCGAACATATCCGTTCCGAATTCACGGTACATCGGCAGGATTATCTCGCAGTCAGACTCGCTGTGAAACTCGTACTTATCCTTGAGCTTGTCTCGCATCGCCTTGAAGCCGTAAAGCTCGCCGTTGCAGACGACACGGTCGTCGCCTAATGCAAACGGCTGCATACCGCTTTCGTCAAGACCCATTATCGCCAGCCTGTGGAAGCACAGGCACGCGCCCGGCACCTCCTCGATGCGGGACATGTCCGGCCCTCTCGAGACCGTTCTGTCGAAGAACTCCTTCGCTTGGGCGGCACGGAGCACGCCCGTTGTGAAACCCATGATAGAACACATAAAAAAACGCACCTTTCGAATTTTTTGGCAGCTATCCCTAAAACACTATTTTTAATTTTAGGACGAATAGCTGCTGATCCGCGGTGCCACCTATTTTACCGTGTTGAACACGGTCTCTTTTACGAGCTCTGACAAGCTCTCGTGCATTAACGCCGCACTTACGCGTCTCACCTACTTGTTTCCTTTCGGTTTGCTGCTCGGGAGGGTTATTCGGCTGCGCTCTGGTGTCGGGCTTGCACCGTCCCCGACTCGCTGTGACCGATCTCACGGCTTACTTGTCTCCGTCATCGCATTTTCCGTATGTCATCTTTCTAAAACCCAAAACTGCCGCATACTGCGGCAGTTTCGGGATAGAGAAATGAATTTTTAAGGCTTTTGACTATTCGTCAAACATAGGTAGAAAAAATGAACCTTGCTAACAAATTAACCTTTGCTAACGATGACATAATACCACATCTTTTTTGATAAACAAAATACATATATCATTGCGTTTATCATATCTTTTTGATATAATACCGCCGAGGTGATACTTAATGGAGCTTCGAACACTGAGATACTTCGTCGTCGTGGCGCAGGAGCTGAATATCACGAGGGCTGCCGAGCGGCTGAATATGAGCCAGCCGCCGCTGAGCAATCAGATAAAAGCGCTCGAGGAGGAGCTGGGCGCTCAGCTGCTCATCCGGGGCAAGCGCTACCTGCAGCTCACGGAGGCCGGCACGCTTTTATACCGCCGGGCCGTGCAGATGCTCGACATTGCCGAGAAGACCCGGCAGGAGATAAGCGACCTGCAAAGCGAAATGTCGGGGCTTTTGTCCATCGGCTGCGTTGAGGGTCGTGCGCCGTTTTACCTGTCTCGCTGGATAGCGGGCTTCAAGGAGGAGTACCCCCGTGTGCAGTACAGTCTGTGGAACGGCAGCAGCGACGATATCCTCGACCGGCTGCGTGCGGGGCTTTTGGATATCGCCGTCATCGCAGCGCCGTATGACAGTGAGCACCTGCACAGCTTCGCCGTCGGGCGTGAGCCGTGGGTGGCGATGTTCTCAAAGGAGCACCCGCTTGCCCGGCTTGAGGGCGACACGATGCCGCTGAAATATCTCGCCGACGAGCCGCTCATCGTGCCCAGCCGCAAGTCGAGGATAAGCGCAATACGCAGCTGGTTTCGGGAGATAAACGCCGAGCCGAACATCCTGTGCGAGATGTCAAACTACCTCGATGCCGTGGCACTCACCGAGCGCAACGTCGGCATCAGCATCTTCCCGCAGACGACCTACACGCCGAATGACCTGCTTGTCTCGAAGGTCATCACCGGCTCCGCCCGCCAAATAGAGTATTATTTGGTCTGGACAAAGGGCCGCATGCTCTCCGAGATCGCCCACCAGTTCGTTGACTATGTCCACGATGCCATCGAGGACGAACGCATCCACCCCCAAAGCTACCCCATCGAGATAAACGAATATATCCCGCCTGAGAATACGAAATTTTTGTGATGCACCGATTGGTTGATGGACAGCCCCAGCTTTGATCCATCCTCACCGGTCGGGCTGCGGCAGTAACGATAAGCATAGGCTTACAAGCGTATTGAAGCTTAACTGAAAAAACTCCGATCCGGACGGATCGGAGTTTTGGCTTATTTCTTCTCTTTTACCCACCTTATTATATAATCGGCGAATTTGCGCGTGGCGGGGCTTTGGCTGCTCGTCTCGCCGATTGCAAGGCCGATGGTGCGCTTCGACGGCGGCACGAGCTCCTTGACCGCAACATTGTCGTGCCGGCCTCGCAGCAGCAGCTCCGGCATTATCGAGATGCCCAGCCCCTGCTCGACCATGGCGATTATCGCATAGTCGTCCTTTGTCGAAAACTTGATGTTCGGCTTTATCCCTGCCGCACTCAGCGCCTTGTTTGCATCGTGGTTCGAGGTCTCCAGCAGGGTTATGAACGCCTCGGTCTCGCACTCGACGAGCGGGAACTTCGGGTAGGACGCAAATTTGTGATCCGGCGGCAGGATCGCCAGCAGCCTGTCCTCCATGAGCGCTATGCACTCGCAGTTGAGATTCGCCGGCAGATTCACGAAGCCGAGATCTACGCTGCCCTCGGTCAGCCACTTTTCGACATCGTGGTAGTCGCCGTTTAATAGCTTTATATCCACATTCGGATAGTCCCGCTGAAACTCCTTGATGACGCCCGGCAGCCAGTGGACGGCAACGGAGGTGAACGCACCGATGCGCACCGTGCCGAAGTCGAGCCCACGGATGGCGGACACGGTCTGGTTGAGCTGCTCGTAGTAGTTGAGCATACCCCGCACCGACGGCATTATCCGCTGCCCGTCGTCCGTTAATTTCACGCCCGCCCTCGAGCGGGTGAGGATGGCAAAGCCGAACTGCTCCTCGAGCGAATTTATCGTGTGGCTGACCGCCGACTGCGTGCAGCCGAGCGCTTCCGCCGCCTTTGTGAGGCTGCCTAACTCGCACACCTTGGCCAGCGTTTCAAATTTTGATATGCTCATGGGTGCTCCTTTCTGCGATACATGAATTTTGTTCATGCTTACATGAAAAATATTAAGCACGATAATAATATACCGCAAAAAATCAAGAAATCAAGGAAAAATCGAAAAATTCACTCTTGCAGGGGCAAATTTGCGTCTGTATAATGCAAATATATTTTTCGAGAGAGGTCCACAACATGAACGCAGAAATTATTGTATTCCTCGGATACTTCGTTATCCTGTTTTTCGTCGGTCTGATTTTCTTCTTCAACGGCAGCAACAAGAACCAGAGCGACTACTTCCTCGGCGGCCGCTCCATGGGACCGTGGGTCACCGCAATGAGCGCTCAGGCGTCGGATATGTCGGCGTGGCTGCTCATGGGTCTGCCCGGCTCGATCCTCGCTTTCGGCTTCGGCCAGATCTGGATAGGCATCGGCCTTGCACTCGGCACGGCGGCTAACTGGATCTTCTGCGCAAAGAGGCTGCGCAAGCTGTCCGTTGCCGCAAACGACGCAATCACCGTTCCCCAGTACCTGACAAACCGCTTTGTTTCGCAGAAAAAGACCCTTCAGGTCATCTGTGCGATCATATTCCTCATTGCCTTCACCGTGTATGTCGCCTCGGCGCTGGTCGCAGGCACCTCCGTGTTCGTGAGCCTGTTCCCCAACATCTCGCAGAGCACCGCAATGCTCATCTACACGCTCATCATCATCGGCTACACCTTCCTCGGCGGCTTCAAGGCCGTCTGCTGGACTGACTTCTTCCAGGGCATTTTGATGCTCGTTGCCCTGCTGGCCGTTCCCATCATCATAAAAGCCACCCAGACGCTCGATGTCAGCGCACTCCAGAATGTTTACCAGTACACCGACGCATCCGGCGCAGTCGTGACCTGCGACTTCGGTGCAGGGCTGTTCTCGGCCTCGTGGAAGGACATCGTCTCCGGCCTCGGCTGGGGTCTCGGCTACTTCGGCATGCCCCACATCATCGTGCGCTTCATGTCCATCGAGAAGCCCTCGATGATAAAGAAAAGCTCCATCGTCGCCATCATTTGGGTCGTGCTGTCGATCGGTGCGGCCTGCCTCATGGCCTACTATGCAAGAATGATCGTCGCAGAAGAGCTGCTGACCGTCGGCGCACAGAAGAATGTGTTCATCGTGCTGGCACGCCGTCTCTTCCCCGCAGGCATCGCAGGTCTGCTGCTTGCCGCCATCATGGCAGCGTCTATCTCCACGGCTGACTCGCAGCTGCTCGTTGCGTCCAGCTCCTTTACCTCCGACCTGTATCAGCCCCTCATCCGCAAGAACGCAAGCGACCGTGAGGTCCTTTGGGTCGGCAGAATCGCCGTCGTCGTCATCTCCGTCGTCGCCTACTTCATTGCCTCCTCCAAGGGTGCAGGCGCACAGGCGCTCATGAACATGGTCGAGAACGCATGGGGCATCTTCGGCTCGGCCTTCGGCCCCGTCATCCTGCTGTCGCTGTTCTGGAGAAGGTTCAACTACACGGGCGCATGTGTCGGCGTTGTTGTCGGCGCAGTGGTCGATATCGTGTGGCTCATGTGCCTGTCTTCGACCGGCATTTATGAGATAGTCCCGGGCTTCATCTGCGGAATGATCGCAGCCGTCGTTGCGACCCTCGCAACCAAGGCCCCCTCCAAGGAAGTCACCGACATATTCGACATGGCCTCCGCCCCCGACTTCGGCGAATAAGCAATTGCAAATCAGAAAGACCGGCTCAACAGCCGGTCTTTTGCTTTGCGCCGATAGGTTGATGGTCAGACTAAACTTTAGCACGCACTCACCGGTCGGGCTGAGGCAAAAACGATTACTAAAAGCCTAAATGCGTATTGAAAAGACTTTTCTTTGTTTCGCCAAAGAAAAGTCTTTTCAATAGCGAACGAAAATCTTATTTAGTCGTAATTGCGGCAGCCCGAATCGCAACGCAAAGCGAACTTTCGGTGTGTCCATTCGTCCAACAAGATAGCGCAAGCTTTCTAAAACCGCCCTTTGGAAACCTACACGGGGTATCGGTGCAGCGGTCGATTTGACTGCGGAGGTTTAATCCTCTGCAAGGAGATTTCGGTGCGCCCGTTTAACGGACTGCGTCAGTTAGATAAGTGCGAATAGCTCGCACTGCACCGATAGGTTGATGGACAGACTAAACTTTAGCACGCACCCACCGGTCGGGCTGACGCAATAGCGATTACTAAAAGCCTAAATGCGTATTGAAAAACCGGTCGGGCTGACGCAAAGGCGAATAGCGGAAGCGTAAATGCGTATTAAAAAAGCGACCCGGAAGGGTCGCTTTTTCAGTCCTGCATTATATGCACATTCAAATGTTCGTAGCTCATTTCGACGCCGTGGCGGTCGAAGCAGGTGCGGATGTTCTCGTTTAAGGCGAAGTGGACATCCCAATAGTCCTCGGTATTGCACCAGACACGGACGGTGTACTCGATGTTGCTGGCGTTGTACGCTGCAAGTGCGACGAACGGGGCGGGGTCATTGAGCACCTTGTCGGTATTTGCGACCGCCTCTAATATCGCCGCACGGACGGTCTCGGTCGGGCAATCGTAAGATGTGCCGATATTGAGGTCAACCCGCCGCACGGGCTCGGTGCTGTAATTTATTATCTTGCTGCCGGTGATATCGCCGTTCGGGACATAGATTATCTTGTTATCGGGCGTTGCAAGGCAGGTGTAGAAAAGCCCGATCGAGCGCACGGTGCCGCTCTGACCGCCGATCTCGACAAAATTGCCGACGGCGATGGGGCGGGACGCAAGCAGCGTGATGCCGGAGAACACATTGGCCAGCAGCCCCTGCAGCGCAAGCGAGAGCGCAACACCGGCGACCGACAGTATCGCAACCAAGCTCGTGATGTTGATGCCGAGAGCGGATGCGACGATCATGACCGCTATCGCCCACAGCAGGACATTCACGGCGCTGGCGAAAAAGGTCTTCAGGCTCGGGTCGAGATGCTTGCTCTTGTCGAGAATTTTGTCAATCGCCTTGCGCAGGATCTTGATGGCGATATAGCAGACTACAAACAGGCCTATCGCCTTGAGCACGGTCATCAGCTGTGCGCTTTTGATGATAGTATCCATATCAGTTCAGCTTAAGCTCACGGCACGAGCCTTTGCCGAAGCTCCTTTCCATCTCGGTTTTGTAGTGGGCGAAATAGTCGTCGGGCATGAGTGCCTGCACGCAGCCTGCAAAGCCGCCGCCGTGGACACGCCATGCGCCGACGCCGTCAAGCAGCTTGGCGCTCAGCTCAAGGCCGTTTTCGAGCTTGCGGTCATCGGTGACGCTGGTTACGATATTCGTCAGCAGCTTTTCCGATGAGCGGCCGGACTCGTTCATAAGGCGCATATACTCCTCGCCGTTGCCGGCAATGAGCGCATCACGCATCTTCGGCACACGCTCGTTTTCGTCGAAGAAATGCTTTGCACGGCGCACGGGACGGTCGGTCGTGTCCCACTTTTTCGAGAAGAACTCGGCGGGATCGACCTGCCCTAAAACCTCCTTGCCGAAGAAGCTTGCTATATAGCGCATGTCGGCGGGTATGCGGGCGTAGCTCGTGTCAAGTCCGGCGTGGCTGCCGCCGGTGTCGGTCAGGCAGAGCGTGAGCCCCATGCGGCCGAAGTCGGCGCTCACGGGCTGGATATCGCCGGTGAGAAAATCGACATACACGGTCTTGCCGAGGGCGCAGGCGAGCTGATCCATCATGCCGCAGGGCTTGCCGAAGTGCAGGTTTTCCGCCTGCTGTGCAAGCTGCGCAATGGCCTTGGGCTCGAGCTCATTGTTGTTGTACAGGCCGTTGAAAATGCGTGCGACGAGCACGGCGAACGCCGCCGAGGAGCTCAGCCCCGAGCCGGAGCTTAAGTCGCTGCGCAAAACGGCGTTAAAGCCGCCGAAGCGGGCATCGAGGTCGAACATCGCCGATGCGACGCCTCGCACGAGAGCCGTCGACGAGCCGAATTCCTCGGGGTGAACATCGAGGTCAAAGAGGTTTATCTCCATATCCTCAAAGCCCTCGGAGCGAATTCTCACGATGTTGTCAAAGTTCGGCTCAACCTCGGCATGAATGCCCTTATCGACCGCCGAGGCAAGCACCCGACCCTTTTGGTGGTCGGTGTGGTTGCCTGCAAGCTCGGTGCGGCCGGGGGCGAAGAATTTTTCCATTATCTCGCCTTTCTCCCAAAATTACTTCTCTTATTTTCTCTCCATGACCTTTTCGACAGCCCTTGCAACGGCGTTTGCGTCAACGCCGTACTTGGCGAGCAGCTCCTTGTAGGGGGCAGACTCGGTAAAGGTGTCGTGGATGCCGACAAACTCGACGGGCACGCCTGCGCCCTCGTTTGCCAGAACCTCGGACACTGCGCTGCCAAGGCCGCCGTAGATATTGTGCTCCTCGGCAGTGACGATGGCGCCGGTCTCCTCGGCGCAGCACATGATAAGCTCACGGTCGATGGGCTTAACGGAATACATATCGACTACACGGACGGAAACGCCCTTTTCCGCCAGCATCTCGGCTGCCTCTATCGCCTTGTGCACCAAAAGGCCGCAGGCGATGACGGTGACATCACTGCCCTCACGGACGACTGCGCCCTTGCCGAGCTCGAACTTCTGATCCTCGGCGTACAGATCGGGATAGACATCACGGGACAGGCGCAGGTACATCGGGCCGTAGGTCTCGGCGGCGTACTTGGTCGCCCAGCGGGTGGCGGCCGCATCGGCGGGAACGATGACCTTCATGTTCGGAAGCGCCCTCATGATTGCGATATCCTCGGTAGCGTGGTGGCTGGCGCCGTCAAGTGCGTCGCTCATGCCGCAGTATGCGCCGCCGAACTTGACATTCAGGTTCGCATAGCAAATCTGGTCACGGGCAGACAGCAGACCCAGCGAGGTGAGGAAAACGGTGAAGGTGTTTACAAAGGGTATCTTGCCGACGGTGGACATGCCCGCAGCGGTTGCGACCATGTTCTGCTCGGCGATGCCCATGTTGAAGAAGCGCTCGGGATGCGCCTTGCCGAAAAGTGCGCTCTTGGTCGAGCCGGAAAGATCGGCATCGAGAACAACTATATTTTCGTTAGTGTCGCCCAGCTCGGCCAGCACCGAGCCGTAGACCTCTCTTATCTGCTTAGACATTTGCTGCACCTCCGAGTTCCTCCATGGCCTTTGCAAAGCTTTCGTCGTCTATCGCCTTGCCGTGCCATGTGTTTTTGCCCTCCATGAAGGACACGCCCTTGCCCTTTATCGTGTTTGCGATAATGACCGTCGGTGCGCCTACTGCGCCGTCGGCGACGGAAACGCAGAAGTCCAGCGCCTCAAGATCGTGGCCGTCGCACTCGAGCACCGTCCAGCCGAAGGCCTCCCACTTTGCGGCAAGGTCGCCCAAAGGCATAATGTCGTCGGTCGTGCCGTCGAGCTGCACCTTGTTGTAGTCAACGATCGCGATGAGGTTATCCAGCTTAAACTTTGCGGCGCTCATTGCGGTCTCCCAGATAACGCCCTCGTTGAGCTCGCCGTCGCCGAGGACGGCATAGACCTTTGCCGGGGAGTTATTGAGCTTGAGCGCCATTGCCATGCCCTGAGCGGCCGGGAAGCCCTGACCGAGCGGTCCGCCGGGCATTTCAACGCCGGGGGTGTGCATATTCGGGTGACCGGCAAGGCCGCCCATGCGGCGCAGCGTCGCCATCTCGGAGACGGGGAAAAAGCCCTTTTCCGCAAGATTGCGGTAGAGCATGGGGGCAGCGTGACCCTTTGAGAGCACGAGCCTGTCACGGTCGGGATTGTGCGCATCGTTTGCGTCGATGTTCATGTGCTCCTGGTACAGATAGGTGAGTATCTCGCAGCAGGACAGCGAGCCGCCCGGGTGACCGGATTGGGCAGCGTGGATTGCAGTCAGAACATCGATCCTGAAGCGTCTGCAAAGCTCGTTGAGCTCGGCATAGCGCTCGTCAGATAAAGCCATGGTTTTGTTCCTCCGTAATATTTTTTACTTCTACTAAATAATAAAACAAGCCCCGAACATTGTCAATAAAACGAGACGAATTGGGCGGATTCAGATAAGGATAAATCGCCCTGAAAACGGACATTCGTCATTTAGCAGGACGCACTAAGACTTTTCAGGGTGCGCCAGCAGTTTTGAGCGAGTTATTTTTCGTTCAGATAAGTTGACTTAGAGCCGGTCAAAACCGATTTATCCTCATCTGAATCCGCCCTTATCCCTTGTTCTTTGCAGCGGGTCGATGGGGTGTAAAGCCGCAGCCAAGGAGCAGATAGCTCCTTGGCTGCGGTTTATTACCATTTATATTTGTCTAAGTGTGCGCCCTGTGAGTTGCTGTAAGCGCCGAGGATCTCGAGCGGGATGCCCGTTTCCTCTGCAATCATCTCGAAATAGCGTATGGCATAGTCTGCCCCACGCCATCTCAGGTGCCATGCGCAGATCTCGCTCCACACTTCATCGGGCAGATCCCTTTCATGACTGTTGCAATAGTGCCACTCGGCTTCATCAAGGATCTTGCAGATCTCGCTCATCGTGAGGAACTTTTCCTTAAGAATATCCTCTTGGGTCTTTGGATACTGCACGAAAAACGGCTGAACCAGGCTAAAAAACCAAAACTGTGTAAATTGCGGGTGCAGAAGATACTGCTTGCCGTATCGGCGAACTATATCGCATTCAAACCTGAACATCTTCCCGGCATCGTCCTCGCCGAAGCCGAGCTCTGTCAGCCTGCGCATATAGATATCACGGTATTTCGGGTCATTATCTCTCAGATATAGCGCCGCAAACTGCGATGTCATCAATCCCTCTGTCGATGTTATCGGCGGTATATTCGGCTTCGGCGGGGCAGGCGGCGCTTCTTTCTCCGGCTCTTTTTTGCCAAACAGTTTGTCAAACAACCCCATAATATTCACCTCACATTTTGGCCAGGGACGCATTTTTGTAGGAGGGGTCGTCGGTGACTTCCTTGACGACCTTGAGCTGCGGCGGGAATGCGATCGGAGCATCCTCATCGCTCAGCTCTATCTCGGCGATGGCCTTATCGCTCCAAAACGGGTACACATCGATCTCAAAATACTGATTTTCATATGTAAGGCAGTACCTCGTCTTGCGTATCTGCCGTTTTGTTGTGTCCGCATCCATCAGAAGCTTCAGATACTCCGACTGCGACAGGCGGCGCTCTATCTCCACACGCTTGAGGTCGGACACCTTTCTCTTAGTAGTCTGAAAATAGATATAATTCCCGTCGACGCCCCGTTGGCGGACACGCACCTCGTCGCCATCGTCGCTGTTGAGATAGGTCTGGATTATCTCGATGCGCCGGCAGGCGGGATTAGTCTCAAGCCACTTGATATCCGGATACTCTATCAGAAACTTCCGCTCGATCTCGTACGGCTCGGGCTCGCCCAAAAATGAAGCGATCTCGGCGATGAGCCTTTTCATTTTGTCCTCAAAGGACGATGTGTTGTCGATAATACGCAGGTGCGGGTGCCCCGTCCAAGCGGCGATGAGTGCATCGTCAAGCGCCGCAGCCTGCTCTATACTCTCGGTTCTGGCGGAATTATTTGCCGTTGTGTAAAACTCCTCTGCGCCCTTTGCCGCCGTGACCAGATGGAACACGGCATCGTAATTGTCCCGCAGCTCGACCTCATTTGCGCCGACAAAGCGCAGCGCCTCGGCAAACTCGGCTTTGTTCATGTACGCCTTATTATCGAGCGCTCCACGGTCGCAGACTATGAGCACCTTATCGGCGTTCATGGTGTGCGCCGCCTGCTCGAAAACCTTTTCCTTTTCGAGCTGGAGCTTGAGCTGGCACTTCTGATACTCCGCATTTGAGCCGCATGTCCACGGTGCGACACCGCCGGTGATGAGCTCGGTCGCCGTTTCGGGCACGAACAGGACGGTGTAGCCGAGCTCAAACAGCGCCGCCAACCTCCTGAGCGCATTTGTCGTCGGCTTCGACCTGCCGGTCTCCCATTTCGAGACGGCCTTGTTTGTCACGCCGAGCATGTCGGCAAGCTCAGCTTGGGATAGTCCGAGCCTCGTTCTAAGCCCCAGAAGCTTATTCCCGAAAGCGTAGTCGTTCATGGCGTTCACCCTCTTTCTTACAATCCCATTATAAAACAAATGACACCGCATGGCAATAGCTGCAATGTCGAATAACGGTAGAATGTTGACCAATACCAACACGGTAAAGAACTAGGAAAAATAGACGCAACGAGTGAAATCCCATACGCAGCAGGGGGAGTGTGAGGGGGTAACGAAGTGTCGGTGCGGTAGTGGATGACATGCCGGAGGCATGTCAGAGCCGCACCGTGACCGAGCCGCAGCGAGAAAGGTCCCGCCTCAAGTTCGATTATAGCCATCAAAAACGCCTGTTAAGGCTTTTTGACGAGCGTAGCGAGATTTTTCGTGAAGCAAAGCTTCACAAAAAATGTGGCGTGTTTTGAAGCGTGTAAAAAAGTCACAAGACTTTTTTACACGCCGAAAAAACCCGCAGGAGCTTTCATTCCTGCGGGTTTTGCCGGGCTTTTGCTCAGCAGTGCTTTTTGCAGAGCTTTTCGAAGCACTCGCCCATGCGCCGCTTGGTTTTTTCAAGGTGGCGGTAGGGGTCGTGACCTGCGAGCTTGTCGCCGCCGAAGCCGCGGACAAAGCCGCTCTCGACAAAGGGCAGCAGCTTCTTGATGTCCTTGCTGTGGTGGATCTCCGACAGATCGACCACCGATTGGAACCCTAACTTCGTCAGTCTCAGCTTATCCTCATCGCTGAGAGAGTCGGCGTCGGATGCCATGAGCCTGTCACCGAAATAATCGTGCAGAGCCTTGAGCTCCTCGTCACTCGGGAGCTTGCCGCCGAAGTCGACGAGCAGCACGGGAGTTTCCTTCAGAAGCTCCACACCGTCGGTGTCGAGTATCTGCTTATCGTACTTGAACTCCGTACCGAGCACAAGCTCCGGCATATCCTCGCCGACCAATCCGCGCACTGAGACGAACGCCTCGTCACGCATTTCGATGAACTGCCTCAGATCGGTTCCCGCCTCGTAAAACGGCATTGCGACCAGCTTGTCAACGCCTGCTCTTTTTGCGTAGATCATGAGCTGGATGGCCTTGACATGGCTGTCGCATTTTCTGTCGAGACCGGGCAGGATGTGCGCTTTCCAGTCAATTATCATAGCATGATTTCACTCCTGTTCTTGCTTTTTGAGATCATTTTATTAAGCTTAAGGCAGGGATAATAAAGCGCAATACCGAGGATGACCGAGCCCAGCGTTATGCCGAGCAGCACGAGTATGTTTTCCCAATAGACATTGGCATACATGCCGCCGATTGTCTCACGCATTGCATTCATGGCGTAGCGGAAGGGCATGAACTCGTAGAGATCCCGGAATATCTCCGGCAGCACCTCAACGGGGTAAGTGCCGCCCGAACCTGCGACCTGCACGACCATGACGATGACCGAAACGGCCATACCGATATTATCCAGCGCAAATACCAGCGCATAGTTGATCATTGAAAAGCACAGACCCGTTACCACTGCCGTCAGCACGAATTTGAACGGGTACAGGCATTGTACCTTCACATACCACAAGTCGCCGAGCGAGACGATTATCGCCTGCGCCATGCCGACAAGGAAGAACAGGGCGTAGCGCCCGAAGAAGCGCTCAAACACATTGGGCTTTTCGATCGGGCAGCTGCGGCCGACCTGCGTTTTGAGCATGACTGCGCACAGCAGAGCACCGACCCACTGCGCAAGCACGGTGTAAAACGGTGCGGTGCACGAGCCGTTGGAGGTGACATCGTACTCACGCACGGTCTGGCACTGAATGGGCGATGCAAGGTAGCTGCCTATCTTGTCGCCGTTTCCGTCAACGGCCTCGACTATCTGCTTGAACTGGTCGGAGTTTTTGAACGCCGTCAGAAACTCTGCTACATCGTTAAGCTCGGTCACTGCGCTTTGGGCGGCGGATCTTGCGCCGCCGAGGCCGTTTTTGAGCGAAAGCACGGTGTTTATATAGCCGTCGAGCGTTTTGGATATAGAGTTGAGGCCGGTCTTGGAATTTGAAAGTATCTTGCCCAGACCGGCGGACGCCGTGTGCACGGCATCGACCGTCTTGTTGACGGCGGGGGTCAGATCCTCGTTGACAGCCTTTTGCACGGTCTTGAGGGTGCTGCGAACGGAGCTTATCTCGTTGAGAACGCCGTTCTGCGCCGACTTTATCTCGTTGAGATTATCGTCGTTTGCGGTCTTGAGGCTCTCAAGCTTCGTGCACAGCTCGCCGAGCCGGTCGCACAGCTTCTGCACCTGATTTGCAAGCGTGGTGAAGCCTGCGTTATTAAGCGCCGTCGCCATCTCGGAGTAGCTTGCCTGCATGCTCTTTACAAGGGCGATGCGGGAGGCAAGGTCTGCCGAGACGAACTCGTTGTACTTATTCATATCGCCAAACAGCGACTTCATGCTCGTCTGCATGGAAGAAAGCTCTGCGTCCGTCTGCTTTATCGCCGCCGTGACGGCATCGGCCGTGTCGGAATAGCGTGCATTTGCGCCGTCGGCGGAGTTATCTATCTTATTAAGATAATCCTTCGTGGAATCAAGCGTATTTGCGGTCGTACCCATGAGGGTGATGGTGGCTCTCATGAGGTTCACCGACGAGTCGGAAAGCTGCGTGCAGCAGTCGATGGTCGAGATGGCAAAGCCGAGCTTATCGGCAAGGGAGTTAACGCCGCTTATTATCTTATCAAGGCCGCTTTCGGCGCTGATGCCGTTTGCCTCGGCAACGGAGATGAGCTTGGTGGCGGAGTCTGCGATAGTCTCAAGAAACACTGAGTTTACCTGCTCCTGCACCGAGGTCTGCGCCTTGCCGGTTATCTTGGGTGCGATGGCGTTTTTCTTTTCGTTTTCGTAGTATTTAAGCTCCGGGTTCTTCGGGTCGCCACGGAGAATGCTCAGAACGCCGGTGGTGAAATCCTCGGGCACGACGAGCGCCGCATAGCAGTCGCCGCTGCGCACCTCGGCGAGCGCATCCTCGGTGTCGTCAAAGAACACCCAGCCTATCTGATCGTTGCTCTTGAGGGCGGAAATGACCTGATCGCCCACGCAGATATCGAGACCCAGAATGGTCTCGCCCTTGTCCTCGGAGGCGACGGCGACCTTTATCCTTGAGGTCGATTCCGTGCCGTAGGGGTCCCAGTTGGAGAAGATGTTGAACCATGCATACAGGCACGGCACAACGCACAGGCCGAGCACGACGACGATTGCGACGACGCTGCTGAACACACGGCTGAGGTCGTTTTTGCAGATACGAAGTACATTTTTCATTTCTCATCCGCCTTTCCGTCAGCCTGTTCGGGCGCATTTTCCTCGGTTTTCTCGGTCGCCTGCTGTGCCTGACCGGTCGCCTGAGCGACGGCCTTTTCGACCGCCTGTGCAACCGCTTTCTCCACCGCCTGTGCAACGGCCTTTTCGACCACCTGCTCCACGGCCTTTTCAACAGCCGATGCAACGGGCTTTTCGACCGCCTTTTCTATCGCCTTTTCGATGGGCTTCGGCTCGGGCTTTTCCTCCGGCTTCGGCTGCTCGACCTTCACGACCGCCTTTTCGGCGGGCTTTCTGCGGGGCTTTGCAACGGATCTGCCTCTGATCTCAAGCAGACTGTCAAACTCCTTTTTCTCGCTTTCGGCAAGCGCGTTGAGCGTATCCTGCAATTGCCTGTCAACATAGGCAACGAAGATGAGAAACGCCGCGGCAACGAACATCGTGAGTATCCAGATGATCAGGAACACGACACGGGAGCTGTCGGTCAGAAGTCTTATTATAATGAGCAGCACCGGCAGCACCGCAAGACTGATAAAGCCATTGCGGATGCGGCGCTTGTTACCCATGTGCAGCTCTTCGGCGAATATGAGCAGCTTTGCGTAGAGCTTGTCGGTGTTGGACTTTCTTGCCATCACAGCACCTCCGTTTCTTCAAGCTCATGCTCGACAAATGCGTTGACCTTGATAAACGGCTTGCGCACCAAGCGGCCGACCAGAACGCCGACAACGCCGAAGATGAGAAGCTCGCCTATGTAGATCCAGTAATCCATGCCGTAGAAGCCGCACAGTGCCTCACGCATGGCATTGATGCCGTACGGGAACGGGAAGAACACATAGATGTTGCCGAAAACATCGGGCAGAAGCTCGATGGGGTAAGAGCCGCTCGAGCCGGCGATCTGCACGACCATGATGACGACGACTATCGCCTTGCCGATGTCGCCGAAGGCCAGCGTCAGCGAATAGATGAGCGTTATGAACACCAGCGAGGTGAACGCACCGGCGCCCCAGAACGCAAGCAGATTGTCACAGCTGCAGCCGAGCAGATACACATCGCCGAACACGATGACCGCCGACTGGATCTGGCTCAGTATCGCAAACAGCAGCCAGCGGCTCCAGTATTTCTGCCCCTCGGTGATATAGCCGAGCCCCTTGGGATCTGCCTCGACCTTGACGATGGAGACGAGGATGACGCAGCCGACCCAGATCGCAAGGCAGGTGTAGAACGGCGCCATTGCCGTGCCGTAGCTGCCCACGGGGTACACGGCGCTTTCGACGACCTTGACGGGCGCTGCGAGAAACTCCGCATAGCTTTCCGTGTCGCCGCCGAGCAGCGTGATAAGTGCGTTGAGCCTGTCGTCGCCCTTGAGCTTATCTATCTTTGCGAGCGCCTCGTCGAGCGCATCTGCGCCCTTGTCGGTGACGACCTTGAGGCGGTTGAGTACGGCGGCAATGTCCTTGACGGTGTCGCCGGTGGTGCTCAAAACGGGTGCAATGCCGTCAATGGTGACGGAAAGACTGTCGAGCACCGGACTCATGGACTTGAGCAGCGTCTGCATGGAATCTGTCATGGCCTTGACGGCGGGCTGCAAATTATTTACGAGCAGGTCATCCATGGTGCTCACGATGCTTGAGCAAGAGTCTATAATTGCGGCAGCGTTGGAAATGGGCGTGCCGGTCTTGAGCATTTTAAGCTGCGACTGCAGCTGTTCGGTGCGCAGGATGAGTCCGTCGAGCGTCGAGCGGACATATGTAGTCGCCGAGGTCTCGGGCAGAGCGTCCTTGAGTGCCGTGAGCTGGTCGTGCAGCTTTCCTGCGGCGTCCTCGGCATCCTCGAGCATCGCATCCCACTTTTCGCCTGCCTCGATGAGCTTCTTGTTCTCGGCAAGGCGCTTTAATGCAGTAGACAGCTCGTCGAGCTGCTTGTTTATCTCGGTCAGCTTGCCGTCAAGCCCCTTTTCAAGCACACTGAGGGCGTTGGCGGCGGAATCAATGCTCTGCTGCACCTGCGAGACGCCGGCCTGACCGTTTTCGACCAAGCTGCCGACCGTGCCGGCGGTGTCGCCCACGCCGTTTAAGAGACTGTCGATATTCTCGCTTTTTGCCGTGAAGCTGTCGATGGCCGTGCCTGCCTGACGCAGACTGTCACGCAGCGTGGTCAGCTGCGAGATGACCGAATTTACCGTGCTCTCGGGGTCGGTCTCGTCGGCGACCTGCTGGGCATTTTTAAGCACCGTCTTGAACAGTTCGTCAAGATACTGCACCTGAACCGAGTGCTGCACGGTCTCCGCCGCCGTCTCGACTATCTTGTTGGCAACGGGGTTTTTCTTCGTGTTCTCGATGAAGCTCATGGCGGCGCCGCTGTTTTCAAGGGCGTAGTTGAGGTCGAGCATACGGCGGCTGAAATCGTCGGCAAAGACGATGGCGGCGTAGTATTTACCGCTGCGCACGGCCTGTCTGGCCTCGTCGCCGCTGTTCATCACGACCCACTTGATGCTTTTGGACTCCGTAATGGTCTCTATGGCCTCTTGGCTGAGGTCTCGTTCATTGTATCCCTTATCATCGGACGCAATGGCTATGGCGACATTACCGGTGTTCCCGTACGGGTCCCAGTTGGCGTAGATGTTGAACCACGCATAAAGTGCGGGTATTATCATGATGGCGATAATGATGACGAAGGCGAAAAAGTGCCTCGTTATCGCCCGCACATCACCTGCGAACAATTTAAAAGTATTTTTCAAGTGATCACCCTGACAAAATATTTTATGTTTCATTCTATCAAACTTTTCACAAGATTGCACGCACAAATATCCCCAAATGCACAAAAGGCGCAAAAAATCACCGACCGAGCCCTGCTCAGCCGGTGATTTTCCGCTGTTAAGCTGCCGTCGGCGCCGCCGGTGCGGGGATAAGCTTTTACTTCAAAAGCTTATCCCATGTTTTTGCGCCGCAGATGCCGTCGGCGCCGCCGAGGCGGCTTTTCTGGAATTTGCGCACGGCATAGTCCGTTGCGGGGCCGAAGCGGCCGTCTATCGACAGGACACGCCCGCTTTCGTCCTTGTAGCCTAACTGCTTCAAAAGCCGCTGGAGCGTTTTGACCTGCGCTCCGGCGCTTCCGCGGCGCAGCACCTCAAGTGCGACCTCGGTCGTGCGCACCGGGGGCTTTTCCTCGGTTTTTGCGCCGTCAAAGCTCACGCCGAAGCAGCGGCACACGCCCTTTGCTATCGCCTCGCCGATGGCGGTCGTGTTGTTCACTATCCACTTTGCTATCTCGGCGTTGTCGTGGAAATCGACCTCGAGATACACGCACATAGCCGTGGTGTAGCGCAGCTCGTAGTAGCGGGCGGTTTTCACGCCCCTCGACGAGCCGTAGGGCGCTATCGCCCTGACCTCGTCGTAGATCGGCTGCGCTGCGGCAAGGCGGCGTTCGCTCTTATCGAGGACATACGCCTCTGCGCCCTTGCCGCCGCCTGCGTTGGTGTGGATGCACAGATGCAGATCCGCACCCCATGTGTTCGATTCCGCCACTCGGGTGTACATGGCATTCGTGCCGTCGTCAAAATTCGTGCGCACGGCAAAGCCGTTCCGCTCTAATGCCGCCTTGCAGGCAGACGCTATTTTGCGGCACTGCGCCGCTTCGTTCGTGTCGCCGTAGGCATAGATGTTGCGCACCTGATCCGACGGCGAAAGATATATCTTTTTCATTATTTCACCTCTCCGACATTATCATATTAAGCAAACCAGAAGCCCGTGATATAGACATCGTAGTTTTTGATGCCGCTTTCGAGCGGGCGCAGGGAGATAACTCCGCTGCTTTTTGCAAACGCCTGCGCCGCTTTGCTGCTCTTGACCGCCAAGGCTGCGTGAGAGTTGGGCAGCCGTGCGCCTATGTTCATGATGTCGTAGTCGTAGCCGGTGTTCATGTCGGCGTTGACCGTGCCGTAGATGCGCACGAACACCATGCCGAGAAGCGAGGAGTACCGTGCGGTGTACGACGCATTCGTGAGTCTGCCCGACGCCACCGTGAGCGCCACAGTCTCCATGCCCTCAACGGCAGAGAGCCTGCTTTTTACCGCCGTATCGTCGTACACGGTGTCGGTGTACTTGGGACTTGCCGGTATCGCATCGACCTTCGCCTTTGCTGCGGCGGTGTAGTCATTTGTCGACAGTCCCTTGCCCGTGACCTTGTCGACCTTGCCGCTGTCAATGCTGTCCTGCGCACTCGCCGTGCGGTAGGTGCTCGGGACGGTCTGCAATGCGGAGTCTGCCTTGCCCAAGCTCGTCTGCACGGCGGACGCAAGGTCTGTTTTCGGAATGCCGCCAGCAGGCTTTGAATATGTGCCCGTATTCTTGGTAAACCCCCAGTCGGAGACGGTGGCCTCGGTCACGGCTCCGGGTATCGTGGGCTTGTCCGTAAGGTCGTTGTAGCTGCCGCTGAAGCTTGAACCTGCCCCGATGCCGGCAACCTCGTTTTCAACGGCGGCGAGCCTGCTTTTGACCGCCGTATCGTCGTACACGGTATCGGTGTACTTGGGACTTGCCGGTATCGCATCGACTTTCGCCTTGGCGGCGTTTGTGTAGTCATTTGTCGACAGTCCCTTGCCCGTGACCTTGTCGACCTTGCCGCTGTCAATGCTGTCCTGCGCACTCGCCGTGCGGTAGGTGCTCGGGACGGTCTGCAATGCGGAGTCTGCCTTGCCCAAGCTCGTCTGCACGGCGGACGCAAGGTCTGTTTTCGGAATGCCGCCAGTAGGCTTTGAATATGTGCCCGTATTCTTGGTAAACCCCCAGCCGGAGACAGTGGCCTCGGTCACGGCGGTGCCGGATTTGAGCTCGTTTATCGCCGCAACGAGGTTATTTTTTGCCGTGGTGGTGAGATTGCCGAGGTTGCCGAGCTTGTCGGAAAGCTCGCTGAGCATTTCGACCGTCACCCGTGCGGTCACGGTCGTCTCCCAAGAGCCGTCCTGCTTTGCGGTGAGATATGCAAGTATCTGCTCGTCGGCAAAGCCGACAAAATCTATCTCCGCCGAGCTTTTGTCCAGCAGGAAAAACCACAGCACATCGCCGTCGGAATGCACCTTCAAGACCGGCTTGCCGTCCGCAACTGCCGCCTTGACCTGCTCAAAGGTCTTGTCGGCGGTGAGAACGCCGTCCTGCGCCGTGAGCGTGACCTCAAATACGCCGAGACCATCTGCCCGCTTGAGCTCGTTTATCGCCGCAACGAGCTGGGATTTATCGTTCGTCTCGAGCTTCGACAGGTCACCTATCTTCGCCGCCGTCTCGTCGCAGACATCGGGCGTGGGCGTGCCGGTGCCGGGGACATTCCCGTCGGTGCTCCCGAGCACCGTGCCGAGGTTTGCTTCGTTCGTGCGCAGAACCAGCCTGCCGTCGGAGCCGATTCCCCGCATATAGCAGGTGATGTCACCCTCGGCCTTGAGCAGCTCCCACGGCACGGTGCATACGCCGACCTCGGCGCTTATCCGGCGGGTCTCGCCGCTTTGCTCGTTTGTGAAATCTATCTGCTTTGTGAATATCGCCCATTCGTCGGAAAAACTGAGGCTTATCTTATTGAGCCCCACCGTGCCCGCCAAAAGCGGCTCACGCTCCGAAATTTTGAGCTCTACGCCGTCTATTCTTGCTTTTATCATATCATTTTCCTTTCCTGTCACCTGCATCGTCGGCCGCATCACGCAGCCCCGACACGAGCTTTTTCAAAAAATCCGGCATGGGTGCGCCGAGCTTCGCAGCATTCTCAATTACGCTGCCAAGCTCCGTGAAGATGTACCACGCCGCAACGACCGGCGTTATGATGCAGCCGCAGTCGATGCTTATAAAGCCGTCGCCGAGCTTGCCTGCAATAACGCCGAGAGCGATATCGCACAGGGCGGCGACTAAGACCGCCGCAATGCTGCCGAGCTTGTGCCACAGGCCCTGACTTGCCTTGCGGCTCGTCCATTTGCCCATGTAGATCGCCGCAAACGAGCCCGTGAGGTAGTCGAGCACCATGGCGCATATCCATATGACTATCACCCAGCCGACCCAGCCGAACAGCGCCGTTCCGAACGCTATCGCCGCCGAAAATGCGGCTTTTATCCGAACAGCCCTATCGTTTACTTCCATTGTTGTCACCTCCAAACAAAATAGTTGACGGGAGCCGGACACTGTCGTCTGTCAGCGTACCCTTGCGCTGCTTTCCGTTGCTTCGCCTCGGCGGACGGCTGGTTTCGCCCCAAAAAGCAGCCCTGACAGATGCCTTGCAGTTTTGAGGGAGCAGATTTTTGCTCAGGCAAGGCGAAGCGTGAAGGGAATACTCCCGTATTGGCAAGGGCTTCAACGCAGCATGAGCGAAAAGATGCCCGTCAAAACCGACAGGCGTTCGGCTCTCGTCAGCTAAAGCCCTTCACTAATAGGCTGCATTGAGGCGAAAGTTGTACGTTTGCGTACAACAAAAAAGTTCTCAAGGCAAAATTTTTTGAAAATTTAGCTGTTTAAACAAAAAAAGCTTGTGGGATATGACGAAAAGTGATAAACTTGATGGGCAGTCTATCTGCGGAATAGAGAGAGGAGTTTCCCATATGGAGAAAAGATACGGATTGCCGACCGCCATATCGATGGTCGTCGGTATCGTCATCGGCTCGGGCGTGTTTATCAAGGGCGGTAAAGTCCTCAGCCTGACCGGCGGCAACCTGCTGCAAGGAATTGCAGTCGTTGGCATCGTTGGCCTTATTTGCATCATTTGTTCGCTCGTTTTTGCCGAGCTCGGCTCGAGATACGAGAAGGTCAACGGCATCGTTGACTACGCCGAGGTCGCACTCGGACCCAAGTATGCCTACTATGTCGGATGGTTCACCACCGTCATTTACACCCCCGCGATCGTCGCCATGCTCGCATTCTTCTCGGCGATGATGTTTTTGCAGCTGTTCGGCATCTCGGCCATTGACTTTGCGACAGGTCAGGTCAACCCCGTGGCCATCGGCGTCGGCGCAGGCTTCATGATGATCGACTACGGCATCAACGCACTCAGCCCCAGGATCGCAGGCAAGCTTCAGGTCGGCATGACCGTTATAAAGCTTGTTCCCCTGCTGCTCATGGGCATCGTCGGCACCATCGCCGGCCTCGTAAACGGCACGACCCTTGAGGTGCTCAACTATGTTAATACCCCCGAATACACTCCGGTCAGCGGTGAAGGCTTCTTCAAGGCGATCGTCGGCTTCGCATTTGCGTACGAGGGCTGGATACTTGCGACCTCGATAAATGCCGAGCTTAAAAATGCCAAGCGCAACCTGCCGCTGGCACTCATCATCGGCTCGGTGTTCACCATTCTTGTTTACGCACTGTATATCTTCGCAATGAGCTGTGTCGGCGATGTCAACACCATCATCGGCACCTGGCCGTTCGGCGAGACTCTGCCCCGCATCGCATTCTCGAAGCTGTTCGGCAATGTCATCGGCACCATCGTTTATGTGTTCATCACCATAAGCTGCCTTGGTACGATGAACGGCCTTACCATGGCGTCCTGCCGTGGTCTGTACTCGGTCTCCGCCCGTGGTCTCGGCCCCAAGCCGGAATTTTTCGGTCACATTGACCATCAGAACAATTTCTCCATCAAGTCCGCCGTGTTCGGCATGATGACCGCCGGCTTCTGGTACGCATGGACGGTCATGATGTGGATGGGCGGTCCGGAGCTGTTCGGCGCCGTGCACACCTGCGAGTGGCTTGCGTGGGAGCCCGATGAGATCGGCATCATCTGCCTGTATGTAATGTATATCCCGATGATGATCGGCCTTATGGTCAAGGCAAAGGATCTCGGCTTCTTCCGCCGCTTCCTGCTGCCGGGTCTGGGTCTGCTGTGCTGCCTGTTCTTCTGCTATGCGATATGGAACGGCTACGGCGCAAAGACCTGCTGCGGCTTCCTGATCTTCTTCGCCGTCGTCATGTTCATCGGCTACCTCGTCAAGGGCAAACCCCCCGAGAAAGTTGAAAACACAGAGAGCGCAGAACAAACCGAATAAACTATCAAGCCCTCGACGGATATTCCGTCGAGGGCTTTTTACCGCAACGACAGGTTGACGGTCAGCCGTAACTTCTGCCTGCATTCACCGGTCCGGCTGACGAAAAAGCGATAAGCAGAAGAGTAAAAGCGGATTGAAATGTTGACGCAGCTATATGCTCTGTGATATAATAAACAGACTTTACTATTAGGAGTGTGTTAGTCCGAAATGGATGATGGCAGTCGATTGTCACTGATAATCGTAATTGTTCTTTTAATGTGCGCCGCTTATTTTGCGGTTGCGGAAACGGCGTTTGCCTCGGTGTCACGGGTCAGAATAAAGGTCCGTGCCGAAAAGGGCGAGGCCAAGGCCCTTCAGGCGCTCGAAGTGTTGGATAACTTCGACCGTGCCATCAGCAGTATTCTTATTTGTACAAACATCGTGCACATCGCTGCGGCGAGCATCGTCACGGTCAATGTCACCCGCATCTGGGGACTGAGCGCCGTCACTCTGAGCACGATAATCATGACCATCGTGGTCTTTTTCGTGGGCGAAATGCTCCCGAAAAGCATTGCTAAAAAATACAGCGAGCGACTGTCCTTGGCAGTGGCCGGTTCGCTGTGCTTTTTTATGCGCATTTTGCGGCCGATATCGGCAGTTCTGTCGGCCATCGGCAACTTTGCGGCCCGCTTCGTGAAGGCCGACCCCGAGATATCCGTCACCGAGGACGAGATATACGACATCATCGAGGACATGACCGAGGACGGCAGTCTCGGCGAGGAGCGGGGCGAGCTTATCTCCTCTGCGCTCCAGTTCGGCGAGACGACCGTTGAGAGCATCCTCACGGCCCGTGTCGACCTTGCGGCGGTGGATGTCGAGGAGCCGCCCGACAAGGTGCTGGCTTACATCCGTGAGCAGAAGCACAGCCGCCTGCCGGTCTATGAGGGCAGCATCGATAATGTCATCGGCATTCTGTCGATACGCAAGTACATAAAGGCCTACCTGCGTGAGGGCGAGAACATCGACCTGCGCACGCTTTTGGACGAGGCGTATTTCGTGCATCAGAGCACGAATATCGACGACCTGCTGCCCATTATGAGCAAGAAGCGGCTGAACATGGCTATCGTCACCGACAACTACGGCGGCACGCTCGGCATCGTCACCGTGGAGGATATCCTTGAGGAGCTCGTGGGCGAGATCTGGGACGAGGACGACGATATCGAGGAGCCGTACATCGCTCTGGATGACGGCAGCTGGGACTGCGACGCCGAGATGAATGTCGGCGATGTGTTCGAGCTTCTGGAGTTCGACGACCCCGAGGAGGACGACGAGTTCACAAACAAGCTCTTAGGCGAGTGGGCGTATGAGCAGTTTGCCGCTATCCCGACCGTCGGCGCAAGCTTCGACTATCACGGCCTGCATGTGACCGTGAGTCAGATGCAGCATAACCGCATACTGCGGCTGAATGTCCGCAGAACGCAGGGAGGTGACGAGCAGTGATATACCTTTGCTTGGTGGGACTTCTCCTGTGCATCATAGGCTCAAACTACTTTTCATCGTCCGAAATGGCGTATTCAAGCTGCAACCGCCTGCGCCTCGAAAGCGCCCGTGACGGCGGCTCGAAAAGGGCGGCTATCGCGGTCAGGATAATCGACCGCTTTGACGACACGCTCTCGGCGATACTCATCGGCAACAACCTTGTGAACATCGCAGCGTCGTCGATAGGCTCGGTGCTCGTGATACTGATCGCCGGCGACGACAGGTACGCTTGGGTGTCCACCGTGGTCATCACGGTGCTGGTCATCATTTTCGGCGAGACGATGCCGAAGATAATCGCAAAAAACAGTGCAAACCGCATTGCGCTCAGCCACGCTTATTTTGTCCATGGTCTGACGATAATCCTGATGCCGCTTATCTGGGTCGTTGTGGGGCTTACAAAGCTGATAACCTCCGGCTTCAAGGGCGAGGAAGCAGACAGCGACGAGGAAGCGGCGGCGATGGAGCTTTCCTCCATCATCGAGACCGCCGAGGACGAGGATGTTCTTGACGAGGATCGCTCGGAGCTCGTGCAGGCGGCGATAGATTTCTCCGATGTCATGGCATCCGAGGTCATGACCGCCCGTGTCGATGTCGTGGCGCTCGACATTGACGACGACTGGAACGAGCAGCTTGCCACGATAGACTCTGCGCCGTACTCACGCATCCCCGTGTACGAGGACAGCATCGACAATGTCATCGGTGTCTTGTATCTCAATCACTTCCTGAAGGCGCTCACGGACGAGAAAAATCCCGACATCCGCAGTATGCTGATGCCGCCCTGCTATGTGTACAAGACGATGAAAATGCCCGCCGTGCTCAATGAGCTGCGCCGTGCCAAGCAGCATCTTGCCATCGTCACCGACGAGTACGGCGGTACCTTAGGCGTGCTGTCGATGGAGGATGTGCTTGAGCAGCTCGTCGGCGAGATCTGGGACGACACCGACGAGGTCGAGGAGGAGATCGTCGAGCGCCCCGACGGGCAGTATGAGCTTGACGGCGACATGGTCATTTCCGATTTCCTTGAGCTTGTGGGCATCAAGGAGAAGGATTTTGAGGCCGAGAGCGAGACCGTCGGCGGCTGGACGATAGAAATGTTCGGCGCATTCCCGAAGCCCGGCGACAGCTTTGAATACGAAAACATGTCCGTGACCGTCCTCGAAATGGACGGCCTGCGAGTAGAAAAAGTCTTGGTGAAACTCCACCCGCAGGACGAAGAATAAAGCAAAAGGCAGCGCATTGGGCACACTGACAGACGATAGGGTTCGGCTCCCGTCAACTTAAACAACAAATCTCCGGCAATACTTTGTGTATTACCGGAGATTTTTGTGAAGTATGGGCGGAAAAGAGCCGGTCAAAACCGATTTATCCTTATCTGAATTCGCCCTTTGCGCTGCCTTTTGCAATCCGTATTGTAGCTCCTGCGGTTCGCTTCTGCCGCAGTCCGACCGGCGAGTGCGGCTTAGAGTCACGGCTGACCATCAGCCTATCGGTGCGGAGGTCACAGCAGTTTTTCCAAGCACACGAGCTGCACATCGGGGATGCCGTTGAAAACGCAGGGGACGATGCCCACTTCGGTATAGCCGAGCTTTGCGTATAAGCTGCGGGCGGCGGTGTTTACGGCATTGGTGTCCATGCGCAGAGCTTTGCAGCCGTTTCGGCGGGCGTAGTCCTCATAGAAGGCGACAAATTTGCGGCCGATGCCGTGTCCTGCACAGGCAGGCTCGACGGTAAGCGTGTGCAGGACCATGACCTCGTCATCTGCACAATCAAGCGACCACTTGCAGTCGGCATAGACATCGACCTGCGTTTTGTTGATTATCGCCGAAGCAGCTATCCTGCCGTCCTCGACGCAGACGAACAGATCGTCACGCCCGAGCGCCGCACGAGCCGTCGCCTCGACGGGGTAGACGCCCTTGAGCCAGCCGGTGGCGGGCTTTGCGGTGTCCTCGTTTTCCAAAATGTGCGCATATATCTCCGCCACGGCGGCGATATCGCTCTCGGTCGCTTTTCTTATCATAGGCCGTACCTCTTTCTCCATTCGGTAATGACCCAATTTTACCGACCGCCGGAGAAGCTGTCAAGGGCAGCAAAAAACACCGCAGCGTTGTTTGCCGCACCCCTCTTATCTCAGCGGTGCGGGGCGGGGAGCTGTCGCCCGTAGGATTTAGTTTTGAGCGAGCTGTTTTTCATTCAGACAAACAAAAAATTCCGGCAATACTTTGTGTATTACCGGAATTTTTTGTGCGGTATGGGCGGAAAAGCACCGGCCAAAGCCGGCCGAGCACCGTCCTGTGCCGCCATGTTGAGATTTTAGTGCTTGCCCATGTTCATCTGAGCGGCGACTTCGGCTGCGAAGTCCTCTTCCTTCTTCTCGATGCCCTCGCCCTTTGCGAAACGGACAGCGTCAACGAACTTGACGGAGCCGCCGAGAGCCTTGGCAGCGGAAGCGATGTACTTCTCAACGGACATGGAGCTGTCCTTGACGAACTCCTGCTGGAGCAGGCAGTTTTCCTGATAGAACTTGTTCATCTTGCCCATGACGATCTTTTCCTTGATGGCATCGGGCTTGGAGGCGTTCTTGGGATCCTGATTCATGAGAGCAAGAGCGATCTTCTTCTCCTCCTCGAGAACCTCCTCGGTGACCTCGCTCTTATCCCAGAAGCGGGGATTGAGAGCTGCGATCTGCATTGCAACATCCTTGCCGATCTCGGTAGCGTCGATGCCGCCCTCAACAGCGAGGTTGACGAGCACGCCGATCTTGCCGCCTGCGTGGACATATGCCACGGAGGTGTTCTCGGAGTAACGCTTGAAGCGGCGGATCTGGAGATTCTCGCCGATGGACATGACCTTCTCGGGCAGAGTCTCGGCAACGGTGAGCTCGGAGCCGGGGTACTTGCAGTTCATGAGAGCCTCAACATCCTTGGGGTCGTCCTTGAGGACTACCTTGCAGATATCCTTAACGAAAGCGACGAAAAGCTCGCTCTTTGCGCAGAAGTCGGTCTCGCAGTTGACCTCGACAACGGCGCCGACGCCGCACTCGGGGCAGACCTCGGCATATGCCATGCCTTCTGCGGCAATGCGTCCGGCCTTCTTTGCGGCCTTGGCAAGGCCCTTCTCACGCAGCCACTCGACTGCCTTATCCATATCGCCGTCGGTCTCGGTCAGGGCCTTCTTGCAGTCCATCATGCCGACATTGGTCATCTCACGGAGAGTTTTTACATCCTGAGCGGTAAAAGCCATTATATTATCCTCCTAGTTCTTCATCGTTTGTGAATTTGAAAAAAGGGGGCAAGGTATGCCCCCTGTGGATTTTTTATTATTCCTCTTCGACCTTCTCGGCCTCTGCCTCGGCGAGGGTCTCCTCGACCTCGGCATCTGCGCCCTGGCGGCCTTCCTGCACGGCGTTAGCCATGGTGGAAGCGATCAGGCGGATAGCACGGATAGCGTCGTCGTTTGCGGGAATGACATAGTCGACCTCATCGGGGTCGCAGTTGGTATCAACGATAGCAACGATGGGGATGTGCAGCTTGCGAGCCTCTGCAATTGCGTTGTGCTCCTTGCGGGGGTCAACAACGAACATTGCGCCGGGCAGCTTCTTCATTTCCTTAACGCCGCCGAGGTACTTCTCGAGCTTGTCCATCTCGCCCATGAGCTTGATGACTTCCTTCTTGGGCAGCATATCGAAGGTGCCGTCCTCCTGCATCTTCTTGAGCTGAGCAAGGCGGTCGATACGGGTGCGCATGGTCTTGAAGTTGGTGAGCATGCCGCCGAGCCAACGGGCGTTGACATAGTACATGCCTACACGGGAAGCCTCTTCCTTAACAGCCTCGGCAGCCTGCTTCTTGGTGCCGACGAAAAGGATGGTCTGACCGTTTGCAGCGATGTCACGCACGAAGTTGTAAGCCTCTTCGAGCTTCTTGACGGTCTTCTGCAGGTCGATGATGTAGATGCCG